>UOFL01000216.1_pt1 | contig 55132 bp, 43 predicted proteins | sample 1990081 | NCBI WGS metagenome assembly UOFL01 (sample SAMEA4728526, study PRJEB27164) | hydrothermal vent metagenome | biome: marine basaltic hydrothermal vent biome; feature: marine hydrothermal vent; material: mineral | place: Pacific Ocean | collected 2011-06-14/2011-07-23 | depth 1741 m | reverse complement strand
ACTTCACACTTCACACTTTAAACTCCAGTTTGAAAATATTAACTCCAGCAAAATCGCTCCAGTTTGTAACTGATCATTCAAAAAACAGCGCAAATTATTAACCCTCCACTGGTGATGATATTCTGCAGGCATTGACTGTCGATCAAGGTGCTTATAAAAAATAAGCTTAAGAGTGCAGTGATTTTCATTTTAATATTTTTACCATTTAGGCTAGAGGCGAGAATTTATTTGGTGCAATGTTATGCATTAATAAAAATTATCTATTACCCCTTATTGAGTATATTTTCCTTCTGAATAAGGTTTATTTTTGAGCAATGCTACTTAGTCAAATCTATATAAAACAGTAGGTTATTATTTTATTGGATCGCTGATACGGTATCGATAGTCTGTTCAAATTCTATTTCTTCTTAAGTTATTTTCGACTAAATGATTAAACAACTAGTAAAATGCAATAAAATTTACAAAATTTCGAAAATCAACAGAAAAATTGAGTATATTCAACGGGTAAAAATAATATTTATATCAGTTATAAGCCTGAAATTATAAAAATATGCTGTTAATAATAGTAAGTTATATCATCTAATCTTATATTTTTAATAAAAGCTAATTTTATTTTAAGTGTTGTGTCGTAAAAGTGAGCTAAGTGACTAATAAAAAGACAAAAAAATGACAACGAAAATCAACGTTTCTACTATTCCTGAGAAAATGGCTTGTTATTTTTTTCACTACTTTCTAGTGATGAAGGTGGAAACTTGTTAAAAGTGACAAACTAAGTGTAATTGAGCTAGTAAATTGAGCTAAAGCACCTAAAATTTATAATTAATCAACCAACAAGTTACTCAAGTCTGATTAATGTAACGATGGCGATTTAGTGTGTGTGCGCAGTTAGTCTGAATTCGCCGAGAGAGCAATGCCTGGGGAATAAGAGACATCAGAGATATGACAAGGCGTTTATATGGGTTCATCTTATGATTTTTTAGGTAACAAGCAAGGCTCTATTTATCCTTTGCTACGTCAGTTTTTGCAGCTGGATAAAACATTTTTGAGTACATCTGAACTAAGTGCTGCTTTCGATAGGTATTGTATTTCTGAAGAAGGGAGTATTTTAGTTGATACAAGTTTTACGAATACTATTGCATTAGTACAAGAAGCAACTACCCAAGCCCCTTGGATTTATCTTTCGTTGCGGCTTACTCGGGGACACTGGAACTATCTACGTTTTCATGTTGAAGCAATGGAATATGAAGAAATAAGTGCGCAACAATATTTAGCTTTTAAAGAGCATGTTGTCTTAGATCAGGCTAACATTAATACTGACTGGCTGTTGAATTTTGACATCAGTCAATGTCAGTCGCAATTTCCTTCAATAAGTGATGATTCTGAATTAGGTCAAGGATTCAAGTTTTTAAGTCGCAGTTTGTCGTCATTAGAAATTAATGATCCAGTAAAGGGCCAAAATCAATTATTAGAATATCTTTTGCAGCATCACTATCAAGGCCTTCCTTTGATGCTAAATGAACGTATCACTGACCTTGAGAGCTTGCACACGTCTTTACGTTTTGCTAATGAATTTCTGGCAAGTCAAGCTCCCGAGCTTGTCTGGAAAAAGATATCTTTTCAACTGCAAGCCTTTGGCTTTGAGCCTGGCTGGGGTGATAAGGTCATTAGTGTACAGCAGACAATCCAGTGTTTGAATGAGTATTTTCTTAATGGAAGTCAGTCTGGCCTAGAACAATTTTTGACAAAAATTCCTACCCTATTTAACATTTTGTTAGTGGCTCCGCATGGTTATCTGGGTCAATCTGCAGTACAGGGTTTACCTGACACTGGGGGGCAGGTAATTTATATATTTGATCAGGTGCGGGCACTCGAAAAAGAACTCATGCAACGGCTGCAGCTTGCTGGGTTAACGATCGAGCCTAAGATTGTAATAGCGACTCGTCTATTACCTTTGGCGCAACATACCACTTGTAATCAGCGTGAAGAGCGTATTATAGGAAGTACTGCAGCAAGTATACTGAGAATTCCTTTTCGTGATAAAAAAGGTGCTGTGATTAATAGGTGGATGTCTCGCTTTGAAGGGTGGCCCTGTCTGGAACGTTTTGCAAATGATCTTAAAATAGAAAGTTCAGCATTGTTTGGGACTAGCCCTGATCAAGTGATAGGCCACTATAGCGATGGAAATTTAGTGGCTTCTTTGTTAGCACAAGATAGTAAAACAATACAGTGTAATATTGCTTATACACTTGACCAAAGTCGCTATCAATTTTCAGATGTTAATTGGCGGGAATTGGATGAACGTTATCATTTCTCTTGCCAATATACCGCAGATATTGTTTCAATGAACACAGCCGATATGATTATTACTTGTACCCAACAAGAAATAGCAGGCAATGCTAATAGCCCTGGGCAATATGAGCTTTGCAATCGATTTACGTTACCAGGTTTGTATCGTGTCACAAACGGCTTGAATATCAGGCACCCCAAGTTCAATCTGTTACCTCCCGGTGTAAATGCTGATATATTCTTTCCATTCAGTGAGCATGACCAGCGTTTACAAGGCTTGCAAGAAGAAATTACCTCGTTGTTATACGGGGAATCAGATAGTACCTCCAGAGGATCATTTGAAGATTGTAACAAGCGTGTGATATTTACTTTGTCTCGTCTGGATCATGCGAAAAATATTAGCGGTTTGGTGAAATGGTTTGCACAGAATGAAATGTTACAGCAAAAAGCGAATCTATTGATAGTGGGCGGAAAGTTGGATCTGGCTGATTCTAGTCTAGGCGAAGAGCAGGATGAAATTCGAAAAATTCATCGTTTGATGGACAAATATAATTTGGATGGCAAGGTCCGATGGGTAGGGCGACAACTAGAGCGCAATCTAAGTGGTGAGTTATATCGTTTCATATCAGATATGCAGGGAGTGTTTGTGCAGCCAGCATTATTTGAATCGTTTGGCTTAACCATTTTGGAGGCAATGTCATGTGGACTACCAGTATTCGCTACTTGTTATGGTGGTGCACAAGAGACCTTAGTGGATGGAGTGTCCGGATTTTTACTGGACCCTTTGCAAGGCGCTGAAAGCGCGGAAACAATTAGTCGGTTTTTTTCACAATGCGACAAAGATAAAAACTATTGGCAGTGTATCTCAAAGGCTTCGATTGAACGTGTTCGAGGACACTATAGTTGGAATCACTATGCTGAAAATTTTGTTGATTTAACCCAATTGTTTCAGTATTGGAAAAAAGTTATTCCATTTAAAGGCGATTCGCAACAGCACTATCTAAAAATGTTTTATGGCTTACAGTTCAGACCATTGGCGGCTGCAATGGAGGCAGCTGAGTAGCGAGTGTGATATAAATTAAAATTTTTGTTTGCTTATGATTTTCTATTTGATGACAGTGATACTAATACCAGTATCAACATTAACGTCAACACAATATTAGTATCAACGTTCACAGTAATACAACTTTAGTGCTCATATTGAAATAATAATAACTCTATTTTACAATTTGCTATTCAACTATGGTACTCAATCCGTGGAATCTTTGGGTTTAGGCTCATTCTCACTGCCATGTAAATTGTAATGAAATTTATTATAAGTACTGTTTTTAATTTCAATCAATCACTTATTAATCGCTATTTGTATTGGATTTTAAGCATAATGTGTACTGATTCTCAACAAAAAACTTGTTAATTAAGGCAGGGGCCTATATCTTACTAAGTAGGCTATCGGACGGTAATAATAATAATTAGAAATATATGGAATTTACACAGGCGTAATAGTTTTTATGAATATCAAGACAATACTTAAGTGGTTATTTATCACACCAGTGGTTGGGCTGGGCATACTTCTGTTAATGGTATTACCCTTATTGGTGCTGATTAAAGGCACTGCCATGTCTTATTATGCCGAAATGAGTTATTTGCTGTCATTGTTCATCGGAGGTTTCGCTGCATTTATAGTGTTGTTAACTTACATGATCGCAATAGATCGTGTGGCAGGCCGACAAATATTTTTTAGTATTTGGGTGAAGCTAAGCGTTGCAGCGCTTTGCGTAATGTCATTTGTTCTCTATTCAATGTACGTGCTTAATGACGAAAATGTCAAAAACCGTCGTATCGCTTCTCAATATACCCAAACGCATCCTGTTTTAAGACTAGGCCTGCAAAGCTGGTCTCTTTTCGATCGATCCTTAGTGATTACTGATATAGCACGTAGCCATTCATTTTATCGGCGGCATCGAATGCGAACCTATTATCGGTCGCTTCATTTTCCACAAAAACATCTTGATGGAAAAGTATATGCACTCGATATAAGAACGAAAGGCCGTGGAAAATTTCGAAACTGGATTACTCAAGTCGTTTTTCGCATGATGGGTTTTGGTACATTAAGGCATACAGGAACTGCTGATCATCTTCATATTGAACTACGCTTACGTAAGTCGGACAAACAGAAAATTGCATTTGCTACCCGAAAAATACGCAACCGTAATCGTGCAAATCGTAAAAAAAGACAAAATTTATTGGCTGAGAAACGGCGTGTTCGGCAGCAACTTTTGCGAAAGTTACGTACAGTAAAAAGTCAAAATGAAAGACGCTTAAGTGAAATTGAGCGTGAAAAGCAAAACCAAGGGTTAGAAAAATCTATAGTGCAAAAACCTGTGTCACAAGATTCGGGGATGCGAAATTCAGCGACTCAAAAATTAGATCAACAAGGTGAGAATTCAAGTGGTGTTGCCTCAATTAAAACTGAAGGAATGCGTAATACCAATTCAATGACTAAATCACAGACTAGCAATCAATCTCAATCAGACTCCTCTAAAAAAATTACCAGCAATAACGTTACTAGTAAAGCTGACTCTAAAAAAGAAGAAAGCGAGTTGGAAAATGATGATGCAGATGATGCTCAATAAGGCGAAGAGTATTTTTACGAAAAAAATGGAAAGCGAAGATGAGTGAGGCTGAGTTAAGAGTAAGGGTATTATAAAGTAGGCTGAGAATTCTATAAAATAAGTGACGCTCAATTATAGTAAAATAATTGCAACTAGGCAAGTGTCGATCAAGTGATACAAAGATCTTATAGTCCTCAACAGTGAGTGGCCACATTGAAATGATTTCTAGTAGAGGAGCTATGGAGGCCAGTTTTCCCTTGTTATTTTAGAGAAAAATCTCATCAAGCAGACGTCCTAGTCAATTTTTTGATAAGCATTTAAGTCATTATTGTCTATACAATCACAGGCTCTTTGTAGTTACTTATTCCCAGTATAACGGTAGTGTCCTGTGATTCGATACTGAAATAACATGTCGTCCATTTTGGGTCCCAAGCCAATATTATGTACGATCAAATATCGCTTTTTATCGCGTGATTTTTTATTCACGACTATTCCTATATGAGGTAAATTTCCAGGTAACATCCAAGTCACGAGGTCACCTGGCTTATAGTCAGAGGCTTTTTTACTGACTCCTAAAGAGGTTCCTTTAGCCCGAAAAAAAACTTGTAAATTGGGTACACGTCTATGATCGATGTTGGTATCGGTTCTTTTTAACCCCCATATTTTGGGATAACGCGAGAAGTTCTTGCGCATATGGACATGTACATTTTTCTGTAAGTCGATACCAATTTTTCGATACGAACGAATAATGACGTCAGTACAAACGCCTTTTCCTGGCGAGACATCTCCCATTGGATAGGCGATACGTTTATAGGCACCGTCATACCTTACGAAGTGTTTTGTTCTGTCAATTGCGGCTTTCACTAATCTTTTAGAAAAAACATCATTGCTTGGATTGCTAATAGCAGTGGTAGAAAAGGCCAGAAACAATATACTAATTGCGATAATTAACACGATAAAGACATTATGTTGTTTGCTTGCTTGTAGTGTAATATTTTTTAAGTCTGTATATTTTCTCATTCTATTACTCGTATAGTGGTTAAGGTGTCCTTAGGGAATTTCCCAAAATGATTTATCAGTTTTAGGCGGATTAATATTGATCAGATTAGAGCTTTTGTTAGGCCAAAGTGGAATGTCATAAGCGGGTTCAATCTGGAGCCAATAAGTCTGATAAGTCAGGCGCCGACTGGGTGTTGTTATAGTCGCTCCTGTGTTTTCGCAAACACTGACAGCCAGCATACTGGCGGACCAAATATTACTTGCCACAGTTTCGGCATGTCCCAGACTTTTTTCGGGTGCAGTTGAAGCTTTGTCATTTGACAAGTAGTTAAGTGATAACTCCACTAATCGTAATATAGTAGAAACAGTAGCTGCCGTGGTGTTTGATTTTTTGCCTTTGGCAAGTATTTTTGTTTGACGCTTTTTTAAAGCTAAGCGTTTTGCTGCTAATATTCGTCGGCTACGTTTAATGCGTGTAAGTCGTCGTTTGCGGGCTGCATATCGCCAGGCAGGGCGATGTTTCTTGATGTATTTGGTAGGGTCAGTATAGCCAGTAGTATCACGACTATATCCCACACCAATAGACTTATTAATGCTGGTTCGAATTTCAAGATGAAGGTGTGCCCACCAGGTTCCATTAGCGTTACCGATAGTTCCAATCTTTTGACCCCGTTTAACCACTAACCCTCGTTTGATCAGTATAGTGCGCATATGAGCATAGAGGGATTCTACATAAACTGGTTTTTCTACAGTTCCTGCATTATGTAAAATACGGGTGACGCGTCCCCAGGGGGGACCATAATTTTTGGTTTGTACAACAATACCATTTGCAATGGAATAGATTGGGTCACCCAGGTCAGTGTTGCCGCCCCCTACGCCATTCCAGTCATCGGCCAAGTGATGGTTGCGTGTAAACTTTTGAGCGTTGTAGTAGCCTTTAGCATTAGGCTTGCCTACTGGGAAATCAAAGCCATCTGCGACTGGACACTTGCGAAAAAGTTTAGCAGAGATTCCAGGACTATCATGATCACGCACATAGTTAGCAGGGTATTGATAAGCATTAGCTGTCGTATTAATCAATAATAAGAAAAAGGTGATTATAAAAACTAGTGTTGAATGATTAAAGCGAAGCCAATTCATTTACTTATTTCTCTACGTTAGCGTGAAGAGCTGTATGCCAGTTTGTCTGCTTGGGTCTTCCCTAATGTGACTAGTCCAATATCATGGGACCGTCTATTATGAGCTTAAGAATAGCATTACTAAGACCACTTGAGAATATTGAGATCGACGTTTGACTAAAAAATTGATGGATTTATCGGCTTATAACGCATACTTAATTGTCGAGCATAATGTTTTGGTCGAGTAAGGCAGTATGTTTTGCTTTCCGATTAGTAGGAACTTATTGGTATCAATTTTTTTAGTTGTTCGCAGAGGGACAGTGCTTCACATTCGGAACGCATAGTGGCACATACTATTTTGTGACCTGCTTTTTTTTACCTACCAATGGGGTGGGTCTGATTTTCCTTTGTTCGTCTTTGATAGGGCGTAAGAGTGAAAAATCGTTAGCGAATATTTTTGATATTAGGCCCCACTTAATTTCAATCGTTGTCTGCCATGCTTGAAAGGATGTTGTTTGGCCTACCAAGGCTAGTATTCTCTTTTTATAACTTTTATGTTTGCGGTATTCGAGTAATTCCAATGAATAGGCTTTTCTGCCGAGGATGAGTTGTGATTGCTTCATTGTCATTGAAACACTTTTATGGCCACTTGCCTCTGGTTTCTCTAGCATATATGTTGTGCAAACACCGCTCACCACTAAAATGATATCATGCAATGTAAAAACTGCTGAATGAATTTTTACTTTGGTACATGAAATTGAGGGGCCCCCTGCCAATAATAATCCTGGAAATATACTATATAATAATAGAAATATTACTTTACGATTTTTCATTGAATTAGTTTCCATGCTAAGTCCTGTCTTAACTATACACTGTCATTGACTAAGTGCCCACTGAGTGTAGCAAGGACATCGTGATTATGGCATGAGCCTGTTAAGGCTCGCTTCTCATATTAATCGTGATCATACCATTACACTAATATTATCTTAGGGTATAACCTTGATAGAAACGGAATCATAGCGGCCTTTGCTATCAGTGACAGTGATTTCATACATGCCAGGTTTTGAAAAAGTGTGATTGTAGGCTCGACTTGATTGATTAGTGGCAAACAATTTTCCATTGATTATCCAATAGAGTTTTCCGTAACCCCCTAAAGCGGATAATTCAATTTTAGGGGGTTTGGCGTTAGGGCCTGATTGGCGAATGACCGTTTGTGGTGAAATGCCCACGATCTGTAAGTTATTTGACGCGCGCCAGGGGCTTTGTGGGCAGGAGGGATCAGGTTGTGGGGCACGAGACTTGAGTCGTCGCGATAATGCAAGCCAAGGTTCGAGTGCATTAGGCCATTTTGCCAAAACACGGGAGACACGGTTTTTAACTTTGCAACGGGTATTGACCATTTTGCCATTGAGTGGATTGATCCAGTATTTGAATTCGCGGCTACGCCAAACACTAGTACCAAGATCAGGCAACGTGGGAGGAGTATTTTTATGGAGTGTCCAACTATTATGAAGTTCATGGCATAGCTGTACCTTGTTTGGATCATACGCCAAACCGAGTGGCCAACATATATTAACTTTTTTGACATGATCAGGTTTTTGATTACTGGTGGTCATGAGATGACGAGTAGGTAGAGTATCGACGACATCAAATAGAATTGGAGCCGCAGTGATTGCTCCATATTGACCAGGCATTGGTGTGCCATCAGGTCGACCCACCCAGACCCCGATAGTGTATTGTTCAGTGACGCCAACTGCCCAGGCATCTCGGTAGCCATAGCTAGTGCCCGTTTTCCAGGCGACTTTACGTGAGCCTGCCCAGTGTAAATATTGTTCAGGGATGCCAGGACGATTATGACTATTAAGAATGTCACGAATAATCCAGGCAGCACCAGCACCCATCATCCGACGTGTGACTACTTTATCTTTATCACTATAGCGAAGTTTCCCGCTGAGACCGTTATTAGCAAAAGAAGTGTAAGCAGTCACTAAGGTTTCTAAAGTGGTGCCTGCACCGCCTAGTATGACTGATAAATTGGGTTTTCCCTGATTGCCCATAGTGAGTTTCAGTCCACCGTTTCTTAGTCGGGAAACAAACTTTTTAGGTGTGTAATGGTATAAGACCTGGACAGCAGGAACGTTGAGTGACAATTGTAATGCGCGCCTTACGCTGACTGGACCACGAAAATTAGCATGAAAATTCCCAGGTCGGTAACCATTATACTCAACAGGGGCATCACTTAATAAGCTGTGAGAATGTAGTAATCCATCTTCAATAGCCAAACCATATAAAAATGGTTTTAAGGTAGAGCCAGGAGAACGTGAAGCAGTGATCATATCAACATGGCCATAGCGACTTTCATCGTTGAAATCAGCAGAAGCGATATAGGCGCGTACTTTAAATGATTTGTTGTCGACTACTAGAATTGCGGCAGAGGTATTGACTGGAAAGGAGGTGACGAACTGCGTTAGTTTTTGCTCTAGTGTGATTTGCAAAGAAGCATCGATAGTTGTTCTTATAGTACCATGTTTGGTTGCCTTGGCCCGCATTCGGCGAGCTAAAATTGGGGCTAACATAGGTTGTTTATAGCGACGTTTTAGCACTTTTTCAATTGTTGAAAGTTGTGCGGTGTTTTGACTCCAGATGCCAAATTGGACCATTCGTTTAATGACTTTATTGCGCGCAGCTTGTGCACGTTTAGGGTGTAAATCGGGTCGTAAGCGTGTGGGTGCTTGGGGTAACACTGCAAGCAATGCAGCTTCTGCATGACTGAGGTCTTTTGATGACTTGCCTAAATAGGCAAGGCTTCCTGCTTCCACTCCTTCAACGGTACCTCCAAAGGGGGCAATATTAATATACATGGTAAGAATTTGTTTTTTGGAAAAATGCCATTCAAGTTGAAAGGCGCGAAATATCTGTTTAATTTTTCCGGGAATACTGCGTGAGTGTGGGTCTATTAAGCGTGCTACTTGCATCGTAATAGTTGATCCACCAGAAATAATGCGTCCAGTAGTAATACGTTGCCAGCTCGCACGAATTAATGCGAATATATTGACTCCTGGATGATAGTAGAACCAGCGGTCTTCATAATTCAGCAAAGCTTGTCGATAGTAAGGAGAAACATTTTTAAGCTTAATGGGATAGCGCCAAACGCCTTTGCGGTCAGGAAATGCTCTAAGCGCTGTGCCATCACTAGCGGTGACTACTGTACTAAATCCATTACTTTTGATTTGTTGGGTGTCGAGTGGTAGAACGACATCAAGTAATAAAAATAAGGCAAACAATATAAAAAGTAGCGCCACAGCATAAAGAGATTTGCGGACTAACCATCGATATAATTTTAAGCAGCAGTGTTGGCTACTAGACGGTTGATTGGCGTTAAAATTTGCGTCGGGTTCTACTTCCGTCCGCTCTACTGTTGTTGTTTTTTCTGTGCTATTTGATTGGGTCATAGTATTTTATTGAAGAAGCTCTGGACAATCCAGAGCTTCTTATTGCCTAGTGGCTTACATTGATAACAGTGATTTTTTTAGCGGTTTTTCCAATTCCTCTCCAGTCAGGACGATACATATCCTCGACTAGTACAGGGGGAACACTATAAGTGCCAGGTGACACTACTCGTACCAAGTAAAATAGATCTGTTGTACCAAATCGGCGTAATTTAACCGCTGCGGCAAATCGATCATCACGGTATTCTTGATGAACAATATTTTTATTGTTCATAATGGCTTTAGGGTTTTTTCCCTGGATACGAATTTTACTCAAATCCTCACCTTTGGATAAATTGAGATTTTCTATCTCAAAACCCGCAGGCAGTAAGTCAACAATGAGCGCGTTATCTGTACGTTGAGTACTACGCACTGAGATATGGGCAATCAACAGTTGACCCACTTTAAAAGTGTCGCCGACCACTGGGTTACCTTTCATATCATAGAGGGTTCGTGAGGCATTGATATGCACAGTAATGGGGTCAGGAGCTTTCTTCGGATACCCTGTGACCACATACATGGCGTATAAAGGATCCTTGCTGTTGACACTCAATTGTACACCGGTATCGAGTTGGGCAGCATTAAAGGCATTAATATAACGACCTTTACGTTTGAGAGGAGTCGATTTGCCATGACTCATAATAGCGCCTTGCCAAGGCTTACCACTAAATTTACTTAAGGAATTGCTAGCCATAAACACTGCTAGTTGTTCCTGAGTACTTAAGTAAGTACGAGTCTTCATAGTGGTTGATAAGTTAAAGAGCAGTTTATCGGCACCAGGAATATCGAGTTTATGTTGGTGTATCAACGAAATCATCATGCCAGTATCACGAATTATTGAACCATAGTCACCTAAGTACCGGTTAGTTTTACGCTCCTTTTTAACCCCCATTTTAATTGCTGCCATACCCGTTTTAGAGTCGCCCATTAATTTTAACGCGATGCCTAATTGTACTAAGGGTAATCCAGACTCTATACTATTACTATTCTTGATTTGGTTATGGTATAGCTGACGAATAGTGCCTAGTGAAGCTCGTTGTACCCGTGCAAGAACATAAGCAGAGTAAGCTTTAGAGGCAAAGAATAAATAATTGACATTACGTGAGTAAAATGTCTGGCCAATAGAGCGGTGTCCATTGTTCAGTCTGTTCTCAAGATTGGTCAATGCCTTTTTAAGCATGTCTTCTGGTACGTCATAACCTTGGGCACGAGCTTCGAGCATAAAGTGAACGACATAAGGGGTGAGCCAAGGTTCTTCAGGACTACGGTTGTTCCATAAGCCAAAACCTCCTGAGGTCAATTGCATTGAGCGTATATGGCTTAGTGCTTGTTTGACTAGCTCATTGCGTTTGGCATCAGTGAATGGTTTAAGACCTAGTGATGTGGCTTTGTCTTTATCGATATAAACAATCGGAAATACTCGGCTGGTGGTTTGTTCCAAACATCCATAAGGATATTGTAATAGTCCTTTCACTGCACCCCGTACATTGAGAGGTGGTACTGTCGAGACTACCAAGGTTCCGTCCACAGTGCCTGCCATTAAGTCTTGGTGCAAATTTTTGTCAAGCACAAAAGGAGTTCCAGGTTTGACTACTTTGTACGCGACTCTACGTAAGCCTGGAAAAGCAGGGCGAACACCCAGCTCCCACGAACGTTTGAGGTCTACGCCTTTTCCTTTCACGGTCAGGAATATTTTACCTACTCCAAAATTCTCCAGCGCAGATAACGGTAGGCGTAAAACTTGTTTTTGCTTATCAGCCAATGTGATGGTTTTCTTAAAATGTTTTAATTGAAGAGGGCTTGTAACTTGCAAATCAACTTGCAGATTTTGATTTTCGCCACTGAGATTATGTAGGTCCATGGTTAATGTTGATAAGTCACCAGGACTAATAAAACGTGGTGTTGCGATTTCAGCAATCACTGGTGCGGCAACTACCACCTTCCCTTCATTTGACCCAAACCGGTCCTGACTAAAAGCCACTGCCATAACACGCAAGCTGCCATTGTAGTCGGGTACTTTTAGCTTAATGGTCGCTTCGCCCTTATCATCAATATCAACCGCACCGCTAAATAGCGCCACTGTTTTTACTTTTGCGTCGGCTTTTTTGCTTTGTTTGCCAGGCGCGTCTCCACCAAAACGTAAACGTGCTCTTACGCCTGCTTTGTTTTCAATGACTTTGTGAAAGGCATCATATTGACGTACGTCATACGAACGTTTTGCAAAAAAGAACCCAAACGGGTCAGGGGTTGGAAAGTCGGTAATATTTAATATTCCAAGATCCACTGCTGATAGTGTAATTAATGCTTTTTGATTTTGAAGATTAGCAACCTTAATCTTGACCACCAAATCTCTTCCCGGCTGCATTTTCTTAGGCATATCTAGGCTGATCTTAAGTTTTCGATGTTCACGATCAAGCGGTAAATGGACTACGCCAATGGCGCGGTTAGGTGTTAATCGCTCAGATCGTTGACCTGGACGATAGACAATAGCGCTGACGTAAAGGTCGTGTCGGTTAGCCCATTCAGGTGAAATTTTAAAATCAATCTCTTTACCTTTGGCTGAAATATGAAAACTTTTGCTCCATAATAATTTATTAGATTCAATGGTCACGACTGCACGACCGGCATGAGGTGCAACAATTTTTAACTTGGCAGTGTCTCCCGCTCGAAATCCCTTCGACCCTGGTTTTGTATTGCGCAATGTTAAATTAACCGCGTTGGGTCGGGCATTGCTTGCTTGACTGCGTTGATTCCAGTTATAACCTGCAAAGAATCGGTGACGCATCACCAACTGAGTAGTGGGGTCGGTAATTTCAAGGCGATAGCTGCCATATTTAACTGGAAGGGCGATTTTCCCACTTTGATCGGCGGTTAAATTAATACTACGCACAATCACTGGGTATTCGTCCTGGCTAAACTGATAATGCCAGCCACGCTGTGCGGAATAGCTCCAATAGTAATTACGATCTTCACGGATGAGTTTAACGTCGAGGTTGCTGGCTGTGGTAAGTTTGCCATTAGGAAATACTTTAATGACTTCAAATTCTACAATAGTGTTTTCTTCAGCCACCTTACCACTGTATAAAGGCTTCACTCCGATGAGTGTTTTAGCAGGCCAGACGACTCTTTTGATTGAGCGAGTGACAGGACGGCCGCCACTTTCAAATATACTGGCAGTGACACGTGCTGTGAAAGGAGAGTGGTGCTTCGCTTTTTCTGGTTTAACAGTAATGACGTACTTACCATCTTTGCCAAGTTTACTATCAAGAAATTCTGTACGTGTTTTATTTTTGCTTTCATTCACATCACCAAAATAGAACTTAGGTCTATCAGTGAGTGGATGATGTTGTGGAAAACGGTTCAATACTGCTTTGACTCTATTGCCAGCGGCAGGAGCACCATATAAATAGGCACCATCAAGATTAATTGTAAAGACTTCATTGGGTGTTAAAAAGTCTTTTGTTGAAGCCAAATCAAGTTTCATGCGCTCAGGCAAGAATTCTTCGACGTTAAATTTATAAGTATGGCTCGGAGTTTTATCAGCAGGGTTAATGCGCACTTCCAGCGACCACTTGCCTGCTTGCCCAGATTTTGGGATAGCATAGCGATGATAGTAATAGCCTAGCTTTCCTTTCTTTTGCCCTTGCAGACTGAATTTTCGCATGACACGTCCATCAGGGCGTTTCACTTTGATATGTAAAGGCAACTGTTTAGATTTTTTACCGTCTTGATCACGTAATAATATTGAAAAGTTTACGCGCTCACCAGGTCGAAATAGATCTCTATTACTGTAAACAAAAGTTTCTAATGGCTTTTGGCGTAAGCCTCGAATTTTGAACTCAGATAAATCAAGCGCAGGATCTTTAAATGACAAAACGGCAATTTCTTTGCCACGTTCTGCGATGATCGTGGAGCGGGCACTAGGTGTTAATTGAAACTTTGCAATACCTTGTGCATCAGCGGTTGACTGCTCTGTAATATGGCCATATCGGTTATATACTTTTATTTTTGTATCAATCAGTTGTTTACCGCTATTAAGCGATGTGGCATAGACGTGTAAGCCTCCTTTATACAGACGTGCGTGCAAGCCAATGTCTGTGACCATAAAATAAGTGGATTTGAAGTGGTAATAATTAAAGTGGCCGGGACTACTTAGTAGTGCTAAATACAAGCCTGGCTGTTTGAGTTGTTTGGTTTGGTGTACAGGGACGTTGGTAGTCGTTCGTTGATTTGCTTTACCCATAGTACGATAGCGGCCAGTGTAAACGACTGAAGCGAGCTGTTGAGTACGCAAGTTATTTAATGCTGGGTGACCTATTTTTCCATTATTCTTATATTTATGAAGAAATTGGCTAATATATTGAGGTGCTATGCGTAAAAACTGAATTTGCACTTCTTTAAAATTAACGGTAACAATGGGTAAGCCATCGTTGCTTCGAGTCGGTAATATACTGCCTTTCCCTGCAAAAGAATAATAGGGAGTAATTTTCTGTGTGATAATTGTATAGTCTTTTTTGGCGCTAATAAATGATTTGTTAGCAGCAGGCAAGCCAGGCAGTACATTAATGTCGTATCGGGTTTGTGGACTGATATGGGGATAATACAAAATCCTGCCATTATCACTTAATACCCAGCCTCCCACCGCTTTTTGGAAACCTTTGGTGGTTTTTTTAGAAATTTTCAGATATTTGTCATAACGTAGTTTTGGATCAAGAGGAGATGACATTAGCACCGCAATGGCCGGTTTGTTGTCAAACACTCGTTCCGCAACACTAATAATATCTATAGGGATCTCGCTTGGGGCAACAATGGTTTTCTTGTCTGGCTTACTAGAAGTTGTAGGGCCAAGACTAATCCATGCAAATAGTGCAACCACTATTGTGCCAATGATTATTATTGGAGTTACTAGTTTATTATTAGTCACCTGTTATCTCCTGCTCTGGTTAAACGAAAGGCCCGGATTACTCGAGTCTCTCTAAATATAAGGTTGATAGTATTATTGCTTAGGTATTGGGTCAAGGGTGTAATCTGGACATGTGTTTACTATTTGCGTTTTAGAGTATTAGGCAGCCTCTGATAACAAACAATGTTATAAAAAGACGGCACATCCGTGTCCCGTTAATCTACTCAGAGTCGTGCAAGAGGTACCTGGTAAGTTAGATACGGAGTTATCTTACTTACTGGCTACAAAGATCCTGTACAGAGGTACCTCAGTTTACCCGTACAGGACTAACGGAGTGGATACTCAGTGCCGGTAATCACTGGCTTTTCTTTTACCGACCATTTAAGTCTATCTATAGCGAATGTATTTAAGCTGCCCATTCTGTGGCATTTAACTGATCAATTCTGTCGAAAATATGGCACTTGAGTACTAAGCTGTATTGAATAGTAGTTAAAATTGTTGCTCATAATATCTCACTTTTCTATTTTTGAAGTAGAACATGATTGTAGTGATATAAAGCTTAAGTGTTATTCCTTGTTTTCATGATGCTACTCACTGTTAAGCAGTACTAAGATTCTGCTTTGTCTGATGGCTGGGTTTACTATTCGAAAAGTCTCAGAAGGTGAAGAATAGTGCTATTAGGAATTCTATTAGCGAGATTTACAACACAGTTATCGATTTTTAAGGGCGGTAAGATCGCTGCCAATGCTTGAGTCAGTGCCTCCTTATAAGTAAAAAGAATTTGTTAAATTGTAGTTATCAAACGGAGAGTAAAATATGCGAAAAATTTTAGTGATATGGATAATTAGTGTATTTCTATTGACTGCTTGTGGTGGGCACGTGAGATTTTCTAATGATGAGGGACAGCGTAAAGCTATTATAGCGAAACACTATAAATTTAAAACGGTAAAAATTACTTATAACAGTAAAGCCAAACGAAAGTTAAGAAAATATCCCGGTTATAAATCGCATAGATTAATGAAAAAGCTGTCAGGATATTTAAATAAAGAAGGCTTGATCAGTGCAAATTCAGCCTATACGTTGGAAGTGCATGTGACTGATATTTTTTTACGGTCCAAAGTAGAAGCGTTTTTGTTGCCTATTTCAAACCCAGACAAAATCAAGACTATTGTGATGGTAAAAGATTCTTCAGGCAAAACAATAGAAACATTTAGAGTGGAATCATCGTATGCATTGGGAGGTGCGACAAGCTTGGTGCTAAGGGTCAGAACGTCTTATTTGTTTAAAAACTTGTCACAGCTATTGTCAGACGTATTTACTGGTAAAAAACGCGAAGCAGACTTCTAGTTCTATTACATTAATGGGCTATTGCTTGGGGTTTACTGTCAGGTGCTTTTAAGTTATTAATCTTGGGATGAGTCTTTGCTTTATCTTTATTTGGAAGTTTAAGCAAAGACTTTGGAAGTTTAAATAAAGGGTGTTGCCATGATTTTTGACATTTTAAAATAGGTTTTTGTTGGGGCTTATTTAAAAAGGCTTTGGCAGTGGCTGCGCCACATTGGTCGCCATCGACTGCGCCATGGCCTACCCCTTTAATGATAAACAAAAAACTATTATCCATGTTTTTGTGAACTTCTTTTGCCCATTGCCAAGGGGTGGCTGGATCAAGCATTCCATTCATAATCAATGTTGGAATGTTTGACTTCACAGGCACAAAATATCGTTGCGTGGTTCGTCCTGCGGTCCAAAATTGACAAACATCTTTTTTCCATAATGTGTTGATATGAGGCTTTATAAAAGGATATTTGGCAAGTTCATTGTTATAGTCTTGTTCTGAAATGCGACGTTGTCGATCACGACATTCTGTCGAGTAATAAGTGATAGGAATGAAGCTAGGCTCAAGCACTTTTGTCGCATAATCTTTTACTAGGTTATGTAGTTTTACCCATTGTTTATTTTTTACATAATAAATATAAGCGGGTATTTTTTCGATATGTGTCCAATCGTACATAGCTCCATGGATTGCCCAGATTAGGCGATTCCCATTCAAAACGACTTTAATTTTTTGAGGAATGCCTGCTACCTTCACATAGTAAGTTTGTGGGCTCTGGTTAAGAATTTTCACAGCATTTTGAATAGATTTTTCGAGTGAAGGAAATAATTTAAAACAAATATAGTGATAGCTACAGGCGTTGAACAAAGCGTTAAAAGCACTGTTTATAAAATATGGGGTGACTAATAAGTCGTGGATACGAGTGGGGTATACAGAATCAAGAATCACTGCGTCGATATTTTGGGGGGCATCTCTCATTATTTGTAAGGCAACACGTGTTCCGTAGGACGAGGCATAAATTTTCCAGCGTTTAGCGCCAATCAATGCCATAATATTCAAACTATCCTGAACACTGTTTTCGGTACTAAAAGTATTCAGTGGAATGTTAAGTTTTTTAAATTGTTGCTGGCATTTTTGCATAAACTGATACCAAAGATTCACTTCTGTCGTCATTGTTTGGTTTTGGCTAAGCCCACTAATACTGGTTTCTAACAGTTGATCACAGACAGGTAAGGGAGTGGATAAGCCTGTTCCACGATGATCCCAAAAAACGACATCGCGTTTCCAGCCTGTTTGGTCAACCCACTGCAGCCAACGATTAATGCCTTTCTTGTCTAGTCCGGTAGAATATCCCGGGCCACCATTAATATGCAAAACGGGTGTTGCTTGTGTTTTAAAACGATAGTGAATATAGACTATTGGTATTTTTATGTTAGTTTTGTCTGGTTGGATACCATGAGGTTTATACCATCCGCAGCGAACTTTGCGTTTTGACGGGACTGTAAACCAACACTTAGTCCAAGTTAAGCTTGCACCATTGGCAAGAACACGTGTATCAGGCTTACTGAATATTGGTGCCAAAATAAGCAGAATAAGGAGCAAAATAACAATCAGTGGGAAAATAACTTTAATGGCGGTTGAAATACGTCTCATAGGAAGAAAGGTAACTCGAACAGAATAAAAAGGAAATAGTTAATTTGTGATAGTTTAATATATTTTTCAGGTTTATAAAGTAAGGCCTTATAATAAGACTAGCAATGATAAAGGTTAGTCACTAGTTTTGGAGGCAAAAGTTCTACAATTGCCTCCAGTGATAAAGACCTAGGCACACGGTTCTATTGAATAGTCTGTATGTCCGCGTCCAGACCAGCAGCGCCATGAGGTTTTAATACTTTTTAGATGCCAGATATCTAATTGATTTTGTACTATGGTAATTTCGTCATGTTGTCCTCGTACAGAGTCACCTGAGAATCCATCATAAATAATAGTAATCTTATATGTTGAGGGGTGCTCCCCATCACCGTCTATAAAAATTACTGCTGTTCTTCCTGGCCAATAATTATATTTTCGTATCACAGAGATAGGGTCTTTTACCCATTGCGCGTCTTGTCTTGCGGCAATGTCGACTTTTTTATTAAATTTAGCCACAGCAATACTCTTTGATGAGGTTACTTTGATGGACAATAAATCGATCGCAGAGACCTTGCTTGCTGATTGCATAATGCCAGCCTTCGTGATGAAAAATATTAGGCAGCTGAACAATACCAGGCTAAAGAGTCTTGGCCTCCAAACAAAAATAACTTTATACATAGTGACTATTCCATTCAGTGGTAAAAATAACATGAAATTTGATGCTGATAACAGAGACAAGCGACAATTTTTAGGATGCTAGAGCATCATCGTCAACTGACTCCTCGCTCTTACTCAAAATGAGTTAGCTAATTTCACGTAGCCATTGTGCAACTTTGGGCGCAAAATAAGTCAAAATACCGTCAGCCCCCGCACGCTTCATACATAACAATGATTCCATGACTACTTGTTTTTCGTCAAGCCAGCCATTTTGAGCGGCTGCCATCAGCATCGCATATTCACCACTTACTTGATAAACATAAGTCGGTGCGCCAAATTCACTTTTAGCTCTACGGACAATATCAAGATAGGGCATGCCGGGCTTGACCATAATCATATCCGCCCCTTCCTCAAGATCCATGGCGATTTCCCATAAGGCTTCATCAGAATTAGCGGGATCCATTTGATAGCTGTATTTGTTACCACTGCCGAGGTTTCCTGCCGAACCAACAGCATCTCTAAAGGGTCCATAAAAGCTTGAGGCATACTTAGCAGAGTAAGCGAGAATACGAGTGTTGATGTGTTTGGCTGATTCCAGTGCAGTACGAATAGCAGCAACACGTCCATCCATCATGTCAGAAGGCGCTACAATATCAGCGCCAGCATCTGCATGACTCACCGCTTGTTTGACAAGCACTGCAACGGTTTCGTCGTTTAAGACATAACCTTTATCATCAATGAGTCCGTCTTGACCATGTGTTGTGAAGGGGTCTAGAGCCACGTCAGTAATGACCCCAAGTTCGGGGAGTTCTTTTTTCAATGCACGTACCGCTCGTTGCGCCAGTGCCTCAGGATTATAGGCTTCACTTGCCTCTAGTGATTTTCGGTCACGAGCCACTACAGGAAATAGTGCGATTGCCGGTATACCTAGAGAATAAGCAGCTGTGGCATCTTTGATGAGTTCATCAATGCTGACTCGCTCTACACCAGGCATTGAGGGCACAACTTCACGCTGTTTTTGGCCTTCGATGACAAATACTGGATAAATCAAATCATCGCTAGTGAGTTTATTTTCACACATCATACGTCGGCTAAATTTATCTTTCCTCATTCGGCGCATGCGGGTCGATGGAAATCGGCTAAACCCGGTATCAATAGTGCTCATTTGTTTGCTCCTGTGCTGTTAATTACCGGTATCATTTTATGATTGGATTTTGTAGTCCTAAAAAGTCGGCGACTAAATCTATTTGACTAATAATTGGTCTATTGGCATTAATTTTCATGTCTCAGGCTCATTGCATGAGTAATTTCTTTGCTTTTAAGTAGGAATAAGAAAGAACAGCGGGCTCCTTAAGCATGTTAAGTGTTGAACTATGTTATCTGGCATTTGTCCTATTATATGAACAGAAGGATTTTTTCGCTACACAATAGTATGTTCAAAGTATGTATTGTACGCATTATCAGAGACCTGCAAAGGATAGTGTTGGGTTCGATTGTTGAATCACTAATAACCAAGGCTAAAAAATGAGAGATGTCGGTCCACTATTGCAGGACATATCCTTCCCTGCAATTAAACGCAGCAGTTTACGTACCCTGCAAGTCAATCTTGGTTACTTATGTAATCAACGTTGTCTGCATTGTCATGTTAATGCCGGCCCTACTCGCACAGAGATAATGCAGGCCGAAACCATTGCGCTGGTGAAGCAATTTATACGTAATAACCCTATTGAAGTATTAGATCTGACCGGAGGGGCGCCAGAAATGAATCCTCATTTCCGGGAATTGATTAAATTTGCATCAGATTTTGGCCTACGAGTGATTGATCGTTGTAATTTAACCATATTGCGCGAGCCAGGGATGGAAGGCCTTGCTGAGTATATGGCACAACATAAAATTGAAATTACAGCCTCTATGCCTTGTTATTTAAAGGACAACGTTGATAATCAACGGGGTTCTGGGGTGTTTGATATCAGTATTGAAGTGTTACAGCACCTTAATAGTTTAGGTTATGGAAAACCAGGCAGTGACTTAATTTTGAATCTTGTCTTTAATCCACAACAAGCTACTTTGCCTCCCCCTCAGGCGGCACTAGAACAAGATTATAAGACCTATATGCAGCAGCATTATCACATTGAGTTTCATGAATTGTTAACCTTAACCAATATGCCCATAAAGCGGTTTGGGAGTACTTTATTATCTAAGGGGGATTTTAATAATTATATGGATTTATTAAAATTGAACCATGCTCAAGATAACTTAAAATCAGTGATGTGCCGAAGTACGATTAGTGTTGATTGGCGTGGTTATATATACGATTGTGACTTTAATCAGATGTTGGAGTTACCATTAACTTTGGAGGATAACAGCCCAATGCATCTTTCGGGAATTTCGCATTCGGAGTTGCTTGGAAATACCATTTCTGTAGCAGGTCATTGTTATGGGTGCACTGCTGGTCAAGGCAGTAGTTGTGGAGGGGCACTTTAAATAAGACTCAATTGTTGAGAGTCGAGCCTCCAATAGTGAAGGCTTTATCGATTGCCATAGGTCTTTTTGTTTGAAATGATGCATGGCTCGAACGGTTTAGTGATGGACTTACGGGCCATGCAAAAACATATATACTCCACTAATTAGCAATGTTTCTTCACTTATGTGTCATGTCAAAAATCGCCAACTAGTATTGACGTTTGATTGCTATAATTGCTGGGGTTGATAGTAGAAAATTACTCCTCATACAGCGACTTATCAGCATTCAATGATTATTCCACCAGTCATCTAGTACTTATTAACACTCACGTATCAACACTGACTATCAACGACTACTCATAAAGTACTAAGCATGCTGGGCATCAGAAATAAAAATACTAGTGACCGGGCCTGATTCTTGCTTTATCCAGAGTGACGCAAATTAAGAGGTGTTGGTGATTTTATCGTCTTCAAATCCAGTGATAGCGTTAGTTTGGTTAGTGTCGATAAGTAGTATTAGTCGTTGTGAAGTCATACATGAAAGTGAGTGCTAATCTTATCAATCAGACATAATCGTCAGTCTAGTCGTGAAGTTATAAAATTTTTTATGCTGATTTATACGTTAACTAGTCGGTATTTGCGTATATTTCAGTATTACTAGGTAACCTAGTAATAAGTGGTATTCAAATATAGCTAAGTATCAATGCAAGCCGTGAGGATTAACAACCAGGAGATGAGATGTCAGCAGATGCTGCTATTAAACTAATTAAACCTGCAGATTTGCCAGCTCCGCCACAAGCTGCCATGGAAATTATGCGGGCCTGTTCTGATAATTCGTATACTCAAAAAGAACTCTCCGTTATTGTTAATAATGACCCAGTCCTGACTGCTGAACTTCTGCGAGTTGTAAACTCTCCTTTATTTGGGATTTCTCGTGAGGTGGGCAGTATTTCCAATGCTATTACCATTTTAGGCTATAAGGCATTACGTAATCTTGTGCTGTGTATTGCAGTACGAGATGCTTTGGGCAAAAAAGGGATTCCTGGTTTTGATACCGAGGCTTATTGGGAGGATGCTTTACGACGAGCGGTGGCAGCGCGGGTTTTAGCTGAACAGCTTAAGGCTGATGCCGATGCGTGTTTTACTGCTGGCTTGCTTCAGGATTTTGGGCTTCTAATTTTATTTTATTTGTACCCCGATCAAGCCACAATGTGGCCCGAAATACGACGCCAAAACCCTCAACAACGACTTGCATTGGAAATAAAAACTTTTGGTACAACGCATGATGCAGTGATTATGTTATTGGCTAAATCTTGGCAATTACCTGAAGACTTGAGTGTCATGTTAGGAATGCATCACAGCTATCAACAAAGTGAGCTTCCTGCTTCAATTGAGAAGGGATGTCGTATTCTTTATTGTGCCGATTGGATGGCATGTGTTTTTAGTGGTGGCGAGGACAATGATGTATTAGGTCAATCGCGCGTGGAAGTTGAGCAGACGTTAGGATTAAGCAGTGAGTCAATTGATGAGTGTTTAGAGAAGTTACCTGCGCTGGTGGAGACTGCAGCAAGTGCATTAGGCTTGCGAGTGAAAAAACAGGCTGACTTCGAGGCAATATTGCGATCTGCTAATGTTAAATTAGCAGAAGATAATATGAGTTATCAAGAGCTCGCGTGGGAATTGAAGAAGGCATTGGCTGATCGAGACCGTTATGCAGAGAACGCCACACGTGAATTAATTGCTGCACAAGAAATACAGCGCAGCCTATTACCTGTCAAGAGTCCTGACTCGATCGCAATATACGGAATCAATCGACCGGCACAAATGTTGTCAGGTGATTATTATGATTTTTTTGAAGTAGAAAGTGGGCCTGTATTCTTTACGTTGGCTGATGTAGCAGGTAAAGGCATTACAGCGGCTTTACTTATGGCAAAATCTTGTAGTTTATTCCATTGGCTAGGCAAGGAAGGACATTCGCTTTCGAATCTGTTATATATACTAAACAATGAGATATGTGAGACTTCGACGCGCGGTATGTTTGTGACTATGATCGCAGGCTGTTACTATCCTGAGAGCGATCGGGTCGAATTAATTAACGCAGGCCATTTACCGGTGTTGATTATTAAACCCGACGGCGATATTGTAGAAGTTCCAGCTCAAGGACCCCCGCTCGGGATTATGCAAAATGTAGAATTCAAACCTGTGCGGTTTAAGCTAGGGAAGAATTTAGTGTATGCATTTACCGATGGAATTACAGAATGTAAAGTGGGAGAGCAAGGAGAAATGCTCGAAATTGAAGGAACCAAGAAAATATTGAGCCAATATGCGAATCTTGAACCTCAACAGCGGTTACAATCGATAGTTGAGCAGTTAACAAGTAATACTACAGAAGTACAGGACGATATCACAATGTTAGTATTGGACAATTCATATGGCAGATGATCGAAAAGTGCTGGAGCTACACTTTCCAGCCTGTTCTGATTTGTTGAAGCCAGTGCGTTCGCTGGTCTGCACGGTAGCGCAAATGTATGCTTTTAGTAGTAAAGAAGTAGATAGCTTGGTGCTTGCAGTGAATGAAGCCTGTATGAATATAATTCAGCATGCCTATGGTGATAGCTGTGAAGGTGAAATAGTACTGGAAATTTGTGATCGGCATGATCATATAGTATTTCGTCTAACAGATTTTGCAGAATGTTCTGATAAATGCAAAATTAAACCGCGTGATTTGGCGGATATTCGTCCAGGAGGATTAGGGGTCCATTTAATGAAAGAAGCTATGGACGAGGTCGTTTTTCTTGATGGACCTAATAAAAGCGGTAATGTTGTTGAGTTGACGAAAAAAATTAATCAGAAAGAAGGTGTATAATGGAATATGAAGTAAATACTGAAGACCAGTATACAATTATTAGTCTAAAAGGTGAGGTAGATTTACACTATTCGCCAACCGCACGTAAGCAAATATTAAAGTATCTTGGCAATAATAATAACGTCCTTGTTGACTTGTCTGGGGTTGAGTATATTGATAGCTCAGGGGTAGCCAGTTTAGTGGAAGGGTATCAATTAGCGAAAGAAAATAAATTGATATTTGGTTTACTGAAAACAAGTGAATCTGCGCAACACGTATTAGCCCTTGCACGCTTGGACAAAATTTTCCCAATGTTTGACTCGGTTGCTGAATGTGTTAGCAAAAATACAGGCTAACAATAGTGTCAAATTCTGAAACTGACAGTCATAATCATAATTTTTTAATCAAAATATTACGTAAAGTTACTAACTACTTTGAAAGAGTAGGTAGAAGCTTTGGGAAAGGGATTGAAGAGCTGGGTTATGTGCTGGTTTTACTAGGCGAATCTCTTAGCTGGATTTTTACCGGTTTTTTGCGCAAGCAACCTGTGCGCATTTATTCCGTGGTGAAAGAAGTCCGGGAAATAGGGGTTAATGCAATATTGATTGTATCAGTACTCTGTATTGCAGTAGGAATCATGTTAGCTATTCAAGGGGTTGCAACACTGAGGCAATTTGGCCAGGAGTTATTTACTGTTGATCTGGTAGCACAGGCAGCCACTCGAGAATTTGCGCCCCTAATTGTAGGAATCCTAGTTGCAGGCCGCTCTGGTTCTGCCATTACAGCTCGTATTGGAACAATGCATGAGTCGCAGGAAATTGATGCTTTAAGAGTGATTGGAATTAATCCAGTACGTCACCTTGGCGCTCCTGTACTGGCCGGCATGTTAATCGCTGTTCCTTTGCTGACGATGATCGGTGACTTTATGTGTATCATTGGCAGTGGAGTATTTGTCTCCCTGGAATTGGGTATCGGCCTTGATTTTTATCTTGAACGTACCATTGAAGTATTGACTATGAATGATTTACGGCAAGGCATTATCAAAAGTTATGTCTTTGCTTGTATTATCTCTCTGGTAGGAGTCAGCAATGGTTTTCAGGTCGGCAGTGGTGCTGAGGGAGTAGGTAGATCAACGACTCGTTCGGTGGTGTTGTCGATTAGTTTTATTGTGGTGTCAGATATGGTGTTTACTTACTTTCTGAATATTAGTGAATTTACATGAATAACGTAAGCTCTGAATATGCAATCAACGTGAATGACTTAGTGACTCATTATGGGAGCACCGAAATATTACACGGTGTTGACTTGCATGTGCATCATTCTGAAATCATGGTGATCATGGGCGGTAGTGGCTCGGGTAAGAGTACTTTATTGCGCTATATGTTGAGTTTAAGTAAGCCTACCTCAGGTTCTATCAGTTTATTAGGTAATAATATTACTGACATGACTGACCAAGAAATGTATGAGATGCGGAAAAATATTGGCGTCTCTTTTCAGGGAGGGGCTCTGATTCGTTCAATGTCAGTAGGCGAAAATGTGTGTCTGCCTCTTAAAGAACATACTAAGCTTGATGAAAATACGATGCGGATTATGGCGCGTATGAAGTTGGAAGTAGTCAACCTTGCCAATTTTGAAGACCTTATGCCTTCTGAGTTATCCGGCGGTATGATCAAACGTGCTGCTTTGGCGCGAGCAATTGTAATGGATCCAAAATTATTATTTTTTGATGAGCCTTCAGCAGGGTTGGATCCAGTGGTCGCCGCAGAATTAGATGATCTTATATTACATTTGCGTTCAGCAATGAAAATGACAATAGTGGTGGTGACGCACGAATTGGATAGTGCCTTTAAAATTGCGGATCGTATTACTGTGCTTGATCAGGGCAATATATTGCTGTGTGGAACGGTAGATGAAGTAAAGCGAAGTGATGATAAACGCATCCAGGATTTGTTAAATCGGCGGCCCCGTGATGAAGAGATTGATCCTGAAGCATATTTGGCACGTTTGTTGGGCAAAAAGGTGATGGCAAAAAAGACGTAAGCATTGCTATGTTTAATGATGCTGGTAAATATGACGTTTGATAATAGTTGTTAATTTAAAAACACGAATTCTACTGCTGTAATTTTTTATGACTGTAGTGTTGGTTTATTTGATTATATTAAGATACTTATTTATTAGATCACTTAAAAATGCTAAGAAATTATTAGCAATAATATTTAGAGAGTAAAGATGAAGCGTGAAAATTTCAATTATCTGATAGTGGGAGTGTTTGTATTTTCAATCATGATGTTCACTATTGTTGTGATGTACAAGTTGGCTGTGCCTGATCAGGAAACTGAGGATTATTATGCAGTGTACAAAAGTATCATGGGCATAAAGGTCGGCAGTACAGTGACGCACGGTGGTTATCAGATAGGCTCTGTGACCAAGGTGGAGCGTGTCAACCAAGATGGAGCTACTCGTTTTAAATTGCAACTGCGTATTAAAAAAGGGTGGAAAATTCCTATAGGAAGTTCAGCTGAGGTAGTTGCGCCTAATCTTTTATCAATACAATTAATTAACATTATTGATCAAGATCTTGCTGTAATATCCAAGAAAACGAGTAAGTTGCTTGAGTACCATAAAGCCGGAGATACGATTGATGGTAAAGACGAAGCCAGCATGATGATCATGTTAAACGGCATCGCCAAAGAAGTGACCTCGGTTTCTGAGAGTAGTATTAAACCTTTATTAACGAACCTCAATGAGCATATCAATAAAATCGGGATTAAACTCTCAGAACAAATCCCTCAAATTGCTGAAAATACCAATAGATTATTAATTAGTTTGAATCAAAGCGCTGACCAAGTGAATAAAATTCTTGGCGTTGAAAATCGAGGATATATTACAAGTATTTTACGTAATGCCGATCAAATGAGTGCTAAAATGCTAGAAATGACAACTAAACTAGATCAAGTTCGAGCAAAGCTAGCCAATGTGATGGTCAATGTGGATAAAATAGTCTCTTCTAATAGACATGATGTATCTCGTATTGTGAAGTCCACTCGGAAAACATTAGATGCAATATCCAGCCGGATCACGACCATAGTAGGGAACATTGAACAAACTAGTCGTAATATGAGTGAGTTCACTTATAAAATTAGAAAAAATCCAGGTTTGATAATTCGTAATAAGAAAGTTAAGGAGAGAGGGGTCTTGACTAACTAATGAACAAGTATTGTTCCAAAAAACTAATAGTGAGTGTGTGCTTATTCGCTTTAATATTGTTAATTAGTGCCTGCAGTGGCAGTAATAACAGAGGCCGTGAATCCCTAGTTGACAACAGCGGTAGTATCGAATATTTTTATACTTTACCTGATACTGAGCCTGGGTATAAATTTAAAACTCCCGCATTTAAAGGCGTGCTTGGAATCCCCCCTCTAGATACTGATAGCTTGCGTGGTGATCGACGTATGTTATTTAAATTATCTGCGCGTCCATTAGAGATTAGACTGCATCACTTTCGTTTTTGGACAGATTCTCCCACTAAACTTGTGCAGCAAAAAATATCAATTTATCTGCGTGATATACAGTTTGCTTCTAAGGTGATTCGTTTTGTTCCTGGCACAAAAGTCGACTATTTGATGCACGCTAGTTTGATTAAATTCGAACGTTTAGTGAATATAAAATCTAGTTCAGATGAAGTGTTAGTGAGTATAGAGCTGAGTATAAGTAAAGAGTCAACAGGACAGATAGTGGTGCCAGCAACTATTTATCATATTCGTCAGAAGGCTGTTCGTGCTCGTAGCGCAAACGATACAATCTCTAATGCAGTGAAATCTTTTAAAATCGCATTAGATAAGGCGCTACTACAATTTGTACAGCAGCATGCAGCAAAACAATTCAGTCAGCGTATCAAAATTAAACCAACTAAAAAGAAATAAGCCTTTATATATAGTGTTAGCAAAAAAACAGTATTATATTGCCATTATTACCCGTTAATTTAACGATCATATTAGCAGGTCAAACAATCTGTCACTGAAAATCGTGTGCTTATCAATTTGATGAGAAAGGTTCTCGCCATGAACGTCCTAATTGCACACCAGTTTATTGAGGGCCGCTCTCATTTTTAACGACCTGATGGCTCTATTTAATTCGCCTTCACAAGTTTTTTATTGGGGGTATTTACTGGCGACTCTGCTTATTGCGATGTTAGTGTTTTATGTTCGTGACCGTGAGGAGCATCAATCTTACCTGAAAGTATTTTCTTATTGTTTTCCGTCAAAAACTTATTTAACGCGGTCTTTTATTCATGATATTGGTTTGTTTATAATTAATATTATTCTTTTCACTCTAATATTAACGTCTATAATTCTTGTTGCAGAAAATATCATGCCTGATGTATCGGCAGGGTTGCAACAACAGTTCGGATTACTCAGCAATCCTTGGTCAGGCGATATAGCCAGTGTTGTTTATATGCTAGCAGTGATGCTGGCTGTGGACCTCGGCTTTTTTATTTCTCATTACTTGCATCACAAAATACCAGTGTTATGGGAATTCCACAAAGTACATCATACTGCTGAAGTATTAAATCCAATGACCGCTTTTCGTCGTCATCCACTAGATTATTTTATAGAGCTGAATATCATCGCACTACTATTAGGGGGAGTCTACGGTGTGTTTGCATGGCTGTCTGATAATACACTCGATATGGTGAGTATATTAGGGGTTAATGCTGGCATATTCTTGTTCTTGATGATCGGTTCACATTTACAGCATAGTCATATTTGGATATCGTATGGTTTCATGAATAAGGTATTGGTAAGTCCTGCGATGCATCATATTCATCATAGTAGTGCGGAGCAACATATTGATAAGAATATGGGAAGTATGTTTTCATTCTGGGATTGGATGATGGGAACACGGTATATACCACAGCAACGTGAGTCATTAAGCCTTGGCCTTGCGGGTGTTCAGGGCGGTTCGTTGACAAGTTTATGGGCAATGGTTTTTGATCCTTTCAAAAAGCTGTTTAAAAAATAATTGTTATTCATTGTGTGCAATATTATTGATGTAGAACGCGGGCTAAATTCTTTTAGGCTATAATGAAACCGTTATAACGAAATAACCAAAGGCTTATTAGTGACAAGGGTGGTCTATCCACCACTCTATTATGGATAAAGGTATCAATTCAACGGTATTAGCTCAATGGCATGCAAGTCCTTTAGACAGGTCGCAGGCACAAGTATTGCTACGCGAGACTCATCAAAAGCGTAAAGAGGCCATCCTTACAGGTGAACAATGTTGGTTTTGTCAAACCAATGAATTCATTGCAAACTATTGGCTAGGTAAGGTGGCTAATAATAGTTTTGAATGGCTTGTGCGAACACATTCTGAGCAGAGGCAGCGTGCGTTACTACTCCTGAGCTATGGACAATTACTTCTTTCCTGTAAATTAAATTTTGCATTTGAGTATCTTGATCAAGGATTAATACAAGCAGCAGATTTTCTATCGCCCACTGATTATTTTCGTGTCATTAACCGACATGAACTATTGTCAATATTGCCTTTGTTTACTGATGCAAGAACCGCTGCTGATTTACCGATGCTAGAGAATGAAGCAAAAATTTTGTCACGACTTAAGCAAGGACAGCCACGCTTGACTGGTAATTTTGGATCGACGCCACGTCGTTAAGCATACGCGATTAACGAACCACCCTCCATATAGACTAGAGTAAAGTCTTCAGGCTACGACTGTATGACCAACTAATTAATGACTAGTAACAGACCTTAATGCATTTTTTATTTGTAATAAATTCACTAATATCTCAACTCTCATTCGAAATAGAAAAAATGATGGCGGATCATTAATAATCCGCCACATTAAGCAATACTACGATGCCTATTTTTTTGAAATTCTAGTGAGAGTATATTTAATAAGTTTTATAATACCTGCATTTTTTTGTTGTATTGAAACATCTTTAGTCAACTTCAACATTTTTTCTTCGTTTTCTAATGCGGCTCTCAAAGGCGTAACAGTCTTTGGGTCCTTGAGTTCCAGAAGAGCCCGAACGGTAGCTTCGCGAATACCAGCATGACTATCTTTTAATGCAAACAAAATAGCGTCCAGTGCATCGGCCTTTTTATGTTGTCCATAAAGTATACCGAGGCTTCGGACTACTTGGCCCCGTAACACAGGGTCTTTATCGTTCTTTAAAAGATTAATTAAAGGGGCAATCACTTTCGGGCTTCCGGAGCGACTCAATCCCATTACGGCTAGATTCCTGATGGACTTTTTATCATTTTTATCCGCTTTTAAATGTGTAATAAATGCGTCAATGATTCGCTGATCGTTGAATTTCATCAGGCTGAATGCCGAAGATGATCTAACATAAGTATCATTATCTTTTAATGCAGCAATAAGTGGAGCAATAACTCGAGAATCTTCCAGTTCACCGAGAGTAGAGGCTGCTTCACGTCTTAATTTAACGTCCCCATTTTTCAAAATAGCGATAAGTGGATCAACAGATTTACGATCTTTAATAACGTTCAGTGCGCGAATAACACTGACTTTTACTTTTATATCTTTGCCCTTCAATATTTCAATAAGCGGGCCTACCGCTCTAATATCTGAGTGTCTTCGTAATTCCTTGATTGATTGAAGCTTCACCAGGCTAGTTCCCGTTTTTAATAATACAATAAGCTTGTCTACTTTCTCGCTATTTTTCTTAATTGATTCTTGTTGCCGTACAAAATATTTTAGTCGCTGTTTGAGCATCTTGGCATCAATTTTTGCCTTTAAGCAAGGCGCAACACCTTGACTTTTTGCCTTCACCATTCTTTTTTGTATGTGTCGTTTGCGTTTGCCAGACGGCATTATTTTTAGCTTTTTTTCGGTAGTATCCATCGCGAGTTTAAAAACCGACTCACACAGCTTCTTTTTCTCGGAAGAGCTTTTTCCATTGTCAGCGTAAGCTGGCATGAAGAGCAAGCAAGCACTTGCCCCAATAATTGTTAACAATTGTGTTTTCATATTACCTCTTTAACTGGTTTGTGTTCTATTTTCCACAAGCGAATATCGTACATAAGATTACTCATTACCTAAAACTACTTCGTGATTTCAACCTCCTCCACGACTAGCATCAGCACTGGCATCAATAGAGTTAGAAGGAAAATGGCAATCGAAATAATTCAAGAAATATTACATAGTGGACGGATCTGATGCTAAATTATTTTCAATACCTATTAACGTACGACCGCGATAAAGTGGTTAACAGTTTTTTAATTTTCACTAGTGATGGATTGAAATACCCAGGATACTATTAAAAATAATAGTCTTGAGAATCTATATGGTAAGGGTTGATGGAAATGGAAATGGAAATGGAAATGGAAATAGTAGAGGATTATTATGATATTAATGGGTAAAACTAAAATTTTAAACGGGGCTTACATTTATCAATTATTTTTAGAAATACTAAGTTCAATAATCTACCGGCCATGCAAAACGCAAGGATTTTTTTCACAAGTATGCTAAAGTCTTGTTCTCCCCGCTTTAATGGGATCTTCATTAAAGCGTTGGGAAATCATGATTGTTTATGCTAATTTAAAACTCAACTCAATTATAACAAATAACAAAATGTCAATTTCTAATACAACAGATCCATCTGAGCTAATACCTCAGTCACGAAATATCGCAAACTCTGCGCACGTGAAAATAGCGATTGAACGCCGAGCACATGAGCGAAACGATACCAGCAGTGTGGCGCGATGGCTTAAAAAGCAATTCACCCGTTATGTGCTGCGTGTATTCTCAGAGGTGAAAGTAATTACCTCGGTGTCTGAATATGAAGTGCTCGCAATGGAACCTGCACCCGCTTGGTTATCGATAAGGTTTGGCGAACCTGATGTGATTATTTGCTGGATGGATCCGCAGGAACCGACCCTTCTTGATCTGGAACGCAAAGTTTTGGAATGGTTGTACTCTCGACTAGGCACACGTGACGAAGCAAAATTCCCGCGTATAACTCCGGAACAAGTACTCAATAAATGGCAAGCAGACCATCTCGTTATGTCGAGAGCCATGAAGCGTGGTTGGCTTCCCACTAGTGGGTCCGGCCGTATCAAGATTGCTGAAATAAATGATTTCGTTATTTGGGAGTTCGACCCAACTCACCCAGAGTTCCGGCAGGAATTAGCCAATGAAAGTGCCATGATGCAACACTGTATCGGGCAGTTCTCTGACCGGGAGAAAATGGAGGGTGGCTACGGCATGTATTATGTCGACAAGGCTATCAACAGAACGATGAGACTTTTTAGTATTCGTAACCTGGCTGGAACAGCGCATGTGACTGCAAGCGTTAACGTTTCGGATGACTGTTTACTGACTCTGGAACAGCTTAAAGGCAAGCAAAACCAGCCACCAGCGTCTAAATATATTACTGCGTCGGTTGAGCTTTTACGAGTATTGAACATCAAACACTACCAGCACTTTGATACCGAAAGCGCAGGAATTTATGAGCGGGGTGGTGACACAGTCACTTTTGATAAACTACCGCTTGACGAACAAAGACAAATTATCACTCGTTATCCAGCATTGTTCGCACAGATGAAGAGTTACGACCCGCAAAGCTGGTGGATTGTTGGTGAGACTGGCTTCGATGCGTTTTCTGACAAGGTCACTATCCCTACAGGTTTTCAGATTTTCGCTGCATTGCTCAATCCCATTTCAGTGCTCAAAGCGAAAATTCCCGGATTAAATAAAACCGCTCGGAACGGCGCTTCTTTCGAAGTTGAGGGTATAAAAGTACGCATCCCCTCCTGCCAGAACCTAAGGCGGTTAAAATGAGTGGGTGGTTTTTCGTTGTCGTCGTCCTATTCGTTTATATGGTTCTACAGGGGCGTGCTTTGCAACGGAAAGCATGGACCAGTCACAACAAGACGCCATTACGGTTTTTTGCACTCAATCTTGGCATTGCTGTCTATGCGTTCCAGGGTAAGCTTGCAGGGAAGTACAATAATCTTTGGGACAATGTGATGGACGGCTCACTTGACTCAGGCAAACCTAAAGCACAGCAACAGTTAGCCTCATTTTGGGGAATAACCGAAAAAGGAGATCCGCTGCGCCAACATCTAGTGGCGCTGTTGGCAGGCGCTTCGATGCGTCGCAATGACCAATATAGTAGTGATGTGAATCCACTTGACGGACTTGCAATAGACATATCGGTGACAGCGCATCTGGCGCACCTGGCTATAGCGGCAGGTTATCTTGAGCCTGACGAAGGGTGGGGATGGATGCTGCTTAATGCTCAGAAGGCTGCCGAATGCTTTGACAATTGGCGGGATTTTCTGCGCCATGCCAATGCAGGTTTGCTGGTAGACACAAAACAAGGTGCCTCGATTATCGCTGGCCTGATGTCGCCTGACCAAACGGACGAGAAAGCGATCCAGCAACTGAAAAGCTGGACCGATAGCTGGCCGGGACGTGCAGAGCAATTGCTTGAGCACGCTCCGGAACATAAACCAATAACGGATTTTCCGCCGTGGATGGAACCTGAAGCAATTAAATTTACGTACAAAGAGTAGGAACTAAAAATGTTTGGACTATTTAAGAAGAAAGACCCTAAAGCTTTTCCACCACGTCCACTGCCCTATTATATGGATCCGGAAAATATTCATACATGGCGAAATTTTCTACTGGCATTGACCGGTCTTTGGTGCGACAGCCGAAATGGTAAGGCGAATGCAAAATTGAAAAACCCCGGTTATTATGACGTACTTGGATTTGCACGCGAAGGGTCTGAGCAGCATGTCGTGATGTCCGAAAAATATTCAGAGTTCGATATGGAATTTATTGAGGAAATGACGCGCGAGCATTTACTCGGGCCCAGCAATGTCGAATGGCTGCTGTTCAAGTATGCGGACAAGCTCGACACCGCAACTGACATCAAATTCGACTCAGAAGACGAAGACTATGATATAGAAAAAAAATTGGTGCGCATGCTCAAATATGACGACGACTTTGGGTCAGCACGAGAATTGAATTTCCATCTGTTCACGCTTTGTGAGCTGATGTCGGCAATCCGCTTTGCTGTGGTGTCCGGTAAAATGAGCGAAGAAGATGGCTGGAGACAGATGGAGACGCTTGGCGAAGAAATTGCGCCGCATTTGGCACGCCTTGATAGCTGGGCGGATTTCGCCCAACAACTTCGCTTTGCAGTCAGAGCGAAGCAACCGTCACTTCTCGACATACAGCCACTTGAGTTTGAGGTCGCCTCTCAGGTGCTACTAAACGACCCGGAAAGCCCCTGGAATCAGCTGCCATTTCATTTCACCGAGCAGATGCAGCGCTATCATGTGTCCAAGCCACGTTTTAAAGTGAAAATTGTAACACCCGATGATGGCTTAACAGAAGAACAGCTAGGATGGCAGGAGCGTATTAAGAATGGAGAAATTCGTCCGTTTCTAGAGGAAATTGCGCGCCGTCGTAATGCGACGCCGCCTGCGGATGGCCCACTCTGGGCACTTGCAACTCCTGACTTGGTTGCGGCTGTCGATGCCGAAGCTTTCCCCGAGCAATGTCCGGAACTGGCTGATGCCTGGGCCTATCGTTCAACATGGTATGAGCTTTGGGCATACCAAGCCCGTGGTAGTGGCAGTGCCGATGAAGTCGGCGAAGAGAATTTTCGCTTGATGAACGAACGACTGGCTAAAGCCTTTCGTGATCGTCTAAAATCCATCGAGCTTAATCCGGAGATACCTGGCTATTACGCACGATTACTTCAGCTTGTACCACCTTTGAATACTGATGAAGCGGCAGATGCCGGTGATATGGCCTATCAGGTATTCGAGGAGCGGTTTCCGAATGATTATACTTGCCAGAATGCTATCTTATTTTTCAAAGCACAGAAATGGGGTGGCTCGCACGAAGAATCCTATGCCTTTGCTCGCCAGTGCATTGAGCGTGCCGGGCCCGCCAGTGTTGCGGGCCTTCTACTATTCGAGACGGTATACGAACATTGGTTTTGGTTTGATAATTTTGAAGAGGATGAGGATGGGAGCAAGCGCAACGCGCTTACAGCCAACCCAGAATTAAACGCTGAGCTTGATGCGCAGTTCGAGATTTTGATGCGTAATTGGAATAAAGATCCAGACAATATTGGCCTCCGTTGTTCTTACTGGTTCAAGGAGCGTGGCGATGGTGTGCAGCTTGCGCGCATAGCTGGGCGAATGGATCCGGAAATACATAGTGGTGGTTCATGGGGTCAAACTTATCGAGCGCTTTCCATGGCAGGGTACATGAACTGGTTGCCACATATGGCCTTGTGGCAGAGCGATGGCTGGCGCAAAGCTAAAGAAGGGTAAAACCTTCAGCAGAATCCAGTGATTTTTATCACTAGTCAAAATAGGTCTGGCTAGCATGATGTCATTGGATTGTTTGCGAGGCAAGAATCGCTGCTGATTTACCGATGCTAGAGAATGAAGCAAAAAGTTTGTCACGACTTAAGCGGGGACAGTCACGCTTGACTGGTAATGTTGGATCGACGCAGCGTCGTTAAACGAATTCTCTAGCCCCTCATCTCTAGCCTCTTATATTTAGCCCGCTTATTTTTAGTCAGTAAAATTTATTGTAATATCAGTCTTCTCTTAAAGGCCTTCTTCCTTCTACCAACACTTATCAAGATCAGTTAATAATGTGACCAGTTTGGCATATCGTTTGCATTATTAACTGTAACGCCAATTAATTGAACCAAAGATTCTTTTAACTAATTGCATTAATTAGTAATTATTGGCTAAAGAATAAATGAGTGTGGTCGATATATCATATGAACACAGATTAATGATTGTTTCTGATAGTTAAAATGAAGAAGTATAAAGCGACATAATCAGAAAAAATCGAACATATTCATGCATTTATGACTCCTCCGGCGCGAACGAGCGCAATTTACCCTACCGCCTTCCGGTAGGGCTTTTTTTTGTCTTGAAAAACGCAAGAGCATGCAAATTCAGGTTTTATTAATCTCAATGTGCTTAGCCTACTTTTGTTTCTTTAGATATTTTTAGAATAATATGGGCAGCTTAGCAGTGAGCTCAGCTTTAGCAGCAACCGCATCCCCCACCAAAGCAAATCCTCTCAATTTTTTCTCAAGATCAAAAAATTGGGCCGTCACTCCCGTATCAGTCGCGACTTCTTGCCATTCACCTTCAACTCCTTTAGGCGGAGGACACACCACTGTGGCGCAGGCTGGTGTTTTCACTACTACTGGCATGGCAGGGTAACTAACTTCAACAGGTTCTCCTGCCAGTGTTGAAGCCAAGGCTTTTGATGCTTGCATTACCGGCATAATATAAGGCAATACATGTCCTTCCACCTCACAGCAGTCGCCCAGTGAATAAATATTGGGGTTTGATGTCCGCATTAATTGATCGACAATAATGCCACGGTTTGTGTCTATGCCGGCCTCTGACGCAAGTTCAATGCGAGGACGTAGGCCTACAGCAGAAAGAACTACATCAGTGCTAAATCTTTTTCCGTTGTCCAATAGGGCTTGCATACTACCTTCTTCGGAGTCGTAATCTTCAGGCTCGAGACTATCTAGGCTGCTTCCAAAATGAAACTTAATTCCTACGTTCTCTAACGATTTGCGGAAAAAATCAGCAGATTTTTTTGGCAGCAATAAACTGAGTGGTTGTTCCGCCAAATCAAGAACTTCAACAGTAAATCCACCAATAATTAGATCATTAGCAAATTCACAACCTATTAATCCGGCACCAATCAAGGTAATATGTTTATTGTTTTCAAGTGCTTTACGAAAACGGCCATAAGCGCGTAAGTCGTTTACTGACAAGACTCGGTCAGCAGCTTTGCCATTAATTTTAAGTTTAATAGGCGCAGCACCAGTGGCAATGACTAATTGCTTATATGGTAAGGAAGTTGCAGCATAAGAGACGGTTTTTTCGTCAATATTAATTGAGCTTACCTCAACTAATGACTTGATTATGGCGTCAAGCGTTCGACCCATACGCTGATTATCAGCGATCACTAGGTCTAACGACGATTTACCTTTAGCCAGTGCGTTAGATAGCATAGGTTTAGAGTAAGAATTTCCGTCATCAAGAGTGAGTAAAGTAATTTTTGACGATTTTTTAAGTTTGTGGTATTCACGGGCTACGGAATATCCCGCAATTCCGGTGCCTATTATCATTAGGTCGCTCATGGCGAGACTCCAGTACTAAACAAGTACATCAATATAGCTAAAGAAAAGTATTATTACGATGAAAAGATCACAATCTAAACAAAGCATTCCAAAAATTTCTCATTATTGGTTAATGAATAAACGAATATTGAAACATATATTCTTAATATGCATGTTTATTACTGCATTGCTATTCTACTCGATAAAATCATACGCAGTCGAAATTAATGAAAATACTGAACATATTTCAGTGAGCATTGATGTTGAAGTCCCTGTGCAATCATTTAGTTCTTCAAAATCAGACAAAAATGATTATATTTTGGTCTGGATTCCTTCAGAATCAGGTATTCTTGATCAGGAAAAATTGTTGGCAAAACAACTTGCCAAAAGCGGCACTGAGGTTTGGTTGGCCGATTTACATGCTGGTTGGTTTGTAGGGAAAGACCGAAGTAGTATTAATAAATTTAAACCAGACTTACTGGCTAACTTACTGGATGCTATTATCGAAAAGACCGGTAAAAAAATATATCTTATTTCCAATAGTCATGGGGTTATTGCTGCTTTACGAGCGGCACATGGTTGGCAAGAGAAATTCCCCAAAAAGAATAAAGACCCTTCACAAGCAAAAATTGCGGGGGCTATATTATTAAGTGGCCAATTTTACAGCCGCACACCAGAGCCAGGATTTGATGGAATATTTAACACAATCGTCCACAAAACTCGATTACGAATTATATTATTGCAGCCTAACAAGTCTCCCTGGTTCTGGAAATTAGCAGCAGTGAAGAAAGCACTGGAAAAAGCGGGTAGTAAAGTGGATACCTGGATTTTAAAAGGGGTGCGAGATCGCTATTATTATCGAACAGACTCTACAGAAGTTGAAAATAAGAAATCAAAACAGTTAGCGAAAACGATTCACACTTCTTTGTCGATGCTTGAGAGTGATGATTCAACTATTCCCACCAGTAGTGCTGTTACGAATGATCAACATCAAGTAGCGACAATAACAGTCAAAAAATATCAAAATCGTGGCTTATCCAGGTGGCGTGGGAAAGCTGATACTCCTACCTTAAATCTTAAAAGCTTGAATGGAGAGCAGGTTAATCTCTTATCTTATAAAGGAAAGGTTGTACTGATTAATTTTTGGGCTAGTTGGTGTCCACCATGTGTACATGAAATGCCTTCAATGCAAGCGCTTGAAGACTCATTAAAGAGCAAGGGTTTTCATATTTTGGCTATTAATATGGCTGAGAAAAAGCGGGTTATCCAAGAATTTATTAAAAATAAAGTTAAAGTTAGTTTCAAAATATTACTCGATTCTAATGGTGCAGCATTAAAAAAATGGAAGGTATATGCATTTCCAACAAGTTATTTGTTGGGCAAAAAAGGAAAAATTAGATACGCAGTTTATGGAGCAATAGATTGGAACTCTAATAAAGTACATAAAATCAGTAATCAATTATTGTCCGAATAAAAGCAATACAATCATAAGCCTTATATTTTGAAATACTCTAATAAGGTAAATAGTGACTTTTGAAAAATTATAATCGATGTCCTATGGAGTTCAACATGAAACTAAAAATTCCCCCGCCAGTGCTTGCTGTGTTACTAATTTTTGCAATGTGGGGGCTTACAAAAGTATCTGGCCTTACATCGGTATCGGTGTTGACTTATATTCCCTCCTTAATTTCTTGGCTGTTAATTGGATTAGCTTTAAGTATAGACATTTGGGCACTAAGCTCTTTTCGTAGTGCTAAAACAACCATTAATCCTATGAAGCCACAAAATGCTTCACAACTAGTGATTGCTGGAATTTATAAATACACTCGCAACCCGATGTATTTAGGATTATTTATTATTCTCACGGCTTTTATTTTATGGTTCGGGATCTTTATAAATTTTTTGTTTTTATTTGTTTTTGTATTCTACATGAATAAGTTTCAAATAATGCCTGAAGAATCAGCGCTACTCGAATTGTTTGGTGATGATTACGCGCAGTATAAAAGCAACGTTAGGCGCTGGATTTAATGCTGAGCGGAGTAACATAAAGAATGACTATTTGGGTTGATGCCGATGCTTGTCCGGTCGTAATTAAAGAAATATTATTTAAAGCAGCGAAGCGAACTGGAGTTCAATTAACTCTGGTTGCCAACCAGCCGGTACGTATTCCCCCCTTTCCTACCATCAGTTTTTTACGGGTAGGAGCAGGGTTTGATGTGGCGGATAATGAAATAGTGAAACGCATAGAGCAAGGTGATTATGTGATTACTAGTGATATCCCCTTAGCTTCAGACGTGATTGATAAAGGCGCGCAGGCATTAAGTCCTCGAGGTGAGCTTTATACCAGTGATAATATTAAGCAGCGGCTAAATATGCGTGATTTTATGGATACAATGCGCTCAAGTGGGATTCATACTGGCGGGCCACCAACGTTAAGTAAAAGTGATAGGCAAAGCTTTGCAAACTGTCTTGATAGGTATTTAGCAACGTTATAATATAAATGATGCTCTGATTATGTTGTGGTGGCAGTATTAATTTTAGTCTTAAGCAGTCTTGGTAGGCAAAGAGTTGCTTGCATAATTATCTCCCAATAATCATGAATAATCATTTTTGGTTGCAATGATGAAAATACAGTAAAATATTTTTTCGAATTAATATCTCAATCTAATTATTGTGCTTTAAATATTTTTTTTGGGTTTGGAATGAGAACGACCTCTTTTAAAATAAAATTAAAGAAGTCGTTCTGATTGGATAAGGCTTACTTATTTTTACTGTGGTTTTTCACTAAGTTCTGAAGAATTAGCCGATGGCTGTGATTTATTGTTTTCACCAAGACGAGAAATTTTTAGTTGTTGGCCAGAGACCCAGACTTTTCTTAGATCTTTAAATACTTGTTTTGGCATTCCTTCTGGTAAATCAATAAAGCTGTGATTATCATTAATGCTAATACGACCAATATGCTGACTGTCAAGATCCGCCTCGTTGGCAATGGCTCCCACGATATTACCTGGCTTGACACCATGTTCATGACCCACTTCAATGCGATATCGTTGCATTCCTTCTTCGTCACTTTCTACCGTACGCGCTGATTTTACAGGACGAGATTTGCGACCTTCATTGCGTCTGCTATCTCTACCGTCACGACCGTCTCTTCCACGTTTTTCTCGACCGTCACGTTTACGTCCTGATGAACGTTCTCCACCGCGACTAAAGTCAGTACTACGCATGGGTTTGTCTTGTAGTAGTAAGGGATTGTCGCCTTGAGCCATTTGTGCAAGGGCTGCAGCAATTTCAATTAATGGAATGTCATTAGCTTCTTGAAATTCTTCGATCAGCTTTGAAAACATTTTTATATTGTTACTTTTTAATGTATCGCTAATGCGTTGTTTGAAGCGATCAATGCGCTTATTGTTAATTAAATCTGTGGAAGGTAACTCCATCAATTCAATTTTCTTACGAGTGGCTTTTTCAATCGCGAATAATAAACGTTTTTCACGGGGAGCAACAAATAAGATGGCATCTCCAGAGCGACCTGCACGGCCAGTTCTGCCGATACGATGAATATAAGCTTCTGTATCATAGGGAATATCATAGTTGATAACGTGGCTGATTCGCTCAACATCTAGACCTCGTGCAGCAACATCGGTTGCAACAATAATATCGACTCTCCCTTTTTTGAGATTTTCGACTGTCCGTTCACGTTGGTTTTGAGCAATATCACCATTGAGTGGCGCACAGGAATAACCGCGAGCAGAAAGCTTATCGGCAAGTTCGGTAGTGGCTGTTTTAGTCCGTACAAATATCAGCATACCATCAAATTTTTCGGCCTCAAGAATCCGAGTGAGTGCATCTAGTTTATGGACTCCGGTGACAGGCCAATAGCGTTGATGGATGGTTTCTGCTGTGGCCGTTTTTACTTTAATCGTAATTTGTGCTGGGTCAGTCAGATATTTTGTAGCAATACGACGGATTTGAGTTGGCATAGTCGCAGAGAATAGCGCAATTTGTCGCTGGTCTGGCGTTTGATCAAGTATCCATTCAACATCATCGATAAAACCCATACGTAACATTTCATCTGCTTCATCGAGTACTAAAGTCGTGAGCTTAGACAGTTTGAGTGTTTTACGTCGCATATGGTCCATCACGCGTCCTGGTGTTCCTACTACGACATGAACTCCACGTTGTAGTGAACGAATTTGGCCTCGATAATCCTGACCTCCATAGACTGGTAATACTTTAAAACCTTTCAGATGTGTGCCATATTTTTGAAAGGCTTCGGCTACTTGAATGGCGAGTTCGCGAGTAGGGGCTAAGACCAGACATTGAGGATCTTTTTGTTTGAGGTCAATGTTGGATAAAATAGGAAGTGCAAAAGCAGCAGTTTTTCCAGTGCCGGTCTGTGCTTGACCAAGGACATCTCTGCCTTCAAGTAATAAAGGAATAGTTTCAGCTTGAATAGGTGATGGTTTTTCATAACCTACAGTATCTAAAACTTGTAAAATTGATTCTTTAAGCGCTAAATCTGAAAATGCGCATGCCGTTTGAGTGCTCATGAGTGATACCTGATTTACAGTATAATTTTAAAATAAACGGGGAATAGAGGGTGATATCCAAGATAAATTCCCAGAACAAACCCAACAAAGTGATCAAGCCAATTGATCCAGCAATCATTTAATAAGTAAGACCAACAAATAAAGGCCAAACTTAATGAAGATATAACAAGATCATCGATAGAACCCCGTGTGAAAAATAGCTTCCGTTAGGAAGACGGAGTCCAGCAGAATGCCTATTTAACGCTTGGCTAATCTATAATGCTTACGACTCCGGCGACTTAATTATTCCAAACAATATGTTGATACTGTTGATTCAAAAATTTACATGGCTAACTGTACAATCAGCATAGTCAATTTTAAAATTCACACAATAAACAAAAATAGTGTTTAAAAATTAAATCGTATCCCCGTACTCGCAGTTCTGTCTATTGGCCGACTATTAACCGGATATGACTCAGGGTTGCTCTGTATAAGCTAGGTGTGGTCTAGGGTTCAGCAATGTCAGTGGAAGAGAATTTGAAAATTTTGCTAATAGCAGTCATTTTCACCCTTGTCTCCAATGTTATTGACTTGCAAGCCCATCAATCAGACTCAATCTAACTTACTCTAATCAGAGGTTCCTTAAAATTCAGATGTCAGCGCATCAAGGGAAGCGTAGTATAGCGGTTTGTGTGTAGGCTTGCATGCTTTATTTAACAACTATATTTATCAGGATAGTTAATTAACAGAAACAACTAGTCAATTATAGACCTTTTGCCCAATTTCGCTTGAAGGTGGGTGGGGAATGGAGAGTTATTCATGACTGGTAATAATCAAAACTGGTTAATTGCATGGATATTTAACAAAATAGTGTAATAATCAATATTTTTATTATTATCAATGAGAGGGTATTAAATGACAGACTTTACTAATGTCAATATTACTAAAAAGGCTAACGTGTATTTTGATGGCGCTGTGACTAGTAGAACAATAAATTTTTCAGACGGTAGTGTAAAAACCTTAGGTTTAATGCAGCCAGGTCAATATCATTTTGATACTGATAAAAAAGAGTTAATGGAAATATTGCAAGGCGAGGTCGATGTGCAGTTAGCAGGTCAATCAAAGTGGCAACGTTATGCTATTGGGGATACGTTCGAAATCGAGAAGAATTCTTCATTTAAAATCACAGCATTAACACTGACCGACTATGTCTGTTCATTTGTGGGTTAATTTTTATATGAACTTTGACTGGATAAATGATCTGACCTTTACGTTTAAAACTCTTCGCCGCCATGTAAAACGATGCAGCGCTTGATTAAGTTTTTAAATAGATCCAGCCGTTTTTAATTTTATCTAATATCTCACCAAGTGCATTAGGGACCTTGAGTGCTTCGGGTAATAACGTAGGGATATGGCCTTCTTTTAGTCGCGCAGTTTCCATGGCAATGCCACAGGCTTTAAACTGCAGATTATTGTACTCTTGTGCAAGCTTTTTAATTCTAGCACTAAAACTAGAGCCTTCACGTAATAATTCTAAACCTTCAGCATTGGCGACTATTGCTAACTTAACAGATTTTTTATAGTCTCGAGCATAACGTAGTATCCTTTCAGCCTTATCTAATGCCTGTTTAAGTGTCGTCGTATTTTTACTGCTGACATGAATCATTACCTTGTGATGGTTTGAATGGGCGAAATCAAAGTTTTGAATAGTGCCAAATGCAGTGTGGGGTGCTTCTGGTGGAGCTTGTTTAAAAGTGTGACTTGAAAAAATAAAGCCAAAAATAGCACTAATCGCTAAAAAAACACTGGCAGCAATAACGGTTGACCAATAAGGTTTTGGGGTTCTTTTCTTAACGTGTTCGGGCACAGTACAATGATGATAAGCCAAACTGAGCAGCTCCTTATCGCGTTGAATATCGCTCACTAACAAAGCAAGCTCAGGATCTTTTCGAATCGCCTCAAGTATTTGCGCTCGTTCAGATTGATCCAGTTGTTTATCGACAAAGGCGTGTAGTTGAGATTCTGTGAACAGTTGGCCGTCAGTCATTTAATTCTCCTGACATTAGCAAGTTGATTTTTTGAGGGAGAAGGCGAATGAACATTGGATTGCACAGCATCAAGATGACTGCGTAAAAGTTGTCGACCACGATGGAGACGACTCATCACAGTCCCTACAGGCTTATCAATAATACTGGCGACCATTTCGTAAGAAAACCCTTCCAGTGCGATCAAGGACAGTATCTCGCGATGTTCAATACTGAGTAAACTCATTGCTTGATAAACATGATTGATTGTTTCATTCAAGTGCTGTGAGTGTTCTGGGTCGGCATCACTGACAAGCAAGTGTTCATGCTTGTCAGGCTCTAGGCTTACTTGTTTGTTTTGTTTTCGACAATTGTCGCGCCACTTGTTCATCAGCACTGTAAAGAGCCACTTAGTCAGGTGTTCGGCCTCAGTAATTTTTCCAGAATGTTGTAGTGCACTTTCTATGGTGTCCTGAACAAGGTCCGCAGCAAGTTGAGGATTGTGGCACCAGGCATAACTAACCCGATACAGCTTACTCCAATGTTCTTCTAGTAAGGCTTTGAATTTTTTAGACTTTCCAAATAGTAGAGGCATTCTTTTAGACTCGATTAGCACAAGTTATAAGAGTACTACGTATCGAAGCCGAATTTATTCCCTGTTTCAATAAAATAGACGAAAAAAGGGAATAAAGGACGTTTATACTCGTTGTATTAAAAGGTATCTCTAAGTAACAACCGCCAACAGATTAGTTGTAGGGTTGAGTGCTAGTTTTCCATTTATCTTTAGAACATTGAAGTGGCATTCGTCATATCCAATTGAGCGAGAAGGTATGGGGAGAGTGACTGCACTATTATCAAGGAAAAGTGTAATGAAAAAAATTATGCTCATTGTAGCGAGCTTATTGTTAGTAGGTTCTGTTCAAGCCGAAAGCAAGACTGAAGGTATGCAACAAGATAATCAGCATATTAAAAGCTGGAATTTATTTGCTCAGCGCTTATATAAAATGCACTTGTTTTACCTCACTCGCTATAAAACCTACCAAACAGAAAAAATAGGGGGGTATGCACGAACCCCTAGGTTTTATCGGCAAGTGAGCTATTATGATGCAGCCAGTAAGCGTTTATTAAGTCGTATCCAGTGGGTGATTAAACATCCTAGTCGTATTCATACTGTCGAAATCTATGTGTATGATAAAAGTGGCCGTTTGCAACGCGATTATTTAGCGGCCTTTTTACCGCGCTTTAGAAATGCACCAATACAAACACTAGTGAATTTACATGCTTATAGTGCTTCCTTACACGCTTGGCGTCAATTTGATGCTTCCGGCAACCGTATTTATGAACAGTGCCAGGGAAAATTTTTTGGCCGCCAAGTTAATATAGTATTAACTGATGATGATATGGTTGCACTGACTGGCAGTCGCCCAGAAGTGATGAATAGTGATTCTTATATTGAATGTTTTAGCGGTATTTCTTCTGCAGCAACCCCTTATCTTAACCCTCTTAATGAAATTAAGTATCGTGCCGGTGAAGTCATTAAGTCAGGTGCGCAGGTGAATGATCGGCAAGTACAGCAGCTGTCTATAAAAATAGAAAGACAACCCACAAATGCATCATTATATATTGCACGTGGTGATGTTCATTTTAAATTACGGCACTTTGATTTAGCGATTATAGATTTTAATAAAGCCATTATGCTTGACCCCCGGTTGGATAAAGCCTGGTATGGGCGGGGGATGGCACGAGGCCGTGTGGGCAAGGTGCGTGCTGGAATTAAGGATCTGTCAGTCTATATTCAACGAAATGGCAAAAGTTCACTGGCTTACACCAAGCGTGGTGTCCGTTATATCTGGATTCGAGAGTTCAAAAAAGCTGAGAGTGATTTAAGAACTGCGATAAAGCTAAATCCTAATAATGCTGAGGCCTATGATGATTTGGGGGTGGTTGTGGCAAGCAAAAAACAGTATCAATTAGCAATTAATTATTTTAAGCAGTCTATCCGCATCGATTCAAGTTACCTTAAGGCGCATCATAATATAGCATTGGTTTACCATGTGACAGGTCAATTGCAAAAGGCGCTCTTGGCAGCAGATTCTGCCTTACGCATTAATCATAATGCAAAAAATACACTATTGCTTAAAGCGGTGGTACTGGATTCAATGGGCAAGCACAAGGAGGCGTCACGAATTCGTGATAATGCTGCTTTTTTGACAGAGAATAATTGGTCAGAAGTATTAAAGGTGCAATAAGAGCTATCGCAATAACTTACGTTGTAAAGTGTGAGCTTGCTACTGTGGATATATTGATCTTATGTCGACCTTAAGTTCGGTTCGAATTCGGTTTTGGTTTTGGTTTGATTTTGAGTGGGACACACAAGACCGGGCGGTTGATAATGATTGTCTATCGTTTTCGCTATAGCCCTTTATGGTTAGAATACTTGTTATCACTGAATTGAACTAAATTCATGGTGTATAATATTCGCTGTCGTTTTTTATGCTGAAAATTTTGTCGAATATAAACAGTGATAAACGAGCATTACGAAAATCGTGGGTTAAAATATAATTCAAAATTTAATGTGCAGGAAATTATAGTGAAAGAATATTGTCCGCCTGATACTTGCTTGGATATTCAACATATTGATGAGGCTCTACTAGTAGTCAATAAACCTAGTGGTTTGTTATCGGTGCCAGGCCGTGGTGAAGATAAGCAAGATTGTTTGTTGAGTCGTTTGCAGACAGAGTATCCGGAAGCGCTTAGTATTCATCGCCTTGATATGGATACCTCTGGCCTTATTCTATTTGCACGTAACAAAAAAATCCATCGTCAAATGAGCCAACTATTTGAGCAACGGCAAGTGCATAAAACTTATGATGCATTGGTCAGTGGATGTCTTCAGGGAGAAGGGATAATGGATTATCCTTTATTAGCTGATTGGCCAAATAGGCCGCGTCAAAAAGTAGACTTTATGAAGGGAAAGGAGGCTATTACTCGTTGGCAGACCATCAGTAGTGATCATGAAAATAACACTAGTCATGTCAAACTATTTCCTGTCACGGGTCGAAGTCATCAACTAAGAGTACATCTATATAGCTTGGGATATCCTATTCTGGGTGACAATCTTTATTTTTCTAACCACTCTGATAAGAAAGCAAAAAGATTAATGTTACATGCCTGTCAACTTTCATTTATACATCCACTATTTAATAGTTCTTTTGAAATGTGTCTTTCATCAGGGTTTTAAAATGTATGTGGTAAGTTTTATGAGTAATGATTAGTCATTAATTTTTGGTCTGTTAATAACTACTTTGCTGGGCCTGAGTACGGCCCTTAATGTGAACTATATCAAAATATTTTTGTTTTTTTTAAAGAGTCTATTTCCAAATTTCATTTACACGCTATAGTGAGAAGTAAGCAGAGAGTGTAATTAACAAGAAGTAAATTGATCGTTAATGCTGACCACTAAGAGCTGACAATTTTGTGACCAAGGCATCAAAACGTTAATAATAATATTATTTAAACGTTTATTGAAATTTGAACGTTTAACATTAGTACTAGGTGATTGTTGGAGATAATGATGGGCGTTGTGATGAATCCTGACGATAGTATTGTCAGTGATGAAAAAGATTTCACTGATAAGGTGGAAAGAACCAGTACACATAATAGTAATGATCCGGGTGTTTCTACTTTTATTCCGGCTTATTATGACACTCAAACTGATACAGTCTATCTGTCACGATACAAAAATGGCAGTGTGGCCCCTGTGCATGTTCTAGATTCAATACCAAAAGAACTGTTGAGTCAAAGTGCTGCAAATAAGAGTAGTACGAATAATGATGAGTTATCTCAAAAGGTTATAGTGGGATTTGTGTTTAACAATAAATTTTATACACGGGCTGAAGCGCTTGAAGCATGGAATAAATTGGCTGAGCAAGATGCCCAGTCCAATGCTTTATAAGTACTTAAAGAGATAACCAATGTTGAGGCTTAAGGTACTTTTCATATAATTTTGCTTCAGGACTGCCAGGTTCAGGGCTCCAGTTATAGCGCCATTTTACTAAAGGCGGCAGAGACATTAAAATTGATTCTGTGCGTCCACCAGTTTGTAAACCAAATAAAGTACCCCGGTCAAATACTAGGTTAAATTCTACATAACGACCACGACGATATAGTTGAAAGTCTCTTTCGCGTTCACCGAACTCAATATTTTTTCTGAGGTTAACAATCGGAATATAAGCCTTGCTGTAATGGTCACCCACACTGCGCATAAAGGAAAAGCATTTATCGTATTCCCAACTATTCAAGTCATCAAAAAATAAGCCGCCTATGCCACGAGTTTCATCACGGTGCTTCAAATAAAAATAATCATCACACCATTGTTTGTACTTAGGATAAACATCTTCACCAAACTCATCACAGGCTTGTTTGGCGATAGTGTGCCAGTGGACACAATCTTCATCAAAAGCATAATAGGGGGTAAGATCAAACCCGCCACCAAACCACCAAATAGGTTCTTCCCCTTCTTTGTGGGCCATAAAAAAACGAATATTAGCATGCGAAGTGGGAACATAAGGGTTATGCGGATGAATGACTAGTGAGACGCCCATAGCCTTAAACTGTCGGCCGGCTAACTCTGGTCTCTGTGCTGTGGCTGAGGCTGGAAGTTCACCACCACTGACTTGTGAAAAGTTAACACCAGCTTGCTCAAATACTTTGCCGTTAGTGAGCACACGTGTTCTACCACCACCACCTTGTTCACGAGTCCAGTTGTCTTCAGTGAAACTCGCCTGTCCATCACAGCTTTCAATTTCCTGACAAATATGATCTTGTAATTGGTGGAGGTAATCCACTATTTTTTGTGGATCTATATCAGGCATAATGTGTTCCTTAAAAAAAACTGTAGCATACAATATAACTCTTAATAACTCTTAACCACGAACCAATGTTCCGCTCATATCGTAAATTTGACTGACTTGAGTATTATGCCCTGTTTCGGCATGTAATATCCAGTCGAGAGAAGATCCAAATATTTTTCGAATTTTTAATGCATTAGTAGCAGGTAGTCTCCCGCTAATATTAGCGCTGGTAGACACTAGTGCATGACCGCACTGTTGGCACAACTCAGCCATTGTGGGGTGATCAGTGACTCTAACAGCAATAGTTGAATAGCGTCCTGTTAAGTAATGTGGAGTATCAGGATTGGCAGGGACTAACCAACTTGTGGCCCCAGGCCATGAAGCACTTATATTTTTTTGAGAAAACACAGTCGGATCTGCAACATAAGGGACTAGTTGAGAGACTTCACTTGCGATCAGAATTAACCCTTTATCAATAGAGCGTTGTTTTAACGTAAGTATTTTTGTGACAGCCTCTGGAAGCAGCGGGTGGCAACTTAAGCCATAGACTGCTTCTGTAGGGCAGGCCACGACTGCCCCTTGTCGAATGAGACGACTAGCATGTTTCAACTGAAAGGAATGCACCGTTATTATTGGCTTATGGTTTTTTGTAAGGCAGCATCTTTGGCAATCACGTCATCACTGTTTTGTTGGCGTTCGGCAATCAATCTACCGGATAGATCAGGGTCACTGATCGCCATGATTTGTGCAGCAAGATAAGCTGCATTTTTTGCGCCCGCTTTACCAATAGCGACACAAGCAACAGGAATACCTCCAGGCATTTGCACAGTAGATAACAAAGAGTCCATGCCTTGTAATGGACCTGCATCAAGGGGAATTCCAATCACAGGTTTCATGGTTAAGCCTGCCACAGTACCTGCGAGATGAGCAGCGAGCCCAGCGGCCGCAATAAATACCTGACAGCCACGTGTGTCAGCATCTTTGACATATTGGTGAGTCGCATCAGGAGTACGGTGTGCAGAAGTGATTTTTACTTCGTTTGGAATACCCAGTTTATTTAATACATCCAAGGTATTTTGCATAACGGGTAAATCTGAGTCTGAGCCCATAAGGACTGCCACAAATGAGTTGCTCATATTAATGACCTTTCGTTTTATCTGTAATTATGAAAATTTTGATTAAGGATCAAATTCTACTGCTTAAAAAAAGCTGATAAATCAATTGCTTCCTTAATATTATGTTCTTATTCTGCGCGTTTATTGGCAGCAGAATGAGTAGTGTCGCTTTACTATATTGTTTTTGAACTAGTTTTAATTTTATCAAGTAGAAAGCTGATAAGCCTTAATCAGAAGTCCCTTAAATTGAAACCGGAAAAGATACCTTTTTGCGCGAAATTTATCAAGCGTGAAGTATCATTAAAAAACAAAATTCCTCATTAGTGAGGAAAATAAGAATTTTTGATTAATTCGAAAATTAAAGTAATAGCTAAAAAATATTGAGGCAATGCTGCATCCAGTGAATTGCTACAGACTACCCGGGCCTTGGGAGCATATAATAGTGATTAAGCTCCCTTTGTAGTGAATTAGATTATTTAACTCTTAACTGGTTTGCTGATTTTCATTATCATTTTCATTCTCACTTTCTTCTGGAGGATCGTAATGTTCAGAATATTTACACTCTTCACAGACTTTTTTACTGCCTGATTTTTTAGTGGTTTTGATCGTGAGCATAGGCCACTCACACTGTGGACAGGGATCATTCACTGGTTTATTCCAGACTGCATACTTACAATCAGGGTAAGAGGAGCAAGAGAAGAAAATTTTCCCTTTTTTCGATCGACGTTTGAGCATGTCACCTTTTTTACAGGTGGGACACTTTACTCCAGTTTCGTCTTCTGGTTCTAAAATGGGTTTGAGATAGCGGCAATCAGGGTATCCACTACAACCCACAAATTTGCCATAAGGGCCTTGTTTGATGATTAGATTAGAGTCACATTTAGGACATTGTTGACCTTCAAGAACTTGAGTTTCATTCTCCTGATGTTCCGAGTGATTAGCATTTCGAGTATAATTACAATCAGGGTAGGCAGTACAACCAATAAACAAGCCATTTTTGCCACTTTTGATTGTGAGTGCTGTACTGCATTTAGGACAGGTTTCATCAAGTGTGACATCGGTGATTGTTTCTAACTTTTCATCAATTAGTGCTTTAAGTGGCTCCCAAAATTGCTTCATGACTGGAATCCATTCGCGCTCTCCACGAGATATTTCGTTTAACTCTTCTTCAAGTTTTGCCGTAAAATCATAATCGATATATTTGGCAAAGTGTTCCTTTAAAAATTTATGGACCATGCGCCCAACCATGGTGGGGTGAAAGCGCTTTTTTTCAAGTTTGGTGTAATCACGTGCTTGTAGAGTCTGTAAAATAGGCGCGTAGGTGGAAGGGCGGCCAATACCGTGTTCCTCTAAAGCTTTGACCAAACTAGCCTCAGAAAATCGTGGAGGGGGTTCGGTAAAATGTTGTTCTGGTCTGATTTGAAGAAGTTCTATTTGTTGCTTCTCCTTCATTGGTGGAAGTAAGCCTTTGTTATCATCGTTTACTTTTGATTTTTTATCGCCTTCTTCAAAGCTTTCCTGGTAAACCTCCATAAAGCCTGGAATGGCAATAGTGGATCCATTGGCACGGAACATATTTTTGGGTGTGTCGGCTGATAAATCGATACTAACAGTATCAATGGTAGCGTGAATCATTTGACAGGCGATAGTGCGCTTCCAAATAAGTTCGTACAATCGGAATTGGTCGCGTGCAAGAGCCTTTTTCAGATGTGAAGGCTCACGTTTGGCAGAAGTGGGACGAATCGCTTCGTGTGCCTCTTGGGCATTTTTAGTTTTGTTTTTAAAGGATCGTGATTCACTAGGAAGGTTGTTAGCACCATATTTTTCTTTGATGACTTCCCGTATTTCTTCGAGCGCTTCTTGTGCTAACACAACGGAGTCAGTTCTCATGTAACTGATTAAGCCAACCCCTTCGCCATCAATTTCGATTCCTTCATACAGTTGTTGTGCAACAATCATGGTACGTTGCGCGCTAAACCCTAACTTGCGAGAAGCTTCTTGTTGAAGCGTGGAAGTAATAAAAGGAGGTGCAGGATTACGCTTACGCTTTTTCTTCTCAATTTTTTCAATAGTAAGAATTCCATTGGCTGCTTTAGTCAGTTTCTTTTGAGCAGCAAAGGCATCTTTTTCATTGTTAATTGAAAATTGTGAAATCTTATCACCATCAAGGAAAGTCAGTTTACCTTTGAACTTTTGGCCCTTGGTATTAAGATCAGCTTCAATAGACCAATATTCTCTTGGATCGAATGCATTGATTTCGAGTTCACGTTCTACAATGAGTCGTAATGCAGGGCTTTGTACACGACCGGCTGACAATTTTCGAATGCGGATTTTTTCCCAAAGTACGGGGGATAGTTTAAAACCAATTAAATGGTCCAGTGCTCGTCGAGCCAGCTGTGCATGAACAAGGTCAATGGCAATTTCACGGGGATTTTGTACTGCATCAACAATCGCACGTTTAGTGATTTCATGAAAGACTACCCGTGAAACTGTTTGGTTTTTGATAGCCCCTTTTTCCACTAACAATTCATATAAGTGCCAGGCGATTGCTTCGCCTTCACGATCAGGGTCAGTGGCAAGATACAGATGATCAACTTTTTTGACCGCTATTCTAATTTTATTAAACTGCTCTTCATGTTTTGAGTCAGAAATAGTGTAACTAAGCTTAAAATTATTGTCGGGATCTACTGCGCCATTTTTTGCTTCCAGATCACGAATATGGCCATAGGAAGCCATGACCTCAAATCCTTCGCCGAGGTATTTTTTGATCGTTTTAGATTTTGCAGGTGACTCTACAATTACAAGACTTTTACTCATTTTTTTGGATTCAATTATGGTTAAGGTTGAATAGTAGCTAGGTTCCAGCAACTTCGCCAGTACACAATAGGGGAAAATTTACGGGGTTTATACCATAAGCGACAAACGCATTTGAAAAAATTGGATTGCAGTAACTAATAAAACAAACAGAAGTTGACAATATTGTTAGTGAAAACAACTATTTAAGTTTTAATGTAGATTCTCTGGTGAGTTTTCGAACACAATATTTTCAAGCCATTCGTAGTTTGAATCATGTTCCGGTAAATTAAACATAATCATTACTATAATCCATTTTAAGCGATCGATATCAATTTCTGAGCCTTCCAGAGCAAGTACTCGATCAATAATAACTTCTCGTATTTCAGGGGAAATAACTTTGGATTGTTCTAGAAAGTGTAAAAAACCACGACACTCGAGATCGAGTAACTGCATTTCTTCCACTGTGTATATTCGGATAGAGTTGTTTTGAGGAAATGAATCTGTAGTAGGAGGTTGGCCACTGGCTAATTCATCCAGCCAATTAAATGCTTGATTTATTTGATGATCTGGAAAGCCGGCTTCTACAAGTTCCGTTTCGAGTGACTCACGATCAGGCACATATTCAAGTTCACCATCAATGTAGTTCTTGAATAAGTACATTAATACATCAAGTGCATTTTCTTTCATCAAATCTCCTGATATGCAGAGGCTTACTTAGCTTTATGCTACCACATTCTTCTTTAATTAAGCTAATTTATAGTAAATGCTGAAAAGAGTAATGAAAATCAGGTTTTGTCATTAACTTGTTGCATAAATCTTGTTATTACAAGGTAATAACACTTAGGTTTTGTTATCAGTTTTTGAAGTTTAGTCAGTAACATTGAATAATAGTGTTCAGTCGTAGCATGATCAGGGACATCTTGTATAACATCCTCCTGCTTGTACATTTATGTAACCTTTTAGCTCAAGAATCAATAGCATAGAGTTTATTTTTTCGATATTATAGCCACTTCTGACACATAATGTATCAGCAGACACAGGATCAAAAGCAATTGAATTGAGTAAGTCTTGAGTATCCTCCTCCAGATTAGTTTTATTAGTAGAATGGCGAGCTTTATTGATAGTGTTGCTTACACTAGTGGGCTGTTGATTGGTGTCAGGTCTTGAGTTTAATTCATGCTGTGCTGTTAGCAGGCTAGCGAGCTCATCAACAATATCTTGCTCATTTTCGACTAGTTTGGCTCCCTCACGAATAATATGGTGACAGCCTTTTGTTAACGGGTTATGAATTGACCCAGGAATAGCAAAGACTTCTCGACCTTGTTCTAAGGCATGTCTGGCAGTGATTAATGAGCCACTTCTAAGAGCCCCTTCCACTATTAGGCAACCAGTACAGAGGGCGCTGATAATTCGATTTCGCCGTGGAAAGTGGTGTGCTTCAGGTGCGCTGCCCAACGGGAACTCTGAAATCAAGGCGCCTTGTTCGGCGATCTTATGCGCTAACGGTTGATGGGCTGCTGGATAAACACGATCTAGCCCTGTTCCGGTTATGGCGAGAGTGCGAGCTTTCGCAGCAAGCGCTCCTTTATGTGCGGCCCCATCAATACCAAGTGCTAGCCCGCTGGTAATGGTAAACCCTCCTGTGCCCAGTGCATGCGCAAATTCAAATGCAGATTGTTTACCATTGCTAGTAGGGTTGCGACTACCTACTATTGCGATTTGAAAATCAGTTAAGCAATCAGGGTTGCCATGAACATATAACAAAATGGGAGGATCATGTATTTCTTTTAGCATGGGAGGATATAAAGGTGAAGTTTGATCGATAATATGGTTATTCTTTTCCTCAAGCCACTCTTGATCTCGATCAATGGCTTCCAAATTGGGTCTATTCAAGTTTTCGATTAGTTGAGGTGATAAATTAATTTCTTGTCGTTGTTTAACTGAGCTTGCAAGAATGGCTGCATCACTGCCAAAATACTCGAGCAATTTGCTATAGAGTACCGGTCCTATCCCATGGGTGTGGAATAAGGTTAAGTTATCAATAGAAGTAGTCGACATAATAAATCCCAAGTGAGTGGAAATGTCAGTCTAAGAGATATGATGATTATTGACAGTGTTGTTAGTCAGTATTTTTTGATTTGGGCCGCAAGTGTGCCTTTGGTGATCTTACTTAAAATATTTTTAAGCAAGTTAAGTGGATAGCTTGAATCTATTAGGTATTGTGGTGCTAATGAGTCGACATTAGATTGCAACTGTAGACTATCCAAAAAATAGTACTGACAAGTCGCAATCTTTTATCGTCTA
>UOFL01000131.1_pt1 | contig 55199 bp, 45 predicted proteins | sample 1990081 | NCBI WGS metagenome assembly UOFL01 (sample SAMEA4728526, study PRJEB27164) | hydrothermal vent metagenome | biome: marine basaltic hydrothermal vent biome; feature: marine hydrothermal vent; material: mineral | place: Pacific Ocean | collected 2011-06-14/2011-07-23 | depth 1741 m | reverse complement strand
ATTTCAATCAAGTGTAATGTAAAATTACAATTAAAAATCAAACCTTTAATAAAGTTGAACAACTATAAGAAGACCCATCGTTTTATTAGGCCTTCTTAATTGAAATATCACCACTAATTTTTGCAAAATCAAACCCATTATCTATATGTGAGCATTAAAATTGATGTGTAAAACGAAGATAAATGTCAGAGTCTACCCGTTTATCTGCTGCACCACTTAAGCGTTTAATCTCTGTTCTTCTACGAATACGCGCTTCAAATTTCTGTTTTTTATTAAGCTGCCATTTATATCTAAGTTCTAGTAAATTATTATTTTCTCGAAAATCAGGCGATAAAAGATACCCCGCCCCCGCTCGGCCTACGACCAAGCCCATACTGTGGCGAGGAAAGATATCAACAAAATTAAAGGTTATTTGTGTCGCAAACCCATCACTATCACCATTCCCCGGCAACGATTTTGCAGCAAGTGTCGGGGTTTCTGGCGCATAAGCAAGCTCAAGCCCTAAAACAAATTTGGTGCCCTTATTGGATACTGGCCATGCTAATGCCACCCGCCCTAACAGAACTAAATAATCCTCTATTCGACCTGTTGAATTCCCGTCTTTACGTAAAGCACTTGGCAAGTAGGTAATATCTAATGCCCGCTGAATAAATGCACCAGACTTTTTCTTATTACCATACCTTATAAAGTAACTGACACGACTACTGGAGTCAGTGAAATTTAATGGGCTACGACGAACATTAGTGGCACCCTCTTTAGCATTGTACTGAAGAATAATGTCACTATTCCAACCATTGCCCCATTGACGGGTCGCCAACACACCGTCTGTCCAGTTGACATCTGTATTGGGACTATCATTTCGGTCAAGAGACTTTTTTGCCACACCTTTAAGTTCATAACTAGTTTGTTGGCGACCTAAACGCAATTTCCATGATGAAAGTTTAAAATCGAAATGAAATTGATCGATAGTAGATTGACCTCGACGCAAACCATCGCCTGAGGGTGAAGATCGAAATATTTGAAAATGATTACTATTACGATCATCTGTCGAATAGCGACCCGACAGCCTTATTTTAAAAGAGGTTTCTTGATTAATCCTAGCTTTGAGGCCAAATCTTGCCCGCAACCTCCACTCCTCTGAATCACTTTTAGAATTATCTCTATCTTCACGTTCTGAGCCAAAATACCCCGCACGCAAATCTCCACTAAAAGTGAAATTTTGGCCCAGTTTTATGTCAGAAAAAGCTACCGGTACCATCAGCATGATGGTAACGCTTGTTATTGCTAGTTGAATTATTCTCATCAAAATCTCTATTTATTGAATGGTTAAACAAAATAATTAAGCATCTAAATACGAATGAGAATGATTATCACCCTCATTAACAGGAATGTCAAATATTAATAGGTTCTAATTTAGTAATATATAGTTGATACCATGAAGATTTAAACCATCACAAAAAAATAGCAGAGACTTCAGAGACTTCAGAGACTTCAGAGACTTCAGAGACTTCAGAGACTTCAGAGACTTCAGAGACTTCAGAGACTTCAGAGACTTCAGAGACTTCAGAGACTTCAGAGACTTCAGACAAAATTAAACCCCAACTCTGGTGACAAGTACATTAACCCATTAAAAGACTGCCAAGCCAATTAAAATGGCAACCAACCTTTAGCAAAACACGGTCCATATACTAATACTGCTTAGCTCGACCAGACGTTAGCAAATCCTACAGTTATAATAGTTAACATTTTTATAAACTCAACAAGGCTGCATCATGCCCAATCTTTTCATATTTCAAATTTTTCTTGTTAGCTTATGGAATGGTGGAAGTCTCATCACCGCTTATCTGGCAGTTCCTGTTATATTCAGTACATTAAAACCAAAAACAGACTTGGCAGGCACTATTGCCGGTAATATTTTTAGCGTGATGTCATGGCTTGGGTTGACTATAACGCTAGTCTTGCTAATAAGCTTCATCGTTCAAGGTGGGATAAAGAGTCTCGTTAAACGCCCATCAGCACTGGTCATTACGAGCAGCCTATTACTCTCTATCAATCATTTTTTCATTCATCCATTAGTGGTCATAAGTCGGGCACAACGTGCTGGCGGAGATGCTGATGCTGCCAGAACATTTGCTTGGCTACACGGCAGTGCATCATTAATTTTTTTAGTGATTAGCATTCTTGGTATTTGGCTTTTAATCAATTTACTCCGTAATCCACCGACACCGCAGCGTTCAACTTAAGCCATTCAGCAATGACCACTAAAATTAAACCACTATAAAAGGATATTAATACTAATTTATTAATTAAGCAGAACCGCATTAATATAAAACTATCATGTTTTTTGCAAAATGCTCGCTATAAAGACGAGTGCCGGATCGGTATATTGTAGATTTCGGTAAAATCAACATGGAATTAGTTAACAGGCTCTCTCTACATCATGTCCAGACCACTTCGCATAAACTACCCAGGCGCCTGGTATCATATACATAACAAGAGTCTTCTTCAGCGCCCCTTATTTCCAGATGCAAGCCATCAGCAAGCGTTCTATTGTTTGCTACAGGACATTAGCGAACTCTACGGCATAGAAATTCATGCTTGGTGTTTACTTGAATCTGAATTTCATTTATTAATCCGCACACCAGAACCTCGTTTAAGTGAGGCGATGCGACATTTATTAAGTCAGTACACATCACGTTATAACCGCCTGCAAAATACAGAAGGCCCTTTGTTTAAAGGACGTTATAAAAGCATTTTGATTGAAAATGATCGACATGTTGTTCAGACCAGTCGTCACATTCACAACCTTCCCAAAAAAATTGCGTTGACGAATGGACATAAAATATTTTGTCTTTCGACCTGGCGTGAATCCAGCTACTTAAGTTATATTGGCAGAATAAGACCCGCTGCCTGGCTCCACACACATAAAATTCTTGAATACTTCGCTCAACAAAATGGTAAAGCTATTTATCAAATTTATGTCGAAACAGGTGAAGACCTTGAAACAGATTCTTTTTATACACAAAAGCACATTTCCCCTGTCATGGGCAGCGGCAGCTTTAAACGAAAATTATGTTTAAACAAACATTTCGATACTCTTGAAGTCCCTGATGCAAAACAATTGTTAAATCGCCCCACTATCAACACTATTATAAATCAAGTCTCTCTTTTTTTTGGCGTAGAACGACAAAGACTCACTAACAGCCACAGAGGCCGAGGCAAAAAAAACTTACCACGCTCAATCGCTATTGCCTTGTGCAGAAATATTGGTGGATATAGCTTAAAGGAAATTGCTAAGAATTTTAGTGTTAACCACTACTCTTCGATTAGTGTTTCTATTCGTAGGCTCATGCGAGCATTAAATAGCAATAAGGAGAACCTTCAAGAATATGAGTTACTAAAAATAAAATTAAGCTGACTATTGTCGACGGTAACACCGAATGGCGGCACATGAACCATTGTTAAGTTATTGCTAGGAAGAGCCTGGTCGCACCAAACTCCCCAATCCGTTTTTTTCAAGAAGATCACCTAACAAATGCCTGATTTCATAACTATGCTCTTTTTCTAATGATAAATTTAGTGCCTGTCGTGCTTGAGCATAGGTGACATTTCGAATTGCCCACTTTATTTTTGGTATACTGGAAGCCGCCATACTCAAACTACTGACACCCATCGCTAATAATAATATTGCACCAATCGGGTCTCCTGCCATTTCGCCACATATAGACACAGGCTTCACTTGTCTTCGCGCTGCTTCCACTACATCCATCACTACATGTAATACTGCCGGATGAAAATGATCATACAAGTTAGACACACGTGCATTGTTACGATCAACTGCAAGCATATATTGTGTTAAATCATTAGTCCCTACGGATAAAAAATCTACACGCTTAGCAAATGCTTCTGCCTGACGTGCTGCTGACGGAACCTCAATCATTGCACCAGTTTTGGGAGGGTCGATCTGATGCCCTTCTTTTTCAACTTCATAGAGGGCTTGCTCAAAAAGAGTTTGAGCCTCATCGAGTTCAGACAAATTGGTTAACATGGGAAATAATATTTGTAAATTAGAGTATCCCACTGAAGCTTTCAACATGGCCTTAATTTGAGTAATTAATATTTCAGGATGGTCCAAGGTCATACGCATTCCCCGCCACCCTAACGCTGGATTATCCTCAACCACTGGAAAATACGGAAGAGATTTATCACCACCGATATCAAGCGTCCGTATTGTCACTGGGCACGGGTGATAGGCTTTTAACACATTGCGGTATAATGCTATTTGTTCCGCTTCAGAAGGAAATGATTCGCGCATCATAAAAGGGAATTCAGTACGATATAAGCCTACTCCACCCCCCCCACTTTTTGATGAGCTTTTTTCATCAGATAACAAGCCTGAATTAATTAACAAGGTCATATTCACCCCATCAGGGGTCTCCGCAGGTTGTTTACGCAATCCTTTTAAGTCTTTTTTTAATTGCGAGTCTTCACGGATCAAACGTCCATACTCAGCCAACACTAAGGGTGGAGGATCAACATAGATTCTTCCTTGATACCCATCAGCAATCACTTCACATTGATCCAGCCAGCCTATAGCAACATTACCTGCGCCCATGATCGCCGGAATACCCATCGAACGTGCAAGAATGGCGACATGTGAAGAATGAGAGCCTTTCGCTGATATAATTCCTGCAATACGCTTAGTAGGAACCTCTGCTAACTGGGTCGCACCAATTTCTTCGCCGACTAAAATAGTTCGTTTAGGATAACTGCAAGGCACTGAGTCGTCAGCGTGTAATTTACGAAAAATGCGCAAGCCAATTTCACGAACATCATCAGCACGTTCACGCATATACTCGTCTTGAATTTGGTTAAAACGTAAACTTTGCTCCTGAATCGTAGTTCTTAATGCTCCTTGCGCCCAATTTCCCTTTTTAATACGTTGAGTAGTTTCATTGACCAGCGAATCACCACAGGCTAATAATACATACGCATCAAACAAAGCATTGTCTTCTTCCGATAGCACGTCAAATAAACGTTGTTGCATCAGCTTAATATCGTCTCTGACGTCTTTGACTGCCTTACGAAAAATTTCGATTTCTTTTTCGACATTATCGACTTTACGGTCAGGGATTGAATCAAAGTCAGTAGACGAATAGACTACGACTGCTGTACCAATCGCAACACCTGGTGCTCCAGGCACACAATTAAAATATTTTTCTTTACCTGTATCTCTGGACAGAACTACACTGGCATGATTCATTAGCTGAGCGTGTAAAATACCTGCCGCTAATTGGGATGCAAGTGCCACTAAAAAACCTACACTGTCCTCGCTAAATTTTCGTTTATCGTACCTTTGAACCACCAGTGCGCCCAACACACGTCGCTGATGAACCACAGGCACACCTAAATATGCGTTGAACTCTCCATCACCAGAACCAGGGATATCAAGATAACGCCTATCTTCACTAGCACAAGCAATATTCACCGTTTCCGCACTACAGGTGACATAACCTGTTAGTCCTTCGTCAACGGCCAGACGCATCTCACCCACAGCATCCAAATTAAGGCCATCAGTTTTCATTAGGACTAATTGTTTTAAATCATTTTCGCTGAGGTAGACAGATGCAGCATCAACCACCATCACCTTTTTAATATTACTGACAATAATATCGAGCACCTGATCAAGATCATGCGCAGCATTGACTTCTTGCACAATTCGACGAAGGATCCCCAACATCAGTGTTAAACTCCTATTATTAATGACTATTGAATAGTGACTATTTAAAATGGTGATACAAATCACCGTCTCCCCAGCCACCATATTTTATATGGTTAAACCTTAGTCTAATACAACACTAAAAAATTACCTGATGATTATCACTTTTAATATAGGGCTCAAGCTCTGCCAAAGCCTGTTGATACACATCACGCTTGAAAGACACCACTTCTTTTAAAGGATACCAATAATCTACCCATCGCCATTGATCAAATTCTGGCTGAATCGAATGATCAAGCTTTACCTGATTTTCATCACTTTTTAATAAAAGTAAAAACCAGATCTGTTTTTGGCCAATACATAAGGGCATGGACTCATGCCGTAATAAATTTTCGGGCAGCTCATAACGTAACCAATCACGAGTACGGGCAACAATGGAAACCTGCTTTTTCTTTAAACCAATTTCCTCAAATAGCTCTCGATACATCGCCTCTTCAAGTTGCTCATGGTGATCCACTCCTCCTTGTGGAAACTGCCACGAATTTTGCCCAATACGACGCGCCCACAGTAGCTGCTGCTGGTTATTACACAACATAATTCCTACATTTGAACGATATCCTTCTTGATCAATCACACTACACCTGCCGCAACTCAAATACTCTTTTATTCTTCCATAAATACCGGTATCCAGCAAACCTTGTTCTTGATTTCGTCAAAATAAATGTAAATTCATTAGATAATATGTCATTACTCGACTGATATTTCCCAATATAGGCATAATTAAACTACTTTAAAAAGCGATTCTCTAAAAGTATAGCCATTGACATCACTCTATTATAGAAATTTAGCCTCAATAACAATGTTTATGCAGTAATTTTAAGCGCTATTGTACTTCTGTCTTATACTGTTGTGTTGCCAATATAGCAGGGCAAGATAGCGATTAGTTGTTAGTTGTTAGGTGATATGCAAACCAAGTTACGATTTTGAGCGCAATCACATTCTATGCACGACTTAAGCTGTATTCCCCAGCCACTTTCAATCATCACTTGGTTGATCAACTATTGCACTCCTGAGCAGAAGCTTCTAAAGTAGCTCTACAATATTTCAGGATAAAATAGTTAAAATGACTTTAGCAATCTTCGATTTAGACAACACCTTACTTGCAGGCGATAGCGACTACTTATGGGGCCAATTTTTGGTCGATAAGGGAGCAGTTGATCCAGTACAATATGAACAAGCCAACAACCTGTTTTATGAACAGTACAAACAGGGATCATTAGATATCATGGAATTTCTTGAGTTTTCCTTACGTCCGCTAGCACAACATGATATGCACCAACTCACGCAATGGCATACTGAATTTATGTCAACAAAGATCGATAACATCCTACTGCCTCGCGCAATAAAGTTGATAGAGAAACATCGACAAAGCGGTGACACATTGATGATTATAACAGCCACCAATCGCTTTGTGACTCAGGGTATTGCTAACAAGTTAGGCATTGATAACTTACTGGCCACAGAACCAGAAATAAAAGAGAACCAATATACGGGTAAAGTGTCAGGAACCCCTTGCTTTCAGGATGGCAAAGTGAAAAGACTTAAGCACTGGTTAAAAGATCATTCATGCTCACTTCAAGATAGTTGGTTTTATTCTGATTCCCATAATGACTTACCTTTACTAAAATTAGTCACACACCCGGTAGCAGTGGATGCTGATGAAAAACTGACTGATTATGCAACAGAACAACAATGGCAATGTATTAGCCTACGCTAAGCCAGAGTGACTTGACTCAATTTAACAATTAATGCCAATATGGTGAGGTCGAAAAAGTTTATGACTAGCCATAATATTATTACCAAATAACATATTGGTAATGAAGACCAATAACAATATTTCAAATTTCATTGAAATTAGCACTGTAGCAGCAAGCCCTAAGCAAGACACGCTACAGTGTTCAATGAGATAAACAAGACTAAGAAACCTCGACTTGATTCTGATGAATAAAACTATGGTCCGAAAAATACAAGGCAAGATGAAGACTGTGACTAATACCACTTCCATTAGCCGACTTTTCAACCCTAGCCCTTTTTTAAAATGGCCATTATTTTAAGAGCGAGTTAAACTCGCTATCGTTAATGGAACAAAAGGTTTTTTAAATTACAATAGGACTCTATTGGATGTCAAAACGGAATTATGCAAAAACCCTCGGCGACTTTTTTAACCTGAGATTAAATTCTGAACTCGTTTCATGGTTTAATGACTGGTGGGAAGATTTTGAAGATAATGAAATCATTGCTGAGTATCCTCCCGGCCTAATATATAAATCAACCTCATACTATCGAATGATGCACCCTGATATTTTACCAATCGCCAGCCTTGGTAATGGAGATCAGTTTTCCTTACGCTTTGACCATCAAGGTTACTTGATCGAGTGCGGCATTTGGGAACATGAAACACCACGCTGGTTAGCACTCGATAAATCTTTGCTTGAATCAGTTATTTTTTATTACTTCAGCATTCTCACTTCAGAAAACTTAATGATAATGCGTGAGCAACAAAAGCCAACCACCGATCAGGAAATCCCTTCAGTAAAACGTTGCGCCTTGGATATTGCCAGGGAATTTGCTTCCAATGCGGAACAGCTTTGTTTAAAAGAACCGAAATTGGCTGCCACAGTATTAAGCAGACACTTACAAGAATCCACCCGGCGAAGCTCTGCTTCATTCCGCAAACTGTTAATAGGCTTTACAGAAGATTTCTTAAAGAGTGCTCAAGGCTTACTTTCCCCGGACATAGATTCAAAATTCGCACGCAGTTTTTCACAATGGCTGGTGGACGCGATTAGCGAAAATAAATCAGAAAAAAAATTGCGCAGTCAATTTATAAAATTAGCCGATGAAATCGATTTCCCAAAAATTGTCCAATCAGTCACGTTAACTCACTCTAATAGCCAAAGTCGAATTGAAACATTTCTTGAAGCCGCTAATTTTCTAATCGGTGATGAGCCTGATATTCGTATGCAAACTATTAAAGAAGAACTTGAATATAAAACTGAGCTGCTCAAGGAAATAAAGTCTTTTTGGAAGAAACTGGATCAAGACAATCCTAATCTTCCATCCCTAAAAAACTTATCAGCACTTAAGGGCTCCGAACCCTTACGCCTCCTAGCCGATCATAATATTGCCAAACAAGCTGTGATCAATGAATTTATTAATTTGCTCAACGATCATGAAGCCGATCTGTCAGAAGAACTGAATACTGGAATTCATGATCTCATTGGCAGTAAGCAATACAGTCTTAAATTTTTATTGACCCAAGAACCTCAACAAGTCGATTCACATAAATTAAATGAAGCCTTGATAGAACTTTCACAGCGAGCAGAAGAGTGTGAATGGCTGGTCTCTGACCACTTACAGCACTTTGCTCAGATCGTTCCTTATCAATCCATTTTTTCTGAAGAAACTCTTCAAAATCCACTAATTGCTGCCATGCTTGATGAAAACCCTCAACAAAAAGTGCATGAGTTTTGGTTAGAAAAAGCACAACAAGCCGAAAAAGATAACGACTATAAAGCCTGTTATCAATTTCTTTACCGTGCAGGATGGGATTGCCAAACTCCGGACAATGGCAGTAAAGTCATTGACCAATTGATCGATATTGCAGATACAGGAGGCTACACTTGTTGGCGTAATCTCGCTCGCTGGCATAAGCAGGTTAGTTAAAGATCTCCGATTAAGTAAGAGTATTAAAGCCATACCGAAAATGAGGTCTAATGAAGTCACTGACAACTTAATAGTCTGTGACTAATAATCATATGACTTGCAAGGCTATTAACTTCAATCTGCACACACTAGTCTGGACAGTAATTCCGTCCAGCAAAATTGCTCTCCGCTAACGATAGTGGTTTTCACAAGTCCCCTATTTTAATTCAGAATTTGTCTGGACGTGCCAAAGTTTAGGACTATATTAAAAGAAGTAGAAGATTACTATTACACCAATACCAGATATCGTGAGGGTAGCACCATGGCCGACATTCTCAGTATTCTATCCAATCAGGACAATAAGCAAATGGACCCCGATGGGCGCTTATTATCTTTACCCGCATGGTCTACTAGGATTGCAGCGGATCTCGCGAAAGCTCATGGATTGGAACTCACGACTCAGCATATTAATGTACTCAATACATTAAGGGGTTTCTACTGTGAACAAAAAGATTGGCGCCATCCACGCGAGACCTTAAAAGTGCTCGAACAAGCTTGTGGTAATGGGTCGAACAATTCGCGTAAAGAGCTATACCAGTTATTCCCTGATGGACCTGTAAGGGAAGCTTGTATGTTAGCAGGACTGCCTATACCTCATAATAGTAGCAACCCTTCTTTTGGCAGCGTTCTTTAAAATTAAGATATGTACCTTAATGAGTACACACTACTCTCATCAATTAGTAGCTCACTTCAGCCTGATAAACTTCTTCAGGCGTCCTAATCCACTCATATAATTCTTTCCAGTGCGCTTTATCAGTTTCAACCACACGACCATTTATTTCATGTATGCCTAAACCATGTTCTGCAGCAGCAACATAATATTGCGAATCTCGTAGACTGACTACAAAGGGTAACTTGATAGTTTCTAAAAACTTACACAATGATTTATAAGCGACCGACTTGGCTTTAACACGATTGGCAATTATTCCGACCTTAATACCACGCTGCTTGACTTTACCTTGCAATAATAACTCTTGGATATAACGTGCGACTGCATGTACATCAATAGCCGACGGCATGACTGGGATCAATATCGAATTAACATTACGTAAAAACTCTTGCAGTCGAGCGCTATCCACACCAGCAGGGGCATCCATTATCACTTGCTGCGTTTCTGGAGGCACACGCAGATACCATGACCGTGTCATAGTACCCGTTTGCTTTTCTCCTGCATGCACCGCATAAACGCTAGGTAAATCCTTAGGGCGCTGTTTAGACCAACGCATACTAGAACCCTGTGGGTCATAGTCTAGTAATGCGGTAGTAATTCCTTGGCATGCAAAATAGCTGGCTAAGTTTGTGGCGACTGTCGTTTTTCCGCAACCACCTTTAGTATTTAAAATTAAAATTCGGTTCATGTTAATCCACTTAATTTACTTGGTATAATTATCGTATTGTATTTAATGTGATTATAAGCACGCACGCCGAAAATTAATATATTGACTAAACAATAAAAATAACTTTTATTTTCTAAAATATTCGTATTAATCAAACACATTAAATACGGTAAATTATTTATCCTCGTCAAATCAGTAGCTTGAACTTTAATTTCTTCTATCACCGCCTAGCAGCAAAAAAATAATGCAAAAAAAATATTTTAATAAAATATCGTTTAATTAAAACAAATACAGAATTTTTCAGAAACCACAGCAAAATAGCCCACAATTAACCTATAGACCTGTGGTTATTGAGTTCCCCCATGACTGTAATTGATCAAGAATATGCAATTGAGAATCAGTCAAATTATTTGTCTCTTTTTGATCGCAGATAGCTTTCTCAAATTCAGAAAAAGTTAAGGCACCACTGCTATCCGCACCTGAAAGACGCTCTCGACAATAATGAGTCCAACGACGCTTATCATTATCGTCAAGTAAGTCAGGATAATTTCTAGCACGATAGCGTAATAACATTTCTTGAATACGAGGATCATCAAAATGCATCGACTGCGACAATTGATCGGGTGTCATATAATGCAACTTATTCATGCGTACACGATCATCATTACTAAAGAACCCTCCACTATAAATTGCAAGTTCGGGATCAATGACTTCACCACTGGACGGATACTCTTGTTGGTCATAGAGTTCTGGAACTAACTTTCTGAATTCGTCAGCCGCTTGCAAAATAGTGGCATGGTGTAGACACTGCTGCATATCAATATCAAAACGCTGTTTAGTTTCTTCATTAATAGTGTTGAGCGGGACCAACACTGGACACTTATTGGCTTGAATTAATTGGATCGGCAATCGTTTTTTTCCTTCCGCTAAATCTTTTTTACTAGTAAACAATAGCGCTTTCATTTCCTGTTTATCCAGCTGCAAAAACTCACGCGGATCTTGCTGTAAATCATAAACAATAATAGAGTTTTTATTACTAGGATGACTCGCAATAGGATACACCATTGTCATGCACCCTTTGGAAGCCGGGATAAATGACGAAATATACATCACAGGCTTAGGATCCATGAAGGATAAGAGCTTAAATACAGAGTCTTTACTTCGATGACTGAATAAATATTGATATAGCTTTGGTTGTTTGTCTCGCACTAACTTGGCGATAGCAATAGTGGCGTACACATCCGCTAGAGCATCATGGGCTTGTGAGTGTTCTATATTATTCGCCTTACTTAAATCTTCAAGCCTAAAGCTAGGATTACCGTCTTCGTGAACTGGCCACTGAATACCATCCGGTCGTAGCGTATAAGCACTGCGTACTACATCAATCAAATCCCAGCGTGAGTTACCATTTTGCCACTCACGTGCATAAGGATCTCGCAAATTCCTATACATCAGATTACGCGTAAATTCATCGTCAAACGAAAGACTGTTATAACCAATCGTGCAGGTCTCAGACTGCATTAACTGCTTACTCAATTGATGGCAAAATTCGGTTTCGCTAACCCCTTTTTCATCTGCTAGCTGAGGAGTGATTCCCGTGACTAGACAGGCTTGTGGATGAGGTAAAAAATCTTCCGTAGGTTTACAAAAGATATTCACTGGATCGCTCACCACTTCCAGGTCAAAATTAGTTCTTAAACCCGCGACCTGAAATATCCTATCACGTTGCGGGTCTATGCCTGATGTTTCAAAGTCGTACCAAAATAATGTAGGCTTTGATTTCGCCATTCTAAACCTCTCTATTACAACCCCGCACTTGCATCATGGGGTCAATTTTTCAATTACTGCTGTACATAATCCAACTAAATCAAAAACTTTTCGATTTAACCGTGATATCGCTTGTCATCAATATTGATCACAATATTACTCACCACTAGACTGTAAGCGCCATTTCTTTCCAATTATCTTAAATTAACAAATTATAACCTGCTCTAGCAATAAATTTTACTTTTTTGATTAGTTTGATTTAAACACTCCAATAAAATACTATTCAGCATTTTTTGTTTTACCTAACCAGCACAATAATCCTTGAGCATTTAGCTGAACATCCATCTCCAGCAACTCTTTAACTTTTGTTTCTGGCATTTGACAACCATGCTCATAAATTTGCGCTATTAGTAGTTTTTGCAACTGCTCCACAAGCGCCGCACATTGCGATTCTTTCTGAAAACGACTCACCGCTTTCACTTGCTCTACAAATAGATCAATTTGTCGATGCAATACTAAAGCAAGCTTTTGAGGCTTGTCGACCTTACCAAAATGAGTGAGGTATAGATAACGTGGATCCAAATCTAACAATTTTTGTATACTGTCATGGTATTTTTTCGGATCGAACTGCACAGGGCTTGTTGTCGGTAATATAAAAGGCCCTTTAGAAGTATCAAACTCACGGTACGATAATCCAAAACTATCGCCAGTAAAAATCCCTTTACTTAAACTATCATACACACAAATATGATGTTCCGCATGACCGGGTGTAAAGACAAACTGTAAATCACGAATTTTTTTTTAGACCCTAACCTGAAACGTAATACTTCATTCACCTCTATCACTCTGTCTGCAGCAATTGGTTTTATCTCACCAAATCGCTGCTCTAACAAATCTCCATACACTGCTGCAGCTCCTGCAATCAGCCGTGATGGGTCAATCATATGTTTAGCGCCACGAGGGTGAACTAACAAATGTGCATTCGGCAAATGTGCCATCAATACTCCAGCACCCCCAGCATGATCCAGGTGCACATGAGTCACAATAACAGCCACTACCTGTTCTACTGCTATATTCAAGTAGTCAAGCGCGTTCAGTAGAACAGATAACGCAGTCGCTGGCCCTACGTCTATAAATACGGCTTGATCCTGCTCCACCAATAAATGACTCGCCACTAAGCCTGGACGCTGAAAATTGGTGTCAATGGTATACACGCCATTTCCTAATGACTGAATATTAGAATGCTTAAATGACCTTACTGAAGTCGCCATAACACACCTGATTATTTATTCACATTAACACTTGCCAATAACTTAAAGCTTAATGATTATCATAGTATAATCCTCGGATATAACAATCAAACGAATATCAGTTTCAGTCTGCCACAAAGACTACACTTTATAAGTTTTTAGCTGTCACTTTTAGCTGAGTGTAGGGTTGAAAATATGTTTACTATTACTTAACAACGACATCATCCTAAGAAAATTTTGACACTGCCTATTATGGATATGTGTAAGACATAGCTTTTACAATGGCAATAACCCTAGATTTAAATTAATTGAAATCAGAAGCATTACGTTTTCACAAAGAGTTTGCTATATAATAACCCTTGATAATTTTGTATATAGACAGTCTAAATAACAACAAGCGAACACTCTATACACTAGAATAACTTTAACCTTCAATAATATTGGAAATAAAATGGGACACCGTTTATCAAAAATTTATACTCGCACTGGTGATAAGGGTCACACTGGCCTTGCTGGTGGGGAACGCATCTCTAAAACAAGTTTGCGTATCGAATTATTAGGGACGATTGACGAATTAAACTCAGCCATAGGACTTGTCATTGCTCATGAAAATATGTCGCTATCAGGTGAAAAAAAAGTATCGCACTCTGACTCCAGTAAAAACCAGCAACAAGAAATCATCACTATTTTAATCACTATACAGCATGACTTATTTGATATCGGGGGTGAACTTTGCATGCCCGGCCAGGCCATTATAACCGAACAACGTGTCACAGGGCTTGAGCAAAAATTGGATAATTTAAATGAAACGCTGCCATGGTTAAAAGAATTCATTTTACCAGGAGGCAATATTCCTGCCGCTCAATGTCATTTGGCACGCAGTATCGCCAGAAGAGCTGAACGGGTAGTCGTTGCTTTGTCCTTGGAAGAGGAAGAAGGAAACCAAACAATCAACCCGATCACTCTCGCCTACCTCAATCGTTTATCGGATTTACTATTTGTGGTTGCTCGCTGTCTAGCCCGTAGTAATGATGGCCAGGAAGTATTTTGGAAAAAAGATATAAGCCCTAAAACCAACTAACAAAGTATCCTGCTAAAGTCAAAGCCACTCGCTCTATAAAATATTAATACTTTACAAACCGAGTGCTTCTTTCCATATTGTTAGTTTTTGGGCTTTGCTCAACATGGCCATTGCCGGGCTGCTTGACGGTACAGTAAAAAATTTCAAGTTATTGATATAATTTCCGCGAGAATTTTTTGGCAGCATAATATATTTGTTAAATAACTGTTCTGCTTTTTTTCCATTAAACAATATACGCTGCAACTTTTTATGCAGACCGATAAACGCTTCAATGTCGTTCGCTTTTTCGTTGCGAATCTTAGAGTCAAGACTGCCCTCACGCTGACACTGAAATAATACATCCCATAGCGCAATATTATTCTGCGTCAATATTTGCAAGCGCTCATCATACGGCAGATCAAAACTCGCCCCAAAACATTCCCCCATAATAAACCAAAATGCATTTTGCTTATGCGCATAATATTCTTGTCCATTTAACGAGTCTACGCCAGGCATAGTGCCTAACACCAAAACAGTACATTCTTCAGTCACCACAGGAGAAAAGCTGTTAATAGTCATTTTTTGCTTGGCAATAAATCAGATTCGAATAAATAAAATTGACGACTAAGCCGACGATCAGGCAATGATGTCTTCTTGATATAGGCCCCTCTTTCATCATAATGACAAGTCACCGTTCGTGACTGAACGACTGCCAAAATCGTCCGCACTAGACGTAAACTGAACAAGACAGCAAAAGCCCTTATAACAAAAAAATTTCTTAATGTATCGCCGGCCATAACCATGCTGCACCACGCACACCACTAGAATCTCCATATTTTGCTCTACACAAAACTGTCGATACCTGATCCGAGAAAACATACTGCGCCCACTGGTTTGGAACATTAACGTATAGACGATCGATATTAGACATACCGCCACCAAGGACAATAACATCAGGATCAAGAATATTAATTATTTGTGCTAACGATTTTGCCATATTATCTTCATATTCTACCAGCGCCTGCTCTGCTAACACATCTTGTTTCAACGCCAACGTTACGATATCAGGACTGTGCAATACTTGACCGCTTAAATGCCAATAGTTTTTTTCTAGCCCACTGCCTGACAGATAACTTTCAACACAGTCTTGTTTACCACAATAACAATCACGACTCGTTTTCACTTGATCCAGCCATGGGACGGGATTGTGTCCCCACTCACCGGCTATCGCATTGGGCCCTGACAGAAGACGCTGATTAATAACAATCCCAGCGCCAACACCCGTTCCCACAATAGCTCCAAACACTGTTTTTAAATCAGCACCGGCTCCATCCACTGCCTCTGACAAAGCAAAGCAATCTGCATCATTTGCGAGCCTGACTTCCCGGTTAAGGGCTTGCTCAAGATCCTGTAACAGGGGATTATTATTCAAACACACAGAATTAGAATTGCGAAGTAATCCCGTAGTGGGTGATATTGCCCCAGGCGTTCCAATGCCAACGGTCATCCACTGGTCAAACTTTTGTTCGGCGCTATTGACTAGCTGCACTATCGCTTCTAAAGTCCCACGATAGTCACCTTGTGGAGTATTCGTTCGCTGACAGAACATTACACCTGCATCATCTAATACAATACATTCTATCTTTGTACCACCAAGATCAATTCCAATACGCATCGTCAACCAGCCAAAATCATGAATTTCATCTACAGATATATAGAAAATAAAAACAAAAATAAAAATAAAAATAAAAATAAAAATAAAAACAATCTTAACCACTCTCTGTAAAGAACGATTAGTCGCTACTCAAAAAAACACCTATTGACAGCAAAGATAAATACTATCACTTCCTTATAAAGGACGCAGAATTACTCGCACTTATTAACGAGACTCTTAAGTGACAATCCATCCAGTGATAGTCACGATCGAAATAATGACACAGGCTAGTAATAAAGTTCGCAATACTAATGCTCTAGCAGCCTTCACTGCATTAACACTGACCATTTTATCGACCAAATCATCGTCCTCTAGGGTACTTTCGTAACGACCAATATGTAATGCAGCCATTCCTGTTTTGGCTAGTACTTTATAATTGCTCTTACAGAAATCATACTTTCCCTTCATTGATAATTCACTCCATTCACTTAAAGCATCTTCAAACCCGCCAGCCAATGCATACCCTGCCGCACAAATTCGTGCAGGTACCCACGATAAAATTCCAAACAAACGATAACTTGCTGCATCTAAATCATCATCACTTGGTTCAATAGTGCCAGGATCTAATGGATGCTCGTACATAAACCAGCTTAGACGATAGGCTAATGCACCTGCCGGGCCAAAGATCAGAAACCAAAAAATAACGGCAAATAATCTTTCATTGGCCTGCACCATAACGGCCTCTGTGAGTACAGAGTAACGATATTGAATGGCGGGTTGAGATTGCCCCAACAACTCACCCATTGCTGCTTTTTCTGCCGCAAGGAATTGTTCCTCACTATCCACCGCAGAGACTGATAAGCTCTCAATAGCTTGATCTAAACTGCTATAACGAAAGCTATAAACTAGAAGAAGTACTCCTAATATAAGACCTGTTAGTCCATACAGAGAGTCGTTATAAAATGAAGAAGTTTGCAACAAGCTTATGAGTACAACAGGAATCACTAAGATAGCCAAAACACCTATCGGACCATCCCAAAACAAATTTTTACGAAATAAGGAAATAATCCATTCGCGATAGGCGATTAACCAATGAGTTTTTTTAATTTTTACACTGTGCGTCACCATCAATTCCAGCGCCAGTGCAATAATTATTGTTATAAAAAGCATAGAATTAACCTGTAATAGTCGAACGTTCTAAAATAATAAAATATATGATCAATAGACAAAAGTAAATCCTGCCTAATCTTATTATTTTTTTACTTATTATTCTACCTTAGCACACACTGCATCCCGAAAATCCTGCCAGCGAAATACATGCCCTGGATCAGTTTTTCGGCCAGGGGCTATATCGACATGCCCAACTATTCGCTGCGCAGTAATTGTAGGGTATGCCTTCAGCAAAGACACAACGACTTCGGTTAACATGGTGTATTGTGCCTCTTCGTAGGCAATATCGTCAGTGCCTTCTAGTTCAATGCCAATTGAAAAATCATTACAATTGTCTCGCCCTTCATACTCCGAACTACCTGCATGCCATGCTCTTTTATTAAAGGGAACATATTGTATCAACTCACCAGTACGACGAATAAACAAATGACTTGATACCGTTACCCCCTCTAACGCTGCAAAACCAGGATGTTCAGACCCTTTAATTTTATTCAAAAATAAGCTGTCGACCCACTCTCCTCCAAACTCACCTGCAGGCAAACTAATGCCATGTACCACGACCATATCAATATCGCAGCCCTCAGGTCGATCATTGAAATTCGGCGAATGTCGACACTTAACCCCTTCTATTAGCCCGCTGTATACATTAATATTTTGCATCACTCACTCCCTCTAATAAACTAAGCAGCCACTGCTTCAGAATAATGAGCTTACCGTCCAGAAAGATCAGCCACCAGCACTTAATCACTAATATGCACTGTAAGATTATCATCATGTCTTGATCAGAGTCTCTTTCTTATTTGAGTTTATCGTAAAGCTTCATAGCTCATCAAGCCACAAACAACATTAAAATGGTTATTTCATCACCATCAGTAATATCATGTCGCAGAACATTATTTACTTAAGAGGGTTTTTAAATACTTTTATCTGCGGCTTTTTTATTCCCAAAAATTTAATTTCTTCGGGGTAGGTAACCTTGATTGCACCTGTTCGTAAATTAAGATAGCCATAGGCAATAAATTTGCGGATATGCTCTGCTTGAATAATCACAACGGGAGTTTCCACACCAGTCGCCTGATCGGTATGAATGGCATATTGAGGAATGACCATTTTAATAGGAACTCCTGCTGGCACTCCTTTGAGTTTCAACACAAAAGCAGCACGATGGAGACTTAAATCATTCTTATTGGCTGCACGCCCTTTCGTATGCGACACTTTTTTTAAATCGGGCCAAACCAATTTTTGAGCATACACATTCGAAAAGCCTGCAAATAACAATAGAGAGAAGACATGAAAAAAATAAAATGAGAGTGACTTATTGGCACTATATTGAGCTTGCATATTAATATCCAGAGCGACTTTAATAATAATTCAATTGTGCCGGATCAGGCAGCCATTTGTAAAGCCATATACTCCAGACCTTGTCCTTCACTCAATGTTTGCTCTAATATTTCTTGAACTTTTTCCATATCCAGTCCTAGGTGATCTATTAAACCTTGCGGAATAGTGGATGATATTTCATCACCGAATTCCATTTCGTGTAATAACCTATTGGCCACTAATACTAAATTGGGATAAACACAATGCGTATCACGATAATATTCATTATGATGCTCACGAATACTGAACACAATTTCGTCTTGCATATTCCAGGCTTTCATCAGCCACACACCCAACTCCATATGAGTGACTCCCACCACAGTATTTTCAAGATCAATTACAGAGTTATTAGGAAATTTTGTAATCGCTTTATTAAGCATCATAAATTCTTGGGGAAACAAATGACCTAATAGTAAAAAGCCGAAATTGTGTAATAAGCCACACAAATAAGCCATACCAGGACGTGCTTTATGAGGTCCCTTCACTGCCGCGGTCAATTTCTGTGTCAATACAGCACAAAATATCGCATGTCGCCAGTAGTGTTCCAGGCCTAATTTACCTTCCCTAGGGTTACGAAACATTCGTCCAACCGATACTCCTATTGCCATATCTAACACCATATCAAACCCCAAAACACGTGACACGACATCCTGTATCGAGTGTAAGTCCCCTGTAAAACCATAGAGGGGGGAGCGTGCATAACGAACCAACTGGGCAGATAAACTGGGGTCTTGCTCTATCACCATCGCCAAATCGCGCGCACCTGCATAAGGATTATTGCTCAACTGTAACAGTCGCTGAGCAATAGTCGGCATTGCCGGCAATGAGTCAATTTTTTCCAGTCGTTGCCGTATTATCTCTTTGCGGTTTCGTCGAAAATGCTGCTGTGGTTTGCTTGGCTTGTCTAATTTGATTTTTTGTAGTTGTACAAAAAAATCATCATACATTGCAGGGCCTTGTAATTGACAAAAACTATTTCCTGAAATCTGACATAAGGTAGAATTGCTGACCGCAAAATAGACATCTTTGGAATTTGTAAAACTTGAGTGAACTTCTGCTCCCATCTGATAAATCATCGCTAAAGGAAGGCATTGCCCATGACTGTATACTGGAAACTCCATGTTTATGTCGTTACTGGATAACAGTGCAAACTCACGCCGAAGGTTATTATTAAGAGCTTCTATATCAAGTAAAGCACTTGAAGGATATATCAACAATAAAGTGCCCAAGTTATCTTTCACTAAGCTAGCAATTGCCACTCTGCTAGGATCTATTCCTAAACCAAGCGCTGCTTGAATAGCACTGTCTGTGGGATCATGTTGAATAAGAGTATAAGTCACTTCTCGTTGGTGTAAATATTCCTGTATTTCTTTTGGCAACATAATTATTTCTTTCCCTAATATATTTTTATCTTTTATATTTTTTACCCTATTAAACTAAACGTTACTCTCTATCACCAATAACATAATGAAAACTCCTTTAACACTTTTTCCGCCGTAATTTAAAAATATCACTGCTGAAGAATGCAGATTTCATACCGGATTACGGGCACTGCTAGACTCTCTCTATAGCGCCGGTTTCGCTCATAACATTGAGATTAATAATATTTTTTAGTCACTTTGTAAGAGAGTTCTCTCGAATAGCCACTATATACGTCGTGATAACGATATTACCGTCGCTCACACTACTGTATCGTACCCACAGCTAAAGACTAAAAAGAATCTTTGTTTTTGATGATGTTTTTGTCTTAATATCAAGCTCACGCCATTAGAAATCTACATTACTTTCAATGCACTTGAATTCATCAGGATTTTTTCACAAGATACCTGAATATTTTTCAGTATATTTCCGCTTATATTTATCCACTATAAGCTCGAATCACACTATATTATCCTTATTGAACATGCCACAATACAAGTTCAAGTAGAGGGAATAACAATGAAAATAACGCAGATAATAATAGTGACTCTATTACACACAGGGGCTTTCATATTTAGCCACTCTGCCTCAGCATTAACACTATATGCCACCGATAAAGTCAGAGTTCCTGTTCGTGGCGGGAGTAGCTTAAGTTATAAAATAATCAAAATGATTCCAGCAGGAATACCTGTAAAAGTGATACGAAAAAATAGAAGCACAGGATATGTCCTTATCCAATGGGCACCAAACTCTCGTGGCTGGATCGCTGAAAAATTACTAATGACTAACAAGCCTGCGATGCTACAGCTAAACAATGCCGGTCAAAAAATCTCTTCGCTCAAACAGCAAATTATCGCCATGGAACAACAAAACAAATCAGCCTCCACTATTCATAAAATTGCTAAACGTGAGAGTGAGAGAGTGGAATTGCTGACAGCACAATTAAAATCACAGAATATAACCCTCACTAAATTAGTAGCTTCAACCACTGGCATGGCGAAACAAAATAAAGCACTGTTAACCAAACTCGATCAAACCTACCAGGAACTAAAGGCTGCCGCGGAACAAACAGGGTCATTTAAAACCTCAGATTCACGCAAGTGGTTTATATGGGGTTCAATTTTAACGGCCCTAGCTTTTTTTACTGGAATCGGAGTCACTCGTATACGCTGGAGGCGTGATAACTTATGGAGCTAGTCAGGTAGAGAACCTAACGATTGAATCATATAAAGTGGACTGCTCACCATGACACAGTGACAATCATTTGTGATAAAAACGACGTCAAGTTTATCCTCGGCGGCGTCTGAACACTCGGCATCCTTCACTTTCCACGCAGGATGAGCATCCAACACTTCTTTCAGATTAAGGCCCGACAATTTCTACAACCTCACTACTTCAATAAACCTGTCCGCGCTATTTTTTTAGCTGGCTAACATCACGTACTGCTCCGCGTGCAGCAGAGGTGGTCATTAACGCATAAGCTTGCAAAGCTTGTGACACACGCCGTTCGCGACCAATAGCTGTCCAGGCATCTTCACCCTTTTCTTCCATCGCTTCTCGACGCTGCTGTAACTGTTCATCGCTGATCGCAACATTAATTGAACGTTGTGGGATATCAATATTAATCACATCACCCTCCTCGACCAATCCAATCGCACCGCCTTCTGCGGCTTCAGGCGAAGCATGTCCAATGGATAGTCCTGAAGTACCCCCTGAAAAACGCCCATCGGTTAACAGCGCGCAAGCTTTTCCTAGCCCTTTTGATTTAAGGTAAGTCGTCGGATATAACATTTCTTGCATACCTGGCCCCCCTTTTGGTCCTTCATAACGAATAATAACGACATCTCCCTCTTTCACTTTATCATTCAGAATGGCTTCTACTGCAACATCCTGACTTTCAAATATACGCGCCGGCCCTGAAAAAGTTAAATTACTTTCATCAACGCCTGCGGTTTTAACTACACAGCCATCCAAAGCGATATTACCGTATAATACGGCTAGTCCACCCTCTTGACTATAAGCATGCGCCATATCTCGCACACAGCCATTGGCACGATCAACGTCTAAAGAGGGCCAACGCTTATCTTGGCTAAAGGCTTCTGTCGTTCGAACATTACCAGGGCCTGCGCTATACATTTTTTTCACGGCTTCATCCGTCGTGGTGCATATATCCCATTGATCAAGAGCAGCGCCCATTGAGGTACCATAAACGACACTGGTATCCCGATGAATCAATCCTCCACGACTCAACTCGGCCAGTATCCCCATTACCCCGCCAGCACGATGCACATCTTCCATATGATATTTTGCAGTGCTTGGCGCAACCTTACATATATTAGGCACTTTACGTGACAAGCGGTCAATATCAGCCATAGTAAATCCTACTTCACCTTCTTCAGCGGCGGCTAACAAATGTAATATAGTATTTGTCGACCCACCCATAGCAATGTCCATAGTCATCGCATTTTCAAATGCTTTAAAAGTAGCAATATTGCGCGGCAACACTGACTCATCATCCTGTTCATAGTAACGTCGCGCCAAATCAACAATGGTACGTCCGGCTTGCATAAACAAATCTTTACGGTCAGCATGTGTTGCTAGCAAACTACCGTTGCCAGGCAAGGCCATGCCAATCACCTCAATTAAACAGTTCATGGAATTTGCAGTAAACATACCAGAGCATGAGCCACAGGTAGGACATGCTGAACGCTCCATTTGCAATACTTCATCGTCAGAAACTGACGGATTGCCTGCCTGAATCATCGGGTCAATCAAGTCAAGATGCACTTCCTTACCATTGATGACACTTTTACCTGATTCCATTGGACCACCAGAAACAAAAATTGTCGGAATATTCAAACGCATAGCTGCATTTAACATTCCTGGAGTAATTTTATCGCAATTAGAAATACAGACCATGGCATCAGCGCAATGCGCATTCACCATGTACTCTACTGCATCACTAATCACTTCACGACTGGGTAAACTGTACAACATGCCGTCATGCCCCATTGCAATTCCATCGTCAACAGCAATAGTATTAAATTCTTTTGCCACGCCCCCCGCAGCTTCAATTTCACGTGCCACCAACTGGCCTAAGTCTTTAAGATGTACATGTCCTGGTACAAATTGGGTAAAGGAGTTAGAAATAGCGATAATAGGTTTTTCAAAATCATTATCGGTCATTCCTGTAGCGCGCCATAAGGCACGAGCACCAGCCATGTTGCGGCCTGCGGTAGTAGTTCTGGAGCGATAAACTGGCATAAGTTCCTCAATTTGTGGTGCTTGTTTAGTCCGAGTAAACAGCTAAACAAAATTCTAGTGGCAGAATGACAAATTTTAACAGACATAGCCTGCTAAGCCACTGTTTTCATGTTACTAATACAATAGTACCCTGAGCAATAATACAGCATTCTACTACCTTATCAGGATTATTCATAATTTTTAATTTTTTGTTAAATAGCTCGAAAAACAAGTCAATAAATTCTATAGTTAAAGGGCCTTTAATTAATACAATAAAATTTTTGGTGAACTTTAGAGGGCCTCTAATAAAGTAAAGATCTATAAAGATCGAAACAGTAAAAATTAGAAATTAAATGAAAATTGTACTCACTAATTAACGATTAACATTAACGATTAATACAATTTTTCGATATTACTAATATTTGGAGCAATAAGATCACCACTATAAATTAATAATTATTAGACAAGAGTCTTTTCAATAGCGAAACTTGCAAGGAAATGTTAGACATGGGCGCATCAATTAGAACAGCTAAACTAAATCCACCCAAACTGATAGATATTTACACACGTGAAAACCTGATCTCCCAGCTTGAACTGAGTATGCATAAACCATTAGTCTGGATATCAGGCCCAGCCGGGTCAGGAAAGACGACTTTGGTCGCCGATTATATCGCACAAAAAGAGCTACCAGTCATCTGGTATCAAATGGACGCAGCTGATACCGATCCGGCCTCATTTTTTTATTATATGGGCTTAGCTGCAAAACGTAACGGCATCCGTAAAAAAAATCCTCTGCCTATTTTAAGTCCAGAGATGGCGCAAAATATTGAGAAATTTTCTATTAATTTTTTTCGAGAACTGTTTGCTCGCTTAAAACAACCTGGTCTCATTGTACTAGACCAATATCAAGATTGTGCTCCCGACTCCATTACTCATGAAGCATTAGTACAAGGACTTAATGAAATACCGGAAGGCAGTCATGTTATTTTTATTAGCCGTGATGATCCTCCACCTGCATATGCACGCTTAAGAGCATCCAACTATATTCACTTTATGAATGCAGATGATTTATTAGTTAACCAGCAAGAATGTTTTGCAATTTGTAGTCAACGCTACCCAGAAAACAAGGCTTATCCTTCACTGTCACAACAGCAGGTTGACATTGCTTGGAAGTTAACTAATGGGTGGATTACCGGCCTGGTTTTGATGCTTGAACAAATCTATGAACAGCGTTTGTCTGAGACAACAGAATTTAGTGATAACCAAGTTATATTTGATTATTTTGCAGGTGAAATATTTCAACGTAATCCGCCTCAACTTAAAGAGTTTATGCTTAAAATTAGCTTGATTCCAACGATCACACCAGAGATTGCCTGCATCATTACAGGTGACCCACGCGCATCACGAGTATTAAATGACTTATCACGTAAAAATTGTTTTATCCAAAAACAAAGTGGCAATAAAGGCTCGTATCAATTTCAGCCACTTTTCCGGGAGTTTTTAATTGACCAAGCTCAGTCTAAGTTAGGCAAATATGAAGTACTGGACATTCAACGTAAAGCGGCGGCGATACTCGCTGAGGAGGGAGAAGCAGAGCAAGCCGTTAGTCTATTCCAACACATCGAAGACTGGCACTCTATCGCAAAAGTTATTATTGGTCAGGGCGAAGTACTCCTTGAAGCAGGTTTACACAAAACCATGGTTGGCTGGCTGGATAAAATTCCAGATAACATCACCTATTCCACTCCTTGGTTACAGTATTGGAAAGGGGTATGCAACCAACCGTTCAACTTACAAATAAGCCGAAAATTTTTCATTCAAGCTTATGAACAATTCAAACGCAAAGAAGAATTAGAAGGCGTATTTCTAAGTTGGTTAGGCGTAGTAGAAACTTATATTATTGAATGGGGAAATTTCAAACCATTGGATCGATGGATCGATGATATGGACACGATGTTAGCTCATGGCGTTAAATTTCCATCGCCCCAAATTGCTGTTCGCGTGGCCGCCGGAATGTTTGCTGCATTAATGTATCGTAAACCAGACCATCCTAATATGCCTATATGGGAGGAAAAACTAGTCCAGGCAATGCCACAAATTCGTGATGCTTCAACCCAGATTAAACTTGGCTTCCAATTATTCTTTTATTATACCATCTGGCGTGGTGACCTGCCTAAAGCGACAATGATTGTCGATATATTAAAGCCCGCTTCTCGTCGCCTGCGCGACCCAGCCATTCTTGCCTTGTGGCATGCATTGGAAGGACTTTTTTTATGGAAGCGAGGAGAACATCAAGCATCGCTTGATTCCATTAAACATGGCTTGAAATTAAGTGAAGAGGCGGGATTCCATCTTTGGGATACCTTACTGTATTCCAGCGGTGTGTATGCTTGTTTGTCACTCGATAAACAAAAATTATCGAATGAATATCTTGAAAAAATGTCTGCCTCACTTGACCCAAAGCGTTTATGGGATGTAGGCCACTATCATTATATTCTTGGCCGTATTTATTTATTTAAAGAAAAACACTACGAAGCACTAGAACACTGTGAGGCAGGTCTCAAAGCCGTTATTGCAGCAGGCTCTCCTTATGGCGAGGCATTATTAAGAACCATTTATTCTCAAGCACTATTTCGTACTCATCAAAAAGAGAAAGCAGTCGCTGTCAACAACATGTTACTTGACTCGGTCATTCAAATTCGTGCACGCAATATGCAGTACTTTGCTCTCATGAATGAAGCAGAATTTGCGTATGATATGCAGTCAGAAAAACGAGCCTGCAAAGCCCTGCGTGCCGGATTCGAGATTGCGCGCGAGCAAGATCTGATCAAACATGCATTTTGGTGGCCTCCCATTATGGCTGACCTGTGTGTTAAGGCACTGGAAGAAAATATTGAAACTGAATTTGTGCAAAAAGTGGTGCAAGTTCGTGAACTGGCTCCAGCAACACCGCCAGTACACTTAGATAACTGGCCGTGGAAAATTAAAATATTCACCCTTGGCCGATTTGCCATTACACTCGATAGCCAACCTGTAGCGATTACAGGAAAAGCTCATAAACGCCCTCTCGAATTGTTAAAGGTTCTTTTATCTCTTGGGGGAAGGCAAATCGATCAGAATCGCGTTATTGAGCATATGTGGCCTGATGCAGAAGGCGACAGCGCAACTCAGTCCTTACATACTACCCTTCATCGTTTACGCAAAATTTTAGGCGATCGAGCATTAACCCTTCAGAATGCATATCTCACTATTGATTCTCGTTTTGTATGGGTCGATATTTGGTCTTGGGAACGTACTTATAATTTACTTGATCGAATATTAAAGAGAGTGCCATCAAGTGAAAACATTGCCCAAATAGAGCAGTTGGGCGAAAAAGTCATGAAACTTTATCAGGGCGAATTTTTAACAAATGAAGCTGAATGTTACTGGTCATTACCCTTGCAACAAAAACTTAAAAATCGCTTTCTCCGACTCATCTGCGATATGGGGCAGTATTGGGGCAAGCTTGAGCAATGGGACAATGCCATTAATTGTTATATGCGAGGTCTCGAAATTGATACTCTCTCTGAGAAGCTCTATCAATATATTATGCATGCTTACCAACAAGTAGATCGTCAAGCAGATGCTGCAAATATGTATCATCAATGTCGACAAAACTTGTCAGATAGCTTGGGAGTATCACCTTCAGCAAAAACGGTCGCCTTATATAAAGACATTAGTGGAATTCAATAAATAGCCAATAATATGGCCGCCTATTGGAAGTATTAGGGGTGATATATCGATTAAGTGTGGATAGCGAGTAGTAATGAGATGATTAGCGATTCATATTAAAAAAATGGGGCCAGGTGGCCCCATAATACAACAGTGAAACCTAGAATCTGCGGCTTTAAAGCACCCCCTTCTTGGGGCTACTTTCAGATCTGGTTGTTAGGGACAATAATCCCATACCCCGAAACAACCGCTCACTGCCTGGTTATTTCCATTTAACTCCTGCCAACAATGTCTGGTGACAAACAAGCAACCTGATACGATCACTTTAATTATTAATGGCTTGGATAATCGCCAAACTTCCGTGCCTGACTGAGACCCATAATACTCTTTGGCACTTACCAATCTCTTACAAAAATTAACTTTAGCTTAACATTGAGCAAAAATAGTCATAACATACTGATTTATATGATTATTTAATTTCAACTAAACTCATGAGCCACAACGACTTAATAAGTAAATATAGTCAATGCACAGTTTGGACTGCTAATTAAAACAGTACATTAGACTATTCGAATTTATTAAATTTATTTAAGTCACTTTTCTCACCCAATAATTAGGAGTATAACTTCTTAGTGACCTAGCATCCTAGCGATGCTATTAAACGTTATTCATATGGATGCAAGATAGCATTAGGGTAAGATCAAATAAAACAAGATAGACTAATTTACTAGCAATAAATAAACTTAAGACTTGTTTCAATACCGAACTGCTTCACATGAACAAAACTCATCAACCTTAGCACTAGTCTTTTGCTTAGTAATCAACAGACTTTAATTAGAGTCTGCCAGTTTATCGACCCTCTAAATTTAAATACACTACTGGAAAATTATGAACTTCCCAAAATTTCAACAAATGCTTACCACTCTAATTAGTACAGGCTCAGTCAGCTGCATCCATCAAGAGATCGACATGAGTAACCTATCTATTATTCAGGTGCTCGAGACTTGGCTTGCTCAAGCAGGATTTGTCACACAGATAGAATTACTCCCAAATCAAGCACACAGCAGCAATCAAAAAGCCAATTTAACTGCCATCCTTTATCCTGATACTGTCAAACCTACAGAGGATGGCAGCGTTCATGGGGGACTTATTCTCTCAGGCCATACCGATACGGTTCCTTTTGATGAAACCTTATGGAATTCAGCACCGTTGGCAGTGACCGAAAAAGATAACAAATTTTATGGTCTAGGAAGCTGTGATATGAAGGCATTTTTTGCCATTGCCTTAACTGCTATTGAGAAGTACAACAGATCTGATTTTAAAAAAACCCTCATATTAGTTGCCACCGCAGATGAGGAATCCACTATGGAGGGGGCTCGTGTACTGGCTGAACAGAATAAAATACATGCAGACTACGCGCTTATAGGGGAGCCTACTAATTTAAGACCTGTGCGCATGCATAAAGGAATGTTATCTGACTCCATTACCGTTATTGGCCAGTCAGGCCATTCTAGTAACCCTCAACTGGGAGCAAGTGCACTTGAGGGAATGCATCAAGTCATGCAGGATTTACTTGTCTGGCGGGATCAGCTACAACAGCGCTATCATAATAATGCATTTACGGTCCCCGTCCCGACCATGAACTTTGGTCATATCCACGGTGGTGATAATCCGAATAGAATTTGCGGTGCTTGTGAATTACATTTTGATCTACGCTGCTTGCCAGGGATGGCACGAAATGAATTACGCGAACAAATTAAAGAAATTACTGCCCAAGCACTTGTTAATAGTAATTTACATTTTGACTATAAAATTTTATTCCAAGGAATTCCTGCCTTTGAAACTGATAGTAACAGTGAGATTGTTAAAATGACTGAAGCCTTATCTGGTCATAGCGCACACTCTGTTGCTTTTGGAACAGAAGCCCCCTACTTTCAAAATCTTAAATGTGAAACAATAATACTTGGCCCAGGCAGTATTGACCAAGCGCACCAAGCCAATGAGTTTGTGGCACACAACCAGATAAAGCCTATGATTAAACTGGTACAACAACTGGTTGAAAAAACTTGCATGTAGTCATTTTATTTGTACATTAGAGCCACAAGCGATTAAAATAGAAACAATGAAACTAACACAAAACAATACAGATTTTATCAACGGATTCAGAGCTTCCTCACCCTATATTCATGCACATCGAGGCTCAACTTTTGTACTGTTGATTCCAGGCAAGCTAATCAAAGACAGTTTATTTAGCCATATTATTCATGATATCGCTCTATTGACTAGTCTAGGAATACGCTTGGTATTAGTACACGGTGCACGCACACAAATTGATAATAATTTAGATAAAGCCAATGTTAAAACCAGCTACCATCAAGGCTTACGAATTACAGATGATCAAGTCTTATCCTCCGTAAAAGACGCTGTCGGACATATACGTGTCGAATTTGAAGCATTGCTGTCTCAAGGGTTAATTAACACCCCAATGTCAGGGGCCAGTATCAGGGTTTCTTCTGGAAATTATGTAGTGGCGAAACCACTTGGGATCGTTGATGGTATCGATTTTAGACATACTGGGCAGGTTCGCCGAGTCGACTTGAAAGGCATTCACTCAAGACTCGACGGAGGTGATGTCGTGCTTTTATCACCAATAGGCTATTCACCCTCAGGAGATATCTTCAATTTGGATGCAGAAGCATTAGCCTGTAACGTGGCATGTGAACTGCAAGCTGAAAAATTATTATTACTGGTAGATCAACAACACTTGAGCAACAACCCGCATCAGCAACTACTGCGAGAGTTAACGGTTGCTCAAGGGCAAGAAATTTTAGGACAGAATTACTTGAATGATAATGCGGCCAAACATTTACGTACTGCCATTCGCGCATGCGAGTCAGGAGTCCTACGCAGCCATTTAATTAATGCTGAACAAGATGGCGCGTTGTTACTCGAACTTTTTAGTCGAGATGGCTGCGGCACTTTAGTGACTTCAAAAAGTTATGATCACTTACGTCCTGCACTTGCTGAGGATGCCTCAGGTATACTTGAACTGATTAGCCCTTTAATTGCATCAGGCGCATTGCTTGAACGCTCACGTGAATCACTCGAAATTGAAATCTCAGACTATTATGTATTAGAACGCGATGGCATGATCATTGGTTGCGCTGCTTTGCATCAATTTGGAATAAAAAAAGAAGCGGCAGAACTTGCCTGCCTCGCAGTCCATCCTCAGTACTGTCGACAAGGCCATGGAAATTCTTTATTAAATCACATTAAAAATATAGCTAAAAATATTGGTATTAAAAAAATATTCGCCTTAACGACTCTTTCCGAACACTGGTTTATCGAACAAGGATTTATAGAAACTGATATAGAGACATTGCCCATAGAAAAAAAACAATTTTACAATTTACAACGAAAATCAAAAATATTTTGCAAACATATTGTATAAACTATTCAGTGATCTCTGCATTAAAGACAATGCCATGACTATTCACAAAATTTGCGGCACCATCAGCATAGAAGTTAGACCTACTCTAATCTCTATCGATTATTACTTGCATAGCAAGACTTGTGACGATACAGTAAACCTAAGCTGTCATTAGCAGATGATACATTAATAACAACCATTGACAGGAGGCATTATGAATTTCACTTCCAGCTTCTCTTCCTATGTTCTTGAAATCTATGATACTGATGATTATACCGGCCCCAATCCCATCAAGGTGAAAGGACTAGGAATTATTAAAGGTCCTGAAAATAGCCAATACTTTGTGGTAACTCCCGACCAGAACATCGTCTCTGACTCAGTCAGCAGCCATTATTTTGCCATTCGGGCACACTATAATCAGGACTCCATTGACCATGTCACCGACAGCGTAACCACTGTAAGTATTGTTATTTTAGAAGACAGCAATATCGATACTGATCATATTTATAACTTTAACGATCTTAAATTCTGGAAAGTTGGGAAAATTTCTCCTCGACTGTAAAACCAATAAGCCTATTTTTTTAATACAAGGGTCAAACCGTCAGCCACTGGCAAAACACTTAACTCTATACGTTGATCAACTTTAAGCTTCAAATTAAGTTCTCGAATAGCTAATGTCTCCGCTTCACTATTTGAGACATCAGCTACTTTGCCACTCCACAAAACATTATCAATTAACATCAATCCACCTGAGCGCAACAATGCTAACGACCGCTCATAATATTTTTCGTAATTTTCCTTGTCAGCATCGATAAATATAAAGTCAAAACTCTCTTGTTGATTGTCTGCTAACAATTCATTTAAGGTATTCAGGGCGGGTGCTAGTTTCAAGTCAATAATAGAGTCAAGCTCTGCCAGCGTCCAATATCGCCGAGCAATATCAGTCCATTCCTTGCTAATATCACAGGCAATCAAACGCCCTTCCACAGGAAGAGCAGTCGCCATACAGATTGCGCTATAGCCAGTATAGGTACCAATTTCTATTACACGCTTCGCACGAATTAGTTTCACCAGTAAAGACATAAAATGTCCTTGCTCCGGCGCAATTTGCATTATGGATAATTCTACACTTTCAGTCTCTTGGCGTAACTGTGTCAATACTTTAGATTCAGTAGGCGATATTGATAACAAATAATTATATAAAGTATTGTCTAAATTTAATGTTTGAGTTGACATAAAAATATTTCCTTGAGAATCTTTTAAAGCAATTGTGGTGGCACAGATATAGATACACAAATAAACGGTAATTAATCACAATTAACTGTGCCCCTTAAATGTTATTAGTCAATAGCACTTTAAAGCGAGGGAGACTCTGATTAACTCTGTTAGTAATATTACTGCTCAAAAAAGTCCAGACTATGAAAAGTCATAGCAGTAAATCTTTACTCGCAAGACTTTCAACGTAATCATTGACTTTTACACAGTGCAAGATCACTATCATGATAGTGATCAAATTCACGTAAGATCTGTTTAATGTTATATTCGCTCATCCATATTATACACAAGCTGAAGTAATTTTTTAACAAGGATAGTCAATGCCTTCAATTTTGCAATTTACCGATACTCATATCAGTATTGATCCACAAGGCACTCTCAAAGGTGTTAATACCCGCCAGTCTCTGACAGCTTGCGTAGAACTGGCACAACAACATTCTGCAGCACATATTTTATTAACTGGTGATTTAAGCCATGACGCCAGCAAAGAATCTTATGCAGCATTACACAGCATTATCACCCCTTTAAACTTGCCTGTCTCAGCGATTGCAGGCAATCATGACATCACACTACACATGAAGAAGTTTTTACCTCAACACTGGCTTACTGGCGAATGTCACATTGAAAACTGGCTTTGCCTAATGCTCAATTCTTCTGTTACAAATAAGGAGCATGGCTTTATTAGTGATCAGGAATTAAAGCGTGCAAAGAAAGTAATTAACAACACACAACAGGATAATATTTTAATTTGCTTGCACCACCAACCAGTGCCAGTAGGCAGTCCTTGGATCGATGCGATTATGTTACAAAATGCCGAGTCATTATTCGGCGTACTCGACGGGCACAGCAAAGTGAGAGGAATCCTGTTTGGCCATGTTCACCAAAACTTTCAACAACAACAAGGATCATTAAGCATTATTGGCAGTCCATCTACCTGCATTCAATTTAAATCTAATTCCACAGAGTTTGCACTTGCTCACTTAGCCCCTGCCTACCGCTTATTACATTTAGACAGAAATGGAGACATTAGCAGCGAAATATTTTATCTTGATGAAATGCAAAGTCTTGAACCTGATGAGGCTTACTAAACAGCTATTGAAGAAGGATTGTAAAATCAACCACCCTTATAGGCAGTCGAATTTCGTTCAAGTGAGTACTCAATAATATAAAAATAAGACAGAAAAATAGGCGAAATAACCGGACTTACTAGCAGAAAATAAGCCCAGCGAGGGTAATTTTTATAGCAAATTATACCGCATAAACCAATATCAACAGTCTATTAAAAGATAAGTGACTCTTCATTTTGTCCCCCAAACTCACCATCTGCAGACTTATTACTTGTTTTTTTGCTTGACTCTTTTTTAGAAGATTTAATTGATTGAGCACCATCAGGGGCCGACTTATTAATCTCCAATGTGGTTTTTCTACGCGCCTCACCAATAGCCAGTGATTTTTTTTCTGATTTACCCTTAGCCGGATTTTGGGGACTAAGCTTTAATTTTTCAGAATTTTGATTTTTTGTGGCTGGCTTCTGTATTGCTGCCTTTTCAGGGGCTACTTTTTTTTGCTGTGGCTTGCTAGGTTTTGATATTACCGACTTTGGTTTATCGCCTAATGACTTCACCTTATCTGATGCAGCTTTTTTTGATTCTACCGTTTTGGGTTCTATCTTTTTAGGCGTAAGCTTTGCAGGCTTTAAGGGCGTTTGAACTATTGCGGCGGCTTTCGAACTAGTTTTTTCCGGCTCTACCTTTATTGCTTTTGTTGATCCACCTTGATTCAACTTAGGGGTCGGCAGACTATAACCAATTGACGGACTTTTCGGCTTTTCTTTGACATCACTTTTGGGGGATTTTAATGCAGGTGTTGTGGCCGATTCATCACTAAATGTAGTATCGACTGGTGTATTCTGACTGCCATAAGGTCTTAACAAAGTAACCATAGCCGTAAAATTTCCGTTAATTGCCACTTCAAGTGCTGTTTTTCCCTCTTTATTTTTAACCTCTGCGTCTGCCTTATGATTTAACAATAAGAGCGCAATTTTTTTATTATTGCCAGAAGCCGCTCGATGCAATGGCGTTTCTAAATTATTATTTAATGCATTCACATTAGCACCCGCATCAATTAAAATTTTCACAATAGCGAGGCTACTAAATTTAGCCGCATCATGTAATGGAGTATTTTGATTTTCGTCAACAATATTAACGTCAGCATTGTTTTTAAGTAGCAGTTTAATAATTCTTTTTTGGACTTTAATTGCGGCCCAATGCAACAAACCTGCATTTGATTTGTCACGTGCTAATTTAATATCAGCCCCTTTTATTAAGAGAAGGTTTATCAAGCCGATATTCGTGCCTTGTGCAGCGGTTATTAACGGAGTATGTCCATTACCGTCTTTAGCGTTAACATTCGCGCCAGCCTCTAATAACAACTTTGCAATTTCTGGGCGTAATGCAGGGTGATGTAATGGCGATGCATTGTTATGATCGGTGGTATTAACGTTAGCGCCAAGCCGGATAAGAATTTTTACAGTTTTATAATGCCCTTCCTGCGACGCTAGCCTAAGCGCAGTATATCCATACTGATCAGGCTGTTCTAAATCCGCATTATTTTGCACAAGAAACTTAGCGTTGGCCACCTTGCCCCATAAACTCGCTAAATGTAAGGCAGTTCTTTTTGAAGTCGTTATTTTATTAACATCAACACCTCGCTTGAGAACTACTTTTATATTATAAATATTTCCCCTCGTGGCTGCATGATGTAAGGTTTCAGCGTGCAGCATATTACTGACAAACAGTCCTAACAGTACTAAAGTAGAAATTGTAAATTCTTTATATTTGTCTGTAATGATTTTAGATACCTGCATAGTGATTTGAACTCCAGCCACTAAATTATTAGCCTCGATAATATTAGGATAAGAAAACTTACATCCGCTCATAAAAATGATTTTTAGGAAGCATTAATATCAAAAATGCTTAAATAGTGATTATCAGTAACGTTCGACAATACTTATTACGTTGCCTCTAACACCTTGAACCATCTTCTTACGAAGATTTTACTCAAAAGAGCATTCATTGATTATTTAATCTGGGATCAAGTAGTCTTAAGGAGCCTTTGATCAAGTAAATATAACACAGGCCGAACTCAATCCGAAAAAAATCTGGGCTATTGTTAATAGCAAAACTTCACTATTCTAGCGTGCTCATTTTGTTATAAACGCTACATATTGATAATGTGGGTGAAATTATTTAAATTTTCCCCAAAATAAAAAAGGGAAATTTGCTTGTTGCTGGAAGATATGAACCCAACCTTCAGAGACAGGCGAAAATCGTGACTGAACATAATAATCAGCAGGCTAGTAATAGGTCTTGTTTAGTATTGAATCCATAAGATCGTCTCAACACTAATCAGAGGACTCTTAAAACACTAGAAATTAGCCTGACTGACCTAGAGCAGAGTAGAGACAATAAGCAGCGAATTGATAGAGTGAAGATTACTCAATTTTTGCTAATAGAAAGCTATTTGCAAAAGGTGATCAAACCACTGCATTTATGAACTAATAGTCTCAGAGAGTTTGCCTTAAAGAGCTAGAGGTTCTACTCGGCAAAAGAATTTAGCTTTATGTTATTTTTTCCATTTCGAAATCTTCTTTAGATACTCCACATTCAGGACATGACCAATTGAGTGGCACATCATCCCACTTTGTTCCAGGGGCAATACCATCTTCTGGATGACCGGCCTTCTCATCGTAAATAAACCCACAAACTGTACAAACATATTTTGCCATAGCGATCGTTGTCCCCGTCAATGTATTGCCATTGACTCTAAGATTATTAAGGCCGTATTATTACATGCTCTGGCATAGGACGCTATGCCCCTGAGCCCTATGCTGCAAAGTTTATTACGCGTACAATAAAGCCTGAAAAAGCAATGATGAATGCTGATAGTGTCGACTTCAGTTCACCAAGTTTGGGCTGAGACAGAGTTCGTCGATTAGCCAAGGTCTTGGTTAAAAAAACTGGCATTAAGCCAATTTTCACTCTAAGCACTGGTATTTTTAACCTACAAGATTACCGTCATAAATTAAGCAAAGATCTCATACTATATGACGTGAGTCTAAGGCCCGCCATTGATAAGAGCGGGCTAAATAAGAATAATCCTGAATAGTTATTGGAAGTCTTATGAGTAACAACAAAATTCCTTCCGTTTTGGTCATTTCCGGCCTTGATCCTAGCGGAGGTGCAGGAATACAGGCCGATATAGAAGCAATTGCTAGTCATGGATGTCATCCCTGCCCGGTAGTGACTAATTTGACCTGCCAAAATACCCACGATATTCAAAGTTTTAATCCAGTAAATTCCGCTATTATTGAACAGCAGGTGAGTGCATTAATTTCAGATGTTGATATTTCAGCCATAAAAATAGGGATGATAGGCAGTATTGAGCTTATATATAGCATTCGCGATATAATAAAAACACTGCCTGATATCCCCGTAATTCTTGATCCTGTATTAAGTTCAGGTCCAGGAACTGCTGTGTCCGACACACGCTATGTTAAAACTCTTGCCCAGGAATTATTGTCTCTTACCAATATCCTTACGCCAAATCACTTGGAGGCACAAATGCTGGCTAATGTTCTTGGCAAAAAATGTAAGACGCCACATGAAAGCGCTCAGGTATTACTGGCGCAAAATACCCAATATGTTTTTATCACTGGTGGGCATATGCCAGGAGAGCAATTATGCAATAGTTTGTATCAGGCAGATTCAAACCCAGAAACTTTTCGCTGGCAGCGTTTACCTGGAGAATACCATGGTTCAGGTTGCACCTTATCAGCCAGTATTGCTGGACTAGTTGCCCAGAATAAATCTGCCATCACTGCACTACTGGAAGCTCAGGAATATACCTGGCAAAGTCTTAAACACGCCTATTCTACTGGCTCTGGCCAATTAATGCCCAACCGCTTATTTTGGGCTCAACACGAATGAAATTCAGACAATATTTACAAGGTTTATACCCTGTCACCGATCCTTCATTACAACAAAATTTAGCAGGCGCTGTGCATGACACTCTACAAGGAGGCGCTCGAGTCATTCAATACAGAGACAAGGGTAAGGATCCTACACGCCGTTTAAATGAAGCATTACAACTCAAGCAACTATGTCTGGAGCATGAGGCATTGCTGATCATTAATGATGATATTCAACTCGCAAAAGAGTCTAACGCAGACGGTGTTCATCTTGGTGCTAATGATCCCGATATACTCGAAGCACGCCACTATTTAGGCGATAGAAAAATAATTGGTATTTCTTGTTATAACCAATTATCGCTCGCCATAGCCGCACAACAGCAAGGAGCTAACTATGCTGCCTTTGGAAGTTTTTATTTATCATCAGTCAAACCTAATGCCATCAAAGCTGATATTCACTTATTAAGCGAGGCTCGTCAGCAACTTGATATTCCTATTGTCGCGATTGGCGGCATTACATTACACAATGCCCCCGACCTCGTTGCGGCAGGGGCCGATATGCTTGCTGTGATCAATGGAGTGTTTGCACAAAAAGCGATACAATCAACGACTGAAAAATTTAATGCCTTGTATTCAAGTAAGCGAACAGGCGCTGAATAAAAGCGATGCACTGTTCGTTCAGTATAATTTTGTAATAATTGGTCCTAATGAACAGGGTTTTCGGTACTCTCGCTGACTTGTTAGGACGCTAAAATAACATCAAGGCTTGAGTCAAATCTACAACATCAACCACTTTAAAGGAACCCAATGTCATCAACCTCCAGACCTACATCCAGCGCTCTATTTAAGGCTGCACAGCAGCATATTCCAGGTGGTGTTAACTCACCCGTCAGAGCCTTTCATGGGGTAGGTGGAGACCCGGTATTCTTTAAAAGTGCCAGTGGGGCCTATTTATTCGATGTCGATGATAATCAATATATTGATTATGTTGCGTCTTGGGGGCCAATGATTGCTGGGCATAATCACCCACAGGTCATTGCAGCAGTGCAATCGGCAATCAACTTAAGCCTAGGATTTGGGGCACCCACCCAAATTGAAGTAACAATGGCAGAGCTGGTATGCAAGCTGGTTCCTTCAATGGATATGGTGCGCATGGTCAACTCCGGGACCGAAGCAACTATGACGGCTTTACGCTTGGCACGAGGATATACAGGGCGTGACAATATTATTAAATTTGAAGGTTGTTATCATGGTCACTCAGACTCATTACTAGTCAAGGCGGGCTCCGGAGCATTAACCTTAGGCATCCCAACATCACCTGGCGTACCTGCGGCCTTAGCCAATCATACTATCACCCTAAGTTATAATGACCTCGAACAAGTCAAAAAAACTTTTTCTGAAATAGGCGATAGTATTGCAGCAATCATTATTGAGCCTGTTGCAGGTAATATGAACTGCATTCCTCCAGTCAATGGATTTTTACAAGGTCTACGCGATTTATGTGATCAATATGGTGCTGTTCTGATTTTTGATGAAGTCATGACTGGATTCCGCACAGCATTAGGTGGAGCACAATCTGTGTATAAGATTACACCTGACTTAACTACTTTAGGCAAAATTATTGGTGGTGGCATGCCAGTAGGCGCATTCGGAGGCAAACGCGAAATCATGGAAAAAATAGCTCCTCTGGGACCTATTTATCAAGCGGGGACGCTGTCTGGAAACCCTATTGCCATGACAGCAGGTCTGCAAACATTAAAAATAATTCAACAAGATGGTTTTTATGAATCATTAACCGCGATGACACACAAACTTGTTAGCGGTATTTGTGCCAGTGCTAAAGCACACGACATTGCAATGACCTCCAATCAAGTAGGTGCAATGTTTGGCCTGTTTTTTACTGAAGAAGAAAAGGTCAGTAGCTTTGCGCAAGCCAATGCCTGTGATGTAAATCAATTTAAGCAGTTTTTTCACGGCATGCTAGACAATGGTATCTATATCGCACCGTCTGCTTATGAAACAGGTTTTGTTTCTGCTGCCCATACTGAGGAAGATATTGAAAAGACTATCCAGGCAGCTGACAATGTATTCTCTAATTTAAATTAAGTCTTTACTTTATGGAAATGGAAACAGGCACTTTTTATCAATTATTTGGCAATTTTATTGACTGGATTGGCACGCACCAAACATTAACCGGTGTATTGATATTTCTGGTCGCGATGACAGAATCATTGGTCTTAGTGGGCATATTAATGCCCGGCGCTATCATTATGGTTGGTGCTGGCATTCTAATCTCACTGGGTAAACTGGAATTATGGCCCTGTCTTGCCTGGGCTGCGGCAGGTGCTATCGCCGGGGATGGCATTAGCTTTTGGATTGGCTATCATTACAAAGATCGCTTACGTAAAATTTGGCCTTTTTCCAAAACTAAAAAACTTTTACAAAAAGGAGAAGAGTTTTTTAAAAAACATGGCGGTAAAAGCGTCGTGCTTGGACGATTTTTTGGCCCTGTGCGAGCCATAGTACCGACTATTGCCGGCATGCTTGGCATGCAGCCTAAACGTTTTGCTTTTGTGAATATTTTATCTGCCTTAGCGTGGGCACCTGCTTACATTTTACCGGGACTAGTGGTCGGCGCGTCATTACAACTTGCATCCGAAATTGCCTTTCGATTGGTGATTGTCATGATACTGCTAGTAATTTTTTATATCACTTTCCACTGGTTAATCAAACATCTCATTCGATATTTACAACACCATACTCAGTCGATGACACACCTTGTACTGTCATGGAGTAGTCGTCACCCTTTCATCGGCCAATACACCAGCGCGTTATTTAAACCTGACACTCCTGCGTATAAATCGTTGATTATTTCAGGTGCAATATTTCTACTCGCCAGCGCACTATTTATTCTTATGCTCATCTTTGGTTTTTCTGAAAGTAAAGGCAGCGGGATCAGCTATACCAGCTATCAATTTTTCCAAAGTTTACGCACCCCCTTCGCTGATCACTTAATGGTTTTTATCACCATGCTGACAGAGCCATGGATTTATATAAGCACTGCTATTGCCGTCTCTTGCTGGCTCATGTTCAATAAAATGATTGAGACCCTAGTACACTTTTTGTTTGCCATTGGCATGACCGCATTACTTTTAATGGCTTTAGGCAGTCTCATCAACGTCCCTGAAGCAGCAAAATTAAACGTTAGCGCTTCCTCAATTGCACATACCACCTTAAGTTTGGTCATTTTTGGATTTGTTGCCAGATTATTATCGCGCGTGTATAAACGAAGCGGAGTTTACATTACCCTTAGCTTATTTATTGTCTTAACGGTCATTTCAAAACTTTATCTTGGACACTTTTGGTTATCGGAAATCATTGCCAGTATAATGCTGGGTTTGATTTTGTTGTCTCTCACAGGAATATCACTGCAAAAATATTCAAGCCGCGACGTGAGCGTTAACCCGTTATTATGGGTTTTTTGCTTAACTTTTGTTTTAGTCAGTAGTTTACAACTTTATATTAATTTTGAAAGTCGACTGACTCAATATCAAGTTACCGTTAAGATGACTCCGTTGTCCTTTTCTTCATGGTGGAACAGTGACTGGAAAAAACTGCCTACATGGCGCAGCGATTTACGCAGTTATCAGCAACAACCTATGAATATTCAATTCACCGGCAGTTTATCAACATTAAAAACACAACTACTAGAACAAGGGTGGCGTTCACCCGAAAAGTTTCACTTGAAAAGTATGGTTCATTGGCTCAACTCAAGCGCCAGTTTATCTAAATTGCCAATCCTTCCACATGTACACCGTGGCCAACACCAATTATTTATAATGAGCTTCCCTGCCAGTTCATATTTTTGGGGCGTTGCCCGTGAAAAGCAATGGGTTCTACGATTGTGGAAATCTGACTACCAACTATCCTCCTCTAAAGAGACTATTTATATAGGCAATATATCCTCTCAAACATCTCATGACTCACTGGGTATTCTGAGTTACCCAATAACGACTAGCGATTTTATCGAACCTATGCGTACTTTGTTAACCCAGGTTAAGCAATTTAAATATAAAGTAGTTAAAAGACAATCTAGATCACATAAATTTATTAATTGGGATGGACAAATATTACTGTTGACAGGTAAACTTCAATTACAATAGATCGAGACATCCATTCATGATGCATCTGACTACAATGACTGATACCCAATACGATTTTTATCCGGATGGGAAAACCCATATGTACCGTCGGGAGATTCAATTACTAATCAATGTTCAGCAACCTGATCCTGAATTTCAACCCATATTGATTACCGACCAATCCGTCATTTTTGATGTAGTCACTTCCAACGAAACAGTCATTCGCAAACGCTTTGCTAATTATTTTGAGCAACCTTTTCATTTTAATCTGCTACAACCTTTATGGAAACTGGTAGAAGATATACAACGAACACAACCAGATTGGCCTGGCTAATTAACGTAGCTATCTTCGCCCGCTCAAAATGATGCTTGTAAATGCCTATCTAACGACTAAAATAATGCAGCAATATTTATTGTGACATTTCCACATTCGCCTCCTCTAAACTTTTAGTTTAAGCACTGCTAACTAATTCGTGACATAATCATGACTATCTGCTGATATGCCTGTGACACAATAACAATAGACTAGCATTTTAGAGTTAAGATCGAAGGAGGTAATTTCAATGCATGTTATAAATTTTAAATCACTACTCGTTAAAGGTACCATTATAAGTACTATTATGGCAGGGCTCTTGGCCTGCGGCCAAAAGCCAAAAATTTCAGAGTTACCTGATTCCCGGCCTAGGGGAAGCGTTCTGGGAGGCATGATAGGAGTGACTAGTTCAGACAGTATAAGGGGCGCATCCGAAAAGAGGCCCTATGTTTCCACAGACGACATACCCGTCACTTCTCATGCCAGAAACCCTGAAATGTACTTTCGTCATTATGGTGTTAACCCAACAATCGATACCGCAGTGAATAATGTCTCTACATTTTCTGTTGATGTAGACACTGCATCCTACTCTATTGCCCGTGCATTTTTATTAAGAGGCGCATTGCCGGATCCAGCAGGAATTAGAGTGGAAGAGTTTGTCAACACCTTTAATTATCACTATCGTGCTCCTAAACACCGTGATTTTAATTTTCATGCAGAAGCTTTTCCTTCACCCAACAGACGCGGTTACCACTTATTGCATATTGGCCTGCAAGGCCGCCGAATATCACGATGGAAACGTAAACCTGCAAATTTAGTTTATCTGATCGATGTCTCAGGTTCCATGCAAGGACGTCAACGTCTCGGCATGTTAAAACGTGCTATCCACAAATTAACTAATCAACTGCGCCCCAATGATATGGTGTCAATTGTCGCTTTTAACAATAGGGCAAGTGTCATACTGAGCCCTACTCTTGCTAAACATAGCGGGCAGATTAGACGTTCAGTAAACAATCTACATGCCTCAGGATCTACTAATGTACAAGCTGGACTCAACCTAGCCTATTCTCTTGCTCGACAAAATCATAAACGCTATTCTACAAATCGCATCATATTGATTTCAGATGGTGTTGCCAATACTGGCTTGACCACAGCCAGTGATATTTTTGAGACCATTTATAAAGGGAATAGACAAGGCATTCAACTTAACACTGTTGGCATAGGAATGGGGAAATATAACGATGTACTGCTTGAAAAGCTTGCCAAAAAAGGTCAAGGCTTCTACGCCTATATCAATAATATGCGCGACGCGAAGAAAATATTTGTTAAACAACTAGTCGGAACGCTTCAATTATTAGCACGAGACGTTAAAATTCAGGTAGAGTTTAATCCTAATCGAGTGGCCCGTTATCGCTTACTAGGTTATGAGAATCGACTATTGAAAAAACGTGACTTTCGAAATGATAATAAAGATGCTGCAGAAATGGGCGCAGGTCATGCAGTGACTGCTATTTATGAAATAAAACTACGACGCGGCAGAGGTCATTTTGGAACAATAAGACTCAGATTCAAACATGCTAAAAAAGAGACCGTTCGCGAAGTCAGCAAACAACTCCCGATGAGCATTATCAGACGTCACTATGCACAAGTATCTTCTTATACAAAACTGGCCTACATCAGCGCGACATTTGCTGAAAAATTACGTCAGTCCTATTGGGTACGTAATATCAGCTATCCACAGTTAATTAATCTTTATCATCAGCTAAGCCCGCGAGTCAAGAATACATCTTCAGTCTCCGAGCTTGGACACTTACTTAAAATCGCCTCTCAGCTTGACAATCGAATAGATAAATTTTCCGCTAGAACACCCATAGCAGAAATGAGCTTCGATCAAGTCCCCGTTCTCGAATAAGATGAAACAGCTGCGAATTCTGCGTATTATTATCCTGTCAGGATTTGCGGCGGTCATTTTTGGATTGCTAAGTCTACAACAACTCATTAGCACTGAAAGAGATGACGCGCTGAGCGGCGTTAGTCAGCAACGTAACGCACTCAATCAATATGCTCTACGCGTTTATGAACAGTCCATCAAAGAAAAATTTAGCCAAGCACGGGCTCAAGTCTCACAATTATTAAGAAACCCCTTCCTGGATGATAGCGGCATCATTTATATTGAGAAAGGCACTCAAAAATTACCACGCCCTTATGCCCGCAACGTCAGTCAACCGAATCCAGTGACAGTGTATCACTCACTGCTGAACCCACAGACATCAGATCCCCGCAATCTGGATGCACTACTCCTTAAGCGTCTCGCTCTCTATCGCAGCGCCATACATCATATAAAAAATAATGATACCGGAGCGATTGCACCGGCAATACGGACTATTCTTAAGCACCGTAGTCTTTATCAAATTGACCCTCGATTTGATATTCCGTCAGTCACTGCCTTGCTCACGATATTTTCTACCTTTGGCAAACCCAATCAAAAATTTATGAGTCGAGTGATATTAGAGGGCTACGGCAATACGAGCAGAAAAATAATTACTGGCTTGCAACCTGACTTGTTATCAAACAAAAATAAATTTCTGAAAAATGAATTTTTATTTCTAACACAACAAATAATGACCTTATCACAGAAGCATAACATTCCCTTTAAGACATTTAAAAATAGAGTCGAACAAAAAATTCTAGTCATACCTGACTCACCTGCGAAAGGAACCTCCTATTTAGATAATACCCAATGGCTAATGAGCACTGACCCTGCTGGAACTGTGTTAGGGTTTAAGGTCAGCGTCGAAAAAGTAAGACAAAATATTCAACAGCACATGCGCAAAGTTGGCCTGATTCAAAAAATGGACAAAGTCAATACCACCCCCATTAAGCGACAATCAACTCAGGTCATCAAACACCCTGCGCAGTATAGAGACTTCACACTCAGTATAGAAACTCCCCGCTGGGAAATTCAATTATCAAAAATAGAAAGCCGCTATATCATCAAGACTAGTTTGATTTTTCTGACAGGCCTAATCTCCTTGTTGCTAGTAGTTTTATCGTTACTCCATCAGAGAAGAAAACAACAATACATCAACTTAAAGACAGAATTTGTACAAGCGATATCGCATGAACTCAGAACCCCTCTTACTTCTATTCGCCTAATGGCCGAAACTCTTGAAATGCGATTGGAAGGTATTACTGAGGCCAAAGACTATCCCAGTAGAATTGTTAAAGACATTGATGGCCTAAGTTTTTTAGTAGAAAACATACTCTCATTCAACCGACTTGAAAAAGGTTTATGGGATCTTGAACGGGACCCGATTAACATTGATGACCTTGTATCAGCGATCAATGCTGAGATCCATTTATATACTGACAAAAAAGTGTCTATCACTGTAAAAAATAGTCACTCCACCGTCCCCATAAAAGGCGACTCTCATCTACTCAAAATGCTATTGTTTAACCTGATACGCAATTCTTGCTATTATAACCGACACGAGATAATCAAAATCACTATTCACTACTGCACTGATACTCGTCATTGCATCGAATATAGTGATAATGGGTTTGGGATAGATAAAGACAAATGGCAAGAAGTTTTTAAAGACTTTTATAGGATTCTAGACAACCAACGTGCTAGTGTTCGAGGCAGTGGACTTGGGCTGGCTATTTGTCGAAAAATAATGCACTTACATGGTGGTAAAATTTATATCCATCAATCAGATTCACAAGGCTCTCTTTTCAGGCTTGTATTTGGAGACACATGAATAATAATCCCTCAATATTGATAGTCGAGGATGATGAAACACTATCATTAGTACTTGCAGATAACTTAAATGAAGCAGGCTATCAAGTACAGACTGCCGACACTGGTAGTAAGGCCAGTCAGTTACTCAAAAACCAACAATTTGATTTAATTATTCTCGACATTATGCTTCCCGATACCGATGGTTATAGTCTCTGCTACTCTATTCGCCAAGCAAAAATACAAGCCATGATATTGATGTTAACTGCACGCTCTCTTGAAGACGATATAGTCAAAGGATTTGATGCGGGGGCTGATGATTATATCACCAAGCCTTATCGTTTACGTGAATTACTATCGAGAGTCAGCGCCCTATTGAGACGCCAGCTCCCTGAAGAGAGCCATTTTGACTTTATCCCTTTTACCATTAACAAAAATTCGAGGCAATTATTTGATGAGAATAATAGTGAAGTAATCTTGACTAAAAAAGAATTCGATTTGCTTGAATACCTTTTACAAAACCGTAACCGAGCATTAACTCGTACGCAAATACTTAATACCGTTTGGGGTGAGGCCATTGTGGTCGAAGAACGCACAGTGGATAATTTTGTCTCTAATCTTAAAAAGAAACTTAACTGGACACAACAAAGTACATTCCGTATTGTCAGTATTCGAGGCATTGGCTATCGCATGGAAATTGATGAATAGATTGCCGCCCATTAAACTATAAACCAAACCACGATAAGTTGAACCAACAAATGCAAAACACGACTATATTTTTCCCCGTACTGGCCATGGCTTTTTGGACTTTTGGTGTTACTTTTTTTATGGGACGAGTCAGGTTTCGAGCAGTGCGGGAAAATAAAATTGATCTCACTTATTTTAAGATCAACCACGCTAAACAAAGACCCGAAACTATGGTGCGAGCAGCTCAACATTATAATAATCTTTTCGAGATAAATAGCTTATTTTATCCAGCGGTCATCGTCATTTATCTATTACAGGCCACTAGTTTAATGACTCTATTGCTTGCTTGGGGTTACTTTATTAGCCGTGTTTTTCACAGCCTTATTCACCTTGGAAAAAATGATGTCCAGAAACGCTTTATTGCTTTTCTTTTCTCCCTAGTATTTTTACTAGGCTTGTGGATAGTGGTGTTACTAAAAATTATTTAATCAAAGCTTACTTCAATATATTTAAAAACAGGATTTATTATTATGGGTGAATTCAACCCATAAGTGCAACTGATGATTCAACCCCAAAGAATACCTCATTAGGCTTTTTAAACCCAAGACATTTTCGGGGACGATTATTTAGTTTGTCTATTACCCTTTGCACTTGTTGTTGAGTGATGGCGGTAAAGCCGCATTTCTTAGGAAAATATTGGCGTATTAAGCCGTTCGTATTTTCATTTAATCCTCGCTCCTAAGATGAAAAGGGGTGAGCAAAATAAAAGTCAGCCGCCAATTCTTTAGCGATCTCAACGTGTCCTAAAAATTCTCGACCGTTATCTGCTGTTAATGTGTATACCCATTCTTTGAATGGGGTGAGTAGTTCAATAATGGCGTTGATCACACACGTGAATGTTTTACGGATTACCGCCATTTTAACCACCAGAATAGTCGCTATCGCTACTTGATTATGTTCCGCTTTCATTAGTGCATAGATCTGGTATCTTTGTTCACGGGTTAGCTGTGTGTAGCCTCTCATTTATGCTCCTCTTACTTTGGTCGGTTTGATCAGCATTGATACTATCTCAGCTGATCCACTTTCACCAATTTATTAAGTTGCACTTACAAGTTGAAATCACGGTCTTACGAGACACCTTTTATTGCTAATTACTGGTGAGATAATCCGTATCCAAATTTTAATATATCAGGGGTGTTTATATCTCAGCGAATAGATTCGAGTCAAAATGTTACGTCTGCAAGGACCTTTCCATAACCACTGTATAGATTTTCTTGTGGTAACTTGCCATTTTCTTGTAGATAAGCATGAATATCCGGCAAGCGATAAAACGGTGCTCGAACGTTAAGATGATGCTCAATATGATAGTGAATACAGTGCGGTCCAAAAAAGAAAGTTTGCCAGCTCGACTTAACAATTGTTCTGGCATTTTTTGCTTGATCGTCTCCAGGAGGATAGCCGGCATGTTCAGTAATCGCACGAATGCGTGCAAATACTTGCAACAAGGTCAACGCTGGTAACAACCATAAAACAAAATATAATAGGCCATGTCCTAGGGTGAACAACACCGCAAATAACAATCCATTGACAGCCAGAATTGAGGCCACTACAAAAACCTTTCTGCTTTTTTTTGACTTCACCTTTATCTTTTGAAGTGCCTGTTTCGACTTTCCGTTAAGCAAGTCGTACAGCGTTTGAAAATAGGCGATACTGGTCAGATCCTTAAACAAGCGCCAGCAGAGTTGTTTTCTGGAGATAGGGTAATCACCTATGCCAAACACGACCGATATTGGGTCATCACTGGACATCGGCGCAACGTGGTGTTGCATATGTCCTTGTCGATAAACGTACATCGATAAAAACAATGGTGCCGCAGTCAACACTTGCCCCAGCGTATCATTTAATCGTCGATTAGTATGAAAAACACCATGCGCACTTTCGTGCATTAACACCGCTAGGGCCAATTGAGTTCTGGCAATAATGATCGCAGCTAGGGTATAGCTTATTACGTGAGGATACCATATCACCACTGCAAAACAGACACCAATCAGCAGCCAGTCTGCCAGTAGTGCAGCTAGTGACTTGAATAATGAAATCTGAGTAAGGTGATTGGGCAGCGATAGTGGCAACATATATTATACTCTCTGAAATGATGAACTCGCTTAATATTTTTAGTAAGTATTTTAATCCGTAGTGTACTTCTGTACGTTTATAACCCGTAATGTAATTCTGTACGTTTAAATATAATAGCATCAATGCGTAACATTTTGAAACAGCTATGCTGTATAACTTTTGTTAACCAGAATTTATTGCCAGAGACAACTAGTCCTTTCGGTCTATTGTTAACGTTGTGTGCTAACGATACTATTTGAAATAGCAAAAACAGGGAAGTGAGAGTTATGGTAAGAGCTATAACAAATAGGAGAAGGTTAATTTGAATAGTAGAGTCTTTAACAAATACAATGTTTAGAATGAATTCAAAATGGAGTCACCATGCAGATTGAGCAAATATGTAAGAAAACCGCCATCACTATAGAAACAAATAACTTACGTGGTGGCGATGATGTTGAACTTGTTACTCGTAGCCTGAATAGGCTAATTGAACATTTACAATCACAAACCATAGGCCTACATCAACTAGCACAGGTTGTGATTACGCACGATGGTCTCCCGAAGGAAACTTGTCAATCTATTGAACAATTAGCGGGATATAAAATCGATTTTGTTCAAATAGAAGATTCAACCGGCTATTATGAAGCAAAGAACATCGGCTTTGATGCCACCAACAAAGACAACTGTGACTATGTTGTCTTTGCTGATTCCGATTGTATTCCTGATAAACACTGGCTCGAACAAATTCTTCTGCCGTTTTCGAAACATCCTGAAACTAGCGTTGTCGCGGGTCGAACTAGCTATCCTGCTAACCTGGTTGGCACAGCATTAACGACCCTCGATTTTATGTACTTCCGTAATGCACTGGGTGCTAACACGACATCCAATTTTTACGCTAACAATGTGGTGTTTAGACGAGATGTGTTTGAACGTTATCGCTATCAAACTATTAGCGGAATGTATCGTGGACACTGTCAAGTTATGGGAATGCACTTAATCAACGATGGAGTACCTATAATCTATACAGCATTAGCTCATACACAGCATCGACTGCCTGATACACGACGGCAAGCACTCAAACTCCGCTGGATACGCGGTCAGGACAGTGTAGAGTTGACTCCGCACATTATTCATACCCATATTCATCGTCGCTGGCGATGGCTGGCACGCAGCGGACCAATCGGCCCTTTGTGTGTAATGTTTGGCAGGTTAGGTTACAGTCTTAAAGCACTTAATCGGCAGGATATGCCAATGGTTAAAGGTGTTCGCAGACTAACCGCCTATGGTTTTATTATTGGTTTTTCTCTTGTAGACACCCTTGGTGCTTTCGCTCGTAGCATCGGCATTAATACTGTTGGACGTGCAGCAGCGGATGCGAAATCGCTTTCATATCATGGCCAATAACTTGTCAATTCTGAACCGATATAATGAGTAATACTCGATTTTTATATATGGCCACAGCAGATGCGCGGGGTCATTTGATGCGCGCGCAAATACTGACACACGCCTTACGTTCTGCTGGTGGTACTGTAGATGTTATGACGACCTCTGAACCTGGACAAGATTTTCTTGCAGGATTTGAGATCGAATCGACTCTGTTATCCAAGCATTACGCAGTACAGTTCGACAAGACCCAAAATATGCTCAGGCGTGAAAGCAATCGAAACGTATTAGCTTATATTCTGCGGCCCGAGAGGATGCTGCGAGATATTTATAAGTTACGAAAACACTTTCGCCAAGCAGACTTAGTCATCAATGATTCATTTCACCCTGCCATATTGTTTATGACATTAATCCCGAAATGGCGCAAAAAAATTGTCCATGTCTATGGAGTGAGCCTGCGCGTCGCGCTAGAAGACAAGGACAGCTACGATGAACGATTACCGAAATGGTTGGTGGCGAAATTTCGCCGAATCGTTAAACGATTAATTGACTCGGCTCACGCACGTATCGAACACGATTTTGCTTTTACACAAGCAAAAACACAGGCTAATAACTGTTTTCAACTACCAACACCTGTGGTAGTCGTTAGTGCGCATAGTTCAGAAATCTTAAAGACAAGCCAAACAGCAAGCGTATACCTTAACCCCCATTTTACAGAAACATCTTTGGCCGACGCGTTAGAACAGGGATTATCTGATATGCAATTGAAGTATCATTGTGTCGGCGAAGGTTACGCAACCCGGCCAGGGTGGATGGCTCGAGACACGAAATTTGTCCATAAGGCGATTAACAGCGAGTTAATTATATCAGCGCCCGGCATGGCATCACTATCGATTGCAATGGTATATGATAAGCCGATTATTCTAATTAGAACGGATCAACCAGAACAAATTACTAATGCCCAGCGAGCAACTGAACTTGGTTTATTTCATGAAGTAGTAGTCTGGCGACAGGATAAAGATGATTTTCGCCAACAGTTGATACAAGCAGCGACACGGCTTCTAAATAATGATGAGCAAAAACAGTCTACAACTGAAGTAGGTTATGAAATAGCGACAAAACGGCTGAATCACTGGGTAACATTATTGCTTAAACTTGCACAGTAGTGTCGTTTTCCGCTTGGTAAATTCAACCCCAAAGAATACCTCATTAGGCGTTTTAAACCCGAGACATTTTCGGGGACGATTATTTAGTTTGTCTATTACCCTTTGCACTTGTTGTTGAGTGATGGCGGTAAAGCCGTGTTTCTCAGGAAAATATTGCGTATTAAGCCGTTCGTATTTTCATTTAATCCTCGCTCCTAAGATGAAAAGGGGTGAGCAAAATAAAAGTCAGCCGCCAATTCTTTAGCGATCTCAACGTGTCCTGAAAATTCTCGACCGTTATCTGCTGTTAATGTGTATACCCATTCTTTGAATGGGGTGAGTAGTTCAATAATGGCGTTGGTCACACACGTGGATGTTTTACGGATTACCTTCATTTTAACCCCCAGAATAGTCGCTATCGCTACTTGATTATGTTCCGCTTTCATTAGTGCATAGATCTGGTATCGTTGTTCACGGGTTAGCTGTATATAGCCTCTCATTTATACTCCTCTTACTTTGGTCGGTTTGATCAGCATTGATACTATCTCAGCTGATCCACTTTCACCAATTTATTGAGTTGCACTTACAAGTTGAAATCACGATGTTTAAAAGCAGCAATTAGCCACTAAAGCTCAGAAAGCCGTTAAAACTTAGCTTAGTAGAGCCCCATCAATAATATATTAAAGAGTTAAATACCCATTAAGTTAACACTATCTCGCCAAAAAAATCGTCTAAATCCACTTTAACTCCTTAGCCCAACTGGTGATACGACTTATACGCTCTGCAACACCCAACTCCAAAAGCTCTTGCTTGGCAGGCAAAGGGATTGTTAATAACTCAGCCAAACGATAACTCACCCAATGTGGATCATTTTTAATTTCATGATAGAGTGTTTTTTCACCCTTTACCGACTCCATATAAATTTCCAACACTTTAGTCAACTCAGTCCACGTCTCTCTTTCCTGCTCAGAGCCATTGGCAAGATAATAGTCATTCTCTATTTCAGGCTCAATCACTTGAGTATGAGCCGTGATCAAATTATTATCCTGAAGCGTATTTTCAATGACTCTGAATCGCTCTGTACCCATCACCGTAATGGACAACAAGCCGTCATCATCAGAACCCCAATCGATGATACGAGCCATTGTACCAATGGTATAAGGTACCGCAGGCTCCCCCACCTCTTGACCTTCATTAATCAAACAAACTCCAAAATCACAGCCCTGCTTCATGCAATGACTCACCATATCAATATAACGCGTTTCAAAAATTCTAATCGGTAAGTAACCGCCTGGAAATAAAACAGTCCCCAACGGAAACAAAGGCATAGTCATTTGATTTATCTCCGACACAAATGCACTCATACTTGAATAACCCCAATCCATTCATCAAGTGATCTTATGGCATTCCAAAAACCATGCTCGCATAAAATGCCTTAAACACTTCACTATTAGAAAGCTAGAAAGCTAGAAAGAATTTTTACTCTTCACCCCAGCGCGGTAACAAACAGTGAGGAATATCTATATGATCCAAAATTCTTGCCACGACAAAATCGATTAACTCATTAATAGTTGTTGGCTTATAATAAAAACCGGGATTAGGCGGCATAATCGTGGCACCTGCCTGTGCTAGCTGCAACATATTTTGTAAATGAATAATAGAAAATGGAGCCTCGCGTGGTACTAAAATCAAAGGACGTTTTTCTTTAATCGTGACGTCAGCAGCACGTTCAATAAGATTATTACTCAAGCCATTAGCGACCGCAGCCAGAGTCCCCATAGTGCAAGGACATATTACCATCGCATCAGCCACTCCAGTGCCTGATGCTACTGGCGCTGTCCACTGGTCTTTATCAAATAATGTAAGCTGTCCTGGTTCAGCATGATATAAAGCCGCCAATGTCTGTTGCATATCATTATTTTTACCTGACAACTTTAAATCTGTTTCCATGTTAATGACAATTTGGCCTGGCTTGGAAATCATCAAATAAACAGCGACTTTATTTTGTATTAATATTTCCAATAAACGTAAGCCATATTGAGCACCAGAGGCTCCCGTCAACGCTAGGGCGATTGTTTTATCAAATTTTTTAGTCATTGTTATGACAAAGCCGAAATCAGTTTGCCATGGATTCCGCCAAAAGCGCCATTACTCATAACTAATATATGGTCGCCTGATACCGCCTGATCTTTAACGTAATCTACTATCGCCTCAACCGTAGAAAACACTAGTGCCTTTTTTAAGGGCTCTACTACTGCATTAATATCCCAATCTAGATCAGGTGGACTATAAATCAATACTTCATCAGCTTCAGTCAAAGACTGGGCTAATGCCTCTTTATGAATACCCATTCGCATAGTATTAGATCTTGGCTCAAGTAAAGCCATAATGCGCTGCTTACCTACATTTCCCCGTAGACCAGCCAAAGTGGTCGTAATCGCAGTAGGATGATGGGCAAAATCATCGTAAACCTTTACTCCTTTCACCTCACCTTTCAGCTCAAGGCGGCGCTTAACATTCTGAAAATTATTCATCGCTTCAATCGACTGATCAACAGGTACACCAGAATGATGCGCTGCTGCAATTGCCGCTAAGGCATTTTGCATATTATGCATTCCAATTAAAGGCCACTGTACACGCCCTTGTGTATTCCCATTAAGCTCTACATCAAATGATGCTGCATCTGCTGCATAGTGGCTCGTACGCCAATGCCCCTCAAGAGAGTCTTGATGAGTAAATTTTAAAACTGGCGTCCAGGCTCCTTGCGTCAATACATCATCTAATTCTGGTTCTGAAGCATTTGAAATAATTTGACCATTACCAGGAACCATACGAATTAAATGGTGAAATTGACGTTTAATATCATCCAAACTATCAAATATGTCTGCATGATCAAATTCAAGGTTGTTTAATATAAGAGTGCGTGGTCGGTAGTGCACAAATTTCGAACGCTTATCAAAAAATGCGGTATCATACTCATCCGCTTCTACTACGAAAAATGGCTCATCACCAAAGCGTGCCGATACACCAAAATTCTCTGGTACACCCCCAATCAAAAATCCTGGCTTCAAACCAGCGTATTCAAGTATCCAAGCTAGCATACTGGCTGTGGTTGTTTTACCGTGAGTACCCGACACAGCTAACACCCAACGATCACGCAATATATGTTGTGATAACCATTCAGGACCTGATGTATAATTAATTCCCCGATCTAACACTGCCTCAATAACAGGGTTACCACGCGACATAACATTCCCAATCACTACCACATCAGGATTACAATCAAGATGACTGGGTTCATACCCCTCCATTAACTCAATCCCCTGCTCTTCAAGTTGAGTACTCATAGGTGGATAAACGTTAGTATCTGATCCGCTGACTTTATGTCCTGCTTCACGCGCCAGCAATGCAATACCACCCATAAAAGTGCCACAAATTCCTAAAATATGTATATGCAACTTCTTATCCTGTAGTTAAATTTATGGAGACTCTGATTGAGGCTAGCAATCAGTAATCAGTAATCAGTAATCAGTAATCAGTAATCAGTAATCAGTAATCAGTAATCAGTAATCAGTAATCAGTAATCAGTAATCAGTAATCAGTAATCAGTAATCAGTAATCAGTAATCAGCTTAAATTCTCTCATATGATATGGTTTAGCATCAAAATCAAACTCAAGAGCCTTTCTTACTACCACTAAACTACACTTTTTAGTAAACCGCGCTTATCAAGTCAACTGAGTTTTTCTTGTAAACTTCTCTTTATCGCTAAAGTCACCTTGTTTCGTACTCACCTGAACGACATATTGATGACTCATAAAAGCTTGCAGGTAACCGTCAGAACCTTGCTAAGACCTTTAAATGACCTAAGAGTGCTGTTACTACCTAATCAGAGTCTCATTAATAAAGTTAGTAATGAAACAAGTATAAACAAGCAATCATCAGACCGCTAGCGCCATTTACCTACATCCTCTTTCGCCATTTATCTACATCCTCTTTTCACTCGACTAGCCACCATGGCTACATCATCATCATGATTGATGGCCGTTTCAATAGTGAAAATCGGTTATTAACCGTCATTAATGGCCTACTTTGAATATATTAGAACATAGTCACAACCCTTGAGTAATTCTTGTATTTAAGGCCTAACACCACATCAGATACAACACGAGAAGTGCCACTGCGCCGCCTAACCATAAGATACCTTGAGAGATCAATCTATAAGATCAACATCGTTAAGTAGGGCCATATTGAGTACTATCAATCAGTTCAAACAGAGACATGTCGCTATAAACAACAGACAACAGACAACAGACAACAGACAACAGACAACAGACAACAGACAGTTAAACCGAGCAGAGCCTACTTAACAGTAAAAAAGCGCTTTTCCCGGATAATTAAACAACACTTATTATAGTAGTTATTTTGAAAACAAAATATAAATATTTATCCCATTGTTTTATATAGAAAATATTTTTAACTTCCAGTTTTGAATTACTATACCCACACTTGACAGTATTTACTGTCATCT
>UOFL01000111.1_pt1 | contig 56429 bp, 52 predicted proteins | sample 1990081 | NCBI WGS metagenome assembly UOFL01 (sample SAMEA4728526, study PRJEB27164) | hydrothermal vent metagenome | biome: marine basaltic hydrothermal vent biome; feature: marine hydrothermal vent; material: mineral | place: Pacific Ocean | collected 2011-06-14/2011-07-23 | depth 1741 m | reverse complement strand
AAAATCCTGGGGGGTATTGCGGTCTTGGTGGGACTGGAGTTTCCTTTCCCGTGTCAGAAGCATCCTCGACTAATACCCCTTAAAATTATAAACAATGTTTTTTTATAATCGATAAAAATAGTAAGAAAAATATAGATTTAATTCGCTTCCTCTCTTTTTCATAAACCCTTTTACGATTAGTAGCGTTTGTACTTTTGTCACCAGTGAATCCCTCTTACTGGTGATTGATGTTTCGCTAGTCTCTCTTGCCCGAATGGGCAGACCCGACAATATTAGTGTCGGGTTTTTTTTGTCTATAATAATGCGCAAACGACACTGGCCAATAATCTATCAATAATATTATAGAACAGAATTTGTAAGCTATTGATAATAATTAATAAATGATCGACTTACGAAATATTGACAGGATTAGCTGATATATTAAGCAATATTCCAATTAATTATAAATTTTACCGTATTCAGGTATAATACCTGCTGTTTATCAGGCTGTGATCATCACTTGCTTGAATATAGCGTTGAAATCTGTTTTCCTATAGCTTTTTTATAGGGTTTAGAAAATCAAGAATAAAAATTTCCTGGTTTCACAGTCATCCGCTATTTAACACACAAAAATTATTTTTAAGTTGAGGGAGAATACACCTCAGCTTAAGTCAGATTTTGTTTATTGATCAGGAGCGACACATGTCCAAGAAACACCCAGTAATTGCCGTGACCGGGTCTTCAGGTGCCGGCACTACTACGGTTAAGGTAGCATTTGAGCATATCTTTCGTAGAGAAGGCATTAATCCGGTAGTGATTGAAGGCGACAGCTTTCATCGTTATAACCGGGTAGAAATGAAGGCTGCCATTGACAAATACGCCGCAGATGGCGTTACGTTAAGTCACTTTGGCCCACAGAGTAATTTGTTTGACAAAGTAGAAGACTTATTCAAAACTTATGGCGACACGGGTGCTGGTAAAAAACGTTATTATCTGCATAGTGAAGAAGAAGCCGAACCTTATAATCAGCAACCTGGTGAATTTACTCCTTGGGAAGATATCGCTGAAGGGAGTGATTTATTATTTTACGAAGGGTTGCATGGTGGAGTAGTCACTGATGAAGTAAACGCAGCGCAGTTTGTTGATTTACTTATTGGTGTAGTCCCTATTGTCAATTTAGAGTGGATTCAAAAAATCCATCGTGATTGTGCCCAACGTGGGTATAGTGCTGAAGCTGTCACAGACACTATATTACGTCGTATGTTCGATTATGTGCATTACATCACCCCACAATTCTCTCGTACTGATATTAATTTTCAGCGCGTTCCAACAGTGGATACGTCAAACCCATTTATTGCTCGTGACATTCCCACTCCGGATGAAAGTTTTGTCGTTATTCGCTTTCGTAATCCGAAGAAAATTGGCGTTGATTTTCCACATTTATTAAATATGATTCATGATTCGTTTATGTCGCGACCCAACACTATTGTAGTTCCTGGCAGCAAAATGGGATTTGCAATGGAGTTAATCCTTAACCCAATCATTGAAAATACAATGAACAGTAAGTCGTCATAAGCTAATTTATTGAGTATTAAAAAAAGCCCAAACTTGGAAATTCCAATTTGGGCTTTTTTATTGTCTTTTGTTCTTACTTTGTCATTACAAATAGGTAACGATCAATAAAAATTTACTTAAGGAAAAGCTGGGATTTTTGGTTCTGATCCCGCTGACTTCACATTAATATGAGAAGTCACCAACTCACTAACCTCATTGATCTTATCTTTGGGTATATCGACCATCATTAGTAACTCGCCATTATCAATCTTGCTAGTAAATGATTTTAAACGAGTACTGGGGACATTAATTCCAATCATACCAGCAGCCCAACTCCCAATAATTGCGCCCGCTAAAGCACAAATTAAAATTAAACCTCCTGTTGAAAACAAAGTCACCGATGGAATTAAACTAAATACAATGCCTGCAGAGGTTCCTGTAATCCCTCCGATAACAAGCCCTAACTCCATCGCTCTAACGATATCGCTCGTTTGCAACATGCTGGCAGCTGGCAAATCTGACATTTCTGAATCGTCTTTTGCCATGATATGCATTTGGTTAAACTGAATACGTGCCAGCAACAATTCATTGACTATATTCCTGGCAGTACTGTGATCTGGTAATAAATAATACAGACGACGTTTCATATTAGCCCCCGTCAAACGGTTAGGAAATTGAAAACTTTCTACACTGAACACTATTGCTTCTAACTATAGCTTACTCATTGCATTTCCTGGCTGAAAATAGTAAATAAGACAGCTATTGTTCAAATTCATCGAGTGGATTATGATTACCGTCAAAAGAACTATAATCTAGATCAACACCATAATCTTCCCGCTGTATATCATACGACCCAGACCAATCTTCGGGGGGCGCTACTACAGCGATCTGAGTCTCTCGCCAACTTTCTGAATCCAATTCTTCAATTGTGCCATCAAAATGTTGAATTTCAATACAGCCATCATCTTGATCCCAAGCCACCACCTCAAACAGATCTCCCGCTTCATTTTTATACCAGGTACCAATACCTGGAGTGACGAGTTGTCGCATAATAATGCTCCCGATCGAAAAACAAAAAAATGTCTCTATTTGTTATATAGATTCATCTGCTGACTAGTGCAAGCAATAAACAAAGATTAATACTAAGCCATTGAATCGAAATAAATGCCGCTAACTTTTGACTAATAGGTAATATTCATTTTCCTTATAAATGGCCCATGTTTTGCATCTGTAACAGAGTAATAACGCGGCTTAAGGTAATAACCAAACCTCTATTTATTATGGTTAATGGCAACCCCAATAGATTGAACCTTTCGTTACTAAATAGAGACTAAATAAATAACAACCCAAGCCGATAGAATGGGTAACTACTCGCTAGGTATAAACGGAGGCAATACCATGTTAAAGGTGTATGATATGAGTTCAGGAAACATAAACCCAGTTGATGAGAATACTGATTATGATGAACACGTTCTCTATAGCCAATGGCAACCAATTGTAGCTGACTTTGTTGAACTGAAATTACAAACAGTTGAACAAGAACGTAAGTCAGAAAAGGAAAATACATTGCCAGAAGAATTAGTCTGTATAGATTGTGACAATTTTATTGATTCACAGGACTAAATGACATTCTAGCACAGTATTTTATCTGGTAAATGATACAGGCACAGTCTTGTAACAACAATTCAATTTGGCACATTTTTAGCCAGCAAGGCTTTCGCGTAAAATTTCTACTTTAGGTGATAGAGTAAGGAATAGTTTAATCGATCAAATTGTTGTTCAAAACTGTTCGTTTGACGACGCCAGATTAACCCATTGACTGCACATTAAAGCAAAATATAGCGAGCGATTTTTAGACGCGTTAAGAATGCCATCGTGACTTAAGCATCATAGGTCTAGATCAAAATTTTGCCTGGCACACTTTTTCGAGGCCAAAATACAGGCCTGTGTAAGACCGTCTGCTAAGCTTTTATTGCTCAGTAAGCCATTAATAATTCCTGCATTAAAAACATCACCCGCCCCTGTTGTATCAATGACCTTATCAATGCACACTGCTGGCGAATGATATGAACCTGTGTGGTCCATACCCCATGCACCTTTATCGCCCCAGGCACACAATAAAGCAGTATGTTGATCAGGTAAGAAATGGGCTTTCAAAAATTGAGATGGACTATCATAATGCTGTGACATAACGTACGTTTGTGAAAACATAATGACGTCAGCATAGGGAATACACGCCGCAATGTGCGGGTGATTTTTTTCAATTTCAATACTGACTTTGGGCCGGCTGCCACTGCTAGCAATTAGCTCTAACATCAATATTGTTTGTGCAATATTACGGCCCTCAAAATGAATCCAGTCATAGTTTGACCAATCAAGAACTTTAAATTGCTCGTAATCAAGTTCAGGTAAGTCACGGTAATGTACTATTGACCTACTGCCCTTGCTTGAATCGACTGTAATGCAAGACAAGGGGTTACTTGCTTCTTGGAAATAAACCACTGGAGAGTGGTTTATATTATATCGCTCAAGATCATTAAGCACCGTGTCTAAAAAATAATCTTTCGCTAACGTACCAAACCATGTACATTCAAACCCTAACTGTGCAAGTACAACCAGCGTATTACAGGCATTACCTCCTCGCTGTATATAACGTTGTGTAGCACGAATTTTATCATTAGCCGCTGGGTAACGATTAACAATACTAATAATATCAACGGTGGCAATTCCAACGGCCAGTACTCGGTGCATAGTTTTTTCGCTATTTAAAAACTATCTCGTTTTGCGAATAATGCCTCACATAAAAAATAAGCCATATTGTGCAATAGTTTTTTATTTTTAATTTAATGAATTTCAAACAACGCTATCAGTGTCACAAAATTGTGAGCAGTAAACCCTGAATAAAAATTACAATTCTCGTACCACACGAAAACCAATTTGGCTATTCGATGTATTAGCGGGAAGGTGCTCACGCGCTGCACTACGAACACTGTTTGCGATGCTTTTATAAGATCCACCACGCAATACTCGAGTAGTGCAGGCCCCTGTCACCCAAGCCTGTCCATTGCTTGGCGCGCCTTTATAATTAGGATGGTAGCAGTCTATAGTCCATTCCATCACATTACCTAGCACATCATGTAATCCAAATCGATTGGCTTTAAATCGGGCAACTGGTGCTGTTTGTAAACTATCCCACCTTGATCCACAATCAAAACAATTAGCATTCTGCTTACCCGAACTATTGCCCCAAAAATATTCAGTCGAAGTTCCAGCACGTGCTGCAAACTCCCATTCAGCTTCCGTTGGGAGGCGGTAAACACTGCCCGTTTGTTTTGATATCCATTTAGTATAAGCCACAGCATCCAACCAAGTAACATTAATCACTGGTCGCGTTCCCTTACCCCAATCTTTGTCGTTTGGCATACTACGCCCTGTAGCTTGCACAAACTTCGCATATTGCTCAAAAGTGACTTCCATTTTGGAAATCGCAAATCCTTCTAAACGTACATGATGTCTTGGTATCTCATTAATATCGATAGACGAATTTTTACTGCCCATTAAAAATGATGCCTGTGGCAATGAAATCAGTAATGGCCCTTTTGATTTATCGCGTAAAGTATCTCGAAAGGATCTTCCCGCGCGAACTTTAGCCGCCTTACGCAGCTCTCGTGATTTTGCTAATGCTTCTTTACGTTTACGTGCTTTTTCGAGAGCCAATGCTTTTCTGCGTTCACTTGCTACCCGCCTTGCCTCTCTACGTTTTTGTCTAGCAGTTCGTTTATCTTCTACCTTAGGCGGTTTCTCAACAATCGCTGGTGGCGTGACCACCTCTGCGACTTTACTCTTAATGACTTCTTTTTGCATAGTAGGATAAACCACAAAATACCAATAAGCCCCTCCAGCCCCTAATCCTAAGATCAGGAAAATAATAATAGCTCTGGCAATATTAACTGGCTCTCTGAATGACTCTGGCTCTCCGAATATATCGGCCCCATCATCGGCGGCACCAAAAATTCTATCCCCTGAAGTCGACTTGCCTGTCTTCGTCACTACCTTTGCTGGAACAGGATCTGATGCCGTTTGTGGCACAGTAAAGCGACCTGATGCAGAAGCATTAAAAGCATTATCCTGAGGAGAATTCAAATCTTCGATTTCCAGCGGAGTCATGTCATTACTGGCTGGCGGTAAATCCAGAGGCATCACATTCTGCTGCACCTCGACTTGAGAACCCATTAATTGAGTTTGCAATTGTTGATGCAAGCGTGCGACTTCAGCACGTAGCTTGGTATTCTCTTCGCGGCCTTTTTGCACCATCGTTTCATATTCGTATTGGTAATGTTTTAGTTGGTCTTTGGTATCTTGCTTGATATCCTCGATTTTTTCTTTTAACACAAGTGACTGATCAGATGACTGTTGTGACTGACGAAGCTCAAGAGTGAGCTGTTGTAACTGACGTTCTTTCTCTTTAAGAGTTTTTTGTGAACCTTTAACCAGCGTTTCAGATTCTGTCACGGAACTTTTCGCTAATGCTAAATCAGTTTTTAAGGACTCAATATCTTTTTCATTACGTGAATTTATTTTCCCCAGTTCTTTAATTTTACTGCCACCAGACTTATCTGCATTTTTATTGGCTCGATCCAATTCCCGTTCAAGGGACCGTTTGTCGTTTTCCACATCTCGACTTTTCTTTTGCAGCTCATCAAAGTCGCCTTTAAGTAAAACCATTTCCTGTTGCAGCTCGACATAAAGCTCGCCTTGCCCTTCTTTCCCATTTTTAGGGCTTGATTGCGCTTCTGACAATAAGCGTTTTAAACGGAAAACTTCTTTTTCAAGGCCATGATTATCACCTTCTCTTTCTCTCATGTAATTGAGTTCTTCTTCAAACTCCTGATTCTTTTCCTCTAGAATAACTTGTAACTCACTATATTTTTGTAGATCATCTTCAAGCTCACAACTCCCTTGCTCAAGCTCACTTATTTTCGCTTTGCTGGCTTGCCTTTCTCGATCAAACTCTCGCTCTGCAATACGTATTTCAGTACGCGCAGCCTTAAGTTCTTCGTTAGTGCTTTCACTAGCACTTTCATGCTTATGACTTAAGTGTTGATTCTGATCCAGTAATTCGCCTCGTTCATCTTCAAGTTCAGTTAAACGTTTTTGTCCTTGTTCAAAATCAGTTTTCACTATATTGAGTTCAGTTTCCAATTGATCATTACGATATTTTGCGGCACGAAAATCGCTTACTTGCTGCTCATACTTATCTGACCAACGAGAATCTAAATCTCTGTTTTCAGTTTGCAACTCAATCTTCGCTTCTTCAATCGAAGATTTTTCGTTCTCTAAAGCATCGAGAAGCTGTGACATTTCATTAATTTTTAATTTTTGTTGATCTGAAATATTTTTCAGTTCTTGTTGTTCGTTTTGGAGTGCATGCCTATCTTCACTAAAATTAGTGCTAGAAACATTCAGTTCACTGCTTAGTTTTTCAACTTGCTGTTTGTAGATATCATTTTGTTTTTGCAAAGTGCCTATACGTTCATCACGAGCATCCAACACCTCATCATGTTTCTGTCTAATTGATATTGAACTATTAATTTCCTCATCAAACTGACTAGTGACAAGATCGAGCTTTTCTTGAGATTTTATAACCTCAGATTCATGCTGTTCTAACAAACCAGTACGGGCCGTCTCGGCTGCTTGCCAGTCGAACTCTATTTTTGTTTTTTGTTCTTTTAGTTTATCAATATTTTTTTCACTGGATTTTAGTAACTCGTGCAACTCCGAATTTTGGCCCTCAAGCTTTTTAACCTTTGCTTGCTGTTGATGTAAGTTATCAAGAAATTCTTTTTCACGCTCATTAATTTTAGAATTTGATTCTTCTTGAGTAGACCCTGAAATACTATCCAGTAAATGCCTATTACTCTCTAACTCAGTTTGTAAAGTTGACACTTCTTGAGTTAAACGGCTAATCGTTTCTTGCGCACCGCGAGTTTGACTGCCTTGCTTTTCAATTAAACCTGCGTTCACTTGATTCGACTCAAGCTTTTCGCGCTCCAACGCTTCTTTTTGAGACAACATATCACTTAAGCGCTGCTGCAAGTCACGATACTCTTCCCGACCTCTGCCTAACTCATCATTCACCAATTTTATTTTATTAGTCGTTGTCTGACTATCTTCACTAACACTAGTTTTCAGATCATTGAGTTCATCTTCAACTTGAGTTCGCAATTCTTTTTGGGTAATCAGTTCATCTTGCAATTGCCCAACACGAGTTTCTAATCTACCCACTGACGTACTTGATTCTGTTTGTTGGGTTTCAGTTTCTTTCTTAATTCCCTGGCTTAGTTTCTCGGCACTGACCCTCGCAGCTCTTTGCTCTTTAAGTTCGCTTTTAAGTTCTTTAATTTCTGTACGTACAATCCCCAATTTATCAGTGGATTTTTTATGCTTGACGACCTCTTTTTCAAGCTGTTTACGCTCCAACTCATGTTCGTATTGCATTTCTTCAAGCTGTTCATGCAAATCATCCACTGTATGCTGTTCAGATTGTGCACCGCCTACTTTGTCATTAAGCTTTAAAAATTGTGTATTTAATTTTTCTTTTTCTTCACTTACCTCATTAAGCTCTGTACGCTGCTGAGCAACAATATTATTAGCACGTTGTAATTCATCTTCTAGTTTCGTAATTTTTGCCTGATTAGCTTTTTTGTCGATTATCAAATTTTCAGTAGATTGGCTTTGTTTTGCCTTATTCTTAAGATCATCGATGATTTTACGACTGGCCGCCTCTTTATTGGCCGGTGGAGAAGTGGCTACTTTTTTGGGTACTTTCTTTGGTGTTACTTTTGCTTGCGGTGCTGGCTTACGGTTAAGCACTTCTGGGGGAGGTGTCGTTTTGATAGGGACTACTATTGCATCTTTAGGTTTAAGCGCCTGCAACTCGGCATTGGGAACAGACTGTAAACCTCCTTCAAGAAGAACGGCATCAAAACCCATTTGTCCTAATACAAATACTGCACTGGCACTCCGATATCCATCATTACAAGTCACCAAATAGGTATCTTTACGATTAAGACGATCTTTTGAATCACGCACCGCTTGCAGCGGAATATTTAAACTACCAGGAACACTACGCTCTTTACTTTCTCCTGGTAATTGTACGTCTAGCCATTTAGCCCCCTCCTGAGCCAAAGCGACACCCTCATGAAAGTTAACCCTGGTCACCAATACACTTTGCAATAACTCAGAAAAATCAGTCTTTGACAGACGCATCAAGTGACCTTTGGTAATCATCGTCACTGAAGCATTTCGAGAGCCTTCGCTGATCAACGCCTCTTCACCAAAACCATCACCATCATGAAGCTCTGCTATTAATACTGGCTTACTATCAGTGGAGGTTTGACGTGAAACAACACAATGACCTTTTTTTATTACATAATAACAGTCGCCGTCTTCATTTTGATTAATAACCGTTTGCCCTGCGTCAAAAGAAACTTCCTCCATACGCATAATCATTTGCTGAATATTTTGCGCTGGAAGATGAGAAAACAAATCGGACTTAAGCATCTTCGTCATCCAGTCTTCATCCGAATTTGACTGAATTTCTGTCACTTCATATTGTGAGGATTGATCCCAATCCAACATCACATTAAGCAAACTTGTATCAATGCGCATAATAGTACATTTGCTACTAGTACGCGCACTGACTCGTCGAGGCTGCTCATTGGCTAAAGCTTCTCGCGCTTGTAGCGTTCCGCCTTTGATTCGCCCAATAAGTTCTTTGCCATGAGTTAAAACCACTTGGCCTGATAATACATAAAACGTCTGTGAATCTCTCTTACCTTCACGGAACAGAAACTTACCTGATGCCACTTCTTCGATCACTGATTTTTTAGTGACTTCTTTTAAATGAACGGCGGAAAGTTGATTGAGCGGAACAAGGTTTTTTAAAGCTTTCTTATCCACTAGCTCTCTGGCAGCACCCATACGATATGTTACCTTAATTATTTATTCGTCAGTGACACAACACAATCGCCCGAAGCAATTATGTTATGTAGTTATATTACTGAAATGACAATGGTCTGTACCACTCTTCTTAAACGATTATCGAAAACTCAATAAAGAAGAATTTGTAAACACTCCATTTATCAGAATTAGACACTCATGAGAGGTGCATTTCGCGATTAACACATAAGCATTATTCAGCGGTTCACTGTAATATCAAAAAACTCTGGAGATACAGTACTATTCAATATTGGTCGGAATAAAATACCTACTGCTTAATATAGTATATAGCATTATATTATGCCTGCTATAACGCGGCTTATGTGGAGACGTTCACATTGTATTTTGTTGATATTTTTGGTTAATTTGCTTACAAAAAATCAGGCTATCATTGTCCCGGTTTAGTTTATTTCCACATTATTATTATTATTAAATATACCGCTAAATGCAATCATCTGTCATCGATTTAGCAATAAATTCGTTATTTTTAACAAATTTATTGCTATTTTGGCAAGTAGCACTCAATAAAACTTTAAAAATATCAATATTAAGATATTGATATTTAGCACTTTATAAATATATTCTTATTATTCATTAGTCATATTTCAATTTTTACCTATTTTCCAATCATATTCAATACTCAAAGGGGCGTGATCTGAAAAACGTTTTGCAGTATATATCCCCGCTTTAATCGCCTTTTGTCCGATACCTGGCGTTGTAATTTGATAATCAATCCGCCACCCAACATTGTTAGCCCAAGCCTGACCTCGACTAGACCACCAAGTATACTGTTCTTCTTTTTGATTCACCTGCCGAAAGGCATCTATATAACCCAACTGGTCAAATAAATGGTCCATCCAAGCACGCTCTTCGGGCAGAAACCCAGAGTTTTTTTGATTGCCTCTCCAGTTTTTAATGTCGATCTTTTTGTGTGCAATATTCCAGTCACCACACAAAATATACTCACGTCTTTTACGGCGCATAGTCTTTAGTACTGCACCAAGCCGATCAAGCACCTCATATTTAAAATGTTGGCGACTTTCTTTGGAGGAACCAGACGGTAAATAAATTGAAATAACGCTTAACTTACCAAAATCGAACTGTAAATAACGACCTTCACTATCAAATGCGTCCCATCCTATTCCTTCAATAATTTTATCGGGCTTTATTCTGCTGTAAATTGCAACACCGCTATACCCTTTTTTCGAGGCATCTACAAAGTGACCATGCCAGTTTTTTGGCCAATAAATTGGATCCTCTAATTGTTCTCGCCATGCTTTTGTTTCCTGAATACAAATCACTTGCGCTTGTTGACGCTTCATCCAGTCAAAAAATCCTTTACGGGTCGCAGCACGAATTCCGTTGGCATTTAAACTAATAACCTTCACTCAACAATCTCCTCTTTTGACAGTATTTTATCACGCACTGAAGAAAAATATGAGTCAGAATGATAGTAAAAATTAGAGCGAAAAAAGCTATATTGCTGCTAATATTTAATAGTAATTTGATCACATTCTATGCAAAAATTCAGTATTAAGGAAAGAGTGATAACATCCCGAATAGAAATCATGCCAGCTGACTAATAAGCTTTTAAGTAATCACACCTAAATGCGCCAACACAAGCAATCAGCAGAGCTTTCACAGTCCACTAATCATTGAGGTTTAGCCCTATTTTTCTTATACTTCGCGCTTACAACATTACAGGTTTTGCACTATGGAAAAATATCAACAAGAATTCATTGAATTTGCGGCCCACATTAAGGCTCTCTGCTTTGGTGAGTTCAAACTCAAGTCAGGGCGTCTCAGCCCATATTTTTTTAATAGCGGCTTATTTAATACTGGTGCTAGCCTGGCAAAACTTGGAAAATATTATGCCGCTGCAATTGTTGACTCTAAAATAGAATTCGATCTGTTATACGGCCCAGCCTACAAAGGAATACCACTGGCTGCTGCCACTGCCGTAAGTTTGGCGACTGAACACAATATTGATATTCCCTACTCTTTTAATCGAAAAGAAGCGAAAGATCATGGAGAAGGCGGCACTATAGTCGGTAGCCCATTGAAGGGAAAAATTTTGATCATTGATGATGTTATTTCGGCAGGAACCTCTGTACGGGAATCAGTAGATATTATAAAAGCGAGTGGCGCCACTGCTGCTGGGGTAGTCATTTCCCTTGATCGGCAAGAACGTGGACAGGGTGAAACGTCGGCCATTCAAGAAGTTGAAAATGACTATCAACTCAAAGTAAATAGTATAATATCGTTAACTCAGTTAGTAGAACATCTTAATCAAACCCCTAACATGAACACAGAGTTATCTGCAATTCAAGTGTATCGTGAGCAGTATGGTGTCGATTAAATGAGTGAACGGAAAGGCCTTATATATTGAGTGACAGCTCAGTAATAAGGCATAAAAGTAGAAGATAAAGGTCGAGGCCACAACAAAGGTCGAGGCCACAACAAAGACAGTAACGATGACAACTATCACTAGAGGGGTCAAATACCCATTTTAGTGTCAGACGATTCTCTATCACCTAGCCAGCAATCAACTTCACACCTATGACCACTGTTAACAATTCAAACACTCGTTTGATCCATCGGTTATCAGCCACTATTGACATATGCGCGCCCAAATACCCTCCAATTAACGATCCCGTAAATAATGCTGGCAACCACTCCCACTTTATTGGTGTCTGTAAGCCTAATGTCAATGCACCAAGTCCATTCCAAAATAAACCTACTAGCACCAAGGTATAGGCTACTGCCCGCTTATAATCGAGTCCATGCCAAACCACTAACCACAAAGTGACAAACAAACCAGTCCCCGAGGTTAAAGAACCATTTAAGGCTCCAATCAAAAATAAAATTCCCCCCCCGACCCACAGACCAAATGAGTGACGGTGTTTAGGCTCATTCACTAACCCCAGCTCTTTTTTAAAATATGAGTAGACCCCTAAACTAAGCGTTAATATGCCCAATGATATTTCTGCATCACGATCATCCACTGTGAGAATAACCATCGCACCTAAGACCACCCCAGGTAGACCACAAAGTAAAATATAAAGCGCAAATTTTCTGTCTAACCGAGATTCACGCATATGCCGTAGCGTTGCTCCCATACCCAAAGCAACACTGGCTACCTTGTGTGTCGCTAATGCCGAACTGAATGTCAGCCCAAGAAAAAGAATTATCGGTAATTGCAATAATCCTGCACCCCCACCCGAAAAGGCAGAAAACATATTAGCAATTAGAGATACAAAAAATAGGGCAATATGATGTATAAACTCCAATGGTATCCTTTATTTTTCTGATGGCTCTACTCAAGCCTTAATGTCGACCTTATGACAACTCTGGTGTTGAATAACCAACAGCTGTACTAACATACTTGCAAATCAAGCTGCTATGAATGCCAATCACCTACGTATTTTTAAAGAGTCATCTCACCCACCAAACCATAAATTGTTTGAGTCATTGCGATAAAACCTGTTAATTCATCTTACATAAGACTAATTATTACTAAAACTTTATTCAATTAAAGGCCCTCAACATTTAAAGCAGTAGGCCGAAATATAGTAGCAGTATAAGGACTAAAGTATAACCTTATTCAGGAAGTGTAATAGTTTAAATACAAACTATAATTCTGAGTAGAGCGATATTTTCAATAGAATCATTGGCTTTTAAGGATGCTAAGATCGACATCCTAATGATATCCACCAGTAGCAATTAACCACGGCTTGCTTTAGCTTCAATGGGTAATTAATAATAATGAATCCATCACTAGCATTCATATCAGGACTTTTAACGCTATTATCTTATACCGCATTATCCGCAGAAAAAAGTACCTACAAGTGGAAAGCAGGCGATGGCTCTATTCAATACGGCGATCAAGTGCCGCCCAAAGAATCAAAAAAAACTTATGATATTTATAATAGCAAAGGCACTAAAATTCGAACTATTTCACGTGCCAAGTCACAAGAAGAACACAGAATAGAGGATGAAAAAAAGAGAAAATTACAAATTTTAAAAAAAATCGCCGCACGTAAACACAAAGAAGACATCCGCTTACTACGCTTATACCCTAATGAAGAAGCCGTATTATATGCACGTAAAGAAAGAATTGATGCGATTCAAAATGGAATTGAACTTAGCTCTGATGCACTGACCCTTTATCAGGGAAATATTTCCTCCTTAAGAAAAAGTGCCGCTAATCATGCTCGAGCACGCAAGCCCATCCCCAAAAATATAAAAATCAAAATTGCAAATTATCGGAAAATGATCGAAGAAATTATCATTAGCATTAAAAACGGAAAAACAAAACAACAAAAAATTCGTCTAACTTATGAAAAAATATTATCACGTTACCAAGCGATAGAAAAATAAAATGTAATACTTTTCCTTGCTATAGTGATGCAAACTTCAATCTGCTATTGTTGACGAATAAATAAGTTTGCAACTGACCTTACCTAAAACCCCGCATTCTACCGTCGGGTTTCATCTGTTTTCGAAAAATAAATTTGCAACTAGATCTTTAAAATAGTGTACCTCAGTTGGTATTGTGGATAAATAAGTTTGCAACTAAATCTTCGTATGGGAGGGTAATAAAGTATCATATTGAAAATAGCAGTGATCTAGCAACTACCTTTATAGGCTCAATCTCTGGTATCGGTCGCTACCTGACTGTTACGATAATTTTACCACAAATATTTGTATTAGCTCACTAACGGCCATAAGCAGGCACTTGACCAAACTCGCAATTACCATTAAGAATTTCTAAAAGCAGACATTCAACGGCCAAGCTGTGCGGCGCGAACGAGCGCCTTGTTGGGCGAATGCCTTCTCCGCTATCCCAAGCGCCCGCAAAACTCAAGCTCTACGCCAGTTTCATCTTGGATTAATTTTACGAAATCTTGAACCTTATGTGCATGTGCCTTCAAAATTTCACATACATTTGATTCAAGATCGACATGCCAGAATTCACCAAATATACCCTGAAAATAGAATATACCCCACCCATTGTCTCCCTCTCTTACTGGAACTACTGTTGTATAGCCAAATCCACCGGATTGTGATGTCCCAAAATCAACTGTCTTCCAACCTTCTTCTAGTGAAAAATATTTTGGTGAAACAAGCTTCATGATTGGAATAAACTTAAAACTTTCGATTTTCCCTCGCGCTACTATTGGGTGCCCACCTACCTTATCAAACTGTAAGTTTTCTATAGCATTGCCTAGGCCTTCCTGTAAACGATGCACATCGCTATTATCAACATTAACCACAAAACGAGCAGCAGCAATACCACCGATCCAATAAACTCCATTATCTTTTCGGACAGACACCCTCCCCCAGATATTTCGGCAATAGCTGGATTTCTTCCTGATTGGGCTAGAAGAAAATCAACCTCTTCATCAAAGCTGTTAAGTATCTGATCTACAAGAATTTTTAAATCGCCTCTATATCCTTGTTTATATATTCCATGCAATCTGCCATGCGCCACTTCTCTTGCGGTTCCTGCGTATGCAATTGCTGTATTTTTATCGAGAAAGAAAATCTTCAACCCATGATACGGCTTTTTCCCACTTTTCTCCGAGTAAGATAACAACGTATCAGCCATTAAGAAAACTTCGTTATTTTCAATTGCTGCGATACCTAAAGTCATATGCCAATGCGTTCCTTTTTTACCGCCCAACGGTTGAGCGAATTGGCGCGGCTTTTTGGTGTCGAATTGAACGTTTTGTTAGGCATGTTTGACTCCATTACAGTTTTGATAGCATGCTCCCCTAGAGCAAATAAAATATCATGGTGATTTTCACCAATCATCCATTCCATTTTACGATTAACTATATAGTATTCAAATCCATACATCTCATTAAGCACTTTAATTACACTACCCAAGCTTGACTCATAGAGCCAAAAACAACCTGTTTTTTTTGCAACATGCCAATCTTCAGCTACAAACCATACTTTTTCGTTTCGGTCAAAAAACTCTTCGATTGCATCTGGAACGTATGTTGACATTGCCGTAACATGTGATTGATTAAATGAATTCCACCACCAATAATGATCTAACCCTTTTTTACCAAGGGAAGTAAATCTATCTAGGATGTCGATCAATACACTTTCGTATTTATGTAAGCTAACCAAACTAAAATCGGAAACATTTGATTCTTTAACTGCTTCGAGAAAGTCGTTCCTCATATCTTCTTTCATCTTATTTGCGTATGCCTAACTATTATTGAAAGGACCATGTCGGTCCGTATATCGATATAAATAAACTCTCATAATGATCTATAAACAGCTGATATAATGAAATATTATTTTGGTCCTATAAATATTAAAAGTAGAAAATTCGGACCCGAACTTGTGATCTCAGTATACCTCGTTATTATGCTATAGACACTCTTTGAATGACTGCTTAGGGGATGTTGTGATCGCTGTTTTCTGAAATATTAAAAGTCTGCTTAGGGTCGAGACCGGCTGATAGTATAATATAGGCGAATAAATATTAGGCGAATAAATATGGTTGCAACTGAAAGACAGTTGCAGACTTATTTATCCTGGTTGCACACTTAATTATTCATCGACAGCTATTGTTGACGAATCAAGGTTCCCACACCTTCATCAGTAAATAATTCAAGTAAAACGGCATGTTCGACTCGACCATCAATGATATGGGATGCTGTTACGCCATTCCCCACAGCCTCCAATGCACATTGAATTTTTGGTAACATTCCACCATGTATAGTGCCATCTTTTATTAACTCTTGAACACGAGAGGAACTTAAGCCCGTCAATAAATTACCTTTCTTATCTAATAAACCTGAAGTATTCGTCAATAACATCAATTTTTCTGCATTCAATACCTGAGCCATGTGCCCTGCTACTAAATCAGCATTAATATTATACGAATGACCATCATCCCCCACTCCAATCGGTGCTATCACAGGAATAAAATCATCTTTAATCACCATATTAACGACACGTGGATTTATCTCAGTCACTTGTCCTACATGTCCAAGATCTATAATTTCGGAGGCATTTAAATCGGAATCTCGCTTGATAGTCATTTTTTTCGCTTGAATTAATCGACCATCTTTACCTGTTAAGCCCACTGCTTGACCGCCGTGCTTATGAATAAGATTCACAATTTCCTTATTAACAAGACCACCAAGCACCATCTCAACCACATCCATCGTTTCACTATCGGTCACTCGCATACCATCAATAAACTTGCTTTGCTTACCAATTTGATCCAGCAACTTACCGATTTGAGGCCCGCCTCCATGTACCACCACTGGATTGATTCCTACTAGTTTCATTAATACTATATCGCGTGCAAAACCACTCTTAAGCCCTTCGTCAACCATGGCATTACCGCCATACTTTATAACGATGGTTTTTCCTGAAAAACGGCGAATATAAGGCAATGATTCAGTAAGGACTTTAGCAACATTCATTGCACTGCTAGTATCAAGTGTCATGGGGTTCTACCTATTTTTATATTTTTTTGAATACATTTTATTCAAGTTAACAACTGTATTGCTTATTAATCACAGCCATTAATCAGAGAATTTTACAGCCTTAAAAGGGTAATTTCAAATTAGGTGCAACTACTGCTAGATTTTTTCGAAACAGATTTTGAATACGTGTTAAGGATTGCTCATCATCCGCTTCAAACCTAAGGACTAGGCTTGGCGTAGTATTAGAGGCTCTAATCAACCCCCATCCATCAGCAAATTCTACCCTGATACCATCCAGAGTAATTATATCTGCCTGACCAAACTCGGCTTGATCAATCAATGTATCCATCAAAGGACCCGTCTCACCTTCTTGCATTAAAATATTAATTTCAGGCGTATTGACTGTATCGGGAAGAGCTGAAAACACCTCTGCGCTAGTCTCATCTTTTTTCCCAAGCGCTTCCAGTAAGCGGGCACAAGCGTAAATTGCGTCATCAAAGCCGTACCAACGCTCTTTAATAAACAAATGACCACTCATTTCACCTGCCAGTAAAGCACCTGTTTCTTTCATTTTTGCCTTAATAAATGAATGGCCTGTTTTCCACATTAGTGGTTTACCACCGTATTGTTCAATCATTGATTTTATATTGCGGGTACACTTTACATCATAAATAACTGTCGCCCCAGCATTACGCCGTAACACATCTTCAGCCAGAATCATCATTACTCTATCAGGCCATATGACATTCCCTTTGCAATCTACGACGCCTAGACGATCACCGTCCCCGTCAAACGCGACGCCAAGATCTGCCCCTTGTGCAACGACTGCCTTACGTAATTCAGCAATGTTTTCAAGTTTACTGGGGTCCGGGTGATGATTTGGAAAATTCCCATCCACCTCGCAATACATCTCAAGTACTTCACAGCCTAACTGCTTTAACACTTCAGGTGCAATATCACCTGCTACACCATTTCCGCAATCAATAACAATTTTTGGCTTTTTTTCTAATGTGACATCTGCCACTAATTGTGAAATATAATTCTTTACAATATCAACACATTGAATATTGCCCGTTCCTTCAATCAAATCCTGCTGCTGAATACGGGTTGCCAAAGCAGTAATTGTTTCTCCATAGAGAGTATCACCGCGTAGCATAATTTTTAGACCGTTATACTCTGGCGGATTATGGCTCCCCGTAATCATCACTCCTGAGCCTTGCGACAACATTTGAGTCGCAAAATATAGGACCGGTGTGGCGACCTGACCAATATCGACAACATCAATACCCGTCGCCATTATGCCATTACTCAAAGCGTCACTCAGTGCAGGCCCTGACAACCTACCATCACGACCCACAACCACTTTATCTTCGCCTCTCTTATAAGCCTCACTACCTATCGCCCGACCAATTTCATACACCAGTTCATTAGTCAGCTGCTTATCGACGATTCCTCGAATATCGTAGGCCCGAAATACATCCAAAGGAATATTAGACGCATTAAATATCATCTCCTCATCATCTTGTTGGAGCTCGCCCAACGATAATTCTAAACCATTCAAATCTTCATCAGCTTCTGATATGCCGACCGCTGCGGGATTGACTTGACTTGTACTCTGGTGTTCAGCTACTTTCTTTTTCTGCACTTTAATTACCTCATGCGCCATGCGCATTAATTCTGAAATGATACTCTGAAAATTTTTGAGAAAAGCAGGATAACTGTCAGCCAGTTCACCATCACGAATATCCTTCATGATATGCACAAATGTTGACTGATCTTTAAGCATGCGCACACTAATGACACGATATAAATAAAACACTAATAACGTTAACAACAAAATAATACCCGCCACTACAATAACAAATATTAGTTGCGCACCAGTACTAATTGTAAATGCTAGAGGCTTTGGCCAAAAATAAATAAACCAGGCGGTATCTGCTACACGTGTTTTATAAGGCTTGGCACTATCACGATAATTTTTATTTCCAAAACTGGTGATCAGCGGGTAGCTGTTGAGAGATTTTTGTCTTAATTCAATATACCCCTGAGCTCTAAAACGCTTTATAATCTGATCGATTGAAGCCATTTTTAGAGTCAACAAAATATATCCTGCTGTTTTACCTTGCTCAGAAGGCACTCGCCTTAGCACATCAATATGTAAAATAGGACTGCCATGAATATCAATAAACGGGGGCTTACCACTAGCAGATAACTGCTTCAAATATAAACAAGCTTCACTTAGTGGTGGGTCCATTGAGTAGTCTGGCTTACCAAGGCCTTTATTGAACAAACGCACACGATAAGCATAGGGAAATTGTAAACTTAATTTATTTTGTATTCTCGCAATAGCCGCTGTATTATTATCTTGCAATGCCCGAGCAATTTCAGGATCTGTCGCAATTAACTCCAAACTTCGTGTATAACGGCGATTAAAATTTTCCAGAGAACCGGCATAACTTACCGCCAATTGTCTAGTCTGATTCAAATTATATTGATCATTAATTTGGTTAAAAGAACGATAAAAATATGTAGACAAACCAACAATAGAAAGAGTGGTTACAATTCCAATAATCGAAAACACCAGGCCAAGACTCATTGTGCCTGTATATTGTCTATAAGCTTTTCGTTCTTTAGGATCAGTCGTCGCAGCCTTAGTTTTCATCAGTCAATTATGATTCCTCGTAATGCGAGTATCTTGTTATTGATGTCCCGTGTGCCCAAAGCCACCAGCACCACGCTCGCTTATATTAAAATCAGTCACTATTTCAAACTGAGGCTGAATCACTGGTACGATAATCATTTGGGCGATTCTATCCCCACTTTTAATAGTAAACTCTAAATCACCACGATTCCAACATGAAATAAATAACTGCCCTTGATAGTCTGAATCAATAAGACCCACAAGATTACCCAGCACAATTCCATGCTTATGACCTAGACCTGAACGTGGTAACAGCATTGCCGCATACCCAGGGTCAGCGATATGTATTGCAATACCGCAAGGGATTAAATGAGTGTCTCCAGGCTTGACCAATAATGGACTGTCTAGGCAAGCACGTAAATCGAGCCCCGCGGAACCATCAGTCGCATATTCTGGAAGCGGAATTTCACTTCCAATACGATCATCCAGTATTTTTACTTGTAATTTTTGCATGATACCTCTCTGCAATTAACGTCATAATAGTACGTGCTAACTTGGATTTATGGGCCTTTGGCACAAACTGACAAATTCCTTTAGCAATTAACATCAATTCACCCGCATCTTGCTCCATCATTCGATTGCCACTAACATCGTTGGCGACAATTAAATCCAGGTTTTTACGTTGCATTTTTTCACGTGCATTTCGCTCTAATTCACTGGTTTCAGCAGCAAAACCAACCACGTATAAATTAGCCTGCACATCATTTTTTAATTGAGCCACTTGCTGCACAATATCCGGGGTTTTGACCAAAGTAATTTGTATAGGCTGATCATTCGTCACTTCTTTTTTAATTTTTTCAGACTGAAATTCAGCTGGCTGATAGTCTGCCACTGCTGCTGCTGCAATAAAAATATCTTGTTGAGCAATAATTTTCATGACTTGTTCAGACATTTGTATCGCACTGACCACTTTTATGCACTGTACTCTATCGGGTACGGGTAGATCGACTGGCCCACTGATCAAAGTGACTTTCGCGCCTGCGGCGACTGCTGCTTCAGCCAAAGCATATCCCATCTTGCCCGAACTGCGATTACTAATATAACGCACTGGGTCTAATGCTTCACGAGTAGGGCCTGCAGTAATCATCACAGAAATACCCTGCAATAGACCCGTCCGAAATATATTAGCACTGGCTAAGAGCAGTTGCTCAGGGGCGAGCATACGACCCTCACCGACCTCGCCACAAGCTAGCTCGCCACTATCAGGGCCAAAAAAAAGAATTCCTCGCTGTTCTAATGATTTCACATTGTGTTGAGTTGCCTGATTATTCCACATACTGACATTCATTGCAGGAGCCACAGCAACTGGAACATCACTCACCAAACATAGAGCAGTCAGTAAGTCATTCGCCCGGCCCTCATTGGCTCTCGCTAGGAAATCAGCAGTGGCCGGAGCAATAAGGATTAAATCAGCCCAACGCGCTAAATCAATATGTCCCATTGCTGCTTCTGATGCCATATCCATCAGTTCGGTTCGGACTGAATGACCTGATAAAGCTTGTAAGGTTAATGGGGTTACAAATTTTTCGGCAGCCGGAGTCATCACGACTCGTACACTAGCACCAGCCTGATTAAGTTGGCGAACTAATTCAGCACATTTATACGCGGCAATACTGCCGCATATGCCTAATAAAATTCGTTTATTTTGTAATTTAGCTTGTTTCGAATGCATCACTTAATTGTATCAGAAAACTGAACAAATCGTTATTTTTGAATACTTTTCGTAATATAGTTTTAAGAAATATAAGCAGCATAGTACACTACCTCTACAGGACAATATTGAAAATTTGCCTTAATAAACCTCATTTTCTTGTCACTCAACACTCACCGCCTACCTCTTTATTCTAGCAGGCTCTCAAAATTCATTTGGATGGGTATGAGATAAGATAAGATAAGATAGGATAGGATTAGACAGAAAGTTCAGCTGCCTAGCAATCAACGAGCCCATAGTGGCTCGTTAGACTGTGACAATTATGTCCTATGAACAAATTAAAAAAGTCTGTCAGAAACAATTTTAACATTCCGCTAGTTTAAAATAATTTTATTTTCTCTTTTTCTTTACGAATAAATTTACTTTTCTTAGTTTTGGTTTTCTTAGTTTTTTCAAACAAAGAGACCTCATAACTTCCTTTGTCTTTCAATATATGTATGTAGGACGGTTGCTTTGTGGCCCAAAAACCTGAATTGGCATAAATTGTATCAGTCGTTTGTAGTAATGAATCTTTGTCAACCAAACACTCATGCGAATGCCCCATCACTATTACCTTATAATCACCCCGGCTCGACATTCGGTCAGCGAACCAATTAAGGCTGCCTAATTCAGCGCGGACTGAATTAATAGCATAAATGTAACCAAATTTATCAACCCATAATTCAAAAAGATTTTTGTACTTATTCATGACTTCAGCAATCGTCATATCACGTCGCCCAAAAGGCATCTTAAATACATCATTAGGCTCCATTCCTCTATGCTCCATCATAGCTTCAATCACCGCTGATGAAATAGTTTTTGTCGTAATCGCAGCCTGTAACATATTATCAACATAACCAGCAATAGCCCTTGGTCTATCATAGCTATCATCACCTGCCAACATGCGAGTAATATAATAACCCACAGGAAGTCCATGTAAGGGATCATGTAGCCTATCCTTAGCATTAAACATGGCAAAACGATGACCGTGTTCTATTTTAAGTAAGCCAGTTCGGTAAGCATTAACCCACTGCAATTTATTTTTTTTATCTCCTTTGACATGAATTTCTTTTACATCATCAGCAGTCACTGTCATATCATGATTACCATTGAGATAAAATACTTTACAGTGCTCGAGGCATATTTTAAATTCATTAATGACTGTTTGATTGTTTTTGAGAATGGACTCAATAGTAGGGGGGGTAGCAGTCATCTCACATAACCAGGTATCAAAAATATCACCTGCCAACACTAGATCAACATCATTATCAGTCTCTTGGGCTTGCTTTTGAATCTCCTGTAATAAAGCAACTAGTTGCTCCTCATGGTCATTTTTTTGATACCAGTCTGTTTTTTCATTGGTTCCAAGATGAATATCACTGAGCACATAGATTTCTTTTGACACACCAACTCCTCCGTTGAATACTCGCTTGTTTATTTTACAAACTATATCCATTTTTGTTTTGGTTTAGTTATCATTGACTATTACTAAGGCACTCTTTGGCTCAATATATCACACCTTTTAATAAGCCAATAGATTGAATAATTTTGTTAGTTAAAAGTTAACAAAAGATCTTAACGCAGAAAAAACCGATTGGTTTTCGTATTTCAAGATACTGAGAACAAAGTAAAAAAAGTAAAAACTGCTGCTAAGCCCATAATGATTAAGATCTTCATGACGCTGACTTCATTATTCTGACTCTATAAAAATCCTCACCCATCACTAAAAGACTTCAAAATATCCAGTGCTTACAGCCCTGCCTAAGGGCCAACAGCCATAAGTCATTATTTAATTAGTGATGACTTATAGATTACTACTTACAATGCTTGCATTGAACTATAGTACTCCGCTGAATATTCGCCCCACTTCAACAGACTCTAATGGAGTTGTGATGCCGCTCAAACAATTGCCAAGGCAAGAACGCCCCCGAGAAAAACTACTCGGTCAGGGAGCAGCCTCTTTAACTGATAGTGAGTTAGTGGCAATATTTCTACGAACTGGCGTTAAAGGAATTGACGTTATTCAACTTGCACGCCAACTACTCAAGGAGTTCAACGGACTTAGAGGGCTAATGACAGCCACAAAACTTGATTTTTGTAATATCCATGGCCTTGGACCCGCAAAATATGCCACTTTACAAGCCATGCTAGAAATGAACCGTCGACAACTAAAAGAAAAATTGATGCGCACCGAAATTATTAGCTCACCTGAATGTAGTCGTGCATTTTTGCTAAATGAACTAAGAGATTGCACTCAAGAAGTGTTTGCTTGCTTGTTTTTGGACAATCGTAATCGCGTCATTACCTTTGAGAAATTATTTTTTGGTACTATTAATGGTGCCAGTGTCCATCCTCGGGAAATCATTCGCTCTTGCCTGACGCATAATGCTGCAGCAGTGATTTTGGCGCATAATCACCCCTCTGGAGTAGCCGAACCCAGCGAAACTGACCAGCAACTTACACGTCAATTGATTCAGACTCTCGGCTCAGTTGATGTTCGAGTTCATGACCATGTGGTTATTGGTGACGGTGAGATAGTCTCTTTTGCAGAAAGAGGCCTCATTTAATCCAGCTAAGACCAATTCAAAATAGCAGTATGACGCTCTACAGACTATTGCGAGTTTTGATATAAAGTTCATGAGGATAGAATATCCAGCAAAATCACTAAGCAGAGACCATCATTGATATATTTTAGCCAATACCAATACGCCATTAAATATTATTTAAACCATTGAAATAATAGAATTTATATCAATTCTCTACAATAAATACAAGTTTTATCCTTATATAAATGTGACACAATACTTGCATATTGCCTGCTCAATCGGTAATATGCGCTGTTTTCACTGATTAAGAATTGCGGAGCATTAAAATGTCCAGAGTATGCCAAGTCACAGGTAAACGCCCTATGGCCGGGAACAATGTCTCCCATGCAAATAACAGAACCCGACGTCGTTTTTTACCTAACCTCCAATCTCATAGAATTTGGGTAGAGTCTGAAAATCGCTGGGTTAAACTGCGTGTGTCTTGCAAGGGGCTGCGTATTATTGATAAGAAGGGCATTGATGCAGTGCTTGTTGATATCCGTAAAAACGGCGTTAAAGTTTAAGCTGACCACCCGATAGTCCTAGGAAAAAATTATGGCTAGAAGAACTAAAAGAGACAAAATCAGACTTGTATCCAGTGCTGGAACAGGTCACTTTTATACTACTATTAAAAACAAGCAGAATACTCCTGAGAAAATGGAAATAAAGAAGTTTGATCCGGTAGTTCGTAAGCATGTGATGTACAAGGAAGCTAAGATTAAGTAATAATAATGGGATAGATTATCGCTATTTCTAATAGAGCCCTATTGAGAATGGAATATGATTTATCCCACGTTATTATGAGTTACCCCCCTTTTCAGACGGTAATTCCAGACCTATAACAATTTCCCCGACAATCCCATGCCCCAACATTCTATTGCTAGTAGTTCAGATAAAATGCAAAACAAAAATAACCCAAATGAAATCAGGTAAAATTAGGCACAATATATACCCCACATAAAGTCATCAAGTCGATAGAAGCTGATTTTCATACTGAACCCTGCCATATCAAAAGACTCCTACAAGCCATTAGAGGGTCAGTACTTGACACATAATAACAGTCATCACAGAAACATGAACCCTAACACCCAAGGCTTATAGCTTACTAACAGCCCCCTTAAAGCTCACTCACGGCCCCCTTAGATAAATTGGTGCAGTTTGACAAAATATCAAGGTCTTTATTATACAGATGAGTTTTCACTGCAGTCAGCCCAAGAACGGTGTGAAAAACATTATCATGCGATAATTTTTTTGCTCTTCCGCTCTTTAGACATTGATAGTTAACTCCATAATTTAATTTAAAACTATCGGACAACCAAAGTATCATGGGCACATGCTTCTGTTCATCCGGTGCAATCATATAAGGTAAACCATGTAAATAAAGTCCCTTACCACCCAGTGATTCACCATGATCAGAAATATAAATCATAGCTCCATCACTATCACCAGCATTAGACTTCAATAAGGTGAGCACTTTTGACAAGAAGTAATCCGTATACAAAATAGTATTATCATAGGCATTAGAAATATCTTTTTTCGAGCAATTCTGCAATTGATTAGTAGCACATAAGGGAACAAATTGATTGAATTTTTTTGGATAACGCTGGTAATAGGAGGGACCATGACTCCCCTTTTGATGCAACACCACTAATAAGTCACCTTTTGTTGACTGAATATACTCCTGTAATTTATGCAATAATATTTCATCATAACATTCCCCTTTATTACAATAAGGACTAATATCCAAGCTCATCATATTGTGAGTTTTCACTCGCGCACAAACACCTTTACAACCTGAATTGTTATCGCGAAATAATACTTTCACCCCTGCTCTGGAAACTATATCCAACAAGCCCTCCCAGCGTTTTCCGTCAGAATTACTAAACTGCCTTCGGCCCTTATGTGAAAACATACAGGGTAAGGAAACTGCTGTTGATGTGCCACATGATTTTACATTACTGTAAGCGACAATATCTTGCCGACTCATTAATGGATTTGTATTCCGCTTATAGCCTAATAAAGAAAAATTCTTGGCACGAGCAGTTTCTCCTACCACAAAAATAGTAATACTTCTTTTTGCCACTCCTACAGGATGCACATGATTAGCATCCATCCCGATTGCCTGCACCTCAATTTCATTATCTTGTACTAGATCACGCACCTTATGACGAATTGCATGAATAAAATTAGCAGGATTTATTTGATGTCGTAATATACGATTATTTCGTGTCAGGGAAGCATACTCTTGATAAAAAGGATAGATACTTGTTCCTAAAATAATAAGACTTAGCACAACCACTGAAAGCTTATAAAAAATCTCTGGTCCAATTCTTTTAAATTTAATGTTCGTTCGATACACAAAAATGGATGGCACTATCCCTAATAAGAAAACAGTCGCAAAAAGATTAAAATGTACTAACTCAAAGGCTTCCTGCGTATCAGTTTCTAACATACTTGTGATCATATGGTCATCTATTACAATGCCATAAGAATTCATATAATAACTGGCGAACGATGAGGAAATTAGTATGACAATCAAAGCAGGTTTTTGAATATACTTAAAACTGATAAATGTCAAAAGTGTATTAATATAAATCAGCACTACCACAAAGATAGTAATCGAAAATAATATATAGTGCTTAAAAGAAGAATATAAAATGGACGTTAATGACATCCAAAATGAATAATTGGAAAACAGTAACAGAAACAAAGAAACAGCCAATGTTAATGTAAATGAAGATAACTCAGGCTTTTTAGCAATGAGTGATTTGAATGAAATAAGCGCGGCATTTATCATGAAATTAAGATGCTCTTTATAGTAGTATTAAATTATCCTAGCGAGCAAACAATGAAAAGGCCTCAACACGTTTAAAATTGACTGCACTAATAAATTATAGAGAAACGTTGATCAAGACTGTATCAGGAAAACATCAAGAAAACATCAAATTTGAAACTCTATTTTTCTTAATGAGAAAAGATCCATTGAGCACAGCCAAGAGTGACTAATACAGGCTATTGAAACTCGATTAAGCAAGTGCTAGCTAAAGGAAATTAGGGCAGAAAAATTTGAATTCATTGAAGACAATAGGTATTTTATTCCTGATTGTCAGCGAGAACCGCAGCACTTTATATCCATAATAAATCAAACGTGCGTGTTAACAAAACAGATTACCATTACTTTAAAGAGACCAATATTAAGGTTCCGTGACATTGCTCATCAATGCTAATTCTCCAATTTAATTGTTCGGATATTAAGGTCACAATAAATAGCCCCAGACCTGCCCCTTGATCAATGGAGCAGCCTTTACCACTGGTAAGCTGCTTTAAAGCGTGATCAGGTAAGCCACAACCTTCATCAGAAATTATAAATCCTTCCTCAGTCTGCTGTAACACTACCGTTTCAGAAGTGTGCTGAAGCGAATTCTGGATTAAGTTTTTAATTAGAATTTTAACTAATGCCTTTACACAGAAAATCTTATGATCTACTTGCGACTCAATAATTTCTACTCTATTTAAATAAGTGACTTGCTCTTCAATTAAATCCTGTCTAATACTTTTAAATAAATGACTAATGATAATCGTTTCTGAACTTTGTTGCTGCTTTCCATTGCGCGCTATTGTTAAGATTGCCACCACATTTTCATCCATTTCCTTCACTGCTACTCGTATACGGTTTATTGTTTTTTTGTCTTTCGCTGATAAGGTATCACGGCCATCTAACACATCTAATGCACCCGAAATAATAGCCACTGGAGTCCTTAACTCATGGCTCGCCATACTCACTAGTGCCTTCTCTCGATTGATATAACTTTCCATTGCATCAAGATAGGTATTGAACTGTGTCGCAATTAATTTCAGTTCCCAATCACGCTGATTAGCCGATACTCGACTATGATATCGCTCAGGATTAATAGCTGATATTTCTTCTGCCAGCTCATTGAGTGGTGTAAAAATACGTTTCGAACTTAACCACGCAATCACAAATCCAAGCAAAATAAACACTATCCCCAAAACAATTAACCACTGATTGACCATTTTTTCCATGCTTTCAAAGGATGAAATATCTTTTGCGATATACAAATCTCCCGACTTCAACACATGAATAATAATCCAATATTGTACCCCCTTAATTTTCACCTCGCCGGAAAAAGGAATGGGTATATTTTTAAAAATAGAGGGCAACTTTGGGTAATTTTTAATATGTTTTGGCACAAACGCCGATATTGCGGAGGCAGTAGTCCATGTTCTGGGCTCAGCATGAACAATCGATTTATAATGTTCAGACTCTTTTTGAACCTCTGTTTTCAACATATTGTCTTCAATACTTTCAAATATCTGATGCACTAACACTATAAAAGGCACGACAATAAGTAAACTTAACTTTAAAAACTGAAAATAAATATGTTTTTTTGCAGACGTACTCATAAGAATGACTACTCGTTCGCAGGTGATTGCAACTTATATCCCTGGCTACGTAACGTTTTTATAAGAGTATAACCAAGAGAATTCAGCAATAATTTTCGAAGATTATAGATATGAGTTCTAAGTCTATGTACATCAATATCGTCCACCCCCCATGCTGCATAACTCAAATTTTCATGAGAAACGTAACCAGGGTAGTAACGCAATAGCTCAGAGAATAATTCGATATTAAGTCCTGTTAACTCTACGCTTTTGTCGAACAAACGGACAGTAAAAGTACCCGGTTCAAAAAATATTTGTCCTGCCTGCATATTACCTTTTTTATGGACACACCTTTTCGCTAACGCCTGAATTCGTAATTCAAATTCACGCATTTCAAACGGCTTTACTAGATAATCATCAGCCCCGTATAAAAACCCTGACTCTTTATCCTCAATACTATCTCTGGCAGTCATGAATAAAATAGGAGTACTACATTTTAAATCTTCGCGAATACGCTGACATAAAGTAAACCCTGAAATGCCTGGCAACATTACATCTAACACTATTACATCGTAAGCATTTGTAGCCAACAAATGTAAAGCGGTAAGCCCATCTCGTGCAAAATCCAATGCGTAATATTGCTCTCCTAAATATTCAAAAATATTTTCGGCTAAAGCACTATGATCTTCTACCACCAATATTTTTATATACTGCCTGGAATTACGTAAGCGCCTAGTCACATCAGAACACATCACTCAATTGCCTCTTTTATTGATGGAGAATATCAATCGTATTGTGCCAACATCGGGAACCCATAGCATAAGACAATTTCATAAAAAAACCGCCATAAAGGCGGTTTTTAAATAGACAGCTAATAAAAAGCCTTTATATAACAAGCTTAAGTCGAAGCAGGCACATAATTGCGTAAATTGCGTGCAAAATCTTGCAACACTTTTATCCCTGTTTCTTCTGCCTGATGACACCAATCTTTTAAAGCCTGTATAAGATTTTCGTGACTTGAAGCAGCACGCTCCCATACTTGCTGTAACTGGAACCTGAAATTATAAATTGTTTTCAAGGTTTGATCTTCACCCAGCACTTCATTAAGCGCTTTTTCTGACTTTTCGTCCATCATTGCATGCTCAATTGACAACAATGATTTAATCCTACGCCATCCAAAACGTGAAGCCCCTTCATCAAACACCGTACTTTTAGCCGTTGGTTTAATTACTTCTTTCCCATAATTCGACATCACGTGAACACGGTTGATAATAATTGATTTAATTGTTTCAATATCAATACTATTTTTATCTTGGTCAATTTTTGGTTTAGGAGCAATTTTCTTCACCTTAGCCAAACCCACAAAGGACAATACACGAATATACATCCAGCCTATATCAAACTCCCACCATTTTTGTGAAAACTTGGCAGAACTTGGAAAAGCATGATGGTTATTATGCAATTCTTCACCACCAACCCAAAATGCAATTGGAGTTAAATTAGTGGACCAATCGCGAGTTTCATAATTGCGGTATCCTTTGTAATGACCTGTGCCATTAATCATGCCTGCCGCCCAAAACGGAATCCATGCCATTTGAATAGCCCAGACACACAAACCAAAACCACCAAATAATGCGACATTAATAATAAACATAAGCACTATGCCAAACTTACGATTACCAGTGTATATATTGCGTTCTACCCAATCGTCTGGTGTACCATGCCCAAATCGATCGAGATTTTCTTTAGTGGCAGAATCTTGATATAGCTCAGCTCCTCCAAATACTACTTTTTTAATGCCTTCAATTTTAGGGCTATGAGGATCCTGTTCTGTTTCACAAAATGCATGATGTTTACGGTGAATAGCAACCCACTCCTTAGTCACCATACCTGTTGTAAGCCACATCCAAAAACGAAGAAAATGACTAACAATTGGATGGAGTTTTACGCCTTGGTGAGTTTGATCACGATGTAAATAGAGAGTCACACCTGCAATAGTAATTTGCACCATCACTAATGTGATAATAACAATCCCTACCCAGCTGAAATGGCCAAATCCGTTGGCAAGAAAAGATAATATAGAGTCAATCATTGGAAAGCCTGCTTTATTTTTTTACCTTGTATTACAACAAGTTACATATAAATAGAAAATTATGCAGTCAATATAGTTCATTCACTGCAACCCGTCCAGATAAATATCTTCAATTAATTCCATGATTTAAATAACGAAACAATCACATTTCCGCCAAGTCACAAATTTTTAATATAAAAATCATAATCTTACTTAGATTTTACCGTACTTAATCACACCAAACCCAATCTACTTCAATTTATTGACTAAAATTCGGAATATTAAGACTAGATTAACAAATTAATGCCTTCGCAACATCAGATTTCCTGTAGCTTCACACATTCCTTTCCAGCCTTCCTTGACATAGGTTGTCGCTACAGGCTCCACTATCAAGGCAGGTCCGTCTATCACCACTCCTGATACGAGCTCACTACGCTTAATAATATGCATTTCTTGATCCAAACCACTACCTAACTCCATTGATTGTGGGAAATCGTTCAAAAATACTGGTTTTTCATCATAAAAATCTAAGTCTAATGCCGGCCCGTTAAGTTGTACACGTATATTCACTATCTCTATGAGCTCCTCTAGGCAATGCCCAAACCTCATCTCATGTCGATCATGAAATGACTTAGCCAGTATATCAAGATCTTGTTGCCAAGCTAACGTGATACTACTCGACTGTCCCTGATATCGCATATCAACCAGAAGCTCCGCTTGAATATCACTGACTAATAAACCTTCTTGCTGTAATTCTTTTGTTGCTTGATCGACTAAACGTTTATACCGCTTGCTCAGCTTTTCGCTATCAAACGAAGAATCAATAATTATATTCACAGTTATAGACAACAAACGTGAATGAGGGGCCACTAACATCCCCAGTGCTGATAAAACACCGCCGTATAGTGGCACTAGAATACGCTTCATTTCTAGCGCCTCAGCCAAAGCACACACATGCAAGCCTCCTGCACCACCAAAGGAGACTAACGTAAAATGCTGAGGGTCTAATCCTCTCTGCACACTAATCACACGCAGTGCTGCGCTCATATGTTCATTCGCTACCTGTATAATGCCTTCTGCTGCATTCATTAAATCAACACCAAGATCAGTCGCAATAAGCTGTACTGCCTGACGTGCAGCAGTGACATCCAGCGTCAAATGGCCACCCAGAAAAGCATTGGGTAAAATTCTTCCTAACACAAGATTGGCATCTGTGACTGTTGCCTGCGTGGATTGATTGCCATAACAAGCAGGGCCAGGGTTCGCTCCTGCAGATTCTGGCCCTACCTGTAATAATCCGCCTGCATCGACTTTGGCAATCGATCCTCCGCCAGCACCAATGGTATGCATATCGACCATCGGCACAGCCACTGGCCATTGGGCAATTTTACCCGCAGTAGTTAAACCCGCTTTTTTATCTATTAGAGCAACATCCGAAGAAGTTCCACCCATATCAAACGTCATAATTTGATCAATATTGTTTTTAGCTGCAACAAATCTAGCTCCTGCTAAGCCTCCGGCAGGCCCTGACAGCAACATCTGTACCGCATGTTTACCGGCCTGCCTGACTCCCACTGTTCCTCCAGCACTTTGCATCACTGTCACTAATGCAGGCTGTACTGCCAGTTCAAGCTGGTTAAGGTAATCTTGTACTAATGGCCCAGTGCAGGCATTTAGCCAGGTGGCTATCCCTCTTTCATATTCACGATATTCAGGCAACACTTCACTCGAACGGGAAATAAACAGTGGTTGCAAGTCATTTGCAATGTGTGACTTCAAAAATCTTTCAATCGTTTGCTCATGACTGTTATTTAAATAGGAAAACAGTAAATTAATAGCCACTGCTTGCGGCTTTAGCTTCTCAATACTGTCACGTAGCGCCTCAAGTGAAGACAGACTCAATGGCTCAATCTCGTCTCCCGCTGCATTGACGCGTCCATCGACCTCCAAACATAACGCTGTGGGCACTGGCAATAAAGACGGTTCTGGCTGTAAATTAAATAGCTCACGTCGTGCCTGACGACCAATAGTGAGGACATCGGCAAACCCATGATTCGTCACATAAACCGTGCGCACGCCTCTATTTTGCAGTACTGCATTCGTCGCCACTGTTGAGCCATGCACAATAAGTAATGATTCCAGTACTAAATCAAGCTCTTTGATGCCTTGTAAAATTGCCTTCTCAGGTGCTTGTGGCGTAGAAAGCACTTTGTGTACTTTAAGTGCCAATCCGTCATAAAATACAAAGTCGGTAAAAGTCCCCCCAGTATCAACGCCGAGTATATTTATTTTTTTACTATTGTCTAACATCATTATTTGGTTTACCTATCACTTGCTTGATAACATACTTTTCCAGAATCAAGAAAACGAGACAAAAAATACGATTGACGCCAAATCAATCACCCTTTTAAGTCTTATAAAGAGGAATATTGCCCTATGATTGAGTGTCAACACTCTTCTCGATTGCTTTACAGCCACTCTATTTATCATAATAATAACGTCCCAGCATGAGTTGATGGGAGACACTTTTTACTATTATCTCTACTGGCAAATCAAAATTATCACTCATACAAAAAGTCATATTGAGCTGGAAAAATAGGGTTTCTAGTCCATACTTAGCGTATGGAATCGCAAACCCTACTAGACGCAAAAGAGCTTAACATCCGGTATTCTAATTTGCACGGTGTGAGCGATGTTTCATTTCAACTCAAGCAAGGAGACGTTCTAGGTTTGTTAGGCCCTAATGGAGCAGGCAAAACCACTACCCTTAAAATGCTTAGCGGTGCCATGCTGGCAAGCAGCGGCGTCATTAAAATTCTAGGTGAAACACTGATTAGCAGCAAACCGAGTATTCGAAAAAATATCGGCTACCTTCCAGAACAAGCGCCTCTTTATACATCCATGACAGTCAACGAGTATTTGAGGTGGGCGGCTACCTTACGACTAATCCCAGAGCACAATTTGAATGCCGCTGTTGAACAAGTCACATCACAATGTGGTTTACAAGAATACCGCCAACGGTTAATCAAAACCTTATCAAAAGGCATCCGTCAGCGTACTGGCATTGCTCAAGCCATCATCCATAAACCCAGCATTATATTACTTGATGAACCCACTGATGGCTTAGACCCAATACAGATTAGAGAAATAAGAAATTTAATTATTGCGTTAAGCAAAAATGCCTGCGTTATATTATCCAGTCATATTTTGCCCGAAATTGAAGCTTGTTGTAACAAAGTGATCATAATGAATCATGGTAAAATTGTATACAATGGCAATATCCATGCCTTACGAAGAGCCTCTGGCCATCAACATTTAGTCGTAAGATTTTCACATGCCATTTGTTATGACACGCTAGAAGCTATCGCCTGCATTGAGCATGTAACACCACAGTCCGATACCAGCTACCTCGTCCGCTGCCTAGATCGAGACATCACCACCCAGGCAATCATTTCAAAATCAATGGAACAAGGTTGGTCTATCACTGAAATCAAACACTATGATATTCCACTCGAAGAGTTTTTTGACATTGTGACAAGACAAACCCATCACGAACCCAACGATGAACTTGAACGAACACTTGGGGGAATTTAGTGTTATTCGCCATTGCTCGTAATGACTTCAAGTCATTATTCCGCATTCCGCTTGGCTGGATTATTTTAGCCTTAAGCCAATTTTTACTTACCACAATCTACTATGTCGCCATAAACCATTACCTAAACAAACAATATTTAGCAATCCCAGTAAATGGTGTTAGTGATGGTGTAATCAGTACATTATTTGGTTCAAGCGCCTACATACTATTGATCATTACGCCAATATTAGCCATGCGAGCTATTAGCAGTGAACGCCAAAAAAATACCTTCGTTTTATTGCTAGCAGCTCCTATCAGTGAATTTAGCTTACTGTTTGGTAAACTACTCGGCTTGCTTTTTTTCTTATCTATTCAACTTGTTTGCATGTTATTAATGAGTTTACTATTAGCCTTCGGAGCAACACTAGATTACGGCGTATTATTTTGTTCACTGGCAGGACTATTATTATTAACCATTACTTGTACTTCAATCTCACTCTACATCGCCAGCATGACAGCACAAGCAGCAGTTGCTATTAGCGGTGCTATGAGTGTGCTGATATTTATGTTTTTTCTTGAATCAATGGCATTGACACGTTTCTATTGGCTTGATCAAACCCTGACTTGGCTATCGTTATTTTCCCACCTCGAGAGTTTCTTAAACGGCAACATTAATTCACGAGATATTATTTATTATTGCATTATCTCATCAGCAACACTTTATCTAACACTATTGCGATTGCGAACACTAAGGCAATACGCATGAAATTAAATTCATGGCGCTAAAAAATTATCCCAAAATCATAGTTATAGCTTTAGTAGCACTATTTGCTTGGCTGAGTTCAACATGGTTGCTCACGGTAGATGTCACTCAGCAAAGAAATAACAGCCTCTCCCCCTCTACCATTGAATTACTAAAACGTATTGAAGGCCCTGTCGTGATTAAAGCATTCGTGACAGACACTGACAGCAATAAAAATACCCATAACAAGCTACCCGCTTCGCAAGTACGTAAAATTATAAAACGCTTCATCAATCGCTTCAAACAACACAAAAAAGATATCACGCTAGTGCTCGTTGATCACAAACAAGATATGCAAACGGCTACTCAATATGGGGTCGTCACTTCACGCGCTATGGTTATTGAATATAAGGGACAATCTAAAGTGCTTAAACGTCTCGACCAATACTCGTTTATTTATACTCTTTTGCAATTACTCAAAAACAAAAAAACCTGGATAGTTTTTATTGAAGGTCATGGTGAACGCAGCCCACACCAAAAAGGAAATACTAGTCTGGCAGATCTTGGTCACTGGCTAACGCTACGTAACAATACTATTCAAACCTTAGCCATTGAGAAATACCCTGACGTTCCAAAAAATACTCAAGTGCTAGTGATCGCATCCGCCACTAAACCTTATTCCTTAAAAGCATTGGGTGCCATTATTCGCTACATTAATCATGGCGGCAATCTGCTTTGGTTACATGATCCACACAATAAGTCTGGACTAGAATTACTCGCAAACAAACTAGGTATTCAGATACAAGCAGGTCTATTGGTCAATTATAATCACAAACAACAAGCTACATTAGCCTTAATTTTAAAACAATTCCCGCCTAATAAATTAACGTATAAACTCAATGGACACATGGCTTTGTTTCCACAGGTCAGCGCAATCAGCGCCTCTCCTACTAGTCGCTTTAAAATAAAGACATTACTCAAAAGTCACCCTAATAGTTGGAATGAAACTAACATCACTCATAAAACAACTAAAAATACTTTACGATTTGACTCCGCGAGTGATGATCAAAAAGGCCCTTTGAGTTTTGGTCTCAGCCTTACTCGCACCCTTGCCAGCACATCTAAACAACAACGCATCATAGTCATCGGCGACAGTGACTTTTTAAGTAACGGCTTTATCAATCGAGGGGCCAACCATAGCCTCGCTATGAATATTTTTGCCTGGCTGGGTGAGCACGATGAATTGATTGATGTTGACAGCCCCATAAAAAGCGATTACTTACTCCACTTCTCCTCTTGGACCGCTCTCCTACTTTTTATTTTACTGGGTGTGATATTACCTATAACGTTAATCGTAATCGGCGTGTTATACTACCGCAGACGCTTGCGCAGAGTATAACTTAATCCCCCAATGCCTGAACTACCTGAAGTTGAAACCACGTGCCGAGGAATCAGTCCTGCTATTCTGGACAACACTGTTCATGCAGTCATCGTTCGTCATTACCAACTACGTTGGCCTATTACAAAATCACTAGAGCAGCAACTGCCTGGTCAGACCATTGTCAGTGTTAGTCGACGAGGAAAATATCTATTGCTCCAAACTACCAGCCACTGCCTAATTATACACCTAGGCATGTCAGGTCACTTGCGAATTGTTGACCATAACACCCCCTTAAAAAAACACGACCATGTCGACATTACTTTTAACGATCAAATCATACTGCGTTATAACGACCCGCGACGATTTGGGGCAATATTGTGGACCAATGACGATCCTTTACAACATGAACGATTAATTAACCTTGGGATAGAACCTCTTACCCCAGAATTTGACGCTACTTGGTTATACGAAAATTCTCGCTCACGCTCAATCCCCGTCAAATCCTATATTATGGATGGAAAACTATTAGTAGGTGTTGGCAACATTTATGCTTGCGAATCGTTGTTTATGGCGGGCATTGATCCTCGGAAACCGGCCAATAGCATTAGCCTCAAACGCTACCAACGTTTATGTGATGCCATTAAAACAGTGCTTAAAAAAGCAATCGACGCAGGAGGAACAACCCTTAAAGATTTTAAAATGAGCGACGGCAAACCTGGCTATTTCGCCCAAGAATTAAAGGTTTATGGTAGAGCATCACAATCATGTTTCGTTTGTAGTCGAAAAATAAAGAGCAAAATGATTGCTCAACGTAATACCTTTTGGTGCACGGCTTGCCAACGCTAGCCACACCCCGACGTCTTTACCAGCCTCTGTTAAGGTTAGGGAGTTTTGTCGCAAGCCACCTCTTCACATTGACAAACAAATGATATTAGTTATCTGGCGGCCACTCGGATATTGAGTTCACTCTTCCGCTTACCCACTTCCTTTAACAATATTACCGCCTTTTGCTCGCCTATACCCTACTTAGTATAAGGCCTGCTTTATCCAGTACTATTGTCAGTTTTATATTTGTTCTTACTTTTGCATACCGACTATTTATCGATTCAAATCAGTGTCTCTACAGTGTAGAATAGTGTTTAATTTTCCTACACTAATATACAACAGGTTTCTCTATGCAAAAAGATTTCGATAAAGGCGGCTGTGAAGCACGTGCTCCCTATGTTCTGATGGTTCAAGGTGACATTATGGAACCTGAATTTCAAGATGGCGCAGTCATTATTGTAGATCCTGCTTTGCCTCACACTCACGGTGCCTATGTAGTAGCAGATTATGAGGGCGAAACCTATTTTCGTTTATTTGAACTACGTGATAATCAAATGTGGTTAGTCGCCACAAACAAAAAACATGTCGACATCGAAATAATCAGTCAATTGGAAGTCCGAGGAGTTGTCACTCAACAAGCACGAAGCCGAAAATTAGGAATCAAAAAAGCTCGGCATTACATTAAGGGCTATGAAGAGTCTATTGCTGAAAAAGAGAATTAAAAAACCAGTACGACTCTGGTCAATCCCTGACACCTTCTTTCAACCAAAGTCTACGCCTACCTTAATGATGCTAATTGTCTAAGCGATTAGTATCATTAAATTTTAAGAGCAGCAAGCTGATAAAACAACATACTACACACTAGAAAATCACTAACGGCTACGTCAATCGTTACTTCCCTGGCTTATTCACTACAGCACTGCCAACCCCTCTAGGATCACTTGCAGCAGTCACTGTATTAAGTTTTTTATCCCAAATTATTATTTGCATATTACCGTAGTCTGCTTTCAATGGCTTTATAGTATGCTTATAACCTGTTAATTTTTTAAGTAATTTTGTAGTCAATATGCCAGGTTCAAATTGAATTTGATCAGGTAAATACTGATGGTGAAAACGCTTCCCAGCCACAATTTGTTTTGCGCTCAAACCTTGTGCATGCCCAAGAATAGCCTGTAAGACCATAGTAATAATGCGACTCCCACCAGGCGTACCGACAATCATCACTTTATCATTACTCTCAACAAACGTGGGAGACATACTTGATAGAGGTCGCTTCCCGCCACGCACTGCATTGGCTTCCGCCCCAACCAACCCATAGACATTAGGAGTGCCAGGTTTGGATGAAAAATCATCCATCTCATCATTCAATAAAATGCCTGTTCCTTTAGCAACAAAACCTGACCCAAACGGGTAGTTAATACTGAGAGTGGCGGCAACTCGGTTGCCTTCGGCATCAATGACTGAGAAATGGGTAGTATGATGGCTTTCTTTAGGCAGTGCATTAACCTGTTTAAGCTTACTACTGGGTGTGGCTCGCCATCGTCTAATACTGGATTTTAGCTTTTTAGCATGCTGTTGACTGGTTAGCTGTAAGACAGGTACTTTTACATAATCACTGTCCCCTAAATATTCAGCTCGATCACGATAGGCTCTACGCATTGCTTCAACAATAACATGTATTTTTCGCCATGCACTGAGCTTATCAAGTTTATAATATTGTAAAATATTTAACATTTGTATCAAGGCAACTCCCCCTGATGAAGGAGGTGCGGCAGAAGTAATTTTATAGTGTTTGTAATATCCTACGATAGGCTTCCGTTCAATAACACGGTAATTTTTGAGGTCCTGTAATGTCCAGATACCTCCTGCTTTACGCACAGAACGAACCATTTTTCGCGCAATCGATCCTTGATAAAACCCTTTATTTCCCTTGCGAGCGATAGCTCTTAATGTACGCGCAAGATCAGGCTGCTTAATAATACTCCCTATCGCGGGCACCTGACCTTTAATTAAAAATATTTTAGCAGCACTTTGTGACTTAAGAAGCACTCTGTGACGAAAACTAGCAAGTCGAAAATATACCTTATCGACCTTAAATCCCTGACGTGCTACTTTGATAGCAGGCGCCAACACTTGCGACAAACGTAAACGTCCATATTTTTTAGACAGGTGCACTAATGCGGCAGGTTCTCCAGGAATACCCGCACCAAGAACAGTATCCACTGATTTTCCTGTAATGACTTTTTGATTTTTATCCAGATACATATTTCTAGAGGCAGCAGCAGGAGCTTTTTCCCTACCATCAATCATTGTCGTAAACCCATCACGCTTCCGATAAATTAACCAAAACCCTCCTCCGCCGAGCCCCGAACTATAAGGCTCTACTACTGCTAATACCGCAGACACCGCCACTGCTGCATCGAACGCATTACCCCCAGCTTTGAGAATATCAATCCCTGCCTTAGTGGCTAATGGATGCGCCGAGGCGACAGCATGAGTGGCAGGAATACTATTTGTATTTGCCTTTAAATTTTGCGCATGACTGTTCACAAAAACCAAACTCATTATTAACACCATGACAAAACGTGACAGCAAATTCATTACTCCTTAGTCTATAAATTTAAAATAGTTAAATTGTCGCTTCAACTTTACCGAGCATCGCAGTTATACACTTTAAAAGCCCGACGCGCACTTCTCTTAAATTTAGTTGTTTTGGTAGTGGTAATAGGTGAAGCAATCACAATCGTATCGCCACCCATGCCTGAAGCGTCATTACGAGCAAGCGTTTCAAGTTCACGTGCTACTTTCCTCGGACTACGCTTTACACCACCCAAGTCCACTACTACTTTAGCAGTCACCTTGCCTAATCCGCGGCACGAGCTTACATATTTTTCCTGTACTACAGCCACAGCCTCGCCTTTTTTATCTAACTTCACCCATGTACAACCAGTAAATACTAACGCTGTCGCACAAAACAAAATAAACTTTTTCATTCTTAATCTCCAAAAATACAAATAACACTAATTAAACTATTGCTAACAATAATACTTAGGGAGTCTCCGATCAAGTCGCGATCGCAATCTTCAGAAAATATTAGTGATAACGTTAACATATTGCAGTACCAGGATCATACTTGCTGTTAGCGCATTATTGCTTTAGCACTTAAAATTTCTTAACATTTTAAGCAGCAATGTCAACAGCCTGCTAGATGCAATCGCCTGATTTTAGACCATTTATACAACTAATTTATACTATTAATTAGCACTATTGTACTTTTATTAAAGAAGCTGCACTTATAGCCGATAATTACATCAGCAGCGTATCACTATTCACCTTAAATGTAAGAGAAAACCATGAGTCAGGACGTGTCAGCCACAGTAGAGTCTCTGAATAATCATCTAAATGCTCAAGCCATCACTGAATTACAAGAACTGCTTGGCACTGATAAATTTAAGTATTTAGTTAATATTTTTTGTGAGAATAGCAATAAGACCATCGAAATATTGAAAGAAAATAGTACGGACCACGATTTTGAAGTTCTCTATGCTTCTGGCCACTCACTGGCTGGTAGCTCAGCTAATATGGGCGCCTTGGTATTATGTGAATTATGTCGTCAGCTTGAACAACAGGCTAAGTCTAAATTTGCCGAACATATACCCACCTTGATTGAAGGGATTATTGCTGAGCATAAGCAAGTTCTGGCCGAATTTGCTAAATTAATTAGCTAACGCTGCACACTATTATTATAAAAGACTTCGCTCAAACAAAATAACGTTACGGCTTTTTAAGTAAGCTGCTTTAAACGCCTTCAACACAGCCCTAACGTTTTCAACAGCCCTGACGTTTTCAACATCTCTAACGTCTTCAACATCTCTAACGCTTAAAGACAGCAAGAAACCTCCTGATTTGTCTAGAGCTGTCCTAAGTTAAATCCATTACAGCATCCATCTCAACCGCAACTCCTTTTGGTAGCGCAGAGACTCCAATGGCTGCTCGAGCAGGATAAGGCTCACTAAAATACTCTGCCATAATTTCATTCACCACCGGAAAATCTGCCAAATCAGTTAGAAATACGTTGAGTTTAGCAATATTAGCCAGAGTACCATCCGCTGCTTTAGCCACAGCGACAAGGTTATCGAATACTCGACGAATTTGTACATCAATTTTGCCCATGCCAACAACTTCCATTGTGGCAGGATCAAGTGCTATTTGTCCTGACAAATAAACAGTCGTACCACACTTAACCGCTTGTGAATATGTTCCGATCGCACTAGGCGCATCGCTAGTACTTATAATTTCACGTGACATTTTTTATGATCCTTATCAGTTAAACAGTATTAAATAGGGTAAGCCACAATTATTAGTGACCAAAAATTATAGGAGAATAACCCACTTTTATTGATATGCAGATTGATTGGTAGCAGTGACTTTTTTCAGAACAGTCAACATCAGAATAGTCAACATGAACAATCACTATGCGAGCAAGTCACTGGAGAGTCATTCATGCTATCTGGATATTTATTGTGGAGTATTATCTTCGCTTACACTTTATCCGCGCTTGCGCACTATTCTCGACACAGCCTTATTTTTTCGTAGTCTTTTTATTATCCGTGCAAGATGTACCCGATCATGAACTGTGAGGCAAATAACCATTGTAGTGGTAATCCCGTCTCGCTCTTCCATCACAATGGTTTCAATATTAGAATCAATTTCTGATATGGTGGCTGCTATGGTCGCTAGCACTCCCCGTTGATTATTCACATCTAGGCGTAATTCTGAAATAAAGTCGTCGGCAATTTCACTTGCCCATTCAACATCCACCCACTTTTCTGGGACCTTTTTAAAGTCGGCCACATTATTACAATTATCAGTATGAATCACAATTCCCTTGCCTGCTGTCGCAAATCCTAATATCGCATCACCAGGAATCGGATGACAACATTTAGCAAAACTGATCACCATTCCTTCAGAGCCCTTAATCTTAAGGGGGCCTGCGTCGTGTAATTTATCTTTAGGTTTATTTTTATCTGAGTCAGGCACTAATTTATGAGCCACCAAAGTGGCAGGTCTCGCTCCTAAACCAATGTCTGCATACATATCATCAGCTTTTTTATAGTGATACTCTTTAAACACTTTTTTAATGTCTTTTTTCTTAAAGTCATCCAATGTATAGGACAACACAGATAAAGCTTTATCTAACATACTTTGCCCCAACTCCACTGCTTCACTATGCTTTAAATTTTTTAAATAGGTTCGAATATTGGTGCGAGCTTTCGCACTTTGTGCAAAGTTAAGCCATCCAGGATTGGGGTTTGCCGAAGGCGCGGTAATCACTTCTACTGTTTGACCTGTGTACAATAAACTTTTTAATGGTGCCAGTCGCCTATCTATACGACAGGCGACACAGGTATTTCCAACATCCGAATGAACTGCATACGCAAAATCAATTGGGGTGGCACCACGAGGCAATACTAATATTTCACCCTTGGGAGTAAAAACATAAACTTCGTCTGGAAACAAATCAATTTTTACATTTTCTATAAATTCTAGTGAGTCTCCAGCATTTTTTTGTAACTCAAGCACTGTCCGTAACCACTTACGTGCACGTGCATCTGTACTATTGCTACTAGCATCAGCCTTGTAAACCCAATGTGCAGCAATCCCAGACTCTGCCACGTGATCCATATCTTCAGTCCGAATTTGAATTTCTATCGGCACCCCATAAGGACCAAATAACACGGTATGCAGTGACTGATAGCCATTGGCTTTAGGAATCGCAATGTAATCTTTAAATTTTCCAGGCACAGGTTTATACAGACTATGCATAACCCCTAAAATTCTGTAGCAAGCATCTACCGATTCTACGATGACTCTAAAAGCATACACATCAAACACTTCATGAAACGAAAGCTGTTTTGTTTTCATTTTATTATAAATGCTGAACATATGCTTTTCACGGCCTATGACCCGGCCTTCAAGACTTTCCTGCTTAAGGCGTCGCTTAATCCCTGTTTCTATTTTTTGAATAACTTCCTTGCGATTCCCGCGCGCTTTACGTACTGCCTCACTCAATACCCTGTATCGAGTGGGGTAAAGGGCTGACAATCCAAGATCTTCAAGCTCTAAGCGTAATATATTCATTCCAAGACGATTGGCGATAGGAACGTATATATCAAGTGTTTCGCGTGCAATGCGTCGACGTTTTTGTAAAGGCATGGCGCCTATCGTACGCATATTGTGTAAGCGATCCGCAAGCTTAATCAGGATTACCCTAATATCCTTAACCATCGCCAGCATCATTTTTCTAAAATTCTCAGCTTGTGCTTCGGCATCAGAATTAAATTTAATCTGAGTGATTTTACTAACACCATCAACCAGTTCTGCCACATCCGCACCAAATTCTCGCGCAACCTGTTCCTTCGCAGTTTCAGTATCTTCGATAACATCATGTAAAATTGCTGCCATGACGCTTTGATAGTCCATATTCAGGTCTGCTAATATTTTAGCGACTGCAAGCGGATGAGTGATATAAGGCTCACCTGATTTACGACGTTGCCCATCATGTGCTTCTGCCCCAAATAGATAGGCACGGTAAACTTCTTTGACCTGTACTGGATCAATATATTCTTCCAATAAGGCACACAAATCGCTAATGCGAAAAAAATGATGGTAGTCAGTGTCGCTCAGACCCAATTTCAATGGCTGATCTTCCGTAAACTGTTAGGAGAACTCAATAAGAACACTGCACGGTCAGGAAATCAATGGAAATAGCAGAAAGGATAGAAATATAAAAAATTAACTAAACCAGGCTTAATAATAAACCTGGCACAGTACTAATCATTACAGAAAAAACTTATTGAGAGGCTGGTGCAGACTCAATCACTTGCTTTAAATCAGGAACTGATTCCTGTTCTTCGTCGTCATCATTTTTAACGACTTCATTAAGAATTTTTGCATTCACAATATTCTCAGCAATCTCGCGTAAAGCCATTACGGTAGGCTTATCATTCTCCCAAGGCAAGTGTGCCTCTTGGCCATAAACTAGCTGTCGAGCGCGTTTACTTGCGACTAATACCAATTGAAATCGATTATCGACATTTTCCAGACAATCTTCTACAGTAACACGAGCCATTCTACTCTCCGAACATCTATTAAGTATTAAAAGTGCACCATTATTAACTCTATTATAGCTAATAACTCAGTCTTACCAAGACTAAAGCCGAATTCTACGTCAATCTGTTGCTGTTGCCAACAGGCTACTGAGTAATGGCTCCAATTTAAGCTTCTGCTGTTTCATTTGTAATCGCTGGGCATTCACAATAGCGGATAATTCTTGCAAAGCTTGCTCAAAATCATCATTGACTACTAAATAGTCAAATTCACCAAAGTGAGACATTTCACTCACGGCATCACGCATTCGACGTTCGATAATTTCAGTAGAATCCTTCCCCCTCCCCTCTAGACGCTTTCGTAACTCTGCAGCTGATGGAGGAACAATAAAAATACCCACTGCAGCCTCAAATTTTTTACGCACTTGTACAGCACCTTGCCAGTCAATTTCCAATATAACATCGATACCATTAGCCAGCATTCGCCGGACCTCCTGTTCAGAAGTCCCATAATTATTATCGAATACTTGTGCGTGCTCAATAAAATGACCTGATTCAATCATACGATTAAATTCTACTTTGCCCACAAAAAAATAATCTTTTCCATGCTGCTCACCGGCCCGCGCATCACGCGTAGTATGTGACACAGACACTGCAATTTTTTTATCCTGTGCAAGTAATGCTTTCACTAAACTGGTTTTTCCTGCACCCGATGCAGCTGACACTATAAATAGAGTGGCTACGCTCATTATCCCTTCCTTTTATTCGATGTTTTGCACTTGTTCTCGCATTTGCTCAATTAATACCTTGATATCCACTGCTGCGCCACTCAGATCAATATTCGCCGCCTTAGAACCAAGGGTATTAGCTTCTCGATTCAATTCTTGCATCAAAAAATCAAGCCTACGCCCAATAGCCTCATCCCGCTCCATCACATCAGTGACTTCTTTTAGATGACATTGCATGCGATCCAATTCTTCATCTACATCAAGTTTATGTAACTGCAAGACTAACTCTTGCTCCAATCGATACGGATCTCCTTTGATCTCTACCTCAGTCAAACGTTGTACAAGTCTTGCGTGAATATTATCACGGATTGCAGGAGACGATTCCCTGACTTTTTCTACCAGTGTTGCGATTGTGTTGCAACGTTCTAAAATCAATACTTTAAGTTTTTCGCCTTCACGACAACGGGATTCAACTAACTCAGTTAATGCTGTATCAAATAATGCCATCACAACATCATTATGTTCTGCAAGGTTTCTCTCTCGTTCTGCAACCACTCCTTGCCAACGCAAAATATCAACCATTCTTAAAGGCGCCACTTCTTTGCCTGTTTGTTGAATTTTATCGCTCAAGGAAAACAATTGCTGAACCAAAACCTCATTTAACTCTAGCTGCTGCCCTGTCATAGAATCACGTTGAAATCGTAAATAGACTTCTAGCTTGCCCCGTTTTAAATAATGAGCAATACGCGCTCTAATATCGATTTCGAGTGGCCGCCACTCTTCGGGCATTTTAAGATTTTGCTCAAGAAAGCGTGTATTGAGTGAACGTAACTCCAGGGAAATTTCACCACCTTCTACAGGGGTTTGGCAACGTGCATAAGCAGTCATGCTTTTAATCATTTCAAGTATGCCTTTTGATTGGCCGATAAAGAATAAGACTTCTGATACTTAATTAAGTGATGCCTACATAGCACAACATATCAGAACAATTCGACATTATGTAACAGTATAACATTATTACCCGTATTTTAATAAGGATGGCATATGCCACGTTATTCTCGAAAAAAGACTGCTAAAGGTTCGTATGAGTAACCACTTTATACAACAACACTGCTTACCTGCAGGAACTGACATAGATCACTATTCAATTATCAACCCCATCAGTGCGGGCGGCTTTAGCATTGTATATTTGGCATTGGACAAAACCACAAATGATAAAATGGTGATCAAGGAATATTTTCCCAAGCATCAAGTCAAACGCCTACGCAATCATACAGTGGTGCCTATCTCACGCAAAAAAGAACGTAGCTTACAAAAAGGACGAATGTTATTTTTTCAAGAAGCTAGCACACTCGCGACCCTAAAACATACCAATGTAGTGAATGTCGTTAATTTCTTCAGAGCCAACGGCACCGTGTATATGGTCATGGAATTTGAACCGGGGAAAAATTTGCAACACTTAATTACAGAACGGCAGGGAGGACTGAGTGAACGCTTTATTTTAACCACCTTGCCCGGCCTGCTTGAGGGACTTAACACCATTCACGAGGCCGGTTACTTACACCTTGATATTAAACCAGGCAACATTCACATTCGACCCGGCGGTCGTCCTTTGCTACTTGATTTTGGTTCAGTGCATCGACGTGAACTAAGCCGCCAACACCAACCAGGACAAGTGGTGACTGCGGGTTATGCACCTATAGAACAATTTAAGAAGACAGGATATATTGGCCCCTGGACTGATATGTACGCGCTTGGAGCAAGCATGCGCTCATGTATTGATGGAAAATCGCCACAAGACTCACGCAAACGCCATGAAAATGATACACAAATCCCCGCCACTGAGTTGTTTTCAAAGAACTATTCTGAAAAATTATTGACCCTTATTGATTGGTGCATGGAACTAGACCCTGAACTGCGTCCTCAGAATGTTGAACAACTTGTGGATAAAATGCCCGCCGTTCCCAAGCCTGCTTCACGCATTCCCGCTTGGCTAGGCAGGTTAACAGGCATTCAGACCAGACGCTGATCATGAAATATTCTAGCGCCCAATCTAGCCGGCTTGGAAATCGCTCCAATAACGAAGATCGAAGCACAATATTATATCGTGACGCTTATATATTAATGATTGTGGTTGACGGAATGGGAGGACATACAGGGGGCGAAATCGCTGCTCAAACCACTATCGATACATTTCGAACGGTCTTTAATAATATTAAACTCCCCATCAATAATGGCCGCAGTTTTTTACAGCAGGTCTTACAGTTATCACATCATGCAATTCAAGAGCGCTGTCGTGAACAGGTAGATCCTCCTCGGACTACATGCGTGTGTTGTTTGATCGATAAAAACCACATAATCTGGGCACATTCTGGGGACAGTCGTTTATATATTTTACGTGATAAGCACGTGCAATATCGAACACGAGATCATAGTTATGTCGAAGATATGCTGCAACAAAAAACGTTAACCGAGCAAGAGGCCGCCGTACATCCAATGCGAAATTACGTTACAGCCTCACTGGGTGGCTCAACTAAAAAACCTCACTTTAGTATTAGCGAAAAAATACCACTTAAGACTAATGATATTATTTTATTATGTAGCGACGGCTTATGGTCAGCATTCGATGACAAAGAAATAGTGTCAATGTTACAGACAAAACCTTTACATCCAATACTGGAGCAATCTCTCGACCAGTTGACTAGTTTAGCAGATAAAAAAACCTACCCTCACAGTGACAATACTACTGCTATAGCAATAAAAATCGAGGATCACACGTCACCTAATAAAGTGTCAACAATAACTATAACAACAGACTTGAATTATGTTGCTGACCCCTTAAAGCAAGCTGTTGAGGATATCGAAGCCGCTTACACCTTATATAAAAAAGAAATCAAATAGTCTAGTTATTAACAGAAAATGAGAGTTTTAAGCTTATCTGAATATCAGGCAGCAATCTCAACCATCAGACTGAGTCAGCATACTGTTCGCACAGACTTTATTCCTATTCCCCATAAAAATAAGTAACAATATTGACAGTAATTACTGACAAATTATATGCGCTGCCGGTACAATATACTCGGCAGATAACAATTTTATACTACTTAGGCTTTCCGCTTTTCTGTGTCACACAATCGCAGGCAAGTGGTCACTAGTAGTAAATACCAGCAGGAGCGCTTAATGCATTTTATTGAAGAATATCAAATTGATCCAGAAATATGTGACGCACTAATCGCTTTACACAATAAAGGCCGAAAAATGGGCGTCGTACAAAAAGGCCAACTAGGGACTGACGAAGGGATCGTGGTTGATAAGAGCAAAAAAGATTCACATGACCTTGGCTTGGTCACAGTGCCTGATGAAGTGCTAGCAGAATTTCGCGTGCCAGACTATTATGTCGCACTCAAAAATTGTGTTGATCAGTACGTAGAAACCTATTCTACGTTAAAAATGATTGGCCCCTATCACATAGGCGAATCTCCAATAGTGCAATGCTATACCCCTGGTGGCGGTTACAAAATGGAGCATTTTGAACGCACTGGAATAGAAACAAGCACTCGAATGCTGGTCTGGATGACTTATTTAAATGATGTCACGGAAGGTGGCGGCACTCGATTTACTTATCAAGATAAAACCGTTGACGCACGCAAAGGGAAAACCCTTATCTGGCCAACAGACTTTACTCATACCCATGCTGGTGTAGTTTCAAAAACTCAAAAAAAATACATTATCACTGGCTGGCTTAATTTCTCATGAGCTAGCGCTATTTAACGATAAAACTCACTAAGCGACTTAATTTTTGATAAGTCAAACAGCTCTTAATCACGAACGTCGCTGACTGACTTAATTTTGCATGAGACAACTATTTTTATGCGTCTATTTCAGGCTGCTCAGCGCGTTATGTAAATCCGGATAGGTAAATAGAAAGCCTTCCTTCAGCAATTTTTCAGGCACTACACGTTGACCTTCTAACAATAAATCACTTTGCTCGCCAAGCAGTATTCGCATTATTATTCCTGGTGTGGGCATAAAGCTGGGGCGATGCATCACTTGCCCTGCAATCTTACTAAAGTCACTTTGTCTCAGCGTATCGGGCGCAGTAAAATTATAAACGGCAAACTCAGCTTGTCCTGGTCTCTCTAAATTATTCTTGCTCAGATGAGCCATTGCACGTAATAAATCATTAATATGTATCCAAGAAAACCATTGCTTACCTCCTCCAAGCGGTCCACCCATTCCTAGCTTAATAGGCATCATCATCATTGGTAGCGCACCCTGCCGGCCTAATACCAATCCAAAACGCATACAATTTACTGCCACTCCGTAATCAGTAGCACGCTGCGCAGAGGCCTCCCATTGCTGACAAATGTCAGACATAAACATTGACTGCGATGGACTTTTCTCAGTCAGTTCCGAGTCATCTCCCTCTCCTTGTATTCCATAAAAACCAATCGCTGAAGCAGACAATAACAATCTTGGTTTTGTTTCAGCTGAAGCTATCCATGTCACAATACTCTTCGTTAAGTCAACACGACTCTTAACCAATAATTTCTTGCGTTTTATAGACCATCGAGGACCCAATATTCGCGCACCAGCAAGATTAATGATCAAATCAACTGAATAATCACTCGGTAATTCAGTCATAGTTTCCACCACCCGCACACGACCGTCAAAAGCCCATGCAGCTTGTTTTGGGTTGCGGGATACTATTGTCACTTGGCACTTATTTTGAAGTAAACTTTCGACTAGCTGCTGACCAATAAAACCTGTAGCTCCTGTGACTAATACATTTTCCTGTGGATTCGCAATGTGAATTGCAGCAAAACCATTGTCTTGCTGCATATTTTTTCCCAATTGATAAGCGGCAAAGCCGTCACGTATTCCTGATAGACCTACCCCAATGCCGCAAATCATAAGAAAGATACTAAGTAAGCCATGAGGAGCCCAGATAAAGACGCTTGGACCCGCTATCCAATCTGGAATATTAAGGGCCAGCAACGCAATGAAAGCACCGCCATTGATTGCTAGAATAGTATGCATTACTCGCTCAGTGGGTGGCAGTAATCGGGTTTTATCTTCGACCACAAAATCCCATAAGGTCAATACTATTTCTACCGAAAACAACAATATCAAGACCCATGCCCACATGCCACTCCATGTCCAGGCTGACAATCCAATAAATAACACTGCATATATAATAGACCGTATTGAATGAATCGAAAGTTCTTTGCGTGCACTATTACGCTGAGGCAAAGCCTCAGTAAGCTCATGATGATAAATGGTATCCATCGCCCCCAAAACACCCTGTATTGCCATTAATTGTAACGCGATTAGTTCGATATTCATTAATACAACCCTTTACTTAAAAATAAATTTAGGCAAGTTCATCTTTGATTTTCACTTCTTTAAACTTTCCAACCTGCGTGAATGTTTTTCCAAACAAACAATGTTTTATTTCAATTCGGATATTAAACTCATTGATACTATCGTTTTGGTGACATAAAAAAGTTTTACCTGGCGTTAATATTCCTGGCAAAGGAATTCGTAAACCGAAGATTTTCCAAAAATAACCATCACTGGTAAAATGCAAATTACCGTCCTCAACCCGTAGAATAAGTTTCATCCCCAAGCCCCTTCCCACATATTCCAACACCTCTCCTGCTGCACTTTCCTGCATATAAGAAGTAAACATAATGGGCTGACGATTATTCAAATGATACTTACGCTGCTTAAATATGAATGGGCAATTAGGTTTAGCATACACTTCAATATCGACAGGAAAGTTAACGTCGTTAAATGGGAGCAGTGCGCCTTTAATAATGGGCATCGTAAGATAGCCTAATAGTTTTCCAAAAAAAGAACAGCTTAACTCACTCAATGTTCCCTTATAATAAAGAGGCTTACCCACAACAGGATTCTTAGCAAAACGTTGTTGAATATCTGGATGTAGTTTTTTCCATTCTGGGCCTAGAATTTTTCTGAATAACTTGCCTTCAGACGGTGACTCGCTATCAACAGTTGGGCTAGACATAATGCTCCAGATGTTATCAAAGTCAGGTATATGAGCCGTCTAGAGTAATCGCTTCAAAATATTTTGATAATTAAAAGTTTTTATATCCCGTTCACTGTTTCCTTTAGACAAAAAAGCGCGCAAATGAGTTATGAAAAATCTTTAAAATGTGACAAGTACTCAGCGAATAAGTTCACTTTTCACTCCAGCACTATTCCGCCGAGTATTGGGAAAGAGACCATTAAGGGAAACATCGTTATTAATAATTAATTGTCAGATCATTAAAAAAATGGCTGATTGATTTTGTTGACATGATGGTATTTTTTATACCAACCTGGATCTAATAATGGTAATTTGGAACACTCGAAACAAAATAAACGCGTTAATCAGCTCGTAGCTATGCTACGCCATTTTGAATTGGAGCCTAGTCAACAAAGCTCAAAACAAATCACTGCCTTGAAACTATTGCTAATAAGCTTACCACTCTTATCATTAGAGCCATGTTATACTAACACCTGAAATTGTTAAAGATAGGAAATAGCTATGCGTCCAAGCGGTAGAAAGACCAATGAACTACGAATCATTAAAATCACCCCTGAGTTTACTAAACATGCAGAAGGTTCTGTATTAATAGAATGCGGTGATACCCAAGTAATCTGCAATGCCACTGTTGAAGAAAGGGTTCCTCATTTCTTACGAGGTAAAAATTGCGGCTGGGTCACTGCTGAATATGGTATGTTGCCTCGTTCAACAGGCAGCAGGATGGGACGTGAAGCACATCGTGGCAAACAAGGTGGACGCACCATGGAAATCCAACGTCTAATAGGCCGTTCATTACGTGCGATTATCGATACTGCTGCCTTAGGCGAACGCACTGTCACTATTGATTGTGATGTAATACAGGCAGACGGCGGCACTCGCACAGCTTCTATTACTGGTGGTTATGTAGCGCTTGCATTGGCTATGCAAAAACTACAAGAAAAAGAACTGCTAAAAGAAAGCCCTCTACTAGGATATATGGCCTCTGTTTCTGTTGGCATCTATAAAGACACTCCAGTACTTGATCTTGATTATGCTGAAGATTCATGCGCAGAGACCGACATGAATGTCGTGATGAATGACCAAGGAAAATTTATTGAAATTCAAGGGACAGCGGAAGGCCATGCATTCAACCAAGATGAACTAAACGCCATGCTAGACCACGCCAAACATGGTATTTCGCAATTAATTGAAATACAAAAGAAAGCCCTTACTTAAGCAAACTGTCTCGTCGATTAATGGTTAGGCTGTTGAGATTTAAAATGTTTGCAAGCTAATAATTCATCATTATTTAATGGTCAAAGTGTCATGAAAAAAATAGTACTCGCTAGCAATAATGGCGGTAAATTACGTGAAATGAATCAAATACTACAGTCCTGCGCTCTTGACGTTGTTCCTTTATCGGACTTCAGCAAGGTGGCGCCTGAAGAGACTGGATTAACCTTCGTCGAAAATGCCATTATTAAGGCTCGGCATGCTTGCAAGGTTTCAGGGTTCCCCTCTATTGCAGATGATTCAGGACTTGAAGTATCAGCATTACAGGGAGCACCTGGAATATATTCTGCACGTTATGCTGGTCGTGATGCAAGCGATACGCAAAACCTTGAAAAACTATTAGAGGTGATGATTAATGTAGACCAGGCACAACGCCAAGCAAGATTTCAATGCTTAATGGTTTATATGCGACACGAACTTGATCCTGTGCCACTGATTGTCAAAGGCACATGGGAAGGGTTTATTTCCCGCGAACCTCAAGGGAACAATGGTTTTGGTTATGATCCAATTTTTTATGTACCCGAAAAAAAATGTCACTCTGCTGAATTAGAGGCGACCGTCAAAAATAATTTGAGTCACCGCGGTCAAGCACTCAATCAACTCGCCGCAGCCATACAAAAAATTGCTGAGTGAATATAAGCTTGATATACGGCATAAGGAACCTCTATTGACGCTTGTTAGGAGTCATTTTCAGAGTAGCCCGTAAAAAGTAACACCGTTAACCAGGCTATTAACAAAATCTCTACTAGTGATGATTTCACCCTAATCATTGTCTTTAAAATCAGTACCAGGAACTAATTAGAACATCCCTAGCAAGTCACAGACACTTCCACCAATCCACTGACAGGTCTAACATACCATGCATACGATCCCATTAAGTGCCTATATTCATTTACCATGGTGCGTACGCAAATGCCCATACTGTGACTTTAACTCCCACACTGCCAAAGACAATATGGATGAAAAATTATATTTAAAAGCACTATTAGCAGACATTGAATTCGAAGCACAAAGCAAAGATGAGCGCATTATTGAGACTGTTTTCATAGGGGGTGGAACGCCTAGTTTATTTAGTGCACACTCAATTTATTTGATTCTAGAGAAACTACGTAACAGTTATGGCTTCAGTGATAACGTTGAAATCACAATAGAAGCGAACCCTGGAACAATCGAACATGACAGTTTTGCAGCTTATAAAGATGCCGGCGTTTCCAGAGTATCACTGGGCGTACAAAGCTTTAATCCGCAGCAACTTCAGATATTAGGGCGTATTCATGACCACCACCAAGCCAATGCCGCGATTGAACAAGTGATGTCTTGCGGGTTTAACTCAGTCAATATTGATATTATGCACGGCTTAGCAAAACAAACGACTCAGCAAGCAATAGAAGATCTCACTATTGCCATCCACCACCAACCACAACATATTTCCTGGTACCAGCTTACTATTGAAAAAAATACACTGTTTGACTGCCATCCCCCTGAACTGCCAAGTGAAGACTGCATTGCTGAGATTCAATCTCATGGTAAGACACTACTCGATCAGCACCAGTACACACAATATGAAGTCTCTGCTTTCTCAAAACCAAACCAACAGTGTAGACATAACCTTAATTATTGGCGATTTGGTGATTATTTGGGCTTCGGAGCTGGCGCGCACAGTAAGATCACTATTAACTATACAAAAATTGAGAGAATGTCTCGCTGCAAGCACCCTCAGCAATATATGAACCAAGCAGGCACATCAGAATCCATCCAGTCAATATTAATCAAAAATGATGCTGAACTAATTTTCGAATTTTTGATGAACCACTTAAGAATAAGCATTCCAGTGACGAAATTGTTGTTTGCTAATCGCACAGGGATTGACTGGCAACAACTTATCACAGCCTCAAACAAGGCTATCAAGCTTGAATTGATTAAAATCGACGATTCAACTTTGGAATTGACCCCATTAGGGCAGCAGTTTCTTAATGACACACTGATGACCTATCTACCGTCAAAAAAGACCTGAAAGATATCACTTACTCATAGGCTATAAGCAAATTTACCTAGTATATTCCCTATTTGTTATTTACGATAAAAATAGACTTATACACATGCAAAATTTTGGCAAAAATATCGTTTAAACTTAATTTACGTAAGTTTTTTTTAGTTTTTAAAAATTTTTATCTTATTGATATTTATACATAAAATAAGAGTTTAATCGAATAAATTTGACTGTAGGTGATTATTAGAAGTTAGCATTCAAGAACTAAGGTTTTAACTTTATTCACAATTTTATCCACAGGCAAAAGTTGACTATTTCTCATTCATAAGCCTAAATAGTACTACTAATATCCATAATCAAAAGACTGGAGTTTAATCTGGTGTTATTGTTAAGCTAGCTTACGAAGAACCACAAATGTGCTTATATTACAGACAACTTACTCAATTTATGTTACCGTACGTGCATAATAGCTACAAAGGATGGTTGCCCTAACAAATGTAACCTTAATAAAAATATGATAAAAGAAAATACAAACGATTTCGATTTTGAAAAGTGGTCAGGACTTGCCAGTGAGGACCCTGAAGCATTTGAGCAATACCGTGAACGAGTCATTAATCAATTTATAGCTGACCTCCCTGAAGACAAACAACAGCGTATGCGGTGCCTTCAATGGCGCGTTGACAATGTTCGTCGCTTATCAAAAAACCCTATGGCCGCCTGTATTGAAATTTCAAAAATGATGTGGGATTCGATTAAAGGCGAACATGGCTTAATAGTTGCGATAAAAGAGCTACAATCAATCTGTCAATTTGACGGTGAATATCAAGCCGTACAACATACTGAAGAAAATATCTTAAATTTTCCTATAGAACAGACATCTAAGGAATTTTCACCAAGCCAGGACTTGCTGTAACTCATATTTCCACGTATTATTGGCAACCTTCTCCATGGTGGAGAAGGTTGCTGCTTGATATCACTCAATATTGAAAAAATATTTTTATATATCAACAACTTAATTAAAATTTAGTTAATTATCCAGATTTATTCGGGGCTAATATGAAACAAGATATTCATCCAAAATACAGCGATGTCCAAGTCACGTGCAGTTGTGGAGAAAAATTCACAACCCGTTCAACTCTGGGTAACGAATCATTAAGCATTGAAGTGTGCTCAAAGTGCCATCCATTTTTCACCGGCAAACAAAAAGTTGCTGATGCTGGCGGACGAGTTGATAAATTCCGTAAGAAATATGGTAAGAAATAATACTACTTGCAGAACAAGCAATAGTTTATTTTTAAAAGGGCGCTTATTAGTGCCCTTTTTTATTGACACCACTAGTGAAACATCTCATTCACTAGTAGAGTATTATTATTGATCAATGAGTACTATTACCGCCAAAACCTTACTGCATAACCTTACTTTTCTAATATTTTCATGTTTAAACATAAGTCTCTATGCGGCGACGCAACCTTCAATATGCCTCCTAGGTAAGCAATCATTTTTTGATGCTAAAGTCCAAAAAGTTATCGATGGTGATACGTTACTCATTAAAAGAATTCAGCCAACACCTTCTTCAAATAAGGAGGAAGTTATTCGAGTGCGTTTGATTGGCATTAACACGCCTGAACGAAAAAATCGCCAATTCCCGACACAAGCCTATTATCATTCGGCACTTAGATCCTTACGCGAACTGATTCGAAAACGCCACTTTAAAGTAAAAGTCGTCGCCCGAAAAAAAGATAGGCATGGCCGCCTATTAGCGCATATTTTTACCGATTCGGGTCAAAACGTACAATACCATTTACTCAAACAGGGGTTGGCTTTCAATTTACCCTGGCCTCCCAATCTTAGCTATCAAGCATGCTATCGCCTTGCTGAAACACTCGCGATAAAATCCCGGCTCAAAATATGGCAGCACCCTTACTACCAGCCTATCATGATGGAAGACTTAGACAGTGCCACTATACCTGCTCCGAAAATGAATAGAAATTTCCGACGCATACAAGGTACCGTCAGTAGTATTGGTCAAAGTCAAAATTCTAGATGGATAAATTTCACATCCAAGAAGGGTTCAGTTCGCATTGCAGAGGATGATTTACGATATTTCAAACCGTCAATTCAACAGTTTAGAGGGAAAACAATCATTATCACTGGTTATTTACTGCCTAAGCGGTCCCGGTCCCAATCAGCGCCCTCCTTCTTCATGCGTATTCGTCATCCCCATCAAATACGGACTTTGAATTTACAAACTACAATAGGAGAAGACAAGTAAGGAATGGGTGTGACCTGCTATAGTAGAGATGCACGTACGCTA
>UOFL01000018.1_pt1 | contig 57114 bp, 50 predicted proteins | sample 1990081 | NCBI WGS metagenome assembly UOFL01 (sample SAMEA4728526, study PRJEB27164) | hydrothermal vent metagenome | biome: marine basaltic hydrothermal vent biome; feature: marine hydrothermal vent; material: mineral | place: Pacific Ocean | collected 2011-06-14/2011-07-23 | depth 1741 m | reverse complement strand
GCCCCTTTTTCCCACATTTCTTCCAATAAATCACGATCACGCTTTGTGTCCATACAGTGCCAAAACCCCGTGTGTTTATAGGCCACTAGTTCTCCAGCCGACACTGCACGCTCAAGCGGCTCTCGCTCTAACATTTGATCATCACCATCGATTAAATCAAAGAACTCTGGCTCTATTACAAAAAACCCTCCATTAATCCAGCCTTCGTGTAATTGAGGTTTTTCCTGGAAACTCGAAACACGATCGCCTTCAAAATCGAGGTCACCAAATCGTGCGGCTGGTCTTACTGCACTTAAGGTAATCATCTTTCCATGGTCCTTATGAAATTTTAGTAAGGCACTAATATCTATATTCGCTAGGCCATCACCGTAAGTTAACATAAAGGTTTCATTGCCAATAAATGAACGAAGTCTTTTAACACGCCCACCGGTCATTGTATCTAGTCCTGTATTAACCAACGTGACTCGCCAGTCAACATCTTCGACTTGATGAGGCTCGATAATCCCTGATAACAGGTCTACAGTAAAATCCGCATTTAAAGAACGATAGTGCAAGAAATATTCTTTAATTTTTTCTGCTTTATAACCAAGCGCGAGATAAAAGTCTTTGTGGTTATAGTGAGCAAAGCTACGCATTATATGCCATAAAATAGGTCTCCCACCTATAGTCACCATAGGTTTGGGTATTGTCTCAGTATATTCAGATAAACGGGTACCAAAACCACCCGCAAGAATTATTGTTTTCACTTACCTAACTCCCAATCATATTTTATTTCATTTCGCTCTTGTCTATCTGCTTCTTCCGAAGTATGAGCAATGTCTGCAACATTGAGCAACATACTGTTAGTTTTGGAAACTCCTTGAAATCCCATCCATATCATTGGTGGCACTGTTAAACGAAAGTAATAGTCAGTAGAAAGTGTAACTTCCGAGAATTCTTGATAACTTGAAGAGGATTGACGGCCATCGTAGATTACAAAACGTATAGCCCCTATCGGTACAATTAAATTTAGTGTCATCTGGTGATGTCGCTTCCACGCCTTGATTGCGTTAGGCTCAACGACAGAAAAGTAGGTTTCACCAAAACCTTCATAACCAGGATCAGTACTCTTCATACCATGCAAAACGTTTCCACCTTTTACAGTAATAATTTTTAACGGTGTTAACAAGACCCCATTGACCGCAATCTTTTTGCTTATTACTTTGCCCACATAACTCCTTTATCCCGAGCTAGGCGCGTGTATTCCGTAATTTGATCAAAAGTTACCTGGTGCATCGAATCTAATTTTTCTTCATAATAAGCTTTATACCACTGCACAGTCATTCTTACTGTATCTTTAAATTTCAAGGATGGCATCCAGTCAAGATCTGCTAGGGCTTTATCACAGTTTAATTTTAATAAGCCAGCTTCGTGCACGTGTGTCTGAGAACTTGAAACGTCATTCCAACGAACCTTAGTCCAGTATTTACACATTTCATCTATTAGCTCCGAAACCGGGAAATTTTGACTGGCATCCGGACCAAAATTGTAAGCTTCGCCATGCCTAATTTTACTATTTGCAAGATTACATGCCAAAGAGAGGTAGCCACTTAATGGTTCTAATACATGTTGCCAAGGTCTAGTCGCTTCTGGACTTCTGATGTCAACCGTTTCATTTCGCGACCAGGCTTTCATGCAATCCGGAACGATACGATCTATTGCCCAATCCCCTCCTCCAATTACATTTCCAGCGCGTGTGATTCCTACTCGTACATTTGAATCACCGCTATTAAAAAATGACTCCACATATGTGCGAATTACCAGTTCAGCCATCCCCTTGGAAGCACTATAAGGATCTTTTCCGCCTAACCGATCTGTTTCACGATACCCCCACACCCATTCAACATTATCATAAGCTTTATCACTTGTTATCATTACCGCTACAACAGGTTTTTTCAAAACACGTAAAGCATCCAAAATATTAGCGGTGCCCAAAGTATTTGTTGAAATCGTTTCTAATGGATTGATATATGAAGGACGTACCAATGCTTGCGCAGCAAGGTGAAAAACAAAATCTGGTTGTAGTCTATCTACTAACTTCTTTAATCCTGCGCTATCTCGAAGGTCAAGACGATAATCATCAATTTGTTCAGACAAAAGCGCGGTTTGAAAATGTGATGGTTCTGACGGAATATCAACAGAAATACCTGAGACTTCTGCTCCCAAATTATTTAACCAAAGCGAAAGCCAAGACCCTTTAAACCCAGTATGCCCCGTCACTAGTACCTTTGCGTCTTTAAACTGTTGTAACATTGACATTATAAAATTCTCGTTTACTTGTTATCGATCGATTTTTTATTTTCGATCAGTAATGCCTTCCATCTTGGAATATCTGCATCAAGATGGAAATAGCTCCTACCTTGATCGACGTCGCAACTTAGTTTAGTGGCAACATTTAGTATCTTTACCAGCTCATCTGCGGAACTGACAAATGTTACCCCTTTACAATCTTTTACTGGACTAAGGTTTAATTTAGTGGGATCCAAAATAGTAATAACGGGTTTACCGGTGCAATAAGCATCCATTGCGGCTGAAGTCACGCTACTGGTTAATACAAGTGAGCATTTCGAAATTAATGCAGGAATTGCCTCATTCGTAATGTCCATTTCTAATTCGGGATAATCTGCTGCATAAATCGGACATGCGGGGTGAGGCTTAACTAGATATTTTAGTTTAACTTCGATATTAGAAACCGCGCTACGAAGTAATTCCATTAATAACTTCGTATCCATCTCTAAATAATCACCAAGAACAAGAAGTATATCAGCGGATGAACTATTAGCTGTAGAGATCGATTTCTGCTTATGTATGTCTTTTATATACAGATAGCGAAGTGCTTCAACTTCACAAAGCTCAGCTACAGGGTAACTCCCATCAACATAACGCTGTTTGGCAACGACACCATTTACAGCCACCATATTAGGCCTATCCATTCTACATTTTGCAGATGACTCGTAAATACGTGGATCGAAATAGTATCTCAAATCCCAATATCGAACAGTCGCATGAGGTACACCAATTAAATTTTGCTCATGTCCAGCTGATCGCCAAGCATGAATAAATCCAAACTCCCATGCCTGATTTTCTAACAAATAACACCCTTTCTCTTGTTGTGGAAGGGTAAACATCGCTTTAGAAAACAGGGACTTTGAAAGTAAGTTACTCATCGAATTCCCACCATTAAACGATAAGAAAAAATCCTTCTTTAATAATGGCCAATAGTAACCACACTTCTTTCGGACATTAGCAATAATTATTCTTTGAGCTTTACGTAAACGAAACCATTGGCGAATTACCTGCCAAACTAAACGTAAATCTAAAAATGACTCCAAAATCACATGGTTTTGATTATTGCTATGAGATTGATTATATTGCTCGATAAGGATTTTTACTGCTTTTGCAGTAGGAACTAATGGTGATTTGGTATAAATGTGTAACCAGTTAGATTGAACTTTTTTAGTTGCCAGCATATCTGGCAAGCCTGCCCAATACCCACTTCTGTATTGACCGTTTTTTGTCTTATTTATATCAAGATGAAATAAGTATGATACAAAAGTCATTTTTGCAGGAGACAAACACCACCTATCTAACCCTAATCCTTTTAGCCTCCATCGAGTAAACAAATGATGTGCTAGCCATACAAAACCTTGCACAACAATTGGTACTCTATCATAGATAAAATGCGCAAACCCCGCCATTTCCCTCTTTTTCTGTTTAATTTGTTTCCATTCATATTTAATTTCTAGCTCTTGAAACAAACACCTTAAAGCGTTAGCCAATTCACTATTTGACGACACTAATATTATTTTTGAATACTCTTTACCTGCAATCCATTTTTCAAATGCCAGCAGCTTAATAATGTTGTCCGTTTGCGGAGATTTAGCAAAATTACATTTCTCATTGAGTAACGTCATCCACCAATAACTAAACCCTGGCGTAATCTCTAAATGATCAATAACTGATTTACCATTTACCATAAGCTCGCCTAACTCATAAAGCAAAGACAGGTATGACTGCTTTAATAGCTCAGCGTGATCTTCGACTAATTGAGGTATCGATACCTCGTTATCAGAATTACTAGTAAAATAGGATTGCCACAATACAGACGTTCCACATCCTTGAGACGATAGTTCACCACTGACATCCCAAATAAGTAATGAGTCATGGCTATTCATTTTTTTAGGTAAATAAAACTATAGTAAGCATGTTAATAATGTTGTATACCACTGCAATAATATAAGTCGACGTGGCGCTTTGTAACTCTATTTTACGCTCGCCTCGATTTCCAGGCCGTCAATAGCAGCCCTACCCATTGCTATTATTGCCTCATGCGCACTCCCACCTATATGAGGAGTTACCATAAAGTTAGGTAAATCCAATAACTCATTGTCTTCAGGGGGCTCAATGGCAAATACGTCGAGGGCTGCAGCTCCGATCTCTCCATTTATTAACATATTTTTTAGTGCGTCTTCATCAATTAAGCCACCTCGAGCTGCATTAATTAAAATAGAATCAGACTTCATCAAAGCTAAACGACCCGCGTTAAGAATATTTTTAGTAGAATCATCTAGAGGTACATGTAAAGTAACTATGTCTGACTGAGAAAGCAATTCATCTATTTCGACAGCGTTTATTCCATATTCGTTATAGAAATCATCATGTCGTTGAATATCATTTACAAGTATTGGACACCCAAAAGGTTGCAACAATTTAACAAGATCCTTACCTATAAAACCACACCCAATGATTCCCACAGTCCGGCCACTTAAATATCCGCCTATATGCTGTCTCCACGTCCCGGTTAGCACTTCTCGATGACTTGCAGGAACATGGCGTAATAATGCAATTGCAAAAGATATAACCAACTCCGATACTGAACGCCGGTTAACGCCACCAGTCCAACCAAGTCTTACACCATATTTATCCATAGCGGCCATATCAATCATATCTAGGCCGACACCATACTTACTAATGACTCTAAGCTCAGGTAATTGAGAAAGAGCGACATCATCAATACTTTCAAGAGCTGTTATGGCTTTGGTATGCCCTCTTAAGAAATTCACTAACGAATTGCCGTTTAATTTCATTCCCTCATCATTAAAAGTAACATTCTCATACCTCGAAAGCAGCTCTTCTCTTAGTACCACATTTTTCGAAAATGATCGACTCGTCACAGCAACTCTAGTATTATTATTCATTCAGTACGAACCTCAGTTAAGTACCTATCACACAAATCGGCAAAGTTTAGGTCATTTGGATAACGACCTTTTTCAATTTTGGCATTACTATCAGGTAGTATTAAAGTAACTTCGCCCTTTCCTATATTTTTCTTATCTTTCGACAAAGCACTCATAAATAAATCAAGATCCACAACAACGTCTGCGAAATCATGATAATTAGCGGCTAACACTTTGTGCATTCTTTCATAATGAGTCATGTCACCAGATCCAATCTGTGGAGAAAGCCAGTTAGCCATATCCATGCCAATAGTTACAGCTATTCCGTGTGGTATTAAAAAATTTGTAGCAGCTTCTATGGCATGCCCAAAACTATGTCCATAATTAAATATGTTTCTTGGTCCTTGATCGAATTCGTCTATTTCAATATATTCTTTTTTAATTTCGAGTGAACGTCGGATAAAATGCATCATAGTTTTACTATCAGAAAAAAGGCCATGGTACTCATCTGAAATATTGTCAAAATACTCTGGTCCGGCAATGGCATGTACCTTCAGCATCTCACCTACACCCGAGCGAACGTCAACATCATCAAGTGTATTAAGAAAATCATACCCAATAACTACCTTTTTTGGGGGCGTAAAAGTCCCTACTAGGTTTTTCGAGTCTCCGCAATTAATTGAACTCTTTGACCCAATACAGCTATCAGCCTGGGAAAGCAATGTGGTCGGATAAAAACACCAATCAATCCCTCTGAGCAAGGTTGCTGCTAAGAAACACGTAATGTCTTGAATAATGCCGCCTCCAACTGCAATGAGCACGTCATCTCTTCTGATCTTATTATCAACTAGGTGACTCACGTATTTTGGCATTAATTCGAGTGATTTATTATATTCACTTGCCTCAATCATTAGTAATGAATCATAATTTAAAATATTTTTTAGTTTATCCTGATATAAATCAGCAACGCGCTTATCAACAATTAGATGGTAAGTCTGTTCCGGCAAATTACTCACTAAATGATGCGAACCTTGATCAGAGAAATCGACTTGATACTGGCCTTTATGTGACTTTATTCTTATAGACTTCTCAGACACGGGTAAACCCTCCATCAATGGCTATATTTTGACCCGATATATAAGTATTATCAGGACTGGCTAACCAGGCAACAAACGTAGCAATTTCCTGTGGATTCCCTATTCGGCGGGCTGGTACTGTTGCAATAAGTTCATTAATCCCATCATCACCCAAAATGCTTCTGGTCAATTCCGTATCAACAAAACCGGGAGCCACGCTATTCACAAGAACATTATCCACAGCAACCTCTGCTGAAATAGCAGCGGTCAATCCATCAATTGCAAATTTACTTGCTGAATAAGGTGCACGATGTGCCTTACTTATTTTCCCCCAAATAGAACTTATATTCACTATTCTTCCCCACTTACTATCTCTCATATGAGGTAAAACAGCCTGGCAAAACATAAAAGGTGCTGTAACATTTACAGATTGAACTTTTACGAAATCCGCTACCTCTAATTCTAAAATCGGGCCTATCTTATTAATTCCTGCATTGTTTATCAGAATATCTATCTTCATATCACTCATCTTTTCAGTGAGTGCAGTTAACTCATTTTGAATATTAAAGTCTGCATGTAAGTATTGAAATTCCTCTGGTGAAACATAATTTTTTTTGGTTCCTGTAATATATACGTTTGCACCAAGGTCAAATAACTCCTTTGCAATCGCGGCCCCAATCCCCCGGGTTCCTCCAGTCACTACTGCGATTTTATTTAGTAGCTTAACTGCCATTAATTTATTTCCGTTTCAACAGATCGTAATCCAATAGCCTTTTTAACGAATGCTTGCAAATAAGCCCCCACCAAATGATTTAAAATCATATGAACATCTTCAGAAGGCCCGTACTCCTTCATTCCAGTCGGAACATGAATTCCCTGGTCTGCCAAACTTTTCATTTTTCCGCCGTCAAATGCTGTTAATGCAACGGTACGAATTCCAGCAGTAGAAGCATACTCAAACGCGTTAAGTAAATTGGGGGAATTTCCTGATGCTGATATACCCACTAACACATCTCCTCGCTTCCCATAAACCTTTAACTGACGCACAAATATTTCTTCGTAACCAAAATCATTACCTAAAGCAGTCAATACCGCTACGTTTTCTGCCAAACTCATTACCTTAAAAGGTTTTTCGTACTCGTTTGTACCAAATGCCAGGTCATTAGCAAAATGGCTGGCTGTTGCCGCACTGCCACCATTGCCGATAAAAAATATAGTAGATCCTCTTGCACGAGTATCTAGCAAAATCTCTACAAACCCTTTAACTTCTTTTACGCTAACTGAATCAATCACCTTTTTTAAGTAATCAAAATAGTCTTTAGAAAACTTCTCAATATCTTCTGAAAATATTTTATCTATATAGTTCATTTCAAGACTCTGGGTTAATGTTTATCTGGATTGGGTATATTATAATTCTCCCGCCAAACGGGATCAGCATAATATATATTATAAACTAATTTCATAGTTTGAAGCGCATCGTCAGAAGTACCATTTTCTATCGGTATGTTATTAATAACGCAGTCAGCGAACTCTTCAATCTCAGCGTACCATGAAGGATCACTATTATAACGAGTGACTTGTTCCATTGGATCTCCATTATCATGCTCTAGGTTCGCCCGCACCACCGTTAAAGTCTCCGCACCATAACTCTTTGAACCTGATAAAATCCCACCAAGTATCAAGCTTCCTTTTTCTAGATTGACATCCAGGTTAAAACGATGCCGCCATTGAGTCGCAGAAGAATTCATCATAGCAATCGTACCGCTTCTGGTTCGCATCAAGGCATATGCGTTATCTTCGACATCATAGTTCCAATAGTTATTTGTAATGAAACTATGTACCTGCTCAAATTCACCAGCAAACAAACGCATTAGATCAACCATATGAATACCTTGATCCAATAAAACACCACCACCAGCAATATCTCTCTTAGTTCTCCAGTCGGGCTGACTAAATGTGACTAATTTTGATTTTCCGTAAACACCTCTTAAATTAATAATTTCGCCTAATTCCTTTGATTGAATTATTCGCAATGCTTCTTTAACAGAGTCATGATATCGGTGATTAAATCCATACTTTAACTTTAACTCTTTATGTTTGTTCTCAACATCAATCACACTATTTATATCAAAAACATCACGACCAGGTGGTTTTTCACAAAACACATGTAGGCCATGCTCTAGGCCCGCTATAGTGACCTCAGGTGCAATTTCATTAGTCAGACAAACTATCAATACATCTATATCTTCGTTTAACAAATCTTTATAATTTTGATAACAACGTAGTTCATCAATATGCAAATTATTATCTGTAAAAGTTCGATCACAAACTGCGACCATTTCCATATCAGGGTGCCGATCAACGCATTCACGCCGTCGTTTACCAACCACTCCATAACCAGCGATAGCAACTTTTAACAATTTAAAACCTCATTCCTGCATGCGTTTTTTAACTATTTCACAATTTAAACTTAATAGTAATGCTAAAGATCACTTTAACATTATTTTTTTTTACCTATCACCCAGGCATGTGAACTCAACTTATTATTCACCAAAAAGTTCTGAAACGACTGAGATATTTTAGCGTCGCTAATCATCCGATCGATGAATTTATTATTGATTTTTTCGGGCTCATCGTGAAGTGCATTTCTTACAATGTCAACATCCAGCTGACCGGGAGTAGTTACCTCAATATCAGACAATCCCGCACGTTCAAATAATTGTTCAAAACCACTAACCGAAAGAAAATTAATATGATGGGGTGGGGAAATTTGACTTGAGTTTTCCCATAACGTTTGTAAATCAAACCCGTCTATACACAATGTACTGACGAATACATAACCGCCAGGTCGTACAAGCCTAGTTAACACATTCACAAATTCCAATGGATCATATACATGTTCAAGAACTTCAAAGCACACCACTAAGTCAGCATAACCATCATAAGCAGTTACTTTTTCGACGATAGACTCAACAACTGTAAAACCTTTGTTTCGGCATTCTTTCGCCAGGGTCACTGATGGCTCTACGGCAACTAAATTTGTATGGGATTGAACAGACCTCCATTCGTCCAAAAAAATACCATAACCGGCGCCTACATCTATTAATTTGTTAACATTCAAACCAATATCACTGCATATAGAAGCTAGTCGCTGAACACGTGGTTTAAATATTTTTTCCCGACGAGCTTCTGCGACTGACGGAAAAAAGACCTCTGCCCAATAGCGCGATGACTCTGAATCCTTATAGAATTCTTCAAAGGCACTCACTGAGGGCCTTGGCGTCTGGTAGAGCGTTCCACAACCGTTACATTGGGCATAGGTAAACCCAACCTTGGTAAACTGAACAGTAGTTTCTTTAGTACCACAAGCGACACAAGGCAGGTGATGCCTGACACTATCACTGAAACAATGTTCGGCATCTTTTGCGCTAAGTTCAACATATGTTTGCATTAATTCTCGTGGGCGAATATCACTCTCTTTCATTGTCAAATATATCGCGCCAATATTTCATCACCCACTAGCATAGCTTCAGCGGCTGCCAGCTCTTCAGGCACATCCACACCAATAGTAGTTACCTTGGTTAATACCATTCTAATTTTTCCACCTGTCTCCAGCACTCTATTCATATCAACCGATTCAATTTGTTCAAGGCGAGTTTCAGACATTGCATTGAAATCAAGCAAAGTTTGCCGCCTGAATGCAATAACCCCGGTTTGCATGTAGCGTGGCAGATCTTCCCAACCGTGCCAGGGTGATGGAATCGCTTCTCTGGAATAATAGAGCGCATCATTGTTGCTAGCCACTACCACTTTTACGTTATTCCTGTCTTCAAATGCTTCTTTTGATCCAAGTATCGACATAACATTAACAATACTCACTGTTTGATCCTGGAAATGAGGAATAGTATCACCAATATTTTCCGGAAGAATAAGTGGCTCATCCCCCTGTACCATTACCACGACGTCAATCTTTTCCGATGTTAATGCTTCTATTTTTTCCAACGCTTCAGCGGTACGGGTAGTGGCGCGCGTATGAGTATTAGCAGTCATAACCGCGTTTCCGCCGATTGAAAGAATATATTCATAAATCACCTCATCACAGGTCGCGACATAAGCTTTGTCTATACCCGGAGCCAATGCTGTACGATGATAACAATGACCCACCATTGGCATTCCGTGAATCTCTTCCATAGGCTTACCTGGAAATCTTGAGGATCCCATTCGAGCTGGTATTATACCAATAACATTCATACTTTCTCGCTTTCGATTAGCTTACGTAACACGCTGGTACCTTCTCGGGCCGCGACATCTAACATCCTAATATCGACGCTATAAGCAATAAACTTATAACCATCCTTAATCGATTGTTCAAGCCGTTCAGTATCAGGTTCAACAATATGTATTCCTGCAGAACAATTTAACTCACGGCCAATATTACGTATTTCATTTACCGCTGCGACAAACTCAGGATGTTCAAATTCTCCAGGTATACCCATTGAACAAGATAAATCGTAAGGCCCTATAATAAAACCGTCAACACCTGCCACTTCCAGTATATCAACAAGATTAGCTATCGCATCTTTGTGTTCAATTTGAACGATAACTACTGGGTCGTTAACTTGCCATTTCAAATATTCCTTAAACCGAACACCATACCCTTGTGCACGAGCCAACCCCACACCACGAACACCTGCTGGTGCATATCGAGTAGCAGATACAGCTTTCGTTGCTTCCGCTGCTGTGTTCACCATAGGAACCACTATACCATGAGCGCCCGCATCCATTACTCGTTTGATTTGATTTTGATCATTTGAAGTGAGACGTACTAATGGCGCAATTCCGCAAAGGTCTATAGTTCTGATTAGCTCCCCAGCAACGTCAATATTTATTACACTATGTTCGAGGTCTACAACCAACCAATCAAACTCCGCCTTTGCCATAATTTCAGCAATAGCTGTATGCCCTAATGTAATCCAGGAACCAATAGTTAAACTATTAGTATTGAGCTTTAATTTTAGCACCGCTAATTTCTTGTTCGCAAACGTTCATTAACATAAATTACATCAATCCAGTCTGTACGACCATTCATTGGATTTTTTGAAATATGACTAATATCATATAGATGAAATCCTGCTGGATGTAAATATTTTTCTATCTCCGTAAATGATAAACTTCTCTCATAATAGTCATAAAACATCAGCTCAGTAATAACAACGTCAACGTCACACAACCTATTGCCTAACCCATCCAATACTTCAGGCTCATGTCCCTGAGTATCAATTTTTAATAATTCAATATGTTGTATATCATTCTCATCCATATAGGAATCAAGCCGAACAATCTTTACATTCCGCTCATGGTTTAAGGTACTCGTATATTCGTGCAATTTATCTTTACTCGACCCCTCATAAACTCTTAAGTCAATCGAATCTCTGCTTTTTTCATTAATTTTATTAAACCCTGATTGCCCGCTAGTAATATCATGCGTATAAAAGAGAGCATTTTCTTTTAAGATGTTTCCTGAAGCGCATTTGTTAACAAACACCTCTCCCTTAGCATATTCGCCCTGAAGGTCAATTAACGATTCCCAGCACTCATGTTGCGGCTCAAAACAATGTATAGTCGAAGCTGGCCACCACCCCTTAAACTCTAATAGCGATTGGCCTGCGTTTGCCCCCACATCAAAAATTATTGGATTCACATTAGCCAAAAGATACTTAATAGTTTTCTCACGACTAAATTTTTTACGAAATGACTCTGTACGTTCTTGGTTTGTAGGATGAGCTGACATTATTATATCCTCTTTTTAACTGTATTAGTCGATTCTGCTTTCAACTAAGCTTTATACTACTGTGACTACTAATGGAATACTCTGTTTCATTTATATTATCATTCCAGAGAAATATGCAGTTCACTTGAACTTTGGGTTGCCCTAAATCACAAGAATTTCTGCAATCTTTGACAGCCTACTAAAACTGCCTATTATTCCTGGTACAGACCAGCCTCTCTATGCTAGCTCCTGCCTCACTCTACCGAATATTTCCCGAATCCACCACCTATTGCATTTCTACTTTACTCAATGAACCAATAGTTTGGCGCCAACCTTCGCCACACTCTAGGTACCAGCAAGAATATGTATTATTACCGACCATACTACTAACAATGGATTACACTTGTATTACGGTACTCGTATTGGTTAAGTGACGAATTAAACCCTTGACTGGCACTCTCATCAAGTATCCATGTACTACCAATAGTTAAACGTACTGGTAATTCTTGAGTATCTTCAGCATTATTTAACGCTGCCGCTAAAACACATCCTTTTTCTTCACCGGTCGCCATAACTATAATATTTTTTGCCTCTTCTATAACTTTAGGTGTAATCGTGACACGCTCTACTGGCAACTTACTTCCCCGAACACTCAGAACTTTTTTAACATTTTCGTTCAACGAACTACTGCGAGGAAACAAAGAGGCAATATGCCCATCCGGACCAACAGAGAGCAATAGAATATCCAGCTTAGCAGGCAATAGCTTGGCATACCTATCGGCTTCAGCATCATAGTCGACACTATCTCCTCTTATTTTCTCAATTTGACAGTTGTCTGGCATACCATTAGGAAAAAGGGTGTTAATGGCCATACAATAATTACTCTCACTATGATCTGATTGTACACATCGTTCATCGCCAAAATAATAAGAAATTTTACTATGATTGAAAAGACCAGAACAATATTGATAGAGTGAGCTTGCACTACGCCCACCTGTAAGCATCAAAGAAACTCTTGTGTTCCGGGATTTATGTAAGGCTAATAATAGTTCATTAATATAAGTTCCCACACAAGCTGTAAATGTCGAATGTGTGCCGTTCATTATTGGCGGTTTCTCAAGTGCAACAAACGAAATATTTTTAACTTAAACACATCCATTTCGACTCTATCGATTCCTGCAACCCACGGGATTCTGTAAACTACAGTAATCATCAACATTAAATAAATACCTGCACTTACCGCCATTAATAAAATTACGTGCCAGCCAAAAAAGAACACTACTAAAAACTTGGCGACCCAACCAGCAAATATCGCCACGCCCAATCCTGCAACTTGATAAGTCCAATCGAATTTCCAACCAAATATTTTTGCGATAAACCAGGCTATAATGTTCACAGAAATCACCTGTAACACCACCATTTTAATGGCCAAGCCCTCCGACCCTAAACCAAGTCCAGGAACTGCTAAATGATTTGGTGCTAACATAAAATAAACCGCGATTATACTTACCACCATAATTGCCAACCCGGTCCGAACATACAAACTAGTATGCTCGGTAGCATACATCATTGTGCCACCAATTTGCCCCATCGATTGATGGACAGGATAAAGAAACATCAACATAAGCGTATAGGTGCCAGCAGTATATGCGCTTCCTAACAACAATGTAATAATCTCGCCTGCCCACGGCAATAAGCCTCCAGCAGCCAAAGCCCCGATAAAATATAGCCCTCTTGAAACCCTTAAATAGAGTCTCTTTACCGTTTCCTGATCACCCCGATGTTGAGCTTCAGCGATCTCCTTCCAGAAAATTTTTAATAATGAAGTAGTCGCAAGTAGCGCAACTCCCGCAAATTGTTGAGCCACTGCATAATACGCTTGTTCACTTGAACCACCCCAATGTTGTAGCATCCACCGGTCGGCAAAATCATGAGCGAAACCAAGCCAAGCATAAGGAATAAAAGGCTTACAGTATATCCAAAATTCCCTGAAAATAGTTTCTGTTGTTTCTTTATTAACCACCGATTCGTCACATAAACCTTCAGGACTACTATACATTTTGGCTGCGAACCAACCAGCAGCTGACCATTCAACTATCAGTGCAAAAAATAGTAATGGCAAAAATAGAATCCCACCTAGCCATAAAGTTATAACCACTGCTAAATGGATAATAGTAATAAATGTATTGAGTCGTTGAACCCGAATAGTTTCTCGCTGAGCTTCTGCCATTTGTGATGCACTAGCCCAGATCGTACTTTGCATAAAAGTTGCGACCAGCGCCAATATAATTAAAAGCCGCGACTCTCCTTTCCAAATAGACGAAACTACTGGGTCGGGCAATAATAATCCAACAATCAGAAGTGAGAACAGTCCCTGAATACCAACCCAGCACCAATAAAATGATACGAATTTTTTACTGCGCTGCCTTTTTGACAAGAAGGTAAAAAAAGCAGAAGAACTTGCAATGTCAAGCAATTGTTTAAAAGCCATAAACGATGCAAGTAAAAAAGCCATGCGGCCAAAGTCTACTGGACCCAACCACCTAGCTATCAATAGCCCAGTAGAAAAACTGATCCCACTTCGAACAATATTCGCTGACAAGCTAGCAATAAAACGATGTCGAATTGAATTAGGGTGAAGATCACCCATTAAATAAATCTTGCAATAAATCTACTGTCTGAAGGTACTGGGTTCATCCAGAACCTCATTAAAAAATTTATGCCAAACACGTAATGGATTCTCCCCTACTGCCCCACATACATCAAAAAACAAATTACGAGCCGTCACTGTTTCTAAATCACTCCACCAAACATCAGGGTTATCGCAAATTGAATTAATATGTTCTGCCGCCGTCTCAGGATCAGTATGAATAATTTTTGCTTTTTTACAAACTTTGATTAGATTGTAATATTCGGGCTGAACCTCCCAAAAATGTTCCAGGTATAATAAAATAGTAGGAATACCCGTAAATAATGCTTCGGAAAAAGTTGTTTGTGGATAAGAACAAACAATGATCTTAGAATTTGAGAAATCTTCTTCGATAGTACTACACTTAGATATTTTTCTGTCTCCAAATATATCTAGATATCTATCACGTAATTGCCATCCTCGATTAGGATATGGTCTTATTTTTAACTGTTCATAAACCCTATTATGCAACCCATTAATAAATAATTTCTTCTGGTCAAAGTCATCCAGTATTAGTGAGGATCCAGGTGCACTTTCACAGCGAAAATTATACAATGGTAATTCAAGCCCAATAAGTGTAACAAACTCGCCATTCGATATTATAGGAGTAACTCCTATAAATTTATTGGGGGGCAACCTCCGATGTTTATCATGATGCTCAAGACCCCACACGACTTTAACATCTGCTATATCTTCGTCATGGCTAAAACTCGAAAACATAGGACTAAATGCTCCTCCATGTTCAGATATTACAAGTTTCGATCCATTTACTACTTTACCAGCACACCATACCTTGAATAACTCATTACCAAAATGGGCTGTTGCCGTTAAAATAATTTTTGTATCTGGAAACCTCTTAACTCTGGATACTAATCCTTCATAGCCTTCCAAGTATGCTATGGGCATATCGTTATATAATTCATGTGATAAAAATTCTTCAAATTTTTTATGCGTTTGGAATTTGCAACAATCCCGTCTCATATAACTCTTAGAATTTGGGTATATAAAATTTACATCGAATTCGCTATATAACCTCGGAAACTGGTGAGACATAATATACAATCGCGAACGTGACTTTGGGTAAAAGTAACTATTCACAAATACAACACGATAGTTCCGCATAACCACAGCCAAGCATCTATCAATAACATTAAATATTCTTCGTGATAAACTAACAGCCACCTTACTACTTATTATGATACTTTCTACGTTACTTTTTGAAACTCTAAATATAGACAATTGAGGGTTACTTAACACCTTTATTATTGAATGGTAAACTTGATGATTCCAATAATGATTGCGAAATAGAGCTGTTGAACTACGTAAGTCTTCGGGTATTGTTCTATGCTCATCATTAACTACAACTGTTGATAATTTAACATTCTCACTGAGCGCAAGATTCATGGATTCCCACCTATCCCAAAGCAACGGGATATATGTTAATAACCAAGGCCCAACTATTATTCTCCAGTAACGCGTACCATAAGAGACACTATGAATCTCGTTCAACTCTTCTACTAATGCACTTAACACTCTTTCATATAAATCTTTTAGGTATGCATGATCCCTTTTTAATTTAGTACGATCTTTCCAGTGATTTTCAAGAGTTCTAGACTTTCGCTTATTCCATACATCTCGTTGATCGAAGCTTTTACACCATTCACCGAGAAAAACGATGTTCTCATCCGTCCCCCAGGTTTCCTGCAAAGCCGTAGTGACCAGAAGCTCAACACCGCTCACCCTATTAAACTCCAGTTAACAGGCGTTCCTTTTTTTAAATCTTTACCAACCTTTCGTCCGAGAAAGTGATCATAATACTTTGGAGATAAACCATGACCTGGCCGAACAATTCGAAGGTTGTGTTTCGTAAAGATATCTCCTGCATTCATATCTTCAGCAACATACAACGACCTTCTAAATATCTTAGATTTTTCTTCATTTTTAGTACCACCGTATACGACATTCCCTAACGACTTCCAGGCACGTTCTGTTTCAACAACTAACGACTCAAGCTCATGCGGTTCAAGCGAAAAGGCACTATCTACTCCTCCATCTTTCCGGGAAAGAGTAAAATGTTTTTCTATTACAGTTGCGCCGTGCGCTACAGCGGCAACTGATGCTCCGATACCCATGGTATGATCTGATAATCCGACTTCGCAGCCAAATAACTCTCGCATATGAGGAATTGTTAACAAATTACTATTTTCAGGACTTGCCGGGTATGTACTAGTACACTTAAGTAACACTAAATTCGTACAACCATCATCACGTGCAGCAGTTACGGCCTCATGAATCTCAGCAACTGTTGCCATACCCGTTGATATAATCATAGGTTTACCAGTAGAAGCCACTTTTCGAATTAATGGGAGATGATTATTCTCAAATGAAGCGATTTTATATGCAGGCACGTTCAAATCTTCCAGAAAATCAACTGCCGATTCATCAAAAGGCGAACTAAAACAGACCATTCCCAACTGATTTGCCCGATTCATAATAGTTTCATGCCATTCCCAAGGCGTATAGGCTTCCTTATATAGCGCGTGAAGGCTTTTACCTCCCCATAAGCTATTTTCCTTATTGATAATAAACTCACCTTCGTTTACATCAAGTGTTATTGTGTCAGATGTGTAAGTTTGTAATTTTAGGGCATGAGCACCAGACTTTGCCGCGGCCTCTACAATTAACATGGCTCGCTCAAGCGATTGATTATGGTTGCCCGACATTTCAGCAATGATAAAAGGATTTTTATCTCTACCTATTTTCACGTCACTAATTTTAAATTCCATCTTATTACTTACCTTAAACCCTAAAATTTATGAAACATACACAATTGGATGCTTCGATTGCATACTGACGGCATAAATGTATTGTTAACAGGAAATATATTTCAATCTACCATAGGTCAAAGGTGCAGTTCAAAACGATGCGCTCCCTTCTTAGGTGACGGTACAATTTCCTTAAAACCTAACTGTTTAAAAATTATTTTCGAAGCTATGTTCGTATTTTTAACATCACCAAAGACAATTCCTGTATAACTTAATCGCAGAGTACTAATAGCTTTTTCAAGTAGGCCCCTCCCTAAGCCAAATCCACGAAAAACTCTTCCGATTGAGTAGCTAATCATAAAGACAGAATCGACATTCTTAAAACGTACTTGCCCTACTGGTCCATACTCACTTTCTATCAAGAAGAGAATAGCATCAGAATTATCAAGCTGTTTAGCAAACCAAACTTGGTGACTTTCCCAAGAAATATTTTCTATATTAAAAGCATTTTTCCGAACAACTGGATCACTCGCCCAATGCCAATACAATAAGCAATCGTCTGGGTTAGCTTTGCGTATAATCAGAGTTTCTGCATCAAGCCCCTCAACAATTAATTTAGCAACTAGTTCACATCCATTAGGGGAAACCAATTTTTGAGCACTTAAAGACTGAGTTTTACCAAGAGATGGACTACGAATTACCGCTAGTAACGAAACTTGAATTATTTCTTCACAAACGTTATCTGCTGAACCAATCCATACAAGATAGCCATCGTGATCGAGATCCTTAATGGAATCCACCTGATTATCCGCTACCGTCACAACGATACTGGGCAAGCCCATAGCCAACCTTTCCGATGTTGATGTACCTCCTGCACCTAATGCAACATCAGCATTAGCCATAAGCTCTGCAATATCCTCCGTCTGAACATGAAGCTTTGCATTGGGTAATTGAGCAATAAGCTTCCGTATTTTTTTTTGGTTAGGATTTATGTTTCCAATTACAACAGTGACTGAAATATTTTTTAGCTCAGGATGGCGAAGTGATCTTAAGGAAAGCGAAGTAAGGTCATTTGGGTCAGCTCCCCCAAAGAAAACAAAGACATTTTCAATTGTATTAAACTTTCGTTTTTTTCTTACCCCATTACCTCCAAAGGAATCACGTAATAGTGCGTACTTGGGTCCTAGAAGTTTAATTGTCTCTGGAAATAATAAATTATCATAGCGATTTTTATTACGAGTATAGTTTTGATCTAGCAATAGATCACAACAGTGACTACGATTTGCTAAATCATCAATTACCATTAATTTCTTCGAGTAGTTTTTTAACTTTTCTTCCCATATAATATCCAAACAATAATTATCCACAATTAACCAGTGAGTATCTTTTCCCGAAAGCAGCTGAATTGTCTCACTTGCATCAAGTTCCTGCGGATAGTCAAACATAGAATTACTATCAATATCGCTAGTGGGTAAGTCAAGTAATCCCGAATGTATCAGCGAGTGAACCTTATACCCCTTAGACTGAATATAGTCGTCCATATTTCCAGAAAGTCTACGTGTAATGAACTCTACACTTCCACCCAAGTATGAAAGTTTGTCTGCTAACGTAAGGCAGCGCATGATGTGTCCAGCACCTATCTGCACTGAAGCATCTGCGCGAATAACGAAATGCACTTGTTAATTATCCACTAATAAAGGGGAGACGGACAGGGAGACCTGCAGCAGACAAGTACTCCTTAGCACCTGCCGGTGTTTGTTCAGTAAAGTGAAACATACTTGCCGCTGCTACGGCTGACGCCCCAGATTTTAAAACTGCATCAACCATATGCTGATAATTCCCTGCTCCGCCCGAAGCAATTACAGGTATATCAACGGCTTCGACAACCGCTTCTATTAGATCGAGATCATATCCATCCATAGTTCCATCACGATCAATTGAGGTAATTAGTATCTCACCGGCGCCAGAGTCTGCCATTTTTTTTGCCCATTCATAGACTTCATAGTTTGATTTAATTTTGCCCGCATGACTAAAACATGCCCACTGCTTTAGACCAGTCTTCTTGCGTACATCAATACTTGATACAACACATTGAGTGCCATGACGTTTAGCAATTTCATTAATGATATCCGGATTTTGATAGGCGGCTGTGTTAATACATACTTTGTCAGCACCAGAGTTTAGTAATTGCTGCACCTGCTCGACATTAGTAATTCCTCCCCCTACCGTAAAAGGGACAAAACATGCACCACCAAAATCACTAATTGATTCAATATCTAACTCTTCTTCGCCATCACAGGCAATAATATCTACCAATATTAATTCATCAACTTCTCGCTGATTATAAACCATAATCGCCGGTAACACGGGACCAACGCGCCTCCAACTATCAAAACCTATGCCTTTTACTAAACCAAATTGTTTCCATAATAAAGTTGGTATAATACGTACCTTTAGCATGCCGATGCTTCGATAAAGTTACTAATTAACTTTAATCCGGCACGGGAACTTTTCTCTGGATGAAACTGAGTTCCCCATATATGATCTTTATTAATTACTGCCGCAATAGGTAAATCATGATCAGTTACCGCTATTACCGAACTAGACAATTCTGACTCATATGCATAACTGTGCACGAAGTAAAAATCTGTACCAGACGGAATTCCCTTAAGTATACTATTTGGGGTTGATATATTAATCTCGTTCCAACCGATATGAGGTACAAGTTTTTGACAACCTAATTCATTCAAGTGTTTAACGGTCCCAGGGATAAAGTTTAACCCCTCAACAGTGTCAGTCGCATGATTTTTCGCACCTTCAGTGCTTGATGAAGCAAGTAATTGCATTCCCAAACAAATGCCAAGTAATGGCGTAGCCGCTCCTAATACTTGATCTTCGAGTGCCAACGCCCACCCACCCTTTGTTAATAATGCCATGCAATCCGAAAAACTTCCTACTCCTGGAAGAATGATACTATCTATTTTCTTAAGATTAATCGCCCGATCAATCAAAACTGGGATTGCTTTGAGTTGCTGTACCGCGTTCATGACCGAACCTACGTTACCTACTCCATAGTCAACTACCCCTACTCTCATGCGTTATCGTAATTAATTTTTGTTAAATTACCATCTCGATCTTTTTTTAGCGAACCGTTAGAATCACGTTTGAATATCTTTTTATTGGTAAACTTATCGCATATCTGAACAAAATTATCGACCGATATATCAAGTGGCCTTAGAATGTCTTTCAAATCTTTTCCCAGATACTCTCTAGGAAATTTCCCATCTAATCTACGGACAACATCTAGCCCGGTTTGTCGATCCATCCTTCCCCGTCTTATATGAAGGCAAGCGTGATCGGTAGCACGACCGAATCCAAACTTGATGAATTTAAAATATTCGTGGATTGCTGTCTGGTAATTATCTAAATTTTCATAGTTTACCATGGAACCTAATGTTGGATTTTCTGAAACAGAAAATCCATAAGCTTGAGCTACCAATGCATTCGACAATCCATCCCACGGTATATAGTGTCCAAGAAAAAGACCTGTAACGCCAACCCTCCTCAACTCATCATCATTAGGATAGTTATATGGAATAAGATCCTTATTAACTAAACCGTCGAGCCCTATCAGATCAGAAACTCTCAAGCCAAGTAGTCCTCCAAACTCTTCTAACCACTTACGATCAAGAACACTACTTTCTGCATCTGCTGCTGGTCCCCCATATTCATTCTGAGAATTCTCACCCCATATGATTAAAGGGATATTAAACTGAACAGCGGCACGCACTGGTATCGTAAAAATACCCACGTGTTCCGGCCATGAAATATCTCCTACTTGCGAAAGCCCTATCTTATTTAGTTTAGCCCTCACCAGCGGGTTCGGAGAGAACTCAACACAGTCAACACCCAATTGCTTAATGTTATTGATGTTTCTTCTTCCAATTTCTGTAAGATCACAGGTCGACGCCGTTACGCATAATGGATTTATACCTAAATTAAGAATTTGTATTACCTGGTATGTACTATCTTTACCTCCGCTCACCGGAATAATACAATCCCAGTGACTTCCGTCTTTAGATTTATACTTACTAGTAACTTTTAACAGTTCACTTTTCCGAGCATCCCAATCGACGGAATCTCGTTTTTCGTAGCTTCTGCAAGCATTGCATATACCTTCTTCATCCAGGAATAAGTCTGGCTTCGTTGATGGCATTACGCAATTTTTACAATAAGTGATCATCCAACAGTCCTTGGTTAATTGACTTTATTCATCATTGATTGGAACATGTATTCGGCGAATTGCCAGTCTTCTGGCGTATCTATGTCTTGTGCTCGATATCTTGGTACGACATAGGGAATTGCTTGTGCGGAGAAGATTGGCCTATCTTCAAGCCATGCAGATACTCTACCCCAATAAAACTGGCCAGCATCATGGTACGCTGCTTCAAGGTCTTGAGAACGCTGATTGAACTTATTTGGCTGGAACATTTCACAACGCCGATCTCTTGTGATGCGTATAGATCTTTGAATAGGAAATGCATAATCAGTTACAGCAAAACAATAATCGACATATTCTGTTTCAATTTGTTTCAGACTACCTTTCAAATCGTCGACCTGAATAAAAGGCGCTGTAGCATATATACAGCATGCCAAATCAGTTACGTCAATCCGGTCTTGTATACAACCAAGTGCATGAGCTACAACTTCGGTTGTGCCTGTAAAATCATCTGACAATGAATCCGGCCTAACAAATGGTGCTTCAGCACCATATTGTTTTGCTATATCTGAAATCTCCTGGTCATCTGTAGAAACAATCACACGATCAAAACAAGCGCTTTGAATAGCTGCTTCAATCGACCAGACAATTATCGGTTTACCACAAAACGTCTTAATATTCTTTCGAGGAATCCGTTTACTTCCACCTCTGGCAGGTATGATGGCTACTTTCACTGAGTGAGAGCATCCTGCACTATCTTTATCACCTGATTTTGTTCCTTCCCAGAAAGAGTTGGAAAAATGGGGAGACTTAATGCCTCTTTATAATATTGTTCGGCATTCGGGTAGTCACTACTTTTAAAGCCCATGTCTTGATAATAAGGCTGAGTATAAATTGGAATATAATGCAAATTAACGTTGACACCATTTGTGCGTAATTGCTCAAATAATTGTTGGTGTGGAATAGTAGCGTTTGATTTAAGCCTGATCACGTAAAGATGAAACGATGAATAAGAGTCTGGGTGCTGATAAGGTAATGTAATAGGAAAGCTATTAAACGCCTTATCATATTTTAAAACTATATCATGCCGTCTCTTAATATATTGATCCAGACGCGCTATTTGACTAATACCCAAAGCAGCCTGAATATCAGTCATTCGGTAATTAAACCCTAAATCAATTTGCTCGTAATACCATGGCTTATTAGACTTACGCCGCATAAACTGCGAGTCCCGTGTAATTCCGTGACTACGTAGTAACGACATCTTGTCCGCCAACTGTTTATTGTTAGACACTGCCATTCCACCTTCCCCGGTGGTAATAATCTTAACCGGATGAAAGCTGAAAATAGTAATGTCGCTAAATTGACCCTTACCGATAGCTTTTCCTAAATACTTACCGCCTATAGCATGCGAAGCATCTTCAATAATGCTAAACCCATATTCTCTACTTAACTTTTGTATAGACTCCATATCGCATGATTGGCCACACAAATGGACCACAATAACTATCTTGGGTAGCCGCTTCTTTTTTTCTGCCTGAATGAGTTTAAGTTCAAGCGATTGAGGTGAAAGATTATACGTTTTTGGATCAATATCAATAAAATCTATTTGTGCACCACAGTAGAGCCCACAATTGGAAGATGCTACAAAACTAATTGGACTGGTCCAAAGCCAATCTCCATCACCTAAACCCAACGCAAGACAAGCAATATGCAGTGCACTAGTAGCTGAATTTGTCGCGACAGCATGTTTGGCTCCACAATATTCAGCAACACATCTTTCAAACTTTGGGACGAATGGACCCTGTGTTAAAAAATCAGTTTTAAGTACTCCGACAACGGCATCAATATCTGCCTGAGTAATTTCCTGTCGACCATATGGGATCATTTTCAAACTTTGCCAATTTTATCTTTGTTTACGTTAATCCAATTTTTAAGGGTGTCGACACTCATCCACTCCTTATTGTTATCACTTGTATAGCTAAAGCCTTCTTTAACTTTAACTCCACCATTAATACGTTTTGCACAAGTAGCCCATTCATTTATAGCGGGTAAAATTTTAAAATGTTCACCATATTCGTAAGTATAATAGGCATCCTCTTCTCCGATCATCTGCTCATGCAATTTTTCACCTGGCCTAATTCCAACAATTTCGTGTACGGCATCTGGATCCACTGCACGAGCCAAATCTATTACTTTCATCGATGGGATTTTTTTGACATAAATTTCACCGCCAACCATATCACTAAATGCATGCCACACCAAATCTACACCTTGCTCAAGAGTTATCATAAATCGAGTCATACGGTCATCGGTAATTGGCAAAGACCCTTTTCCTTTCCGTGAAACAAAAAATGGAATAACAGAGCCGCGAGAACCCATCACATTTCCGTATCGTACAACACCAAACCTGGTTTCATATTCGCCCGAATAAGAATTACCTGCAACAAACAGTTTATCAGATGCTAATTTAGTCGCCCCATATAAGTTTACCGGACTGCTCGCCTTATCTGTTGAAAGCGCTACTACTCGCTTTACACCTCGATCAATACAGGCATCGATTAAATTCATAGCACCATCAATATTAGTCTTTATACATTCAAAAGGGTTGTATTCCGCAGTAGGAACAATTTTGGTTGCTGCTGCGTGGACGACATAGTCAATTCCATTTAACGCTCGATAAAGTCGACCTTTATCACGAACATCACCTATGAAAAATCGAACTCGAGAATCGTCACCGTAAAGTTTCGCCATTTCCCACTGCTTCATCTCATCACGAGAAAGTATTACCAACCGCTTTGGGTTGTATTTCTCAAGTGTCATTGGAACAAATGCATGACCAAACGATCCAGTTCCTCCGGTGATGAGGATGCTTGAATTTGTTAACATGTTCACTATTTTCCTGTGCTCTAAATTTACTTAAGATTCGCAATAACACACTGAATTTATCGTAATAACAGCGAATTAAAAACAGAAAGCGCAACGGCGTCAATTGATAAAATATGGCTATAGTTAAATAACTGTCAAGAACATGCTCAATCAAGACTCAATAAAAGCATATAACAGATTTTATGCTCACTACCAGTAACTTTATTTGAAAAACGAGACCTAATGCCCTTCTACGCGCCGATCCACCTACCATTAGCCAATACAACAGTAATCAAATGAAATCATTATGCAAGTTAACGAGACAACAGTGATACTAATTATCTAATTTATTTTATCAATCGAGTGGTTAAGTGATTACTAAAAAAAGCGATAAAAATAGACAAAAATAGTCCCAGCAAGAAACCAAGCATTGCATTTAATTTAATATTCGGTTTGACGAGTCTTCCTGGCGAATAAGCTTTTCTCTCCAATCGCGCAACCAAAACATCTTTCAAATTAATTTGTATTGACTTAAGGTAATTTATCTCAAATTCTTTGAAGCGAAGTAGTTTAATAAATGAATCATCAACTAATCTTTTTTTGAGCTGCTCAATTTTATGATTGATACTAAGTAAATTCAATTGTTCTTGTAGTATACGAAGCTCAGAGAAACGCGAAAAGTTTAATTTTTTTTCAATTTTTGTAATTTGATTAAGACGATTATTCTTTTCAATTTTTTGTATGTTTGCGATTTTATACTTCAACGCCCTAACCGTATCTGCCGCTGTTAAACGGACAATTTTATCACCTCTTTGCATACTAGCGATTTTTTGTAACCAATCTATTTCCTGAATTAGAATTTTTATCTTTACCGCAATGCTCGCCTTAACATTTAAAATGACTTCACGTAAGGTGGATTTTCTTGCCTCTTCAGCAATCATATTAACTACTTTTGCAAGTAAAGGAGTTTGTTTTCCTTTCATCGCAAGCGTGGTAAAAAACACAGAAGCCTCTCCTGTTTTAACGGATGATATAGAAACAGATAAACTATCATCAAAAGATTTGAAAGCATCTTCCGAGTTATAACCCATATTTTGAGTACCTGAAAGCAACTTATTTTTGAGAAGTATTTCTCTAAATACAAACCATCTTATTTTCTTACTGTTTAAATTTCGAGTAAACACCGAAAAGATATCATTCACATTAATAACTTTCGTCTTATCACCTGCAGTAAATTTATTATCTTTTCTATTATAATAGTTTTGAATAAATATTTTTAATAACGCATTAATCGTGTTTCCAATAAACGAGGAAGCTTTGCCTAGCCCCATAGTTTCATCAAAATTGTCTAATTTTCGGGAGGCAATCCTTAATCTAACTTGAAGCTCCTGAATATCGCGAGCTAATGGTGGACGATATGTAGCTTCGACTTGATAAAGGTTAGGGAGAAATAAAGTGTACAAGATTGAAACTATTATCGAAGAAAGAGTAATACCTATAATTTTTTTCTTATGGTTAAACAGTATACGAAATAACTCAAAAAAGCTAACTTCGTCTTTATCACAATATACTGCTTGTTGCTGTATGTTATTGCTTTGAGGCTCTTCCATATCTACATTAAGCTTATTATGACTCACTAAAATTCCATTTTAACCTCACAAAAAATCTCTCCATATAAACAATAAATAAACTGCTCACAATTAACTAAAGGTCAGGCAATAAATTAAGAGGTGAGGTGAATTCAATACGACTTCAGGCACGCTACCGCCCTACGGTGACATTCCAGCCGCATGTTGATTTATCCCATTTACACTCAATTCAAAAACAGCCCGACCTGAATATCAGGGATCATTTCTTCAACCACGCGTTAGTACTTGTTTATTTTTTATCTTATTTATTACAATATTAATTAATTACAATAATTTTTCAGTAAACTAAACATCAATTAATTTATTAACTAGAGAATACCTAATAAACATTAGCACTACCAGTATTTTTTGTCTATTTAAGCAATCTTACTACTTGAACTCTTAGATCATTCTTTCGATATCATGGATAGAGACATTAACTTCGGTTTGTTTGCCCAAATAATCCAGCAACAAATCAACTCTTTCTTTAGTATTATCACAAAGAAAAACGCCTTCCAGACCCGCCATTAGCCCATCCACTATCATTAGCTTATCACCCTTGCAGTATTCTTCGTCTGGAATTTGATAAATTGAATTTTCATCTGCATGGGAGGTTAAAATTTCGACTATTTCATTTGGTATCTGAGCAGGCTTTAAACCAAAGTACACCATACTACTCACACCATAAGTGGACCTTACTGGTGCCCAGTTGTCGGTGTCTTTGTCCAGCTGAATGAACAAATAGCGAGGAAACATCGGCTCAATAAAAGCTTTAAGTTTGCCTCGAAATCTTCGGCGGTTTCGAATCAGGGGTAAGTAGACTCTATATCCTTGACGTATCAAGTTACTTTCTGCTAGTTGCTCATCCCTGGGTTTGGTATAAACCAGATACCACTTTGCGCCTGACTCCGAGGCAATACTCATAATGCAACCCTGTTTTAATATTTATGTTTTTTTAATTACGCTATCTCTTACTGCTCTTACCAAGTTTAATATCTTTTTGATTTTTTTCCACTGTCTTTACCCCAATTCCAGTGACTTTCGCTAAATCAGATGCTTTTTTAAACGCTCCATGCACTTTACGGTACTTAACAATTGCTTGAGCCTTTTTAAGGCCAACACCATTTAAGCTATCGGCTAACTCTTCTGCACTGGCTTTGTTCACATTCACTGGGCCCGCAAACGTAGAGAATGCAGTTCCACCGAAAAATACCGCCATCAACAAACCTTTTAAGAAATTTCTCATATTAATGCTCCTGGATTTAAAGATTGATATTCGACATGAATACCATCCCAGTAAGCCTAAAATAATAAAAACAAACAGCCCATCACTAAAAAACAAATACGTGATCTATTGAGCATAAAAGAGTAATACCGGCCCCATATCGTTATGGACTAGGGCCGAACAGTTTGATACTAAGCAATCTTTGATAGACACAAAAAACAACTAATCCAAATCCTAAGTCAAACATCACCTTATAATATTTTGTGCTAAAGCTCCTTATACTGGCATATACCACAATAGTAAGAAAGTGCTAACGGTTAAATCATCTTGAACATAACTGGCTTCACTTAATCGACTACTTGTCGCTAGCAATTTAAAGACTGCTGATAATAGCTGTTAAAGCAGTATCAGGTGAACCTGCCTGGGTGATAGGTCGCCCTATCACTAAATAATTACTGCCTTTACTAATGGCTTCCGTTGGCGTCATTACTCTTTGTTGATCACCCTTGTCACTGCCTTCAGGTCGTATCCCTGGAGTCACTAGACGAAAATTTGTAGGGATTATCTTACGTAGCTGTTCAACTTCCTGTGCAGAGCATACAACACCGTCCATCCCTGAGTCCACTGCAAGTACCGTCAGCCGCTCAACATTTTCATTGACCGTGCCATTCAACCCTGTTTCATGAATAGATTGCTCGTCGTGACTAGTGAGTATCGTCACTGCAATTAAGTGTGGCTTAACATTGTTGGGGGTACTGCTTTCATCAATGGCTTTGCGAGCAGCTTGCATCATCGCCCTTCCCCCTGAAGCATGTACATTCATCATCCACACCCCCAGTTCGGCTGCAGCACAACAGGCAGCAGCAACGGTATTAGGAATGTCATGGAATTTTAAATCCAGAAAAACATCAAAGCCCTTGTCTTGACAATATTTTACAATATCAGGTCCTGAACGCGTGAACAATTCTTTACCGACTTTTAAACGACAGTTAGTAGGCTCTATTTTTTTTATAAAATCTTTTGCTTTTTGGGCATCAGGAAAATCAAGGGCGACAATTACTTTGGGGTCTGGGTTGGAGTGGGTCATTTATGTCTCGTTATGTTAATTAAAATCTAGTGTCTTAGCGACAACCATAAGGCACGGCTTTTATGAGTTGCATCACCCAATAAACTATTATTCGCCTTCAACACCATGAATAGGTTTGACAGAGTTCCACTTTTTACAACCAGGGCATTGCCAGTGGATTGATTTACCAGCAAAGCCACAGGTTTTACATTCGTATACTGGTTTGCCTTCGATCAATTTATGCGTTAAGTCATATAGAATCATTAAATTCTTTTTAGCCTCCCCCTGACTATGCTGCAAACTTAATTCAATCAACCAATTTAATCCTTTGACTGAGGGACGCTTACGTAACTGTTCAATCACAAATTCCATGGCCTCGCGATCTGTGCCGTGTTCACGCTTAAGACCTGCCAGTGCTAACATTGGGGATATTCCATTATAGCGCTCAAGAATCGACTGTAAAAAGCTCATCATATCGTGCTCATTACCGGTTTTACGATAACAGTCCAACATGGGTTCAATGACTTCAGGGAAGTAATCAATATCTTGATCAACGACATGTTTGTACGAATTAATGGCCGCAGTAAAATTGTTATTACCGCTGTCAATGCGAGCCTGTAGCACGCTGGCTCGCACGCATTTTCTATCAATCGATAATGCCTTTTGGGCTAATTTTTCTGACTCTTTTAGACTATTTTCACAAAATAGTTTTTCACTCATCTCACAATAATATTGTGCGATAATATAATTCATGGATTTACTGGTCACTGTTTCAAGTCGACGACAGGTTTTAATGGCGTTTTCCCAATCCTGCTCTTGCTGATAAATGTCTCGTAAATGCGTCAATGCACGTGCAGTATGCTCATTGAGATCAATTAATTCCTGAAACAAATTTTCGGCTCGGTCAAATAGACCCGCCTTCATGTAATCTTCCCCCAGCTCCAACAAAGCAAGCGTGCGAATATCACTGTCCAGTCTAGGCCGGGCAATCAAGTTTTGATGGATACGAATAGCCCTATCCACTTCTCCTCGCCGTCGAAATAAGTGACCAAGAGCCAAATGCGTTTCTACTGTATCAGCATCCACTTCAACCATACGAATAAATACTTCTATCGCTTTATCAGGTTGTTCATTCAGCAAATAATTAAGCCCTTTAATATAATCAGAGCTAACCCCAGACAAGTTTTTCTCTTTACGTTGATACTCTCGATAGGCGACATACCATCCGGACGCAGCAGCAACAGGTAATAAAAGTAACCAAAGTGAATTCATTCTTAACGCATGCCCCGGTCGATGGGGGGCATGGTATTTTTCATGTCAATTTTTGGGAGTGCTTTCAGCAATTTTTTTTCAAGGCGAGTATTGCTACGTCTGAGTTTTAGAATGACCAGCAAAGATGAAAGCAAGCCCAACAAAGCACCAAGACCAAAGGTAATCACTATCGCCAATGCAAAATTTAGCTCGACTGGTTTTTCAAGAAAAATCAGGTTAATAGGAATAGTTGTCACTGTAATGATGTCTTGTTTCCCTTCAGGAATCTGCAAAATAAATTCTGAATTAAGAACAGTAAAAGTAACGACGAGTAAAACAATTAGTGCTGAAATAATGATTGAAAAAATACGCATAGAACAACCTTGTTATGCTGAACACACAAAATAGAGCGTTACACTAAAATAAGTATACCTCAAAAGTTGTGATAGGGTCAGATCCTATTCAGGCGCTCACTAATCACGACTGACCAAGATTATGGTGCCTTATGAAAATATCGGTAATATCTAAACAGCAAGTATGTGCTGGGTATGCGACTATTTAAAATCTACGCCTATAAATCGTGTAAATTTCATTAAGCTCAGTGCTAGACCAAGAAAAATTAAACAAAAATTACTGCTTACTCAACACTCATGAGCATGTTGAAATCATCTGATTGAGACTGGAGAGTAATAAGCTTTTTGAGGCTAGTTTAATCTTGGATTACACCGTATGAACGACACACTTCAAGCACCTGTCAGACAATACAACAAAAAGGGCCAACCCTAGTTCTTCATAGTCATAAGCAACTATCAAAAATTAAGGTTGACCCCTTTTAAAGTCCAATAAAAACGAATTAATGATTAATAAAGACAAAATCCATCATTTATTCGCCTGGATGCTCGTCTTGAGCCAGTGTTGGGTACTGATCTTTCTCAGCATCAACCCGTTCACGTAACTCTTTACCTGGCTTAAAATGAGGCACATGTTTACCAGGTAATGACACAGGTGACCCGGTTTTTGGATTACGGCCTATTCTCGGCGGACGATAATGTAATGAAAAGCTACCAAAACCGCGGATTTCTATGCGCGAACCTCCAGCCAGTGACTGACTCATTTGTTCTAGCAAATTTTTAACCGCGAGTTCTATATCCCTTGGATGTAGTTGACCTTGTTTACGAGACAAAGACTCAATCAATTCCGATTTTGTCATTATTCTACCCAACCTCCTGCTATGCGAATCCCTGACCTATTGTGGAAAACCCACATTAAGCCTCGAAAGCTATAATTTTTATGAACGCTCTGTACCAATCGATATAAGGTACATCAGCACACCGTAAATCCAGGTTGTTTAATTTTAAACATAGTAGCCACTTCCTGGGTTGACTGATATAACAAGTCTAAAATATACCAGCTCACCCTGAAAGTCTAAACTAAATTCTAGTTTTCGCTACTGTTATCTATCTGTTCTTTAAGAATATCTCCTAAAGAAGTCGTTCCTGCAGGAGAGTTACTTGAATACTCTTCCAGTACAGCGGCTTCGTCAGCAAAATCCTTCGCTTTAACAGACAGGTTAATAGTGCGGTTTTTACGATCAACGCCGATAAACTTAGCTTCTACTTCATCCCCTTCAGATAATACTGTTCGGGCATCCTCAACACGATCTCGTGCTAATTCAGAAGCGCGTAAATAACCATCAACATTTTCATCAAGTCCGATAATGGCACCTTTAGCATCCACTTCAAGAACCTTACCCACTATGATGCAACCCTTTTCATTAGCCGCTACCCAATTTGAGAATGGATCTTTATCGAGTTGCTTGATTCCTAATGAGATACGCTCACGCTCAGGATCAATCGCCAAAATTACCGTTTCCAGTTCTTGTCCTTTAGCATAACCACGAATCGCTTCTTCGCCAGTTTCTGCCCAAGAAATGTCTGATAAGTGAACCAAACCATCAATAGCGCCATCAAGTCCAACAAAAATGCCAAAGTCAGTAATAGACTTAATTTTTCCGCTGATCTTGTCATTCTTTTTATGATTACCGCCAAATTCTTCCCAAGGATTTGCAGCACACTGCTTCATACCCAAAGAAATACGACGACGATCTTCGTCAATATCTAGAACCATTACTTCAACTTCTTGGCCTAAATGAACCACTTTTGCAGGGTTTACATTTTTGTTAGTCCAATCCATTTCTGATACGTGAACTAAGCCTTCAACACCCTCTTCGATTTCCACAAAACAACCGTATTCAGCAATATTAGTGATCTTGCCAAACAGATGTGATTTTTCAGGATAACGACGTGCAATATCAACCCATGGATCACTGCCTAGCTGTTTCAAACCTAGTGATACACGATTTTTTTCGCGATCAAACTTAAGAACTTTAACGTTAATTTCATCACCAACGTTAACAATTTCTGAAGGATGTTTAACACGTTTCCATGCCATATCAGTAATGTGTAGTAGACCGTCTACGCCACCAAGATCAACAAATGCGCCATAATCGGTAAGGTTTTTAACCACACCTTTGGCTGTGTTGCCTTCTTGCAGATTTTCAAGTAATTGATCACGTTCTGCAGAGTATTCTGTTTCGACTACCGCACGACGAGAGACAACAACGTTGTTACGACGACGGTCAAGTTTAATGATCTTGAATTCTAGATCGCGACCTTCCAGATAGGACGCATCACGAACAGGACGTACATCAACCAATGATCCTGGTAAGAATGCACGAATATCATTCAGTGCTACAGTAAAACCACCTTTGACTTTACCATCAATCATACCAGTAATAATTTCATCAGCTTCCAACGCTTCTTCAAGCTTGGTCCATGCTCTTGCCCGCTTGGCTTTTTCACGTGATAAACGCGTTTCGCCAAAGCCATCTTCAAGAGAATCCAGTGAGACTTCTACTTCATCACCAGCAGCGACTTCTAGCTCGCCTTTCTCATTATAAAATTGGTCTACGGGAATTAAGCCTTCAGATTTGAGGCCAGCATTAACGACTACTACGTCGTTTCGGATTTCGAGTACCAGGCCCATGACGATGGCACCAGGTTTCATATTATTTGTTTTTAAACTTTCTTCGAAAAGATCTGCAAAAGATTCGCTCATTAAATTTCATCCACTCTTCAACATAGAAGAGAATTTACTACGGGCATCGATCAGCCGTCCGCAGGTTGATTAAAAATTGCCTTAATTATTACCGGCTAAGTAATAACAGACATGAGAATTGGGGTTAGACCCCATTGGTTTTGACAAGTGTAATAACCTGCTTAACCACTGCTTCAATAGACATAGTGCTAGTGTCTAGAATTATAGCATCCTTAGCGGGAACTAATGGTGAAACGCTACGTGTTTTGTCACGTTCGTCACGCTCCTGAATTTCCCTCGAAAGGTGCGCAAGATTAACATTTAAGCCTTTTTGTTTCAACTGTTTATAGCGCCTTTCTGCCCTTTCTTCAGCACTAGCGGTAAGGAATATCTTAACCACTGCCGACGGGAATACGACTGTTCCCATGTCTCTTCCGTCAGCAATTAAGCCTGGCTCAGTGACAAAATTGCGCTGCCTTTCAAGCAAAGCCCGCCGAACTTCTGGAATCGCGGCCACTTTAGAAGCTTGGTTACCACAAGTCTCGGTTCTAATAGCGTCCGTCACATCATTTTTATTAAGAAAAACACGCACATCCTCAGATTGAGTTTCAAAGTGGGTATCCAGATTTAATGCGATATTGGCGATGAGCGCAGGGTTACTGATATCAGCATTGCTATTCTCGACAGCCAAAGCAACCAAACGGTACAAAGCCCCGCTATCGAGCAAGTTAAACCCGAATTGTTTGGCCAGCTGCAAGCAAATTGTTCCTTTGCCCGACCCACTAGGGCCATCCACCGTAATAACCGGAGGGTCTTTAATGTTATTATTCAATAGTTCAATCCTATTCATGTCAAAAAAATGAATGTTACTGTGAATCGAGTGCACTGGCCAATAGAAGCTGATACCAAAATTTCGTCGATGGAGCTAAACCTAAACTCTCTATCCAGAAGACCCACAAACGATTTAGTACAGTGATTTATTTTTAAAATGACTTTTTTATAAATTGCATTAATTGCTAGCTACCATAATAATGTAAACAATATATTAACGAATATATAAATATAACTCACTACATAATCTTAATTAAAAACAACGAGTGTAAACTTAAGATATAAGCCAAGGATTTTATAAACAATATGAACGTGTCAATAATTCTACCTATTGTAACAGGACTGTTTCTACTTAGTTTTTTCTCGTATACTTTTGCCGCTGACTCTCAAAAAGAACAATGCAAAATACTTAGCACCGAAATGGACAAACAAATTATTTTTCGCCAGGACCCCGGGTTTTCACAGAAAGCCATCGCTAAAGTTAGATTAAATGACATTAAGACCATCACCAAAAATAGAATTTCTAATGATGAACAGTGGATTCATGTTAATTTTGATACCCGCAGTGGCTGGATTAACACCCTTTACATAAAATGCAAGTATTCACCACAAACCGCACAACAAATCATTTCAGATATCGCTAAAAAGACCATAGACTCGATTAAAAATAAAAACTGGAAAAACTTGGCGGCATTAGTCCACCCAGATAAAGGCATTCGATTTTCACCCTCGCTGAAAATAGATCTGAAAAAACACCAAGTCATTAAAGCCAACAAGTTACATAACGAATACTACAGCCCCTTTAAAAAGACCTGGGGCACCAACACGAAAAAAGGCACCCAAATTAAGATGACCTTTGCTGACTATGCAGAACAATATATTCACCGTGATAACTACTGGGATACCACTAGCGTTAAATTTAATCAGTTTAGTCATGCAGCCAAGAACCCCACTAACCTTGAAAGCACATACCCACATTCAATTATTGTAGAATATAGAGGAAAAACCAGCGCCTCGAACTTATATTTAATATTTGAAGAATCAGAGTTCGAATGGCGTATTGTAGCAATAGCCGGCACGCAAAAATAAACAAGCGATCGTGAGTGATTGAAACCCGCTCAATACATTTATTGGTAATAGGGATATTACCAATAATCACTAAAAGACAAATATAATAGTGCAAACAAATTTTTTATTGAATAACAAAACTCATGAAGAGTGATCGCTGGAAGTAGAAATAAACAATCCGCAGTCTTTAGCCATTGCGACAAAACCGGGAAAAGACGTATTCACATTAAGACAATCATTGACCCTAATCACACTCGTGGACATTAAGCCCGCCATCGCAAATGACATTGCAATACGGTGATCGCCATGACTATTCACTTCCCCTCCCGTCAACTGCCCACCTTCTATAATAATCCCATCGGACTTCACTACCACTTTAATGCCTAATATTTCCAGGCCATCTGCCATCACCTGAATTCGGTCGCTTTCTTTAACGCGCAACTCTTCGGCACCGCTTAAAATAGTCGTTCCTTCGGCACAGGCAGCAGCAATGAAAATAGCAGGAAATTCGTCTATTGCTAAAGGCACTAGAGCTCCTGGAATCTCTATCCCTTTAAGTGAGGCAGCCCTCACTTTAATATCAGCCACTGGTTCACCACACACTAAAGTTTCTGACAACACTTCAATATCAGCGCCCATTAATTTTAAAATATCAATCACCCCTGTGCGGGTCGGATTAACACCGGTTTGGCGTAACGTTAGCTCAGATCCTTTAGCAATAGAGGCTCCCACCAGGAAAAAAGCAGCTGAAGAAATATCAGCAGGCACTTCAATATCAACCGCCTTTAACTTCCCTCCTCCCTCAATACAAACGGTAGCACCCTCCACATTCACCTCATATCCCAAGCCTTGTAACATTCGCTCAGTATGGTCACGTGTTGGCGCAGGCTCTGTGACACAAGTTCTTCCTTGGGCATAAAGTCCAGCCAATAATACACAGGATTTAACTTGAGCACTGGCCACCGGCATAGCATAGCTAATTCCTTTTAGCGGTTGATTACCGACAATATTTAATGGGGCAGTGCCGTCCTCACAAGAATTTATTTTCGCTCCTAAACTGATACTAGGATTAATCACCCGCCGCATTGGGCGTGATGACAAAGAACTATCTCCAGTCAGTATTGAATCAAAATTTTGCCCTGATAATAGCCCTGTTAACAAACGCATTGATGTTCCAGAATTTCCAAGGTCTAACTCTCGATTAGCACCTTTTAAACCCTGCATCCCGACACCATGAATAATCACACGACCGTTAGTAGGTCCTTCAATGTCAACTCCCATCGCCCGAAAAGCATCCAATGTCGCCAAGGCATCATCGCCCTCCAAAAACCCTGTGACTTCAACATCACCGTCGGCGAGTGACCCTAACATGATGGAGCGATGTGAAATAGATTTATCACCGGGCACTTTAATTTCACCCACTAATGTTCCGCCACCTTGGACAATAAATTGCAAATTGTTGCTTGGGGGATTGCCGTCATTCATTTTAATTTTTTACTCTCTACAATAAAGCTGTGCGCTCAATACTCATGAGCAGGATGTTCAATCTTACTGATGTGGCAGTCAGTGGCGGTACATTTTAACTTAAGTCTTGAAATTATCACGGGCATGTTTTGCCCTCTTGAAAATCTCCAATAGTTGCTCACTATCATTACTCACAATAGACGCACGTAAACTTGATAAGTCTTCTTGAAAAAGATCTATCATTTTGACTATTGCTTGCTGATTATCAAATAAAATATCACGCCACATTACGGGGTCACTCGAAGCAATTCGGGTAAAATCTGAAAATCCCCCTGCCGCATATTCAAATATTTCTTGCCGCTCGTTCATTCGTGCAAGGGTGTCGACTAACGTAAAAGCCAATGCATGCGGTAAGTGGCTGGTGGCTGCCAATACTTCATCGTGATGCGCTGCCGGCATTTCACTCACTTTAGCACCGATTCGAGTCCAAAGTTCACGCACAACATTTAACGCTTCAGGATCAATATTTTCATGGGGAGTGAGTATTACCCTACGATTATCGTAAAGCTCCGCAAACGATGCTTCGACCCCACTATTCTCAGTGCCTGCAATGGGATGCCCTGGCACAAATTCGCTAGGCACTTCGCCATACACTTCTTTTGCTGCGTCAATCACGCAGGTCTTGGCGCTGCCCACGTCAGTCATTATAGTTAATTCTGATTTAAACTGCTTAAGCTGTACAAATAAATCTTTCATTGCCCCTAAAGGGGTCGCTATTATTACCAAACTGACATCAGCGATTGCGTTTTTTAGGTCAAGTGAATACTCATCAATAACCCCTAAAGTCTTCGCTTTCACTAGATTTTGTTCGTTTCGTCCGTATCCTGTAATATGACTACATAATTTATTACGCCGCATGGCACGCGCAATTGAACCGCCGATTAAACCGGTGCCAATAATACAAATACTTTTAAACATAATGGTCATTAATAACCTGTGTCAATAATTTCAGTCTCGATGGCTGACTGATGGAGAATGCTTCATCTCTTACAATAAACAGACAATTCGTCTCGCCACAAGTGATTTAGCCAGCGTGATATATTTTTCTGGCTAAAAGCCCTATCCGCTTACATAATATTTTCATCTGCTTACTTGTCTGCTTACTAGGGTCCGCTAATTTGTACAATATTTTTTAGCGCTGTAAGAAAACGTTCGTTCTCCGCAGCCGTTCCGATAGTCACCCTAATGTATTGTGGCAATTCATAATTATCAATCGGCCGTACAATAATACCTTGTTTTAGCAATGCAGGAAATAATTCACTGCCCGTAATCCCAGCGTCAATACAAATAAAATTACCTACAGAAGGAATCCAGCGATAGCCTAGGTCACTAATCGTAGCGACAATATGATCATAACCTACTTGATTTAACGCCACACTTTGATCGATATAATCTTGATTTTTTAACGCTGCCAACGCAGCTATTTGTGCGATAAAATTGACATTAAACGGTTGACGCACACGATTCATTAAATCCGTCAACACTTCGCTGGCCAAGCCATAACCTACCCGTAACGCAGCAAGCCCATAGGCTTTCGAGAAAGTGCGAGTCACTAATAAATTAGCAAACTCTGCTAACCATACACTAGAATCAGGGTAGTCTGCTTCAATCACATAATCAAAATAAGCTTCATCGATAACGACAACAATATTATCGGGAACTGCCTTGATAAAATCATACAGCTGCTTACGTGATAGCCATGTCCCGGTAGGATTATTAGGGTTGGCCACAAAGATAATACGCGTTTTATCGTTGATTGCTTTTAAAAATCCATCAAGATCATGCCCATGAGGCATAGTATGTTCAAACGAATTCGCTGGAACAATATTCGATTCCCCTCCTGCTGCTTGGGTGGCGATCGGGTAAACCGCAAACGCATGTTGAGAAAAAATTGCATTATCACCCGGCTTTAAAAAAACGCGAGCAATCAGTTCAAGGATGTCGTTAGAGCCATTGCCAATTGTAATACAGTCAGTACTTAGTGAGTGCCTGTCCGCAATGGCTTGTTTTAATTCAAAAGCATTTCCATCTGGGTAACGTGTCAGCTCACCCAACTGATCTCGAATTGCTTGCATCACTGACTCGGCAGCGCCCATTGGATTTTCATTCGAGGCTAACTTTATTATGTGACTAAGGCCTAATTCACGTTCCAGTTCCGCCACAGGTTTGCCAGGCAAATAGGGTTTCAGCGATTGAATTCCCTGATTCGCGCAAGAGAAAAGAATCGATTTCTTGTCATCCATATAGCTTCCCCTCTAAAGGACTGCGCGCGGGTAAGACCCCAGCACTTTTACTGACATGGCTTCATTATTAAGCTCTTCAATCGCTGTTTTAATAACTTCATCTTCAATATGGCCGTTAATATCTATAAAAAACACATAATCCCACATGCCTCGTCGTGAAGGACGCGACTCAATACGAGTCATGCTAATTTCGTGTTTTACGAAAGGTTGCAACAAACGATGTAGTGTCCCGACTTTATTACCGGCAGACACCAATAGTGATGTTTTATCGATACCATTGGACGACACAGGGTGACGACCCACAATTAAAAAACGAGTAGTATTATCAGGATCGTCTTCGATATTTTTGGCCAAATAATTTAATTGATAGATATCAGCAGCGCTTTCTCCAGCGATAGCCGCCGCCTCATTAGATTGATGCGCAAGTCTGGCCGCCTCAGCGTTACTACTCACAGAAATTCTATCCACCGCTGGTAAGTGACTGTCTAACCAACCGCGACATTGCGCTAATGATTGTGAATGGGAATAAACACGTTTGATATCGTCCATTGGTGCAATCGACATCAAATTATGATGAATTCGAAGTTCCACTTCACCGCAAATTTGTAAAGGTGAGTTCATGAACATATCGAGAGTATGGTTAATTACGCCTTCAGTGGAATTTTCAACGGGTACCACTCCATAATGACAGGCCCCGGATTCGACTTCACGAAAAATTTCGTTAATACTGCTCATCGACATTACATTCACTGAATGACCAAAATGTTTTAATGCTGCCGCTTGAGTAAAAGTTCCTTCTGGTCCAAGATAAGCCACTTTTAGCACCTGCTCTAGGGCTAGGCAGGCTGACATCACTTCACGAAATAATCGAGTCACTTCCTCATTACTGAGTGGTCCCTTATTTCGTTCTTGTACTCGCTGCAAAACAGCCGCCTCACGTTCTGGTCGATAAAATTCTGGATCATCTTCCACTTCACGTTTAATCTCAGCAACCTGCTGTGCATAACGTGCGCGCATATTTAACATATCTTGCAGTTGTTTATCTAGCGCATCAATTTTTTGTCGTAAATCGTCAAGAGTTATTTCATTAGGCATTTTATGAGTAATCGTAGTTAGTTAAAATCAGGGTTTACATTGCCCGATAACTCGGACAGACAAAACTCCGTCAATATCAGACAAAGCTTGTAATGCTGTGACAGGAATATCATCGTCCACATCCACTAACGTATAGGCCAATTCATCTCGTGAGGTATTTAACATATCAATAATATTCAAGCCAGCATCCGCTAGTGTGGTTGATACCTGACCTAACATATTAGGCACATTATCATTGACTACTGATAAACGATAGCCCTCTTTATGCGACATTTTTACTGTCGGAAAATTGACTGAGTTGCGAATATTGCCTGTTTCCAGATATTCTCGTAACTGGGTTGCAATCATAATCGCACAATTATCTTCAGCTTGTTGAGTGGAAGCTCCTAAGTGGGGTAACGTAATGACACGCGCATGATCCTTAATCAGGTTGCTTGGAAAGTCACAAGCATAGGCATATAATTTCCCGCTATCGAGAGCATCCACCATGGCTTGATCATTCACAATTCCATCGCGCGCAAAATTAAGAACCACCGCCCCATCTTTCATATTGGTGATTCGGGCGTCATTAATTAAGTCTTTTGTTGCATCAATCAGCGGAACATGAAAAGTAATAAAATCAGACTCTGATAATAGATGCTCAACACTAGTCGCCTGTGATACCTCAGATGATAATTGCCAAGCACGCTCTACTGTTATTGCAGGGTCATAACCTATCACATTCATGCCAAGTAATAAGGCTGCATTCGCCACTTCAACACCAATCGCGCCCAAGCCAATCACGCCTAAGGTTTTACCTGGCAACTCATATCCTACGTAATTTTTCTTGCCTTGCTCAACTGCTTTATGAATTTCTTCATCACTGCCCGATAAATTTCGAGCAAAATCCCAGGCTTGAGAAATATTTCGACACGCTAATAACATGCCTGCAATCACGAGTTCTTTTACTGCATTGGCATTAGCACCTGGTGCATTAAAAACCGGAATCCCTAACTTGCTCATTTTATCGACCGGTATATTATTGACACCAGCCCCGGCACGCCCAATGGCCTTTAATGACTCAGGCACTTCCATCTCATGCATCTTAAAAGAACGTAACATAATTGCATCAGGTTGCTGAATCTCAGACGCAATTTCATAACAGCCTAATGGAAATCGCTCTAAACCAGCAGCTGAAATATTATTAAGGGTCCGTATTTTATACATTACTCAAACTCCAATTCATTTTTAGCCAATAAAGTCATAACGTCATAACGCCTAACTTCCATAAGCAATAGGGGCAGACTCAATTGAACATTAGCTGTTCGTAGCTTCAAATTCCGCCATAAATTTAATTAATTCGTCTACACCTTCTTCGGGCATTGCGTTATAAATACTAGCTCGCATCCCTCCAACCGAACGATGCCCTTTGAGTGTGACTAAGCCACGTGCAGCAGCTTGCTCTAAAAATGTCGCGTCAAAATCGGCATTTGTTAGTGTAAAAGGAATGTTCATCCACGATCGAGCTGCAAGCACAACAGGGTTTGCATAAAATGAAGAATCATCAATCGCTTTATATAATTTTTCCGCTTTACGTTGGTTGGTATTACCCATCACACTGAGTCCGCCCTTTTGCTTGATCCACTCAAACACCAGGCCTGCCAAATACCAACTATAAGTAGGCGGAGTATTATACATCGAGTCATTGTCAGCCAAGACCTTGTAATTAAACACAGCAGGTAAAGAGTCTGAACAACGTGCCAGTAAATCTTCACGAATAATAACCAAACACAAACCCGCAGGCCCAATATTTTTTTGTGCGCCTGCGTAAATTACCCCAAAGCGACTCACCTCTAATGGACGAGATAATATGGTAGATGAAAAATCTCCGATTAAGGGAACTTCTCCAGTCTCCGGTATATAGGGGAACTCAACTCCGCCAATAGTTTCATTGGGTGTGTAATGAACATAAGCCGCTTCCGGATTAAGTTGCAGTGATTCAATCGCTGGTACGTCGCTAAAATTACTGCTTTCACTCGTGCCTGCAATGTTGACTGTGCATAATCGTTTTGCCTCAGCAACAGCCTTTTTTGACCAAGCTCCTGTCACAATATAATCAGCGCTTTGACCTTCAGCACAAAAGTTCATAGGCAATAAAGCAAATTGGGCTGAGGCACCGCCTTGCAGAAATAATACTTTATAGTTATCCGGTATCGCCAATATTTCTCGCACATCAGCTTCTGCCTGTGCTGCAATTGACATGTAATCTTTACCACGATGACTCATTTCCATGACAGAAGTGCCCGTGCCATTCCAATCTGGCATTTCTTGTTGTGCTTTAAGCAAAACATCGGTTGGCACCATTGCCGGACCGGCACTGAAATTAAATACGCGTGACATGAGATACTCCAGATTATTGTAATACGATTATTCGATTGAAAAATTACAGCAAGCAATAATACCCGCTACCTATATTTATTGTTGGACTTAAGCCGACCGACACCAGCACTTCAATAAGCACTGCTAACAAAAAATTGACTTAATTTTATAGTCACCATGCACCACTACCCATCACACAAATAGAACCAAAATTACGACTAGTGGTTAAACAAATAGTCGTAATATTCATACTGCCTTTCATGTTAGACACTTTTAATAACACAGTCATCATCAAGTGGCAGTATTCTTTTTTGTTTCATATTTAGTGCGCAGCTGACTCACAAACCAATAAGCTTACTTGCTCGACGGCTCATCACTATTGGGTTCACTGTCCGACTCACTGCTGCCTGACTCCTTACCTGCTTGACTTTCATCTACTCCTTTTTCAGCAGACTCAGCTTGACCACTATCATCAGATTCAGAGGCATTGTCTGAGCCAGCGCCTGATTCATTATCATCATCAGACTCATCTTCCGTCTCTTCTTCAAAACGTGCGACAGGCTCTACCCCTACAAGACGATCACCTTCTCCGATATTAATCAGACGAACACCTTGTGTATTTCGTCCCATCACAGACACTTCTTCGACTCGTGTGCGTACTAGCGTCCCTAAATTACTAATCATCATAAATTCATGATCATCCTCTACTTGTACCGCGCTCACTACATCACCATTGCGCTCACTAATTTGAATCGCAATAACGCCTTGTCCGCCACGTCCATGCACAGGATAATCATCAATCTTTGTTCGTTTTCCGTAGCCATTAGCTGTTGCCGTTAAAATTGACCCATCTTCATCAATATTGATCAAAGAAATCACTTTTTGATCTGCGGCTAATTTGATACCACGCACACCACAGGCAGTTCGGCCCATTTGACGCACTGATTTTTCATTAAAACGGATCGCTTTCCCTGCATTGGTAATTAACATGACATCACGCTCACCATCAGTAATAGTGACGTTTACCAAGTAGTCGCCTTCACGTAACTCGACTGCAATAATACCGCTGCTGCGAGGACGTGAAAAATGCGATAAAGGTGTTTTCTTGACTGTTCCATTGGCAGTGGCCATAAAAATAAATTTATCTTCACTAAACTCATGCACTGGTAAAACTGCATTAATTCGCTCATCTTTTTCAAGAGGAAGCAAGTTAACAATAGGTTTACCTCTTGCAATTCGTGAGGCTTGTGGCAATTCATACACTTTGAGCCAGTAGGCTTTGCCTCTACTGGAAAAGCATAAAATAGTATCATGAGTATTCGCCACAAATAACTTGTCGATAAAATCTTCTTCTCGCACACTGGTGGCAGCTTTACCCTTGCCACCACGCCGTTGTGAACTATAGACAGTCACAGGTTGTGCTTTGGCGTAACCCGCATGAGACAAAGTCACTACTACGTCTTCTTCTGTAATTAAGTCTTCGATTTGCAAGTCTTGATGTAGATGAATAATTTCTGTGCGTCGCTCATCCCCATATTGCTCACGGATAGACTCAAGCTCTTGGCGTATTTCAGACATTAATCGATCAGGATTTGATAAGATATCGAGTAAGTCATCAATCTCATCTAACAACGCTTTATACTCAGCAATTATTTTATCCTGTTCAAGACCTGTTAATTTTTGCAGCCTTAACTCAAGAATTGCTTGCGCTTGTGCATCAGATAAACGATAGCCATCTTTACCTAAACCCATTTCAGCCGAAATACCGTCTACACGAGCACTTTCACTGGCACGCGCCAACATATCTTCGACTGCTCCAGGCTCCCAAGCTTTCGCCACTAACGACGCTTTCGCTTCTTTGGGTCCTGAAGATTTTTTAATTAAGGCAATCACTTCATCAATATTAGCCAGCGCCACCGCCAGACCTTCTAAAATATGGTTTCTTTCTCTTGCTCTGCGTAAATCATACACTGTACGACGAGTCACTACTTCACGTCGGTGCTGTATAAATGCACTTAATAACTGCTTAAGGTTTAATATTTTAGGCTGCCCTTCGGTCAAGGCTACAATATTAATTCCAAACACAGTTTGCATCTGCGTTTGTTTGTACAAATTATTCAGTACAACATCAGACACTTCACCACGTTTTAACTTAATCGCTACACGCATTCCATCCTTGTCCGACTCTTCACGAATCATCGAGATACCCTCGATTTTTTTATCGCGAGCCAGCTCATGAATTTTTTGGATCAGGACTGCTTTATTAACTTGATACGGCAATTCAGTTACTATAATCGTTTCGCGACCTTTCTTTTCTTCAATATGTGTTTTCGCCCGCACATAGATTTTTCCACGACCCGTTGAATAGGCTTCCTGAATTCCACGTGCGCCATTAATGTATCCTGCTGTTGGAAAGTCAGGACCAGGTAAAATTTCCATTAACTCAGCCAAGCTAATATCTGCATTTTCAATCGTCGCGATACACGCGTTGATTACTTCGGTAATGTTGTGCGGAGGAATATTAGTTGCCATTCCCACTGCAATACCAGAAGACCCATTAATTAATAAATTAGGCAATCGCGCAGGAAGGACAGACGGCTCACTTTCGTTACCATCATAGTTAGGCACAAAATCGACTGTCTCTTTATCCAGATCAGCCAACATCTCAGTGGTAATTCGTGCCATGCGAACTTCTGTGTAACGCATTGCTGCCGCATTATCACCATCCACAGAACCAAAGTTACCTTGACCATCAATTAACATATAACGCAAAGAAAATGGTTGCGCCATACGCACGATAGTATCGTAAACAGCAGTATCCCCATGCGGATGATACTTACCGATTACATCACCTACCACACGTGCAGATTTTTTATAAGGTTTGTTATATTCGTTGTTTAATACACTCATCGCATACAGAACACGACGATGTACCGGCTTTAATCCGTCTCTTACATCAGGAAGGGCTCTACCTACAATGACGCTCATCGCGTAATCAAGATAGGATTGCTTCATCTCGTCTTCGAGATTTATCGGTACTATTTCTTTGGCAAATTCCGCCATAATGAGGTTGAAATCCTTGTATTGATAATATTCTGTAAAATACGGGGCTTTTGCTTGATTTCCCCTCACACGCACTGACGTGATTTTGAATCCCAATATAATAACACAATAGTCATACCCACTGCATTATCTAAAAAAACGCCTACAGGCTTTCTATGGGCCGTCAAACACAGTATTGTTTAATTATTATACTATAATAAAGAGTTTTGGCTTATAATTTAAGCAATATTATGATTTATGCAATATAAAATAAAAACGGACTGAAAATCAGCAGAACTATTTCATGAAACTTTAAATAACCTTTATCATTTAGGCCGGCTACTCACACCTAATAGAGGCCAGTAATGAGCAAAGATCACTCTAGTGACCACTCGAAATCCACATGTATGCCATAAAAAGACAGGATCAAGACAAGAACAAGAACAGGGATAAGGCAGGAAACGAACGACTTTAAGTTAACAATACACAAATACTAGCCGCACTAAGAAGTGAATAGAGATAGCAATTAAACAGCACTAAGAGTTTAACCACATTAAAAATTTAATCACTTTAAAATTTCTTACAACACTTATTATAAAGACCTCGTCATATTATATAAAAAAATGCCCCACCAAAGATTGCCTTTAGTGGGACATAGTAAATATTAACTTTACTTATAAGCCTTATAACTTATTTATGGTCTCGCTATCCCGTGTTTTTTAAGAATGGTCGAGAAGATTGTAGACTTCAAGGCTATCATCAATTTTTCACGTGCTTTTAATTGCAGGGGCGTCCAGCTTCCTTTAATTCTCACCGCTTTCAGTACGCCGACTTTATTACCGGCCATAGGGACAGGCTTATCGACAGTACCGCCTAACGCAACAATGTCAAATTTATCTGGAAAAGTACGCTTAAAATATAGTGCAAGATGATAAAAGATAACACCTGCATCTGCATTACCCGAGCTAATTGCCCAAGGAATTTCACGATGCATAATCCGCTTACCACTTACCCATTTACCTGTTTGTTTGCCTGAAAAAATACCGTTAAACAAAGCATCTGCAGTCATACCCTTTGGAGGGGATTTATCATTGCTTGCGATATTAAAAATGGTGCCCGAAAAATTACCAAAAGAACCAGCTTCCATAGTAGGATTTGGGGTGACTAAGACCACGTCTTTTTTAGCTAAATCCCAAACATTCTTGATACCTTTTGGGTTCCCTTTTTTGACTAAAATCACATTTCCATAATTTTTAACTACTGGTACAGGCTTACCATCAGTCACTCCAAGCTTGATCAGTTTCTTCATTAACTTGCCTGGACCTACTGCCACTTGTGGGCGACAATTTAAATTAAGATTACCGAATTGAACTACATTACTTTGCGTTTGTGAGGGTGAAATAGGAGGGCTGGTGGTATAAAACCAGGTTTTTATTTCTAATGCTTTTGCATTTTCCTTTAAATAAACTTGCCATAATTCACGTAAGGCCATGTGATAATTGCCCGCCGTTGATAACACAATATCACAACGCCCGATTTGACCATGCAAATCATTTAAACGATTTGCAGTCGGTTCTGTCAAATTAGGTTTTTGTTTTGCAAAATCTTGTGGCCAATTTAGCAACGACTTAATCGATACAATTTTAGGCTCGCCGGTTATTTTAGGGACTGCTATTAAATTTGAGGTAGAAAATGCAGACAAGACAGCAATCAATCCAATGATTGTAAATTTCATATACTCTCCAGGTTTTTTGTTGGGTAACTTCGAATCTTATTTTTATATTTGTTATTTGATTGCAGAGTTAAAATCTGGCAATTCATTTGCCTGTGAAACATATAAATAATATTTTATAATGAAGCCCTATTGAACCACAGTTTAATTTATTATACAAATCTTCTTATAATATAATACCTTAGCTAATAATAAGATCTTAGCTAATAAAAAAATATTAGCGACAACAGACATATTCATTGGACAACGCTAAACTATAAAAACAAACGACTAATTTTTTCCTCGTCAGGTAATGGCACAACTCCCTTCTCCGTCACCAAAACATCCACTAATTTTGCGGGCGTAATATCAAAGACCGGATTCCATGCATCACACGCAGCAGCAATCCGTTGTCCAGAGAAACTCAATAACTCATCACTGTTACGCTGCTCTATAGGAATTTCAGCTCCTGTTGCAGTGTGTAGATCAATGGTTGAAGTAGGAGCCACCACCATCAATTTAATCCCATGATATCTGGCATTGACGGCTAATGAGTATGTGCCTATTTTATTAGCAACATCACCATTAGCGGCCACTCGGTCTGCTCCTACTATGACCCAGGCGACTTTATTCTGCTGCATTAACCAAGCCGCCGCACTGTCCACTATCAATGTTACCGGAATATTGTCACGCGCTAACTCCCAAGCCGTTAGGCGTGAACCTTGTAACCAGGGGCGAGTTTCATCAGCATAGACTTGTGAAATTTTACCAGCGGCATAAGCCGAACGAATAACGCCTAACGCAGTCCCATAACCTCCTGTCGCTAATGCTCCTGCATTACAGTGAGTCAGCACCGCACTTTGCTCAGTGATTAGATTGGCTCCCAACTCACCCATCGCCTGATTAATCATAATGTCTTGTTGATGAATATAGTGTGCTTCATTTTCAAGTTTTTTGATGACACCACTTATTGACTCGGTGGCTACTTGGCTAAGAATATTTTGCATACGCTGCAATGCCCATTCTAAATTAATTGCCGTGGGTCTCGCTTGAGAAAGGTGTTTGATATCTGCTTGAATAGCGGTCATAAATTGACCGGTTGATGATTGCTGCTGAGTGAGTGCTGATAAAACAACCCCCCATGCTGCTGTCACTCCAATGGCAGGAGCCCCACGTACCACCATATCAGTAATTGCCTGTGCCGTCTGAGCAGCATTATGACACACTATATATTCATCTACTTCCGGTAATTTACGCTGATCAAGTAATTTTAAAGTCTGTTGTTGCCATATTATGGGACTAAATATCACAATAGATTCGCCTGCTGGTGAGAGAAATTAAAGATTAATTAAAAATTAGCTGACGATACTGCATTTCAATAAGATCAATGTCAAGGCGATGATTGTTGAACATTCTGAATACTACTGAATCTTATAATTCCTATTTCTTCGTACTCGGCACCTCCCTTAGGCTGCAACACAAGAAAGTCAAGAAAACCCAACTGATCAAATGCAATCGCACTTATATTGGGCCTGTGAGTAATTAATATAAGATTACCCTTGCCAGTATAGGAGCCTATTATTTTAGTCAATTGCTTACTTTGTTGTTTGGCCTTAGTCGCTGTCAGCACTTGCAGTAATGATAAGTAATTGGCCGCCTTTCCTCTATTAAACACAATTTGAGCGGTATCACTAGTTCTACAAAAAGGACTATGCAAAACACTAGCAATCAAAATTTGTTTTAACTTAAAATATTGACTTAATATTTTTGCATCAGCTTTACCCTTTGCAGACAGCGTTCGTTCTTTTTGACATTGGGGGTCACGGACTAAAGAACTATTTACAGAACTATTATTAGTTGCTGCATTGTTTGTTGCCGCATGCCGCATCACTATTACTTTTCCACCTTCAGCGAGTTTACTTAAAATGCCTTTATTAGCAAATGAGTTATTGATTACTAAACACATCATAGTGGCTACTATGCCTCTGACAGCATAATTTTTTCTACTATTTTTCATCCAATCATTCCTTATTAAAAATCAAAGACCCTTTATATTTTTGATCAATCGCTTAATACTTTTTTCACTAATATTCGCTGTACGCGCTGCTGAGATATAGAGCCTCCAATCTTTAATGCTTTGAGTGTGTAATGCATTATTTAACGCCATTAACCATTGAGGTGACTTATTTTTGAATGCTAAATTTTTATCACCCACCATATAAGGAAGCGATTCATGACTCGACTTCGTTGGCAGTAAGTATTTTACAGTGTACAAAATATTGGGGGTTTTGTTCCAAACAATATTAACGCTATAGGTCATCGTAGGCTTATTGATAGACCTGCGCTTTTCAAGCCAACCCTTATAAATTCCAACACCTTTATAGACTGCGACCACCGCCCCACGACCCTTTAACACTAGTGCCAGCAGCTTACCTGAATCTTTATCGGTCATTTTTTTGCAATCAACCATTGCTGGTGTTGTACTATAGGCTAATATCAGCAAGTCTGAGTGACGCACAGGCCCACCAAACATATTGATTGTTGCCGCTATTCCTGCGCTTGTCGTCGTTTTTTTGGTCGACCCAATTTTACTACTGGCAAACACATCGGTCATTTGTTCATTGTTTGAAAGAAACAAATGAACCATTAGCCCCCCTTTTTTGGCCATCAACATCAATTCATGACGCCCCCCCTTTCGCTTTAAAATGTAGACTGCACCGTAGTCTATCGCCGGAATAGGAATATCAATGTTATTCCATGTCAACATCCAGTATTGGCCTGACGTAGTGACACTTGGCCTTTGTGTAAAAATAGTGTTAAAACTATCCTTATTGATCAGCTTTTTCTTAAGCTGTAAACATTTTTCATTACTGGTGCTTGCCATTGATATCTCTATCACCAACAAAGCCCCCATTATTACGATAAGTTTCAAACCTAAAACGAGCTTACACATCGACCTGGTCATTATTTAAACTCCATAATACTAATAACATAATAAACGAGTTCTTTAGCCACCAAAGTCACATTAATACAGCGTTTATAGAGGCCAAACCACAAGACACTCTAAAAATAACACTCTCCGTACCGACTAAGAAGCATTCTCATCAGTATGGCAGATAATACTCGTAACGTTGATTACCACCAATAAAACTATCACCATGGAAAAAAATTAAAAAATAGAATGGAAGATAAAAAAAGAGCAACAAACTCCGATCCGCACCCTGCCCACAAGTACTAAAAATTAAACTGAAAAGTTATCCGGAAAATAAACACTTCAAGCTAATATTAGGATCGTAAGCTGAGCACTAACTGCCGTATAATGGATGAAAATTAGCAAATATAAGTAAGCAGGACAGATATGGACAACAATACTGACGATAATAACGACTCTTTAATTGATGAACTCATTCATGCTCGCTGGGTGATTCCAGTCGAACCACATAATATGGTGCTCGATAATTTTAGTATCGCAATTCACGATGGGATCATTATCGATATATTACCGCAAGACAAGGCTCGCCAACGTTATCCAGCAAGAAACGTTTACGAACTGCCTGATCACGCATTAATTCCCGGTTTGATTAATAGTCACACACATGCAGCAATGAATTTAATGCGTGGTTATGCTGATGATCACTCACTGATGGATTGGTTACAAAAGCACATTTGGCCAGCAGAACAAAAATGGGTTAACAACGAATTTGTACGAGATGGTAGCCAGCTCGCCATTGCAGAAATGCTGCGTAGCGGTACTACTTGTTTTAATGATATGTATTTTTATCCCGAAATTACAGCCCATGTCGCACAAGAATCAGGAATACGAGCCACGGTGGGCTTAATCGTGCTGGATTATCCCAGTCGTTGGGCAAATAATGCCGATGAATATATCAAAAAGGGCTTACAATTACATAATGAATTACGCGATTCGGCGCTAGTGTCTACCGCATTTGCCCCTCATGCCCCCTATACAGTATCAGACGAACCACTAAAGAAAATTAGAACGCTGAGTGAACAACTTGACATTCCAGTCCATATTCACGTTCATGAAACCTTATCAGAAATCAACGAAAGCATGAGTCAATATGGCCTCCGTCCTCTACAAAGACTGCATAAATTTGGCTTGATTAGCCCTCGCATGTTAGCCGTCCACATGACGCAAGTGAATAAACATGATATCCAGCTCTTAAGTGAAAATAATGCCCATATTATTCACTGTCCTGAATCCAATATGAAATTGGCGAGTGGCATTTGTCCCGTGCCAAGCTTGCTTCATGCAGGCATCAACGTTGCTCTTGGCACTGATAGCGTCGCCAGCAATAATGACCTCAATATGTTAGGAGAAATGCAGACTGCTGGCTTGATTGCAAAGGCCAGTACCGAAGATGCTGAAGCCCTCCCTGCCGCAGACATATTGCGTATGGCGACACTCAATGGTGCCAAAGCACTTGGACTAGAAGATATCATTGGTAGCCTCGCGGTCGATAAGGCTGCTGATATTGTTGCCATTAAACTTAATACGCTTGAAACTCTACCAGTGTACAACCCGATCGCAACGCTTATTTACTCAGCATCGAGGCACAATGTTTCTCATGTGTGGGTGAATGGCAAGATTTTGTTAAATAACAAAGAATTATGTACAATGGATATTGACGCTTTAATTCAGAAAGCGCATTCATGGCAAGAGAAGTTACAACACTAATCAGGGAAGTTTTGAGGCTAAGCCACTCGCAACAGCCTACTAGAACAACGACCGATATAGATTAAACACAGTGTTTTAAAACGGTAATAGTAATTTTTATGATCCTGACAATATTGGGTAATCACTATGAGTAAAACACAAGACAACAATGTTGATCCACATGAAATCAATAAATTTGAGCAACTGGCGAGTCGCTGGTGGGACCCTCAAAGCGAATTTAAACCTTTACATGAGATTAACCCCTTACGCCTGAATTATATCGACCAACGCGCACCACTGAAGGGAAAAAAGGTCATAGATGTTGGTTGTGGTGGTGGAATCTTATCAGAAAGTATGGCGGTACGGGGTGCACAAGTGACTGGCATCGATATGGGGGAAGCCCCTTTATCGGTCGCTCGTTTACATGGCCTGGAATCGGGCGTGAACGTTGATTACCAACAAATGACTGCCGAACAACATGCGCAACAACATCCAGGCGAATACGATTTAGTGACTTGCATGGAAATGCTTGAACATGTTCCAGACCCTGCCTCAATCGTGCAGGCTTGTGCAACACTAGTCAAACCCGGCGGACATGTGTTTATGTCTACTATTAATCGCAATCCAAAATCTTATCTCTATGCCGTGGTGGGTGCAGAATATGTATTAAATCTACTGCCCAAAGGGACACATGACTACAAAAAATTTATTAAGCCCTCAGAACTAACACAGTGGTTACGAGCCAATGCGCTCGACATACAGGACTTAAGTGGCATGAGTTACAATGTATTTAACCAACAGTATAAAATTGCTAGCGACATTTCAGTCAACTATTTACTCGATGCGGTTAGTGATGCTCATTCTAAAAGTTAAGATTAAAGAATCAAGCACTAAAAATTGAGAAATTAACCGGCCCAATCAGGACGGGGATTGACTGTACAGTAGTTTCATCACCATTAAGCAAAGGCTTGTCAAACTATGAACCTTAAAGCAGTATTATTTGATCTTGATGGCACCCTACTTGATACTGCCGCTGATATTGCTATCGCTATTAATACAACACTTGAATGTTATGGGCATAGAAAGTTATCATTAAAAACGGTTTCTGAAGGTATTTCACATGGAGCTGCAGGAATATTTTCTCGCCACCTCGATATTGATCCTAATAAACATCAAGAATTAATCAATCACTTCATGGACACTTATCAACAGTGTCAATTTCACAATACCCATATTTATGACGGAATCAAACCACTGTTGGCTTTTCTTAAAGAGTCTAATATAAAATGGGGAGTAGTCACTAACAAGTCAGAACGGTTTACTTTGCCTATACTTAAAAAGGTAAACTTATTGCACAGCGCGGCTTGCGTAGTCAGTGGAGACAGTACGGCCTATCGTAAGCCACACCCAGCACCTGTCTTATTGGCTTGCGAACAATTGAACATTAAACCACAGCATATTTTATTGGTAGGGGATCACGAAAAAGATATTAAAGCAGGACATGCAGCAGGAACCTGTACTGCGTTTGCAAAATATGGTTATATAGACAATATGATTGATAATATCAATTCTGAACAGAAGTTTTTAACTGCAGCAAAACATACCATACAACAACCCATACAGTTGCTTGACATTATTAAGAAATATTAACTCATGGCAAGCATAGATTTTCAGTACTGGCATATGACCATTATTAATTGATCAGTGATGATCAATAACATTCACAGATAAGCCTAAGGAAGCACTGCACAATGACGCCTTTTATGTCACCCGTGATTATTTCGATTATCCTAGCGGCTGCAAGCTTGTCAGCATTCCTTACATGGTTTCTCATTCATATACGAAATTTGAAAATTGTAACAGCCTATAAAAGTAAAATACACCATTTACAAACCACTCTAGACCTTGAACGTGAAAATTTTAAACAACAAACAAATGCACAGCAACAACTTGCCCATGTTTTTAGTACCTTGTCCAGTGAGGCATTGCGCAATAATAACGATACTTTTTTACAGTTGGCACAAGAAAACCTTAAACAATTTCAAATTAAGGCGGAGACCACTTTAGACACTAAAGAAAAGGCCATTGAAAATCTGCTTAAACCTATTCACGATGCATTACATAAAACAGAACAGCAGATACATGAAATTGAAAATGATCGCAAACAGAGCTTTGGTGCCCTCAATCAACACCTAGAATCATTGGCCAAAGCGCATGAACAGTTACAAGGCGAAACCCGAAATCTAGTGACCGCACTCCGCCGCCCCGAAGTGCGTGGCAAATGGGGCGAACTCACCTTAAAACGAGTCGTTGAATTGGCTGGCATGATTGATCGCTGTGATTTTTTTGAACAGCCCGCCAGCCATTCTGATCAAGGGTTATTGAGACCTGACATGATTGTACGTTTACCCAACGAGCGAGAAATTATAGTAGACGCTAAAACTCCATTAGATGCTTATTTAAATGCCATTGAAGCTAGTGACGATGCTACACAACAAGCTGAATTAACACGTCACGCAAAAAATGTGCGGGCACGCATTAAAGAGCTGGCCAGCAAAGCTTATTGGCACCAATTCAAGCAGGCTCCTGATTTCGTGGTGATGTTTATCCCCGGCGAACAATTTTTGTCTGCCGCAACCGACATCGATCGAGACTTGATCGAATATGCCTTAAAACAAAAAATCATAATTTCTACGCCAACCACCTTAGTCGCCTTATTACGCGCAGTCGCATATGGCTGGCGTCAGCAATCTTTGGAAAAAAATGCAGAGCAGATAAAGCAACTAGGAGAAGAACTTTATACCCGTGTCGCCAAATTTACAGAGCACCTCACTAACATCGGAAAAAGCTTAGGTAAAACTGTCGAACACTATAATATGTCGATAGGGACGCTGGAACGACAGATTATCCCTTGTGCACGTAAAATGGAAGAACTGGGGATCGAAGCGGATAAGTCGCCCGAATTAGCAGATCAAATTGAAACTAATGTACGTGAAATACAAGCAGAATTACCCTCTAAACACAAATCTGATTCATCTCAGGCGACTGACAGCCACTCTACGACAGCGGTAAAAAAATCAAATACTATTGATGATGGCAAAAAAACTAGTAATGAAGCCAATAAATCTCACCCACAATTAAGTGACTCTTGACTTGCCATTGTCCTGTCTCATAAGCTCTTTATTTTTGTACTGTACTCGCGATGTACGTTATCATTATACTTCACTATGACCAGTGACATTTTGATAATATAAAGAACATTACCGTAATTGACAACAAGGTGAAAAACAGGACCAATACAGCACTCAGCCTTATTGTGACACTATGCTGATTCATGCCAACTGAAAAATTTTCACTAGCCTTTTAGCCCTTTAATTGCTTTATAAATTCTGATGCCCAAAAATTCAAACTCAGACGAACTACTCGAAAAAGTGCTACGACCAGGAAGTAGCTTTTACTACTCCACGTTGCACTTCAATCATCAACAAAGAACCCTACACGCCATTTTATTTGCACTATTTCAGGAATGGATGTCTCTGTATGATAATAGTCGTGAGCCACAAGTCGCGAATACCGCCTTACATTGGTGGCTACAACAAATCGACCATTTCTCAAAATGCACTACCAGCGATGAACCTCACCCCTTACTGGATCGATTAGCGCCGTTACATAAGACTACTACACTCAAAACACTTATCTGTGAGCGTATGAAAAGTATTGTAGTGACCTTGATACAAAACCAGCATGAGCATGACACTACTGAATCGCTTAACACTTTTTTAAAACACACTTGGGGGAATTTATGCGTAATGTCAGGGCTTATTCCTTTAGATGGAAACGTATCTAGTGAGAAATTATTTGATGAAAAGTTAGCCAACGAGCAAATTACTGAGCAGGCATCGTCTGCTAGAAAATCAATAAACCGCTCAGAACATAGTATTAAAGACCAGGAGACCCACCTCGCTATTCAACAACAAGCCGGACTTTTAATTGGTTATTACACTCTGGTTAAACAACTCGCAGGGCAGCTCAATGCACAACGATCTCCTCTCCCTTTAGCATGGCTAAAAGCATGGGAGGTCACTCCGACATCACTAGTTTCTGCGCTCCAAACCACACCTAAAAAAGCAAGTGACTCCGCACAAGCCATTGCTTCCAAAAAAATCAAAACTTTACTGCTTACAAAAATAAAGAGCCTATTAGAACAAGAGTCCATCACTCTGGAGTCACTTTTAACACAACAAACTCACTATGACCTTAGCTGTCTTACTTCCCTCAAAGTGATTAGGTTTGAATCAGCATTATTAGACCTGACTATTCAACAAGGTTTTCAGATTTTTGATTATCGTTTACAAATATCGCCCTTGAAAAAATTCTGGCTGGCATGGCGCTGCAAATACCACTACCAAAAACGTCGTTTCAGAAAAATCATCGCCAACGCTTGAACTTCTGTATAATATTGGTTAGTTTTTAATCTAGCAGGCCAAATTTCTCGTCCTGAATATCACTAGAGTCATAATATCGGAGAACCAATGAATAGTAGTATAAAAGCCCTTGAACAACGAATTGTGCTGATTACTGGCGCTGCTGAAGGTTTAGGGTATGAGTTATCGTTAGCCCTAGCAGAACAGGGAGCCACTATTATTATATTAGATCACCAAGTCCCAAAATTAGAAAAACTATACGACACTATCGTCGAAGCTGGATTTTCTGAACCCGCCATATACCCTATGCAACTAGCAGGAGCTACCCAGGAGAATTTTAACGAGCTCGCAAACACGGTCCAACAAACTTTTGGTCGTCTTGATGGCCTTATTCATAATGCCGCCTATTTACGTTCACTAACACCCCTGCCGAATCTGGCCCTGAATGTTTGGAATGAAACTATTCAAGTCAATTTAACAGCACCTTTTCTACTGACCCAGGCATGCCTGCCTATGCTTAAAGCCGCTGAAAAAGCTTTACTACTCTTTATTTCAGATCGTGTGGATACAGACAATGACAACTATGCGTTTCGCGGCGCTTATGGTGTTTCAAAAGCAGGGCTGGATGAGTTAGCCCGCACCCTTAAAGATGAATTCGAAGACAGTACTGGCATATCAGTCATTAGTCACGACCCAGGCCCAATGTTAACTAGTTTGCGCGCACTGATTTACCCTGGTCAAGGGGCTAATATTCCTACCGCAAAAGAAGCCTTAGCTCCTATCCTAAGCCTGGTCAACAACTCGCTCTAAAACCATTGAGATCTGCCCGCCTGTGGTTCTTATCACGGTGATAAGAACAATTTCCGCGATGAGGATTTTCATAATGTATCGACTATAAATTTGTGGTTTTATCAATCAATAGAATTTACTCAATGATTCAAGGCTCACTTAATAATAGCCCTAAAAAATACTTCTCTAGAATATCTCTCTACAATATTAAACAAAATAATTCTTAAGTATCTCAGAAAGCCTACCGCTAACAATGTTAAGGAATCACCAAAACAGTATTTTTGGATGAATGGCTATGCCACAGAAGGTGGCGATAACTCACTAACACGAGTGGATTTAATGGAAACATTATGAATAACCAACAGATGAATAATAAATACTGGAAATTCTCAAATATTAAAATTGTTCACAAGGTATGGATCGGTTTCTTACTGGTTATAGCACTATCCACAGCGATTAGTTTAGTCGCTTTACAGAGTTTT
>UOFL01000010.1_pt1 | contig 57447 bp, 49 predicted proteins | sample 1990081 | NCBI WGS metagenome assembly UOFL01 (sample SAMEA4728526, study PRJEB27164) | hydrothermal vent metagenome | biome: marine basaltic hydrothermal vent biome; feature: marine hydrothermal vent; material: mineral | place: Pacific Ocean | collected 2011-06-14/2011-07-23 | depth 1741 m | reverse complement strand
GCCAGTTTCTCTGCTGGCGCACCGATATCTCCCGCCACACTCACATACGCGAAAAATATTTTTTGCGACTGTACTGTTAAGTGATATCTAACAAACGGAATTGCTAGGACATAACTTTTATGTTCTATTTAGATATGGCATTGGTCGTAGCTATAACTTTGAGCATAAGGCGGAAATTACACAGTTTTAACTATAAGATGAGCATGTTAAATTAGAAGCATAAGTTGAAAATACTGCTCAACTTATGGTTAGAAGTACATTGAAGTCAATTTACACATAAAGTTATGGAAATAAGGTATTATTCATTAGTTCGTGTAACGGAAAGACTAATAGTTTAGTGCTATTTCGATTATTGGAGTATGGATGCTGTCACTCCCATTTAAAAAACAACGAGTCATATCCCCTTGGCTATGCCGACGATACGCAATAGTTATATTATTTGGAAGCGCCCTAGTATCAATACTCGCTCCTAACGTAACCTTTTCATCGGAACCCGATAGCGATGGCAAGGTCATTTACAAAGAGTTCGCTGAAACCCCGAAAAATCCTGATCGTTTTATCCAAAACATTTCCACCAATAAATTTAAGTAACAATTAAATGCCTCAATAAAATTTAACGGTCAATTATTTGCCGTCGGTAATGGTGGTCTAATCGTAACTTCTTATGATTCAGGCAACACCTGGAAAGTTAAACCCAGTCACACAAAACAATCGCTTGTGGCCATCACCGCAGTGGGCACAAAAACGCTGGTGGCCGTAGGTTATAATGGCACGATCGTCACCTCGCATGATTCAGGCAACACCTGGAAAGTTAAACCCAGTCATACAAAACAATGGCTTCATGCGATCACTGCAGTGGGCACAAAAACACTGGTGGCCGTGGGCTGGGAAGGCACCATCGTCACCTCTCATGATTTAGGCAATACCTGGAAAGTCCAAACCAGTCACACAAAACAACTCCTTAATGCCATCACCGCAGTGGGCACGAAAACACTGGTGGCAGTGGGTAATAAAGGCACTATCAATACTATGCCCTTATTACATATTCCTTCACTGTACAAAATAACTCGTTTTGAAAGACTTGATAATGCAGTCACATTGGTCATGGAGCTTAATGATAAAGATGATGTGTGCAAAAATATATGTGATTTAAATCTATACATGCGTAATGATATTAAGGGGAAACCTGGTGGAGAACATTTACCGCTAGTGGCCACCAGAGTTAAACCAAGTCACTCATTAAAACCACAATGGCGGGTAAGCTTTAGTCCGAATAATTATAAAATATTGCCCGGTGAAAAATATTACCTCACCGTTGAAATAAAGCATAAAATGTTTACCTATCGCTACACTCCGTCCAATGGAAAATACTTCAGTACAATTTATCAGTATGACCCGACTGTCATGATCGGCATTATTATTTTTCTTACGCTATTCGTGATGTTCTTTGCGATGTATTTTATTAAGCCATTGTGGATTTTGCATTGTTCACGCATCAACACACGTTTAAAAGTTCTTGATGGTATAAAAATGAAAATGGATTGGGCGACTGATATTTTTATCATCATCGGAATCCCGTTCCGTTTTTATGCGAAGAGACCGCGAGTATTAGAAGCGTGGCTCGCGAAATATAATGATCGATTACGCGAAAACTTTGAAAACACGCCCGCAGTCTTAAGCCTGGAAACCTACTTCGCGATGCCCATTCATAATCTAACGGACAATGAGGAATGGAAAAAACCGACAGAGGATGGTGTAAAGGAACTGATACATTCAGGAATACGCACCATTGAACTGACCGGGGGTGGGGGAAGTGGAAAATCGACCTTTGCCGCTCAGATAGGGAATTGGGCGCTTAAGGGTAAGCTGTCTACTCACCCGATGATGCCGGTGTGGCTCGACGCGGATCCAGACAATATTGAAACTTGGCTGATTGATCATATTCGAAGAGTCACCCAGGATGAGACTTTGCCGAGCCAATTCATAGAGTCGTTATTTTCACATCGACGAATGTTTTTAATTGCCGATCGCGTGTCTGAACACAGCGAAAAAATTGAGAATGCATTACGGCAAAAACGACACTATTTAAAACTTTTAGTAGTGACCTCCCGTCGACCCATAAAGAAATTAGAACTGTCCTTGAGTGATATTGTTCAGCTGGAGACTATCGCGTTGGATGGTTTTTACGTGGATAAATATTTCTTACACTTTATTGAACGCCATTATCATGTCCTTGGTAGTCATAATTCAAAACACAAGCAACCTGGAAGGTTTTTAGAGACACCAGAAGATAGAGCCGAGCTTTTGACAAAATTTTCAAAATTGATTAAACCTAAAAATACAAAAAGTGCACATGATTCCTCCGTAAACTTTACAGTCACGCCGTTATTAGCCACGCTTTATCTGGACCAGGTCTTGAAAGAAGGGAGCTTTGATAGCGCCCCATCCACAATTATTGATCTTTATTTGGATTACATTAAAAGAGTGAACCCTAGCACGCCAGGCACTCCTAACTATATTCCGTATTCGGATCTTATTGAGTCAGTGCAGTTTATTGCAAAAGCGGAATTGGGTGATAACTATCCCCCTGTGACACGATATCTGTCGCCTCCATTGAAACATAAATCAATAAGAGCAACAACAATGAGTTACCCAGTAGAGTTTAGAGAAATGATCATTAAGAAGTCGTTGTCAGCAGAAATGACACAACAACAATTAGTGGACGAATACGGTAGAATTTAGTCATGTGACCTCGAATCAAATTGTACCAAGACTAGCGGAAAGAGCCGTGTTCATTACTCCTGAGCATACCCTTTATCATGTTTTACTCATCTTATGCTTTAAACTCATTCCAATTTATCCTTAAAAGCACATCCCCTGATACATAATAGGAGTTTTGCATAGGAAATTCTTACATATAGGTGCGACCTATATTATCAAACTTTATTGTAGCTCCACAAAAGCGATTTCTGATCCCCTACTTCTCTCTAAAAACTTCTGATAATACTCATACTCAGCATTAAATGTCATTTTATTGATTTATTAATACTTTATGGTATTATCGTACTATGTACTATATATTATTAAAATGTCAAAAGGAACGACTATGAGTGAATTTCTTGATTTAAACCAGCTCCCTCCTGGTCAACGAAAAGTAGCCAATGCGGCATGGAAGGTTCTACTAGAGAACTCAGAACGCCCTACCTCTGGCAATATTGTTAAATATGGTTATATTCCCGACACCACAGGTAAGCAAACTATCGTCGATGGCATTGAAGGCTTTTGGAATGCTCTGTCGCAATCCATGAATACCTGGATGCATATTCCACAAATCCCTATGGAGCTAGAAAATGCAATCGTATCAATCTACAAAGACCTTAATTTACAGGCAGATTCACGATTTACGGAAAAACAGACACAATTCGAGAAAGTCATCACGGATTTACGTGTTGATAACGAAGATTCAAGACAAGAAGGGGTCAGTCTCAAAAAAGACTTAACTATGGCCAATAATACGATTAAAAATCACATTTTGAATGATCAAGACAATTCAAAAATTATGCTGCGACAAACAGACGAAATTAAGGAAATTCGACTTGAGCGTAATGACGTTGAACGCAGCTTCAGTAATCTGCAGGCCGAAGTTGCTGCACTTGAAAAACGCATTAAAGATAATAAAAAAGACCATGCCAATACATTAAAAGAAGAAGCGAAACGTTATGAGCATAATGATTCAATGCATCTCAATCAGAATGATAAACTCAATATTGAAATGAACAGAATCAACAAGAAACTGGACAGGGAAGCTAAAGAACATCGCCTTACAATCACAGCAGCCACCGATAAGTTTGACCAACTGACAGAAAACTATAATAATTTACTGAGTAATGAACGAGAAACAAACGCCTCTTTGCAGCAAATAGAGAAAGAGCTAGCTAGAAGAAAAAATGAAGAGCAACAGCTAAAGAAAGATAATAAATCGCTGGAAACGCAAATCAAATTACTAGAGGGGAATGCTCATTCATCGAATATTACTGTCGCGGAGCAAGCAGAGCTTATCAAACAACTACACATTGGCAATCAGTCACAGCAAGCCACCAATGAAACACTAATGAAACAGCTCACTTCACTTACTAGCGTTATGGATAAGATGGCGAGTCAGACAGAAAAATTAAAAAAGAAAAAGGATAAATGATGAGCCAAGAAATTCAAGCCATCCCTGCATCAATGCTTAAGCTATTTGATGAATTGCCTCAATTTTTGAGTACACAAGATAATGAAAACCTATTAAGCAATCTAAAGCCAGGTCCCAATATGCTGGGCATTTCTAGCGACGGTCAAGGTATCGAGGAGTGGTTGAAGCGGCATGAACATTCTCCAACAACGCATCGCAGTTATACACTAGAGGCCCGCAGAATATATTTGTGGTCACGTTATGAATGCGGTAAATCACTATCGTCCTTAACTCATACAGATATGACTCACTATTGGCAGCATTTGTTAAATCCAAACGACAAATGGTTCGGAACGCGTACCAATTTTATACTCAATGGCAAAGTCAATCCTGCCTGGCGCCCTTTCGTTAATAAACTCAGTCTGCAAAGTACTCAGCGTTCTTTTCGGGTGCTCAACTCACTCTTTAATTTTCTGGTGAAAGGTCGGTACTTGGAGGCAAACCCTGTATCCCTGATGAATCATGGGCACCGTGGTGTAATGGGTGATTCAGATAACGTAGTCTCCAATACAATTGATCACGCCCTGAGCCGCTTAGAGTGGGCTTGCGTCACAGAGACTATAGAATCAATGCCATACAAAACAAATTCCCATAAACTTGCCTATGAGCGCTTACGCTTTATTGTCGTCGCTTTTTATACACTAGGGGCGCGTATTGGCGAACTCGAATCACATGTAATGGGCGATTTTAGAGAAGTGAACCAAAAATGGCGCTGGTACCTTAAAGGAAAGGGGGGCAAGACAGCAAATATCGCCGTGAGTGATGACTTAGTGCAGGCAATGCAGCAATACAGAACCTTTCTAGGCTATTCTCTAATGCCTGCACCGGGAGATCCTTTGTCCTTTTTTCTTAGTCTGTCTGGTAAACGCCCTATTACTGCACGAGCTATTTACAATTTAATTAAAAATTTATTTATCAAATCGAGTAAACTATTTGCAGAACAATACCCAGAAAAACCCAATAAACTTGATCAAGCGACTCCTCACTGGATTCGGCATACCACAGCGACACATCTTTCTGATAACACTAATGACCTGCGAATTGTACAAGGTTTGATGAGACATACTGACATTAATACTACAATGCTTTACTCACACGTCGATATTGATATGCAATATGAATTAGTGAATACACTCGAAAAAACAGTCCGTCTCAATAAAAGAGAAGATTAATATGCGGCGTAAACTTTGTATAGACCTATCGACACTATACATCAATACCGTACAGTATTGGTCACTTTTGATTCTCAAAATTTAGCTTCCCCACCTCCATCCCTTTTGGCGTGACAGGAATTTTTCCCTTAAATCGATTATTTGAAAAATCAGCATTCCAAAAGAATTTTATTTTGAATATTGATCTCGGGAGGACTCCTGTGAGTTGATTGTGAGAGACATTTAACGTCAACCAAGTACCGTAAACAGCGCCTCTACGCTTATAATATTCGTTGCCGCCCACGATCACCGGAAACTTTCCTGTTAAACGGTTATGAGACAAATTAATTGTGGTCAACTCCCCAAGCTGAAATAACTCTACTGGAATAGGACCTGTTATTTCATTATGTGAAACATTCAGGGTCATTAGCGCTCCTAAAGATTTGACTGATATCGGTATCTGCCCTGCCAAATGATTATGACTAAACGATAGCGTTTCTAGCTTTCGCATTTGTCCTATCGTACTTGGAATAGAGCCAGATAATTTGTTGTACCCCATATCCAATATTTTTAGTTGTGTAAGTTTATAGAGGGTATCAGGAATACTTCCCGTAAACTGGTTATTTGAAATAGTGAGAAATTCCAATTTATTTAAAGTTCTAATCCAACGAGGAATTACACCCCGCAGCTTATTATTGCTAAGATTTAATGAATAAAGTCTTCTTTTTAGCTCCCGTATAGAATCAGGAAATTCACCCATGAATTGATTATGGTTGAGATATAACACTTCGAGCTCTTTCATGGCTGAAAATATTTCAGTAATAGAACCTGAGATTCCGTTGTATCGGAGAGAAAACATTTGTAACTTTGTAAGCTTCGAAAAAGATCTTGGAATTTTTCCTTTTATCAAAGGATTATTTTCAACTACCAGTTCCTGTAGTTGAATAAGTGCACCAATCTTGCTAGGCAACACGCCCTTTATATTTGTTCCTCGGATACTCAGCTTTTTAAGTTTGGCTAATTGACCAATACTATCAGGAATTACTCCCGTAAAATTATCACCCCATATTTCAAGTGTCTGCAAATTAACGAGTCGATCAATATTTCCGGGAATCGTTGACAAAGGCTGTTGCTTAGGCAATATCTTTATACCTGGCAGTCTACTATAGTTATGTACTTTTAGAGACTTCAATTGAGTCATTGTAAAAAGAGCGCTAGGCAACTTACCTATACTCGTACCCCGCAAGCTCAAATACTCAAGTCGCTTGAGCCTATTTATATCAATTGGAATAGGACCAGAAAAAAAAGAAGCGTCCCCAATAGACAGCGACTTAAGATGGAGTAACTGTAAGACTTCTTTGGGAAATGATCCAGAACCATGAAGTGACGAGAGCTCAAGTGAAATAATATGCCCCGCTTCATCACACTTTATCATATAGGTGAAAGAATCACAGCGGACACCGTTGGTTTGTATTTTATCTTTCCCCTTAAGCCAGCCTTTCTTTCCGGTAGCCTTCAGTATTCTTTTTAACGTTAAGAAGTCTTCTTTTGTGATGGCTACTATCCGATTTTTATCAACTATTTTGGTCTTTATGTCAGATTTACTTTCTAATTGTTTATTCTGGTTAGCATTAACTACTGGTATAAAACAACCTAGGATAATTGCCAACATTGTTATTTTTAACATCACTTTATCTTCCTCCGCTTCCTCATATATTTGACTGAAGATTGGATTTACTCTTACTGGAGTATCGGTATTTAACCCCCATGATGAACCACAAAATTGTCGAAAATACTATACTAGACGGAAATGCTATCAAAGCCGAAATATACATTTGACCAATGAATTCAAGTGGAGCAAGCATCACAACGCCTAAAAGTACTCGAACACCTGAAAATGTTGAGAATGAAATTTTGGATAGAAGACTAAACACTAGTACAAATGTTATTTGTGTTAACAATGTAATTATAAAACCAATTTTTATAGAGTCCACCAGACCATTAAGCGATTTGTCAATATCAAAACTAATCCGAGTTCCATATATATAGCTCCAAGGACTTGCGCAAACAATAAATACCCACACAAACATGATAGGGACTTCAAAAGAATCAGGAGTTTGGCCTAGCATAATTGCCTTAAAATTTTCAGCAAAACCAACTGAATAGGCTGATACTACCGCCAGCCCTATGAACCATAAAGTACAAAATAACTTCTTCATAATATTACATCCAATTTTTATTTGTTTCTATAATTATCTAGTAAGAGACATATGGGACCATCTTACATTTTCGATTAGCATAGATAATCAAATATAAAAATAAAGCAAATAGCGATACATTAACCAATATAAACCGAGCAAGATAACAATGTTACACTTCTGAAAATAGCTTATTGACATACCAGTCCAATTTTACTGCCATTGTAAATGGATTAGCCGTTAAAATATGGTTTTGGTAAATAATTATGAACAAACAATATCACCAAATAAACAATTAGTGGAATATAAGGCAGCAATCTGTGCACATATTCATACCTAAAAACATGCTTATATTCACTAGTATTATTGATACTTAATAAATACTTTGAATAGTAATAAGCAATTGAAATATAAACTCCAAACGCACCCACAATGGGATGAATATAGTAGTAACGATATAGCACACCAGTACTATTCGTAGTATGTTCGACCCAAAATCCTACTCTACTCTCGATCATTCCGCTAAGAAGAAAAAATAGCAGTTGTAGTGATATGATATTAAGTAGTATTACGACTAAATTATTTATGCTCCTAGTCGAATTTCGAAATATAATAAATGCTAAAAAAACAGTAATTACAAAAGTCAATAGCCCTAAGATTATTCCATATAACGCTCCGTTAACACTCCCGAAGAAGGTACTCTTAATATAATACCCTTGACTCATATAAGAATAACTTAAAAATAAACTAATAAAATAGAACCATCGTGAAAATTTGCTTATAACATACCCACTCATTTTTTTCCTTCGATATATTTATAGTTGTCCATAGATATTATTTCTTAACAATAGTCCTAGCAACTGATAGTCCTTTTTTTGAACAAGTAAAAGAGCAACCACAAGGCTACTGACCCTACAATATTGACTGGAAAAATAACGAGCGCCAAATAAAACACTGTGTAAATACTGTAATCACTACTTATTCCAGTCAATACATAAATTGTGACAGTTAATATTATTAAGAGGGAAATTATAAAACCTATAAAAGTAGTATTGAGTAGACCATTGAATCGAGCATTTTGATCAAACTTAATATCTGAGCCAAAAATATATCCCCAAATAAAACCTGCAATTGGTAGTACTATTAAGCAATTGGAGTTAATAACGACTAAGTGTGTCGATATTGAAAGAGCCGAAAACAATAAAGCAAGAAATAACTTATTCATTAATTTACACTCACTATTTGAAGTGAATCACTAGGTTGACTGGGAAATTGACTATTTTGGTAGTATCAAGTTTTGGTTATTAGGTATCAACTAATAAAAAAAACTACTGTATAGCCCAGTAGTACAAGTAATCTTTTAATTTTAATATTGGATAGTAACGGTGGTGGAAACCTTATGGGTTAAGCTTAACAAATATTTCTAATATTTTGTTTATACTGAGGATCGTTCGTGAAGGTAAGATCCTTAAGTGCTATCTCGTACTAGATCCTCCCTAATACAGCTCATGGTGGCTTGCTATCTTCACCTAACCAATAATGCCGAAGGAAGATACTAATTATGAATAATGGCGCAAAAAACGCGGGCCGAAAGGTAATAATAGTACTAGGGCTCTTTGTTTTAGGCTCGGGTTTGCTAGTAGCGATATTTTTGGGCTCCGCCGATACAGTGACCTGGGCTTATAGCCCAACGGATGTGTTGAAGGGTAAGGTTCCGATTAATAAGGTAATTCACATTTCAGGCATTGTCGTAGTCGGAAGTAAAAAGAGCTTGGACAATCAACGTGCAAATAAATTTATTTTGGCCAGCAGAAAGGATAAAATTATTGTGTACTACAAGGGTGAACTACCACGCTATTTTGAAGAAGACTTTTGGGTATTTGCAACAGGGACTCTAAACAAACAAGGAGTATTTGCTGCAACTAAAATACGTGCGTCTGCACGAAAGCTTAATGATTATCACTACCTTGGGCGGGTTGCCGAGCGAGCAGGTGATTATTCGAAAGCACTATTGTATTACAAAAAAGAATTGGAATTTAGAATTCTTAGGTATAGTGAAGGGCATGGCTACACAAAACAGTACAAAAATAGTTTTGATTCTGTATATAGTAAAATCAAGAGAGAAGAAAAGTAGAACGCATCAGCACTCATCGTAGTATGGCGGAAATTAACAAAACCTCACTAGTATTTAATGAGCATGCATCAGCGTGTTATCATCATTGGCTATTCGCTATTGCAGCTACATTATACGAATCAAGTGAGTCACCGCTTTCCAGGTAAATATTTGCATTTTAGAAGAGTTTACCTCTGGTGTTGACATGCAAGCTAACAAGCCTTTGTCAGCAATGGGTAGTAAAAATACGCAACCTGACTTTGAACGAATAAACATTTCTTCAAACTGACCATAATCAAGCTCAGACATAATTTTTTTACAGGTAAGTTGTAACTCAATATACAATGCACCTACTCGATCAAAATCATCTACATTTCCTTCATACGCAAGTACTAGACCATCAGGCGTAATCACCATCGATAATAATACTTGGCAATTTGCGTCATTAAGATCCTTTAGTATTGAATCTATTTTTTCTACTTCCAAGAAATCTTCCTCACTTCTCTTGTCACTTGCTTTTAACGCGGTATATGGCGTTAATCATCGCAACTTTTACGACAATTTCCGCAATACACTGTGCCTAGTCGAAGGTGATATCGCACCCACTCTCCTGCTGCTATCTCCTTCTGACAACTATCACACAAAGTGGCATCATCTAAGGTCATTTCTTCAAAGCCCTCGACAGGCATTTCCTTACCAAATAATATTTTTTTCCAAGGCTGATCCTTAACAATCTCTGGTCGGTAAATTTCCTCGATGGCACGTAAACGCTGAACAAACTTTTCAGGCAAACCACCACGCCGTAAACAGGATTCCATGAGCGCTTCCCTATGATCCATTAGTTCGTCAGAAATCACCATCCAATGATGTGCGTTACGAGGTCGTTCACCAAAATAAACTTTTTGTCCAGTCAACACTTGGTACATAAAATTGTATTGTTTTTCGATCAGCCGTTGTTTAGTGATACCGTCAAAAAATGGAAATAACAAGGGATCTTCGTACACCCGGTCATAAAAGTCTATTAATACTTTTGCTAGTAGTTTGCCTTCATCCAAAGCTGACCAAAGTTCGAGATCTGGCTCTGGGTATTCTGCCTGTTCAATTTGTACGATTTCAGTATTATTTATATTATTAACTTTGCTACCATTCGGTGAGCGCCAGGGAGGATCAATATGAATATTCTGACGATTGGCACCCGCCTGTAATGCGGATTGCTTAGCATTGTCAACCATATCAGCTTGTCCGCACAAATAGATTCGCCACTGCGATAAGTCACTATGGTCTGAAAATGCCGCATCATCAGCGCGACTCGCACGAAAGAGTGAGTCCACGTTATCGCCTGAAACACAAAACACAGGATGAAAATTAGGGTGCTCATGAGCTATCTGTGTCATCAACTCTTGTCGATATATTCCTTGTGCATGATGACTGCCATGATATAAATAAATTGGGCCAGTATGACCACTATCAAGTGCTTCATGCACAATCCCCAGCAATGGGGACAAGCCCGTCCCTGTACACACTAATAATATTGACTGATCTTTTTCTCCTGGGACATAAAAACAATTACCTGTTGGCCCATGAAACTGCAAGAGGTCATTTTCTTGTAACTTGTCAAATATCCAATGGCTCAATAGCCCATTATCGACTCGCTTGACGTGAATTTCCATAAAATAATCTAGGTGTGGAACACTGGCTAGTGAATAACTACGTGTTTCGCCCTCCTCACCACGAATATTTATGAACTGACCCGCATGATAATAAAGCTCTGATAACGGCTCAAGTAATAAACGACATATATCAGGTGTTAAAAATTCTTTTTTATGAACTAAGGCCTCGGTAAATCGATCGGCCTCTACAGGTGGCACAATTTTCATGTCTTCTTCTGGCACACATTTACAAGGTAGAAAGTATCCCTTACTCTGTAATGCTTGGGACAAACCCTGCTGAGCATGCTCAGGCACTTTACCACTGTCACACAATTGTAAGCAGACATGGCATATGCCGTGTTCACAGGAGAATGGAACAGTCACACCATGTCGCATAAAAACTTCTAATACAGTTTCTCCTTCACGACATGAATAATGTTCCCCCGCGTATTCAATTTTAGTCATGAATGCCCCCCATTTTACTTACGATATTCATATTAGTTATTATTCTCATCACTGGATTGATTGAGATTACATTGAACTAGTTGTTATTATTATTTAATTGAGTGTTGCTTAAGTATTATGCTAAACCACAGTCCTGCTGTAGATCAACGTCTAAATAACAGGCTATGTTTCTATAATGTATTACAATGTCTCTTATTCAGAAACATGCTACATAATTCAGAAACGCACTACATAAGAACTTGAAAAGCGTAGTCTTAATTTATAACATTGTCTTAATAAGTTGCGCGGTCTTTTTTGCTTCCAGCAAAACCATGCCTAGGTTGATCCCTGTTTTCGCTGCGACTGCCAATACATGACTTGATCCAATATGCACCAAAACTAATACGCCACTCCCCCCTAACAATAGAACTTGTTCGAGATCTCCCCGTTCAAGTTCTTTTGCAGTAGTATCAGCTAAACCTAATAGCGCGGCACACATTGCCCCTAATCGGTCGGGATCAACACCCCCCTCTAATTCGGCAGCAACACTCAGTCCATCACGAGAAATTACCGCCGAGGACTCCATGTCACTCGACTTTCCATTAAGCTTTCTAAGTATAGGGCTTAGCAGTTTAGCCACTGAATCTTTTTTACCATTTTGCATTTTTTAAGATTTCATTCCTTCTTCAAGTGACGGTAATGACAAACGCGCTTTGGTTAATACCATGCCCAAGTTTGCACCTTTGCGACAGACATAAGTCACTACATGTTCCTCATTAGCTTTAGAGCGAAGAAACACATGCACTAGATTATCGCTATTGATTATCATTTCCTGAAAATAATGATGCCCATCATCCGGTATGCCTCGACTTTTTTTGAACATACTTTCAATCAGTGATACATTCGGCCCCTGAAAAAGATCTGCGGTTGCTGCAGCGACTACTTCCAGTACTTCAGCAGGATGTGAATCAACTGTTTTAACACCCAGTAACATACCAGTGGTCAGGTCGACATAACCAGCGGCAACACACTCTGGAATTGACGCTACGGCTTCTTGCAAGGCTTTATCTAAAGACATTGTTTTATTCTCCATTGATTATATGATTACCATTAACAGTTTAAAGATGATGCTGAACATCGTCCTTTAGTCGAATCAGAAGAGTTTAGTAACTCTTGTGCAAACTCTTCTAAAAAATTAATTTGAACATCTGACTGTACCCAGCGCGGCTCAATCCGGCGGGCAACTTCTAATGCATGCAAGGCAGTCTCACCTTCCCATATCAACTGAGCAACCAACATGGTGCCAGTCCGTCCTATCCCTGCCTTGCAATGTAATGCCACTGCCTCGCCAGCATCGATTAATGATTCAATTTGATGACAGAATTTTTTTGCAACTTCAATCGTAGGAACTCCCATATCTTTTATAGGAAAAGCAATGCCCTTGATGCCATGCTTGACTAGGGAAGTCGGGTCAATAGGTATTTGAGTTAATGATACAAGTACACTGATTCCCACTCTCTTTAATGCAGTTAAATCATAATCTAATTCGACAAACAATCCTGGCCGTGGGGTCCCCGCAAGCTCGCCTTTTCTTAGCCAAAGAAAATTACGCGGACCAAAGGCATCACTTTTATAATTTTTTGCTTTGTCAGGGATTTTAGGACGAACAATTCTCAGATGTTTCTCTGGTGAAATGGAGTCATCTACAATAGTATCATCCAGATATTTTTCTGGTGTATCCGGTGCAGGAACACTACAAGAGCCACTGCGCACATAATCTTTAGCGGCCTGCGACTGAGGTGTTTTAAAAAACTTAGTGGTTGTTTGGTTTTCTTGAATCCATCCACCGGCTAACAAGACTGTTTGTCCTCCCAACTGAATAGCTTGTTGTTGATTGTGCACTACCACTACTATTGAGCGGCGTTGTGCTTCTTTAATCAAATAGCGTAGTATTTTCTGACTTTCTTGGTTGTCCAAGTGGGTAGTAGGTTCATCCACAAAAATCAGTTTTGGATTCGCAGCAACAAATCTTGCGATTGCTAGGTGACGTTGAACACCAAGTGAAAAATCAACTGCATTGTCGTCTAATCGATTGACTAAATTGCCCAAGCCAGCGTTATTCAACAAACGACTTGCCACATCCCTTTGCTGCAAAATGTTAAGTGAATGACGTTCGGGCATTTCATTGACAATGTTTTCACGCACACTCGCCATCATCAGCCTGGTTTTTTGTGCTACCAGCGCCGGACGCTCAGAGCCTCTTAATAGTTCATCAGCATAAAACACGTCGCCCCAGGTTCGTAGGGTAGGATTAGCATCATTGTGACCTGCGATAGTACGCAATAAGGTTGACTTTCCAGTGCCTGCTGGGCCTAACAACACAGTCATGCCACGCTCTGGAATATCAAGATTGATACCATTAAGGATTATTCTGTCACCAAATGCTACACCATAGTCACGTATCGATAATAGAGATTGGCTCATGCGCTTTCCCCTATTAATCCTGGAGCTAGAGAATAAAGTAATGCTTGCACCAGCATCATAATATCATCGTGTTCGCGAGCATCAACTTCAAACACCGGTACATTCAATTTCAATTTTTGTAAGACAGCATGATACTCCGTAAGATTTAATCCTTTTCTTTCTTCCATGCGTGTCACACCAACCACCACAGTACAATCACGAATAAACTTGTCGAATGCTGTAATGAAGTCTTTTAGGTCGTTTAAAGGAGAAGGATTGGTGTCATCGAGCAATATCACTAATCCGATACTACCCTCCATTAGTAAGCTCCACATAAAGTTGAACCGTTCTTGTCCAGGAGTGCCATAAAGATGCAATGTTTCACCGTTATCAAGACGAATACTGCCGTAATCCATCGCGACTGTGGTGTGTTGTTTTTTAATTTTGGTTTTATCGGTTGCTACTTGCTCAGTTGAAATAGGAGCAATATCGCTAATGGCAGAAATTGCGGTGGTCTTGCCTGCCCCCACGGGGCCGGTAAAAATTATTTTGTGTTGGCCTATCATATTAAATTATTTACTTTCTGTCGTATAACTTTCTAGTGATTATTAGGGACTAAGGAGCGTAAAATGCTCGCTAGTAACCCACGCTTTTTAACAACTTTTTTCTCAACTACTGCAACATCATTCTGCTGTATGTCAGCACCCATTAAGCCAATCGATAACGATGCACTATAAAATGAAAATACATCCTCTTGAGCAACACCCATTTTCGTAGTCATTTGATCCAGTGAGTAAGGCTTATTCACCCACACTGAGGCCATGCGCATACCATGTGGTGTATGCGGAAGTCGGGGAAAGTTAGGCCATCGACTCAAATATTGCGGCTGTGTCAGATGTGTGCCTTCAGGGATGCGACCACGGGCGGTGCGTAAAGCTAAATCCCATAAGAAATATTCTATCGAGAAGCATTGTAATCCATTGTTAAGGTGCGCGGATAATACCTCATTTCCTTTACCCTTTATATTGTTTTTTATAGTAAATTGTTTCTCTCGTGGTACAGCACCTAAATACTTAATCTGACTATCTGTTAAATCTGTATAAACTTGCCCAACAGAAGGATTCAAAATAAGAGAGCGGTCACGCCAACACTCAATATGGATAGCCTTTTTTGTGCCTTGGTTCTCTTTAAGAATGGATAAAAGATGGCTTAGCAATAAGCCATCCATATTATAATAAACAGTATCTTTATCTGGCTCTTTATGTTCATTAATAACGTTCGGTGTGTTATTTCCAACTTTTAATTTGGTATTGATCGCATTGGCAGTAGTATTGTTATTGACTTGCTGTTGATTTAAGTTTGGACTAGATTTGGGTTGAGTACTCTCTGATTTAGCACGATCTGGCGTACGTAATTTACGGCTAGATTCTGTTGCTGCATCCACATTTTGTTTAGAAGAATTATTTCGGCGCTGTGTCTGTTGGCTATTATTAGTGCTTGCGTGTGTATTAGTTGCCTGATTATTATGCACTTTACGGGAGGAGGATGTTGAATTATTAGTATTACTAAGCAATGAAGATGATGTATCTGCTAAAGTTGAAATACTATTCCATAAAAGATCCAGCTTGGCAGGCTTGGCCACATAAGTAACCCCTACCAAATCAACTGGAGAATCTGACATTACTATTACAGGCAACCCTGGATATTGCTGTATAAATTCTTCCCAAACTATTTCATTGTTATCAATATCAACAATCGCGAGATTTGCCTCTGGTCCTAGTGCAAATTCGCACCGTCCTTTGTAACAAATTTTAAATATTGTCGATAGGCGAGTTTTAGATTGCTCATCCATACCCACAACAAGTACCTGAATCGGCTTGGGTCTTTTTATTTCCGACAATGTTTTATCTCTCTATTGCATTAGCCAACTCGTTATTTTCTACAGTAGATAGAAAGACAAGTGGACTTTTACAAAGAAGCCTATAAAAAGCAGGCTATTATTATAGAAGACACGAGAAGTTAATTTCGTACTTTACCTTACGGGTATAATAACAGCTCCACACCTTGATCACCAGAAAGCAACACCGTCATAAGAATTAAAATATTAAACATTTATGGAACTAAAAGTTTAATAAAGTGTCTCGTTTCTGACTACTAAAAAATTAATACTTTTATTTATACCTACACACCTTTGCCTAAACATTAAAATAAACCTAGTATTGTTAATCACACACTAATGACCACTGTGCACTAAAGATCGTATAATAGAAGCAAATAAACCGCGCTTTGGAGACTCTTTTTTAGCAAGTACTGGTGATTCTACTAAATAATCGGCCTTTCGCTTGGCAAGCCCAGAGAAGCCAATAGCAAAGGTGGCGCTATAAAAGGTATATACGTCGGCCAAGGGAATATCGAGCTTCTCAGCAATGTCATCTAACCGACAAGGGTTGTTAACCCATACAGAAGCAATACGCATCCCATGAGGCGTATTGGGTAGACGAGGAAAGTTTGGCCAACACTTTAAATAATACAGACGCGTCAGATCTATTCCCTGTGGTACTCGGCCACGGGCTGTTCTTAATGTGAGATCCCATAACAAGTATTCAATTGAAACGACTCGTAATTGTGAGTTGTTTTTTTCTAAAGAACTTTCACTATTGGCAATACCACTATTATCTTCAATGGTAAAATCCTTTTTACATGGCACAACACCCAAATACTTTAATTGGCTATCACTTAAGTTAGTATAAGCCTTCCCCTCACCAGTATTTAGAATAAGTAAACGATCAAGCCAGCAATGAATATGAATTAAACAATTCTGGTGATTATCGTCATTAACAATAGAGATCAGATGTCCTAATAAATAAGAGTCTAAATCAAAATAAATTGATTCGCCTTCATGACTATTTTTAGCAGAATGTATATTTGGACAAGAACTATTAGCAGAAATTTTTACATCCATTGCTTTTGCAGCATCATTAATACTATTTTTAATCAGGTTTTGGGTAGAAGCAAGATGAGAATCATCAGAATCCAATAAGCTTTGATTAGCTTTTATCTTGTTATTATCCTCTCCTTTAGTGTCCTTACCATTTCCCACATTATGTTCAGAAGTTGTAGATTTAGGCATGGTATTTGCCAAACTATAAATACACTCCCACAACGGATCCAGTTTTGCAGGTTTACTTATAAAAATAGCCCCTTCAATCTCTACAATAGTTTCTGACATTATTATGACAGGTAAGCCTGAATATTGTCGCTGATACAATGACCATGCATCAGCACTGCCATCTAAATCAACGATAGCGAGAACTGCCTCTACTCCCTCAGATAATTCACATTTACCTTTGTAAATTACCGTAAATATAGTCGACAACCTTTTAGTTGACCTTAAGTCTAACCCTATTGCGACGATTTTTATTGGTGTTTCCATTTCCACAGCCATTGCTTACTTATCTCACTTAATTTAACACTCAAAATCGTTGCCAACTTCTGACAAATGATGAATAGGATTAAAAATTATTCATTCCCTTTAATCCTATCTCGGTAATGATTCGGTTTTCTTTAAAACCTTGATCACAAAAATGGGCTATATTGACTGATAACTAGTGAGTATAAACGTAGGAGTTACATATATAATGTACGAACTTATCTATTAGGTGTTAGGTAAGGTAAGATAAAATAAGATTACTCTCCCATTATCATAGTGATGCCTGCCACTACTAATACCATTAAACCAAGACTCAGTAATGCCATTGCAAGCATTAATAAAAACGCGATAGGCAAACCACTCAGTCCACCACCACTACAGCCTTCATAAGGCTTGTATATAATTTTGATATATAAATAAATAATCAAACCGATAACGATTAAAGAGACTCCTGTCCAAACGTATATCATAAATTGTGACCTACTATTAAAATTATATTATTGACTCCTAATGAGAGTAATTACTTTGTTACCATCAACCTACCCTTACTCACTATTTTTTTCGACACCGCTACAATTCCAAGCATTAATATATTGTTGAGCAACAGTGATATGTCCGTGAATTTGTTCAGCAAACTTTCTAGAGTGAAAGCCTAACACTGGAAATTGATCTACTTGTGCCAATAAAACTTCAATGGCCACAACTATGGAATTTGCATCGGGTGTTAGATTTATCACTGGACTTGTCTTAACTCCAAGCATTTGAAGAGACTCCTGCTCTGCACCACCCAACACAACCTTACCCATCGCTAAAGCATAAACGCCATTCATTCCATTAGAATGAGACCATAGTTGATCGATCACTACATTCGATCTCGACATCAGTTCTAAATATTCACTGAGCGGCATATTACCGTCGATAATAAGCTCTAATTTGTCAGGATATCTTGCGTTCAATGTCTTGAATGCTTCCTCAACAAATCGCGTTCCTTTATAGCCATAGCGATTAAGACCATGGAATACAACAAGCTTGTCTTTAACGGTATTCTCTAGGTATGGAATAGTGTCAACGTCAACAGGCAAGGCAATACAAGGCTTAATATTATGACAATGTCGATACGCTTGCTGATATTCATACATAATTGGAATAACGCCATCCACCTTATCCACTAAGTCTGTATTCCATTGTAGCCATGACTTACGCTCATAGTTCACATTGCTAGACTTATAGTCGTAGAGTAGATTATCGTTAAAGGGTGCATATTTAAGACGGTCACGCCCGTATTTCCAAAAAAATGAATCGCAACCTGCTGCCAGCAAAAAACTCTTACCATTATTATCAATTAGCCTATTAACAATAAACCGATCATAATTAAATTTATGCCAAAAGTAATTGGCATTTATCAATTGGATGACGTCAAAACCTTTAAGGCTATTTAAATAATAAAGGGGTTTTATAAATTTTTCAATTTTTCCCGTGAAGCCTTTGTACAAACCACCTAGCGTTATATCAATAGGAATTTTTTTAAAGCCATCCATATAAGCAGCAATAGTGACCTCATGCCCTAAGGCTTGTAAACCTGCCTTTAGGTTAAGGTGTAAACCACTAAATTCACCGATCAATAATATTTTCATATAGTCGACTACAAGTTTTTAGAGATTAATAATAAATAACTAAGTAATGGCTATTCATGATGGTTTTGCGTGAATGACTTTACGACCGCTCAGCTTAATTAGCTGAAGTGCTATTACATGCGCGGAATTCCCAAAATTATACAAGTATTTTTTTCGAGTACTAGTGATACTATTGATTCGCGCCTTACTCTCTTGGTTTAGCAATTCAACAGCAGCAGCACTGACCTGTTCTGGTGAAGCAACAATTCCTATATCATATCGACAAACATCCTCCATCGCTTTAGTTTCGATATGAACGTTATCTTTAGATTGTATTTTTTGTCCGCCAACAACCTCTACAGACACTACAGGCTTAGAAGTTGCGAACGCAAACTCATACGCGATTCCAGACCAATCAGAGATCATTAAATCACAGGCGTAAATGTTATCGAAATTAATACTTTGATCAAGAAATAACGCATCACATTTTAAATCAGTGATGATTCTATTAATGACCTCACGATCAAAATCAAATGAATGCTTGTGTGGCCGCAATACCACTTTGAAGTTCTTCTCTAACAAATCCTTAATTATAATATAACCATGGCTATCTAAAATATTCGTCTTTCCCCAGGAAGGAGCGAAGGCGACTCGCACTTTTTTCTCGAATGAATTTTTCTCAGTCTGTTTATACTGTTGTGCAATATTATCCACTTTTGGATATCCCGCCTGAAAAGATACTTTATTCTTCCAGCCTCGTAATTCTGATAGTTGTTCAAATTCTCGTGTATGATGCGGACCTGTTGCAAAAAAAATATCATAGCTATCAAATGCCGTGTCACCGTAAATGAAATGCATACTCGCCATCGAGTGATAAATATGAGCTACTTTTGTGAGTTCATTATGGGCATCATAGTCATAAGCTGACGCGGGCGTGACTAAAAAAGGGACCTTTAAATAACGATACAATAACTCATAGCGCCTTGATACGAGATACACCTCACAATAGTCAGGAGACTTGGTTAATGCAGGATGATTTTTATCTGCTACAAAATAAATCGCACGCCCTTTTAAACGTATAAATTCTTCTAATACTGGTGCGGTGAAGCTATTGTGCATAGCAAAGCGATCATAAAATATGACACTGATGGATTTTTTCTCAAGCAAATTATTAATACGCATAATAAGAAGAATCATTTTAATGCATTGCCCTGGGTATAAAATAAGTCTCTTAATTAAGCGTAAATAGAAACGCATGACTATGCCTCGCCATTTCTTACTTTAATAATTTCAAAATAGACCCATCCGTATTTCAGGAGAGTCATCAGCGAAAAAATAACCACCGCAGTCATAAAACTATTTAACAGGACTCCAATAAAAAAAGATGCCAAGGAGCTAAGAAATGTGATTAGTTGCACACCCAGAATCATTCTTTGACGATTAGTAAACTGAAATAAATTACTTAGTGGTGCAACCGATAACATCGAAAACACCAAAGGAATCAACGCGAAAGCATACTCGCTAATCTGTATATGATTGTCATCAAACAACCATTGTGACACCCACGGAAAGATAAAATAAATAAGCAGTGACACAATCACAGCCAAACTAAATAGCAACGAATCCAAGCTAAAAGTGGTTTTCAATACATTACTGTGACGGTACAGTTGTGATAATTTACTGGTATAAGCTTGGCCTAATGCTTGGCCTAACACATTCATTGGTGCGATCACAAAACGATATGCTAAGGTGTAGGCGGAAATAGTGGCACCTCCGAAATAATGCAAGCCGACAAAAATCGGCAAATTAAAGGCGGCCGCATGAAACAGTAAGCCGGGGCCAATATAACGAGGAAAACGATTATAAGTTCGAATTAGTTTAATCACCTGTACTGGCTTCAATTTAACCAACAATGGAACAAGTACTAATGTCGCAGAATATAATACAAGCAATAGCATTCCGACATAATAGCTAAGTGCTAGCCAATAAGCGTTGACAGTCAATGATTGACTGTAAATCAAAATCAGAGTAAAGCTTGAAATAGGCAACGCAATTCGATAAGCGGCAATAAAACGCACTCTCCCCTCACGGATTAAAGTTATCTCAAGCAATGCGCCCAAATTAGAGATGGCAGCCGCCATAGCAAGAACAAATAAATATTGACTCAATAATAAACATAGCAGACTCAACCCAAAGACTATCGCGCTCACTACCGTTAATAGACTCACTCCAACTTTGAGTTCTTCTTCATTCATTAATGGAATGGCTTGTATAAATCCAGCATGCAGTAATATTGTCAAGACGCTGGTAATAGCGATCACTGCAAAGAACTCTCCCAAAATTTCCATAGAGTAAATTTTTGTCAACATTATAATGCCAAGTAATGAGAGTACATTAGCCAGAATAGTCGCAAAAAAAAGTATGCTGCTTTTCCCAATAAAATCACTTTTAGACATATTGGTCAGTGGTCTAAGCACAGAGTTTTTCATTCACATATAGACTCTAATAGAGCATTACGCAAGATATTATGCATAAAAAAATAAACCCTACCCTGATCTGAATGTTGACTCTTGACTGGCATATCATCTAAAGGACACACTAGATTTTCCGATAGGATCAGTAGTTCTATCAGTGTCTTTGCACGCATATGTGGATCATATACCTGCAGTAATGCGTTATACACTTCATCATAAGTATAGTCTTGCAGAAATTTGTTATGGGTGAAATTTGGTGTCTTGTATTCTTGTTGCAGTAACACATCGCCTGTATCCAATCCCTGCTTCATATAGAAGATGCTATAGCCTAACTTTTTTCGAATCAGTGTTGACCAAAGAATACCATCAGAACCTTTAATTTCAGGGACAATACCTGGGTGTATATGAATGACTCGAGTATCTTTCAAGTCCAGAATTTCATTAGTCACCCTGCCGCCCCCCGTAAAAAGCAGTGTCTTAATGCCTGTTTGCTGAATGGCCGAAATTATTCGTGGGTCATCAAAGTTACTCGCTACAACATTGGAAATCGTTTGAGAGTGGGTGGCATAGTTAAATTTTTCTAAAAATGGTACAGGCACCTCAAAGTCGGCATTCATCATTGTGACTAGGCGAGCATAATGTGGGCCTATATTAGTTGTGGTCAAGTGTCGATAGAGCCGCAGTAACAATGACGTCAGTTTTTTCCCAATCAATGACTTTATCCAAGTAATCTTTTTAGAGACACCTATAAAATCTATAAGCAATATTTGAGCGGGGCGATATCCAGTAGCATGCAAGTAAGATAGATAGGCTCGACACACTGGAGAGCGGCGATCAGCGAGTACGACTATATCCAGAATCTTCATCCTACTCCAGAATCGACAGAATTTGAGTCGACATAGCGATGATCGTTTTTTGCATTTCGACAGGTACTGTTAGATGGGGGTCTAGCAAACAGCCATCACATAGTTTCAGAGCAGTATTATAGAATTTAAAATCATTATATTTTTGAGCTAGGACAGAGAGTAATAAAGTAATAAATACCGCATATTCTACAGTCACTGCTGTAGTATTAAGAGTAGTAGACAAATCACTCGAATATTCGATCACCAGTCTTTTTGGAACCTCAATTTTTTTGCATAACTTATCAATAATAAGTAAATCATTTGTTCGCACAGAGACATTCGATTGTAGGACAAAATACTCGAGTGACTTCAAAAATTCTTCCGTAGAAAAATTCGTCACTGCACGAGCGACGGGCAATTTGCGGTATGCCCGCTGTAGATCTTTATGCAGCATTAATTTTGTCCAAGTCAAATAAGGATGAAAGATCGCCTTGTTTAATCAGTTGATTATAGTGCTCTAGCTCATCAGCGGTATCTACTTCTAACCAACCGCTATTCACCAACGCAGCGCTAACGTCCCATTCATTATCAATCAGATGTTGAATGAAACTGGTCATATACATATTGTCAAAATCTTTACTATCGTATAAGCCATCACGGTCTAAATTATGGTAAGCGACGTCAAATTTTTCTACACAATCGCCTCTGATTTTAATTAAACCCATATACTGGGCTTGTACGTCATCATAAGAATGTGGCTTTTTCCCTAGCTCAAGCACTTTGTTATGAGGCCCTAACTGAAATGTCTCGGCGTCATCAAGTGGGTTTTCCATCCGAAGTGACCAAAGTTTTTGCCATTGTCGATCAGCCGCTAAGCACAACTCTGACTCACACGCTATAACGGATTGCAGGACATTTCTTTGGTACACAATATCACCATAACAAATAAGTAAATCTTCACCTGGCGTAAAGAGTTCTCTGGCACAAAATAGAGTGCTCACCATATTACTATTCGCATAGTTTGGATTAAGAATCAATTTTGTGTCAGGGGCATCAAGTTGAGTCGATAAATAACCTCCGACTACGGTAATATCCTGAAGTCCTAATGATCGCAAAGTCATTAATTGCCAATGCAATAGTGCTTTACCTGCCAGCATCACCATGCACTTTGGTTTATTGTCAGTGTAGGGTCTTAATCGAATACCCTGCCCGGCTGCCAGAATAATGACTTTCATTAGTTTATCCCTTGTGTCTCTATCCCAAAATGGCGTGTTATTAACGTCTTGTCACTTTCAGATATCACAGATTTTCGTTCTGGATGCCACATAATGCCGAGCAAGCGCCGATCAAGACTAATCAACGCCTCTATACTAGAATCATTAGTGTCGCAAGCAACAGCATGTAAATTGTCCGCCAAGTGAGATTGATCAATTCCATAATGATGATAGCTATTGACACTTATCGCTTTAGAGATAATATTAAAGTCTCCCACAGGAGTAATTTTATGCTCGGTTTGCACATGGCCTTGCAATGGACTTAACTGTCCTCCATAAAAGTGATTAATCATTTGCATACCACGACAGACTCCCATCACTGGCAGAGCTCGAGACTGTGCAAACCTTAACAGAGCCTGTTCTAATTGATCTCTTTCGGGCGCAACATTTTTTGCCTCTTTGATATGCGCCATGTCATTGCCTCCGCTAAGAATAAAACCTTGAATCTCTAATCGTTCAAAAAAATCGTCGGGGTTCGACAAATTATTGGAAATTATAATAGGCTCTATGTCTAACTGTTCAAGCAAACTCACCCAATTTTGATCCAGACAATCACGCCGTTCTCCATATTGGACTTCTACCCTTTGCGTAATACCAATGCGAGTGCTCACTGCACTATCTGTATTCGTTGATTAGCGGCATCCAACTCTAAAATGAAAGCGGTCGATAAACGAGAGTATTCTGTCTGACCTATTCCAATAGCTGCTGGCAATCCAAACTCAGCAGTACGTATTGCCATATGAGAATTTGCGCCACCATACAGGGTTATCAAGCCTGATATTTGCTGGCCAAACAACCAATCATAGCCTGGGTCTGCTTGAGGAATGAGCACAATCTTACCTTTTAAAGAAGTGTCATCATTGTGTTTCTGCTCGAGATTGATACAGTCCGCCACAATTCGACTGTTGCCGACAAAATTTGCCAAATTTTCAGGATACATAAACCCACGGAAATCTGAGCATTGTGTAATTAAAGGCGGTAATTCAATTTGACCTGCGATCATTCGCTGCCTTTTTCCTTCGCTTGCCTGTTTTTTTAAACTACTACTAGTATCGCCAAGATCGAATGATCCTGAACTCAAAGTCACCAATGTTGCTAGAGGGATATTCGACAACTCTTGCCGCGTCAGTTGCTGTGCTTCACCAAATTGAACCAAGGCACTGAGTGCTGTTGAAATGTTACGGGTAAACTTAAACTTAGCGTACTCCCTGCCTTCAATTGATTGACGTAAAAATCTTTCCAAAATTTCTATATCGCCTGGTAACCCAATGTTATGACAGGCCTTTGCAAAAGCACTCCGTTGCTCTACCCACGGCTGCATATCCTTTTCTTGTTCACCGTGTCGACTACCAGTATTGGTCTGCTCAACCACAGAGCGTAAGTATTTCTCGGTATCATCTTTATACGCTAAGGAGGTAATATCATAAGTGCCTGGTCGTAAATGACCATATTTTTTGACAAAAGCCTCCCACGCAGGAGACTTATTAGCGTTAATGGCATCGTCTGTAAATTCATGGGTGACCGTACGAATCGAACGCAGAAAAACATCCATCGCGACTTGATCAATTACCCCTTTGCTGACTGCGGAGCGTAATAAAGTAACCGCAACAAAAGCATTACGCGCAAGATGTGCAAATGCCAAGGTCCCTACTTTGGCATCCTCAAGAAGTAAAATTGCTTGGCGCAAGGGGTCACAGCCAGAGCTAACAATGTCATCGTATCGATTATCCAGTGTACTTATGCAGTCCAAATCCTGATCCAGCTTTGAAAATGCACTGCGCGTAATGCTCAGCAATGCTAGCTTTAAGTCAGACACTTCATTAGCAGTAAAATCGCCTCGCTCTATTAATCGGGTTGACCAGCGATCAAAATCGAGATCTATGCAAGTAGGCACTACCTCAAATTCAATTTTGTCATGTAAATGAGGATGAGATTCTAGCCAGCTCATGTAAAAGTCAACCAGACGAGTCGCTAATCCATTATCAAGACCGGCGGGAATAAAAGAATTAAAGCTAGCACGTATATCAACGTAAGGTCGTCCGCAAAACAAATGCAATAAGGTGTGCGGTCTAACATCACGATAACCATATTCAGCTCTCTGCCTTGCCCAAATATCATCCATAATAAGAGAACGATACAAAGAAATCGCTAATATCCCGGGATTAGTACCAATAATTTCTGCAGGGTTCCAATCTGGCATCACACCAAAAAAAGCCTTGCTCCCTACCACAAAGGGAGAAGATTGTTGCACCATTTCAAAATATTGTTCCCCTCTTTGCAAAACATCTTCCAACACTTGTTGCTCAGTTGCATAGTCGCCGTGTTGGACTGCGATTGGACGGACTTGTAGAATATGGATTTGTGTTTCTGTTTTTGTTTTTGTTTTTGTTTTTGTTTTTTCAATATTTTGGCTTTGATCTGAAATCGCAAATTCGATATCGAGAGACTCATAATTAAGCAAGTTTTCAATTTCCTGAATGGCCTCAAATAATCCCCTTAGCAACTGAGGGACTTGATTCATATCCAACTTAAGACTGCGATGTACAATTAAAGTTTTATGTCCCTCTCCGCTACCGCTGGTAATGGACTCTGTACTTTTTGTCACGTCGTCATAATTAATGACATAATAAGGGGCTCCACGTACCAGTGTGCGCGTAAAAATAACACCACTCACGACTACATTGTCAACCATAGGTTGAACGAGGACTTGGTTGACAAAACTACTATCAGTGTATGAATTAATGACTTCATTCACTGCGGTGCCGATGGTCAGCGGTTTAGTCGGGTCAACATTTAAAATACTAGTATACACACCTGCATTAGCAGAGGAGAATCCGTCTTCGGCCAATGCGCTGCTGCGAATAACCAATGGTTTATGTTGAAAAGAGTGTTGAATTTTATGTATTATCTTGTCAGTATTCTCTTGCCACTCAAGCACGCTAAAGCTCACTTGATCCTCAATCCTACTACAGCGAATCAGTTTTTGTAAACGGCTTAACGTTTGTGCTTTGGTCCCAAGAACAAAATGAGCAAGATCTTGTGGTTCATTTAATTCTGCCCAGTCCCCAGTGATATCAACTGAATTAACTTTAAAGCCTTTAATGCGAAGAAATTCTACCAACTTGGAAATTTTATCCTGTTTAAAAAGTTCAAATAACTCTATGGTATGATGTTGTAGAAAAGAGATGACTCGTGGGCTAAAACGCACCAAACCCACAAATTCTGCATCGGCCATATTAGGATCAATATCATTTCCCAGGCGAGTCACAGTTCCCTCATGACAATTAACTTTTTCACAGCGTACCAAATCGTGATTGCTACGCCCCTCAAAACGTTGTTTCCAATCGCTATCCACTGCAACGACAATATCGGAGCGATGAGCATTCATCTCTGTTACAATTTTTTCTCTATATACAATATCCGCATAAGAAACATAATAATCACTAGCGGGTGACATCCTGGTATTCAAGAAAGACACTACCGCACTACTAGACTCCCATTCTGTATTGATTACATAATGGAAATCTGGGTAGCGCTGACAGATATCGTTCACTTGATATCCCCCTACAAATGTGACACTGGGGTGTAGAAAATCGACGGCTTGCAGTACCCAGTCCAACACACGACTATGTTCTGATAAACCTCTTAAAGCAGTATGTTGTTCGCCATCAGCAGGCTTTCCTGCACCCAAAATAACAAAATTAACGTTACTATTAGCGCTCTCTATTAGTGTTTCTTTGCTATTCTCTTTGATAGTTGTTTTCATATTATTCATGACTTATAAATCCACGCCGTTCAACGTTTGGATAATATTGTCAACATCTTGATCTTGCAGGCAAGGCCCTATTGGTACGCTCAATACTTCTGATTGAATTTTTTCAGTAATAGGAAAAGATTTGTGATTAAAGCTGGCATAAGCAGATTGCTGATGAATAGGAATAGGATAATGGACCAACGTTTCAATCCCCGCCAGAGTGAGTTGCTGCTGAAGTTTGTCCCGTTGATTACAGCGCAGCACAAACAAATGCCAACTGTGTTGCTGATGTTGCTTGCACTTTGGTAATTGGATAGACGAGTGTTTGATTCCATCAAGATAACGTGCAGCAATTGTTTGACGGCGCTCAATATCGTTATCGAGATAAGCAAGTTTAATACTCAACATAGCAGCCTGAATTTCATCCAGACGACTATTGGCACCCACATATCGGTGCTCATATTTAGTGTCTGAGCCATAACTTCTCAATGCACGAAGAGTCTGTACGAGGAGCTCATCGTTGCTGGTCACTGCGCCTGCATCTCCTAGTGCACCAAGCACTTTTCCAGGATAAAAACTGAATGCAGCAGCATCCCCCCAAGCACCTGCTTTCACCTCTGCAATACTGGCTCCTTGTGCTTGAGCAGCATCCTCTAATACGAGTAATTGGTATTTTTTTGCGATTGTCATGATCTTTGGCATATCGGCCATCTGCCCATACAAGTGCACAGGCATGATGACACGACTCTTATCGGTAATCGCTGCAACAAGTGATTCAGTAGACATATTGAACGTCAATGGATCGGGTTCTATCAATACCGGTATCAGATCATTTTCAGTAATAGCAAACACACTCGCAATAAAGGTATTAGCAGGCACCAGCACTTCATCGCCTTTTTGTAACTTGCCTATTTCAATCCATGATCGTAGTGTTAAACTGAGGGCATCCAAACCATTAGCAACCCCCACACAATAGTCAGCATTACAATACTCTGAGAAACTCCTCTCAAAGGCTTCTAATTCCTTGCCACACACATACCACCCAGAATCAATGACTCGTGTACAGGCACTTATCAACTCTGATCGATACTGTTGGTTAGTAGATTTTAAGTCGAGAAATTTAATCATGCGGTAAAAATCTCACTACTTTGGCAGGATTACCCATCACTACTGTATTCGCCGGAACGTCTTTGGTCACTACTGCGGCGGCAGCAACCATGGCATATTGGCCGATAGTCACGCCGGGCAAAATTGTCGCATTAGCCCCTATGCTCGCTCCCACTTCTATTGTGGTGTGGCTATATCTCTCCTGATCAATTTTCGAGCGTGGAAATTTATCGTTAGTAAAGGTAGCATTAGGACCGATTAGCACATCATCTGCTACGCGTAATCCATTCCATAAATAAACACCAGACTTAATTGTCACTCGATCACCGATTATCACATCGCCTTCAATAAAACTATGCGCACAAACGTTACACTCTACTCCAATCACAGCACCTTTGAGGATCACCACAAACTGCCATACAGTGCTTCCCTCTCCTATAGTACATTCTGCAACATCTGCCAACGCATGAATAATAGTCATTGTGTTTGGGCTTTCTTTGTCTGGTCCAAAGTCGCCATTGCCACAAATTCATCATAATTGCGTATATAGTCAGACTCATCGTAATGTTTGTTTGCCAACACTAATAAAACACAATCAGTACTGAAATCATAAATTTCTCGCCAAACCATACTATTGATAATTAGACCCTTGGTAGGAGAATCTAACCAAGTTTCTTCACGATCCTTACCGTCATCAAGCACTAATCGACATCGACCAATCACACATACCGCAACTTGTTGTAGATCGGAATGCGCATGAAATCCTCGACTCACTCCTTTCTCTGTATAAAAAATATAATAAACTCGCTTTATATCAAAGGGCACAGTGTCATTAGCTTCTAATGCAACCAGTGAACCTCTGGAATCCCCAAGAGGAGGAAAATCAGCCCAATTCAGTAATGCCATATGACTTCACCTTTTATTGACTCTTTCTACTGCAATCTTTACCAATACCATGCATAAAATATGCCTTATCGAAAACATAGCGGGTACTAAACCAGTAAGGCGATCGTAATTACAAGGAGAAAATGAGTGAACTTTTCATCTAATAAAATAATAGTGGAAATTGGGATAAGCGCAAGAATTTGCTAGCTTTTTAACAAGCCCTCAGGACGTATCAAGGCTTGATAATAATATTTTTTTGGTAGGAATATACAATTCGAGATACTTCAGTCGGCTAGTAACAACTCACACTCCCTTATAAAATCTCAACTATAGTCAGATCGCTATTCAGTTGATTGATGAATTAAAAATTTTCATGTGTTTCACAAAAACAGCTTTATTTATGCTTACGCATTAACAGTTTAGTGATCTCTTTGTGATTAATTTGTTTAGCCACCTCAAACGCGTTTTGTAGTTTTAAACGGGTATTGACCGCTGCACTACTGGGGTCTGCCCCCGCTAGTAGCAATAAGCGAACAATCACAGGCTTTTCATTCCATATCGCTACCATAAGTTGAGTAGCCCCTGATTGACTATAACCAATAGTAGGATTTGCTCCTTTCTTTATTAGCAACTTAATCAGCTTAATCTCGGATTTTTCAACCGCACGTGACAATGCTGTTTGCCCAAACTTATCTTCATGATTTATATTGGCCCCTGCAGCGACTAATTGTCTAGTAATATACTCCCCTTTCGCGTAGAAAATAGCGGTGCGACCTTTGTCATCCCATACATTTGGATCTGCTTTTTGTTCGAGGAGGATTTTAGCTAAGCGAATGCGACGATGATCTAAGCTGTAATTTAAAAATGACATCCGACCCACTCGGCCTCTATAGTCTACCGGATAGTTTTGGTTAATATCCACTCCTCGCGACAAAAATATTTTCAACATTCGACTTTTTCCATCTTGCACTAGCTTCATTAAGTAGCTTATATTTTTTTTTGGACTGTAAAATTTTGCTTTTTTACTTAAAAGAATATTAACGATTGCGACGCGATTATAATGAATCGCGACGTCAATGGCGTATTGTTGTGAAGTAAATGGTTTAGCGACTATATTAAGAGAATATTTTGTCTCTAATAAAGTCTTTAAAAGACTCCGCTTATTGTATTTAATGCTAAAATAAATTAGCTGACTGGCTTCCAAAGCAGGTAATTTATGAGTACGCCTTAAGAGCATACGTACAATATTCATTTGGCGTTTGGATGCGGCATAAACTAGCAATGATACTTTGGTATTTGTTTTACTTAGCAACACTTTGTTTTTCCAGTTTACACCTTTTTTCAATAATAAGGTTTCAGCAATTTTGCTCTTACCTGCATCAATCGCAATAGTTAATGCTGATTTCCCCTTATTGTTAATTAAGTTTACTTTTGCACCATTCCTTAGCAACAAAGCTAACAGCGGAAGATTACCATGTTTACTGGCAAGCATTAAGGGAGTGTAGCCATCATTATTTGGCTTGTTGATATAATTTTTATGCTTGTTGATAATATACTTTGCAAGACTGATATCTTTATACTTATAAAGCAGGGTTAAAAAGGTATCACCAGTAGAGACATCAATATATGCTGACGCACCTGCTTTAGCAATATTGGTCAATACTTTAATTTTCGATGGTCGCTGACTATGTCGATCGCGCTTAAAGACTAGACGCCGAATATATTCCCCTAACTCTCCCTTACTAGGGATAAAACCAATCGCAATTAAATAGGTATAGGCGAGTTCTCTATTTTTCTTATTGGCTAGCCTGATTAACAACTGGCCATCAATCTTTGTTTTTGAATTAATTATACCCCTACTGACCATATCGGCTAATAAGTCCGTTGAGTTTGAAGTAAGCACTAAATTAATCACTCTTTTCTTAAGTGCCAACTTTAACTGATCAAAACTTTTTCTGTTCAGGCCCCCTATCTTTAGCAAGTACCTGATATAACTCTCCTTACCTGATAAAACAGCGCTTGTTAGCAGTTTATTTTTTCTTACTAAGGGAAGGGATAAAAAATAGCTTTTACTCACTATCCACTGGTAGGACTTGGAAACCTCTTTTTTAGAGTGGCGGGCAACAGCGTTAAAGACACAATCTTGTAGAAGAAAAGGCCGATATTCTTTTAATAAATATCGAACGACTTTTACCTGATCAAAAACAATCGCTTGTTGCAGAGCATTATGTCCAAACTGATTACAGTGAAGAACTTTAACCGATTTATTTTCCATCAAATATTTTACTATTTTAACCCGCCCAAATTGAGCCGCATATTCAAACACAGAGAAATTCTTCCTTTCAATAGAACCATTGCGGGTCACTGTTCGCCTGCTTTTGAGGGTAATATCTGCCCCTGACGCCAGTAGTAATTTGAACATCTTAAAGGTACAGTTTTGCTTACCCTGCTTTGATCCAACACAATAATGCAAAACGCCATCACCGTCAGCATCCAATTGATTGACCTTTAAACCAGCTAACAACAGCCGCTTCATCAACTCCATATTTCCAAAAGCACCCGCATACATAAGGAGACTAGATCCATGCCTAGTAGTCACATCTAGCTTAGGTGTTTTGCTCAACAACCAATCAAAGACCTGCCACTTTTGATTAAATAAAGCGACCATCACTGGCGTTTCACCGTCTGCGTATCCTCTATTAATATCAGCCCCAGCATCGAGTAGTAACTTTACTATTTTCAGATTGCCACGGGCCGCAGCTATATATAAAGCGGTACCATATTTTTCATCTAAGACGTCAACAAACGCCCCTTTCTTCAATAGTTTTTTGACTAAAGAGTGTTTGTCTTTTTTAACGGCGATCAATAATTGACTATGAATATCAGCCAATACTTGTTGACTAAACAACAGTGCGAAACATAATAAAAATAGTCGACCTGCTTTTGAATAATGCGTCATTATCGCTTGCCTTCAAGTGTCTTTAATTCAGCCTGCTGTACCCAAACCTCATATAAGGAAGGTGTTGCTCGTAACCAGCAAAACTTCACTATTTGATTCTCAAGTAACGCAACATCAAAAACAGAAGGCTGTTGCCCAATATTATTAAGAGACCGAACTAATTTTGTACGTTTATCAATATAGGCTAGCTGTACACGAGAGAAGTTTTTCCGCCAAACTGCTACTCGCTGATCACTCGCATTACGAATAATACTTTTCAGAATCGCTGTTCTTGGGCTTTGATCTAACTTCAATGGTGCAGTCCATCGATTAGTGATTGCATTTAACTCCGAATAAAATATATGGGTATTAATACCGTATTTTTGTTGCCAAATAAGTGTCGCTCTTCCCTGCTTTGAAAAATGAGCTGATAGTGCAGTGACCTCAGGACTGTCTCTATAGACTGTCGATGCTGTAGACCATTGCTGATCAAACACTACTGACCTTAACTCTGCTGTCTGTCGTTTTTCAGCCCAACTTAGTATTATTTTTCCAGAAGGGTCTGCTGCTGCTACCACATCGCCTAAACCATTCACTCGCCCAAAGTCCCCCAAGGTTGCCACTGCCTCTGCCTTTTGCCATTGACTATTAAGTCGCATACGAACAAATATTTTTAAACTTAATGGATGGTTACCATTATTAGCGACTTTATTGGCCGACTTTGTTGCCGCCACCCAGACTAAAGCCATATTACGTCTATCCAACATAAGAACTTTTAGTTGTAACAATTGTTGATTATGAGGCAAATACACGACCTCTAAATCAGTCCAAGCACTGGTCGGTTGATCCAATATCCGCGACTTTAAATGGATGGCTGTTGCCAATGGCTTATGTTTACCTTGCTTGTTCGTCTTAGTCGACTCTGTACGTTTCTGCCATGCAATAACGCAGGCTCGTTTATTACAGTCTCTTTGAATAACGGGTAGTGGCCCCTTACTCCTTAAGAGGAGTTGTGGCTTACCCCACTGACCGATCAGGCTTTGTTTAGTCAGCGACCAAAGAGATTGATCAACCGTAAGTGACGCTGCAACTTTTTTTCCTGCTTTTGTTTGCGTTTGTCTCTTATTAGTCACTAGTAATATATTATTGGCATTAGACTGAGCATTGATTAATTGATAGTCTATTATTCGATTAGCGCCTCGATTGTCAGGTAACTTGATATGTTGCTGTGCTGACCATTTTTTTTTGCTGGCAACAAAGACACTATAAGCTAGACTCGACTTTTGATTCGTGGAAGCACTGGTTTGCTTCTTTGAGTTATTGCCTATCTTTATTTTTGCTTGAGTGTGTGAAAAATTTTTCTTGCCATGAGTCACTGCAAAAACAATGGCATTCCCAGCGGAGTCTGCATAAATCTTTGGGACATTGTGGTTGACCCCACTCAATACTTTTATAGCACCTGCCTTTTTAAGCCTTACATCTGAGCCCGGTAAGTGAACCGAGTGAGCCTTTTGGTTTGCTGTTACTATTGCGCTGTAAAAGAAAAAAATCAGTAATAAAGAGTAATATTTCGTCATTATGGATTCCCTGGAGAAGAGATGATCGCTGAACCTTCTTTTTTAAGTCCAGGTAACTGCTTAGCATAAGTGTCTTTACTTCGCAGTAGCTTATTATCGACTTGCAGTGAAGATCTATGTCGTAATCTAAAATACTTCCAAGCTGTTTTTGAAGCGACTATTGGTAGTTGACCAGGCCTATATATTAGCCATTGATCTTGGGGCAGGACTTCGATTATATAATTTAATTTACCGTTTAAGACATTTCTCACTCGAATGCTATTATCAGTATAGGCAGAAACTAGATAGCGTCCATTTCCTCCTTCGATCAAAGTTGACATAGGGTTATTCTTTCCAATACGCCGATACACTTCTTTTCCTTTTAACAGATCATAATTCACTAGTGTCCCGCTAGAGGTTCCAACATAAATATTTTGACTGTTTTTTGAAAACCCAAGCACCTTGAGTTTTCCTAGTTGAGATGAAAGTTTAATAACATGTAGCCGCTTAAGTGAATTTGCATTCCATATATAAAGAGTATCTGGGTTTACTACAGCTGCCAACCACTTTCCATTGTGACTTAAACGTATTTGCTCGATTTTTCCAGAAACTGTTTTTTTATGAACACTGGAGTGGGTTTTATTCTTTACTTCTATTTTATTAACACTGAAGGTTACAATTGTTGACTTGTCAGACTTATTGTAAATCACATTTCGCACGTTATCGCTAAGGCTACTTCGATCGACCTGACACTCTGATTGCGTATTTTCTGACAGTTCCCAAGTCTTAGCGCTCCAGACTTTTGTACAATTTCTTCCAAACCCTGTCAATATTTTATTATTGGTGACATCAATTCCTATCGACTCCAAATTTCTCGCATTCAAATATATCAGCTGTGATAATTTTTTTATAGCAACATTATAAGAAAATATTTTCCGTCCAGCAGCAACTCCTAAAATAGTATTACCATCGCCGGATAAATACAAACGACTTATCCCTTTAATACCCGTTTGCATTGTAGAAATGTGTTGCCCCGTCTCTAATTGCCAAACATGGATTGCACCATTAGGATGAGCACTGTACAGCTGATTCTTTTGTGGGTGAACCGCAAGCGACACTGCATGGGTGAACACATTAGGTTGTGCAAAACTCACTTCTCCAGTATTAGCATCGGCTAACAAATAAGGAAACCCTCTTGTACCGGTTTGTTCGCTTGCTAACAATAAGGTATTTCCGTCGTGACTAAGGTTAGCGGAATGCAACACTGTATGCTTAAACCTAAACCTAAGCATTTTCTTTTTATTCGGGCTATTAAAATCGTATACAATGACATTGCCTTTACCATTATGTAAAACTATTTTATTATTCAACTTATCGACAGTCATTTTTCCTGGTTGAAAATACCGGGTAAATTTTCGATGTTTATAATACGAAGCACGGGCACGCTTTGAGCCAACGTTTTTTATATTTGAAACTTGTTGTATTAATATCCCTCGGCGTCGCCAACCAGTAAAAATCACAGTCTCGTTATTGTTAAACAGTGAAAAATCTCTTAGGGAAGATTCTCTTAGTATTTTAATCACGTCAGTCTGTTTTATTACCGACATAGACTTTAACGAAAAATACTCTAGTTTCTTGGATTGAGTCGCGACGACTAAATTTTCTCCAGGCCAAGTGAAATCGAATAGCCTGATCTTCATCTTAGTCTTATTATAACGTTTAATGATTCTCTTCTGTTGTAGATCCACCACATTGAGATATTCTGGAGTATAGATGGCAACATAACGTGCCGTTTGACTAAACTTTACTTTCAGAGGGTCGAGCCGAAAGTATTTTCGTCGATTTCGTCCTCTTGTACTTGCGTAGGCGTTACGTACAGGCTTCCCTTTTTGGTAACTGGGGTCTTTACTTTGAAATATAAGTCTGCCTGTCACCAGATTATAAAGCCGTAATTCACGCTCTTTAGTCACTAAAATTATTTTATCTTTACCATAGAAACGAATAGCAACAATACCTTTCCAATCTGACTTAAACGCGTGCAGCACGTCATGAGTTTTGAAATCCCAGATTCTAACCCAATCATCTTGTCCTACAGTCGCAATGAGTTTTTGATCCGGACTTTGAGTAATAAGACGAATCACAATTTTATTGTTAGTCAAAAAGTGGCTTTGTTGGGACACAATATCAATCCCCACTGGCTTTGAACAGCCCACCAGAAAAAGTAATCCACCTAAGAGAATGATTGTTGACAGCATGACAAGTAAAAGGCGCAATAATTCAAAAGTGCTTTTAATCAATCCAGTATCAGGACCCATTCGAGCTAATCGAAGATTAAGTAAACTAAGTGATTTCATTGTTATCCTTATCAAAATACAGGCATACCTCATTGTAATACAAATTCTTATCAAGCACCTGATTTAGCCACCAGTCTTGAGTACAGCGTTATCATTATCGAGATTAGCATTATTTTTAGTTTGCCACACATAGACTATCTTTGCGTGCAATAAATGACTTCATCTAAACATAAAATCAACTCTAAACACCGTTTTTTTCTGCCTACTAAAACTCAAAAGGCCTTATCAGTCTTAGCGTTATTTGATATCAGTTCTAAGCTCACTAGTGGCAAAATTTAAAAAAATTGATAGCGACTACTTTTCTGAATAAAAAGATGAATATAGAGGGCTTAAATAGCTAATCTGGTTCCTAACAAGATCAACGATGACGATCAACTGAGGACTTTACATTCTCGCTAGAAACAGCATGATTGCAACTGAGGATTATTACTATTTTTGCTTGGACCCAGTCTAATCCTGAGCCATTTAGGAACTGATAGTGGTAGAGATAATTGTCTTTCTGTCAGTGTTTGCCACTCTCGCGAGTGAAGGGACAAGTTTGCCAGGTAATGGGTGAGCTGTAGAAAGTGCTATTGATAGACTGTATTTGAGGTGAGGTAGTGAATTAAAGCGCAAACAATAAAGTTGTCTCCTCAACTCACTTGATTACAATCAATGTCAACGGAAACTTCAGTCCTGACTGTAAAAGTTTCCGATGTTAAAATGTCCAACGCAGTCATTGACTTATATACACAGAGACGCAATTATGGTTTAAGCAGGCTCTCACTCATTTTCAGTCTCAGTATGAAACCAACTTAACTTTTCTTGTAGTGTCACCACTTCGCCTACAATAATCAACGTTGGGGGTTTTAATTGAAATTGCTTCACTTTATCAACCATCGTATCGAGAGTTCCCGTGACTACCTTTTGATTTGGCGTAGTGGCTTGTTGTACCATCGCGATGGGCATATCTTTACTCATACCATGTGCCATTAATTCTGAACAAATTATCTCAAGCCCATGTAGGCCCATATAAAATACGATGGTTTGATTCGGTTGTGCTAAGGCAGGCCAATTAATGTTAGTGGTGCCGTCTTTTAAATGACCAGTCGTAAACACCACTGCTTGAGAATAATCACGATGGGTCAATGGGATCCCTGCATAAGCTGCTGTCCCTGACGCGGCTGTAATACCTGGTACCACTTGAAAACTAATGCCCTCTTCCGCCAGTGTATCGATTTCTTCACCACCACGTCCAAATATAAAGGGGTCTCCTCCTTTAAGACGGCACACTCGCTTTCCTTCTTTAGCCAGCCTCACCAATAAATGATTAATGTCTTCTTGTGGTACTGTATGGTTATCGCGTTCTTTACCAACATAGATACGATCTGCATCACGCCGACATAAAGCCATGACTTCTTTGGAGACTAAGCGGTCATACACAACCACTTCAGCTTGCTGCATTAAACGTATTGCGCGAAAAGTTAATAAGTCTGGATCACCAGGACCCGCTCCCACTAGGTAGACTTCACCGACACAGGAGGTATCATCTGCCGCCCTGGCTAGCTCTTCTCCCATACGACGCTCTGCTTCCACCTCTTTGCCTGCAAAAATTAATTCTGCAACAGGTCCCTCAAGCGCTTTTTCCCAAAACCTACGACGTGATTCTACATCTGGCAAACTTTGCTTCACCAGCTCCCGAAATTTTTCCGCAAATTTTCCAAGCTGCCCATAAGCCGCAGGAACCGAGGCCTCTAATTTTGTCCGTAACATACGCGCCAATACAGGCGAACTGCCACCAGTCGATACTGCAATTTGGACCGGTGAACGGTCGATAATAGAGGGAACTATAAAGCTGCATAACGACGGATTATCCACTACGTTCACTGGAATATTTAAACTTCGCGCCTGCTCAGATATTTGCTTATTCAGATTCGTTTGATCCGTTGCTGCGATCACTAATGTGCATTGTTCTAAATCTGATATCAGGAATTGACGTTGAATAAGTTCAACATTTTCATTTTCCCTTAGCGGATCAAGTTTACTACTAAATTGAGGAGCTATCACACGTAAGTTCGCCCCAGCCTCAAGCAAGAACAACGCTTTACGTGCAGCCACGTCACCGCCCCCAACAATAAGGCAAGGACGATCTTTAATTTTCATAAATATGGGTAAAAACTGCATAGCACTAAATCCAGAGTAAAGTAAAAGGTGAACGAATAAAGAGACCTCTGATTAAGTTAAGAGACGAATTCTACAATACAGAAATATTGCGCCAGTATTGCGATCTGATTAATAACAGGACTACTCACAAATTGCCCGCCTAATCATTGGCTTTTTGAACGGCACTCTTAACCTTAAAAACTAATCAAAGCGTCCCTACATTAGTAAAATTGTAAATAAATTAGCATCAATATCGACTCAATCGCCACTTGGCCAGACCACTTAAACTTAAGTATATAAAACGCTAACCGTGATCAATAATCAATTCAAACGAATAACACTGATAATTTTTGCCTACCATAAACGGGTATTGCCAATCTTAACCATCCTGCTTTAAAGTTGAGTCATGCCGTTCATATAAGGCTGTAATACTTTAGGTATTGCAATATTGCCTTGCTCATCTTGATAATTTTCCATCACTGCCACCAATGTACGCCCAACGGCCAAGCCTGAGCCATTCAACGTATGCAAAGGCTCCGGCTTGCCCGTTTCAGGATTACGCCAACGTGCTTGCATACGCCGGGCCTGAAATGCTTCAAAATTACTACAAGATGAAATTTCGCGATATTTTTGCTGTCCTGGCAACCAGACTTCAAGATCATACGTTTTAGTGGCAGAAAATCCTATATCTCCTGCGCACAGGGCGACTACCCTATAAGGGAGTTCTAGTTGCTGCAAAACTGTTTCAGCTGCTTTAGTTAAACCTTCCAACGCCTCGTGGGAATCTTCAGGTCTCACCAGTTGTACTAATTCAACTTTTTCAAATTGATGTTGGCGAATAATACCCTTGGTATCCTGCCCATAAGACCCTGCCTCAGAACGAAAACAGGGTGTATGCGCCACTCGTTTGACAGGAAGTAATTTGGCATCAATAATTTCATTGCGAGCAATATTAGTGAGTGGAACCTCAGCAGTGGGAATTAAATAGTATTCCCCATCAGCCCTTAACTTAAATAAATCCTCTTCAAATTTTGGCAGCTGACCTGTGCCATACAGACTCTCTGCGTTGACAATAAATGGCACATAGGTTTCAACATAAGCATGCTCTGAGCTATGCAAATCCAGCATAAACTGAATTAAGGCACGTTGCAGCCGCGCCAAATTACCGTGCATCACCGCAAAACGTGAGCCAGTAATTTTTGTTGCTACCGCCAAATCAAGTTGGCCACTTAACTCACCGAGTGCCACATGATCTTTAGGTTCAAATGAGAATTCAGGAATGACTCCCCACTGCCTCACTTCAACATTGTCGTTCTCTGATTGTCCTTCAGGCGTTGTTGCATGGGGGACATTGGGTATGCCTGAATAAATAACATCAAGTTCAGTTTGTAATTGAGTTAATTCAGACTGTTTTTTGTTTAATTCTTCGGCAAAACCTTCAACCTCTTTCAATAAACTACTAATGTCTTCCCCTGCTGCTTTGGCTTTACCAATACCGCTGGAGCGGGTTTTACGCTTATTTTGCAACGCTTGGGTTTCTGTCTGAATCACCTTACGCTGCTCTTCGAGTGACTGAATAGCAGTAACGTCAAGTGTATAGCCACGACGTAACAACTGCTCGGCAACCTGCTCAAGGTTATTTCTTAAAAAACGGGGGTCATGCATTAGTCTTTATTCCTTAAAAGATATCAGGTTATTAGGGACAAAACCCTTAAAAATAGAATTTAGCAAAGGCGGTATTTTAACACTGTCTGGGGAAATTCGTGAAGCCGATCAAAGAATTATAGGGGACATTTGACCATTATTCTTAACGGATTAGAGAAAATAATCAATTTTTAAGGAAAACAGCATATGGACATGACTCCTTTGATGAAACATTCAATAATAATCAAAGCGTAAATGTAGAGTTAGCTCAATGGGTAAACTGCCTTACTTCACAAAATAAAAATATTGGCAATCATTACACTTGAATCGTCTTACGATCTCAATGAGTAGATGTGTTATCTCAGCGTCGCTCTTAAATAGTCATTGATAGACTCCTTAAATTCTCCTTCCCACACTCAATCCAATCCATGTGGCAAGTAAACTTAACACAAGAGTCAATAAAATATTCAACCCTGCTTGCATCAGACTACCCTGTTCTAGTAATTTCAGTGTATCAAGTGAAAAAGTTGAAAAAGTGGTAAAGGCACCAAGCAATCCTATTTGAATAAAGCTACGCATTTCAGGTGAAATTACTTTTTCCTGATAAATCGAGTAAAAAACTCCAATCAATAAACAACCCATTACATTAGCGATTAAAATTCCATATGGAAAACTATCTCCCCATACTGTGCTAGAACCTAGTGTTAAACCATAACGCAATAAAGCGCCTATAGCCCCTCCCACCGCGATCGCTACAATAATCAACATTGATTTAACAACATAATGAGTCCTTAATAATGTAATTAACAGACATTATGTTATATTTATTGTAGAAATTGAAGAGGAAGAAACATTTCAAGCCAACTATCCATACCAACAACACTAGGAGAGTTCCAGTGATGACTAGTACAAGATGCCCTGATACCGAATATTGTCCTGTGCAAACTATCCAATTTGCGACATTAGGGTTCATTTTAATCGGATTAATTTTAACATTTTTGATCAGTACAACAGCTAATGCGGCACCATCAGCATTAAAAACAAATGGCAAAATAGAGGCAAAATCGTTAGTCCATGCCACTAAAATGGCTCAGTTATACACAAAAGTACGGCTTGCATTTATTAATTATGACATTGCCACAATTCGAGCTAACTCCTTTATCCCAAAGAATAAAGCCGCTCCCCCACAAAAGCAAATGACTGCCTTCGGCAAAACGCTTCCCAATATTTTTACTTTTACACTAGTGAAGGTGGCTGTTAAGGGAAAATTGACAGGTTTATGGCTTATCAAAGAAAACACTACAAAAAAAACAAAAATAGCAATTCTATTTCGATTTAAAAAAGATCGTAGCGGACAATGGCGCACTCATCCTCGAACTTATCAAGAAATAGATACTGACAGTACTAAAAAAACCGTAGCGCTATTGATAAAGAGCCTAAAATTATGATCGATTGACCTAAAACCCGGTAAACAAGCAGTGACGTTTATGACAAATTCGGATGAATGGGACTCGTGAATGAAAATTATATTCTTAGCAGCCTATTCACTTTCCACCTGCTTTTTTATCAAGGCTGCGCAAATACGCTAATTTTTCACCTATCTTAATTTCAAGTCCACGATCAACTGGAAAGTAATAACGGCTGCCTATTAATTGTTCCGGAAAATAATTTTCACCTGCCGCATAAGCATTAGGTTCATCATGGGCATAACGGTACTCAGACCCGTACCCCATCTCTTTCATCATACTGCTGGGTGCATTGCGCAAAGACATGGGGACTTCAAGAGAACCCGATTGTTGCGCTGCTTGCATCGCTGCCTTAAAGGCCATGTACACCGCATTGCTTTTCGGAGCACAGGCTAAATAACTGACCGCCTGTGCCAATGCCAAATCCCCTTCCGGTTGGCCTAAACGCTCAACGGTTTGCCACGCATCCAGTGAAATAGTCATCGCTCGCGGATCAGCATTACCAATGTCTTCACCTGCCATACGCACCAAACGACGTGCAATATATAAAGGATCACACCCGCCATCAATCATTCGTGCTAACCAATACAAGGCTGCGTCTGGCGCTGAACCACGAATGGATTTGTGCAGTGCTGAAATTTGTTCGTAAAAAATATCACCCTTATTATCAAAACTTCTAGTGCTGCCGGTGAGAGTATTAGCCGCTAGTTGCTGGGTGATGATAATGGTATTTTGTGTAGTGTCTATTACGCTTGCTTGTGCGTTCTTTGGTTCTTGTCTAGAGTTTTTTTCAGATTCTTGTGCAGGGGCAAGAGTACATGCAATATCAAATAGATTAAATAAACGCCGTGCATCGCCATCGGCAGCATCCACCAGCAGTTGATCAACGCCCTCTTCTAAAATAACCTCTACAGCCTTGTCTGCAAAGTGATTGGTGGCACGCTGCAAAGCTGTATGTAATGCCTCGTTATCCAAACGATGCAAAGGATAGACACGAGTTCGGGACAACAGTGCATTATTGACTTCAAACGATGGATTCTCAGTCGTGGCCCCTACAAATACGACTGTACCGTCTTCTACATAAGGGAGAAATGCATCTTGTTGTGACTTATTAAAGCGGTGTACTTCATCAATAAACAGTACCGTATTACGCTGATATAAATCACGATTTTGTTGCGCCTGTTTAATCGCTTCTCTAATATCAGCCACTCCGGCTAATACTGCAGAGATTGCGATAAATTCAGCATCGGTCACTTTAGCGAGCATACGCGCCAGAGTGGTTTTGCCTGTACCAGGTGGACCCCATAAAATCATGGAATGTAAGTGACCTGAGCGTAACATTTCAGCCAAGGGCTTACCGTCTGACAATAGGTGTTGCTGACCAAACACCTGATCAAGCTGCACTGGCCTGAGTTGTTCCGCAAGCGGCTGATAATTAGTGTTTTTAGATTGAGGGCTATTAGTCAATAGAGTTTCCTTTTTCTCATGCTACCTACCAGACTATTAGATTCAAAAACTTATAAAACAGTGTACTAATAGAATGCTTACGGCAAATTTTTAATAATATAGTGAACGCGATTTTGAGCAAGTCATGACTTGCTGATTGCTAGCGTAACGACAAATTATCGAATGGCTTTTGTTAACTCGTTAGTCGCTTGAATATCGTTCAGATGAGTACAAGATAAGGCAAAATAAGACGAAAAATAACAGGTGATTAAAATGAGCCCATTGAAATTAATTTTAACACTGAATGGTGCATATGAACAAATTTCAACAAGTAGCGATAACAGCTAGTAAGTTTTGTTACTAGTCTATATTGACTAGCAACAAAACACAGTGAGCTATGATTCAATACCGAAGTTTTGATTTATACTCTTTAATAAGAAAATTATTTCGCTATTGGTCCGCCAACAACATCAACACCTTTCGGTACTTTAAATGTAAATAGTGATACTGTAATATTAGGGTTAATCGTCAAATCGCTAAAAGTAATAGTCGTGACTTGCCCAATATTATCCGTTAATTTCATTTCTTTAAGTGATTTTGCAAACCCTAAACGAATCGCCTTAAACTGAGTGTCTTTCTTTTTAGGCTCTAGTTTAACCCAAAATACACCGTTCACTTCCCCCTCATCAATCAAGGTAAAGTTTTTATCTAAGGACCCTATCCCACTCAAAACACTGGCAGGTGTTTGACCAATCGCCTTTGACAAGTTTTTAATTGTTACTTGCTCTAGCTCTTCGTCATATATCCAGATTTTTTTTCCGTTACTCACAACAAGCTGCTTATCAGGTTTAGAGTAATCCCAGCGAAACTTACCAGGACGTAATAAAGCGACCTTCCCTTTACCCGACTGAACTAATTTTTTGTTACCATCAACCACTTTTTGAGAAAAAGAGGCCTGAAAAGATTTCACTGTTTTATGAAAAGATCGTAATTTATCGACTGCTGTTCCTGCCAAAAGATTACTGGAACTGAATAGCAAAAGTGACAAAGCGGCCACTTTATACCAAGACCGAGTATACAAAGGTTTGCTATACAAAGACCGGGTAGATAAAGATCTATTAATTAATTTCATATTTTTTCCAATTTAATATTGATGCAAATCTGATTCAATCTGGTGATGTACCAGCACTAAATCCTGACTAAATAAAATAAGGAGTCACCTTAAATTTCAGCACTGCACTTGATAAAAAAATAACGCGCTAAGCGTATTACGCCAAAGGCCACCTTAATCGCTTGGGGCCTCAGGGGCAAGTACTTCGCGACTCCCATTACGCTGCATTTCACTCACTATACCGGCAGCTTCCATACCTTCCATGATGCGCGCTGCTCTGTTGTAACCGATTTTAAGTTGACGCTGCACGGAAGAAATTGAAGCACGACGAGTGCGAGTGACAATTTCTACTGCCTTGTCATATAAAGGGTCGGACTCATTATCATCTGACTCTTCCCCGGGCAGTAAACCAGTCATATCGGTTTGTTCACTTACGATACTATCAATATAATCAGGGCCCGCCATTTCTTTTAAATGAGCCACTACCCGATGGACTTCCTGGTCTGACACAAAAGCACCATGGATACGCTCAGGGATACTACTACTACGCCCAAGATATAACATATCTCCATGTCCTAACAACTGATCTGCCCCACCCTGATCCAGAATGGTTCTTGAATCTACTTTCGCCGACACTTGAAAGGCAATCCGCGCAGGAATATTTGCTTTAATTAATCCGGTAATGACATTCACAGACGGACGCTGGGTGGCTAAAATTAAATGCACGCCAGCTGCTCGCGCTTTTTGTGCCAATCGTGCAATCAACTCTTCCACTTTTTTACCGACTGACATCATCATATCAGCCAGCTCATCCACAATCACGACGATATACGGAAGATGATCTAGTGTGGGTGGCGGGGCTGTAGGATCTAACGCCTCTTCTGGTTTATACAAAGGATCAGGTAATGGCACACCACTGTCAATAGCCTCTTTGACTTTACGGTTATATCCCCCAATATTACGCACACCTAATGAAGCCATTAAGCGGTAACGACGCTCCATTTCTGCAACACACCAACGTAAGGCATTCGCTGCATCTTTCATGTCAGTGACTACAGGCGTTAACAAATGAGGAATGCCTTCGTACACAGAAAGTTCGAGCATTTTTGGATCAATCATAATTAAGCGCACATCATACGGCGTCGCTTTATAAATTAGACTCAGTATCATGGCATTAATCGCCACTGATTTTCCCGACCCGGTAGTTCCCGCAATTAACATATGCGGCATCGCGCTCAAGTCAACTACTGACGGGTGTCCACCAATATCCTTGCCTAAGGCAATCGTCAAAGGAGACTGTTCATTGTCGTATTCTTCAGAACGTAATACTGCACTTAAGGTAATTAAATCGCGATGTTCATTAGGAATCTCCAAACCTATCACTGACTTGCCCGGTATTACCTCAACAACACGCACTGCAATCGCAGACAAAGCACGTGCCAAATCTTTCGCCAGATTAGACACTTGACTCACTTTAACCCCTGGAGCCAATTCTAGTTCGAATAAGGTGACGACTGGCCCTGGAAACACTGCCTCAACAGTAGCCTCCACACCAAAATCTAGTAGTTTTAATTCAACTTGGCGAGACATTATTTCCAGTGATTCGGCCGAGTAGCCCTGCTCTGGTTCTACTGGATCATCTAACAATTGCAAGGGCGGCAACTCCGTGGAAGGTGGCCGATCAAACATCACGTATTGCTTCTCTTTTTCAACTCTCTTACTCTCGACAATATCGCGTGGCTTGGTTTTGATAATGACCTGCTTCCTTATTTTTGCTTTTTTCTTTTCTTCTTTCACTGCTTCTTTACGCACATGTTTAACAGCGCGTAGCTTTTTCCACTCTGCGTAATACGCTGACAAGTGACGTAAACGACTAATGATACTTATTGTCCAGCGACCTAAAGCATCCATCACAGTCAGCCACGAAATGCCTGTCAACAAGGTTAATCCTGTTAAAAAGACTACCAGCAAGACTAAAGTCGCCCCTAAAATACCAGTATTCTGTAAATAAAGGCTTATCGTTTGCCCAAGAACTCCGCCTGCACTGGTAATAGGTAACTGTCCAGTTTTCACAAAAAATAGTGGATAAGCTAAGGCTGCTGCTGAGACTGTAGTGAGAGTAAACCCCGAAATACGGGCCACAAAAGCTCCAAAATCAAAAGGGTCATCATAGGCATGAGTACGAAAAGCGATCCAGCCGAGATAAATCACTACCACTGGAATCATATAAGCAAGGTAGCCAATAAAAAGCAGCATTAAATAAGCCACCCAGGCCCCAATTTTACCGCCATAGTTTAGTATTTGACTATGACTTCCAGACGAAAAACTGGAAATATCAAACTGACTATAAGTTATCAGGCTAATGACTAGATAGACAGCCACAAACCATGAGAACAACAGAACTCCTTCCCTAACCCCTTTAGCGATCACTAGGGCCTTAGGTTCAACGGTCGCTTTCTTTTTTGTGGTGGTCTGTTTTTTTCTCTTTGCCTGTGCCAATGAGTTTAACCTTTATTTCTCTTAAAAAAACTCTGATCAAGTCATGATAACTATCGCCGTTTAAAAGTCAGTGACTATGTTGATAGTGCTAACAGAGAGCCTATTAGGGCAATCGTCACGGACATTATTAAATAGCAATCTCATCACTCTTAATCAGAGATTTCTTGTGATATAGACAGTAATTAATACAATTTTATAAGCTCAATGAAGAGAGACTAGATCATTACATCAGAATCAATGATTTACGATGCAATTTATCTTTGCTAATAACCCTCTTCAGAATAGTTATATACACGATCAATATTTGGAGACGCTTTAAGTCAAATGACATAAAATCATCCTAAGCTAATAATTATTATACAAATTATGCTAACTCGCAAGTGCTTCCGCAACTGTTTTGTGTATTACTTCCCCAGATTGGATATTGTACCCTGAAAGTAAGCCTGGTGCTGACTCTACTTGCTTATTAGCTAATGCAAGGACATAGGGTAAAAGTACTGCGCAGAGTGCCTGTGTCGCTGTTCTTGGAACCGCCCCAGGAATATTGCTAACGGCATAATGTAAAACCCCCTGCTCAATATAAACAGGCTCAGCATAAGTGGTGGGGTGAATAGTTTCTATACAACCGCCCTGATCTACTGAAATATCGAGAATAATACTCGCTTCAGGCATAGTCGCCACCATATCAGTCGACACTATCTGTGGTGCCTTAGCCCCAGGAACTAATACTGCACCGATTAAAAGGTCTGCTGTTTGTAACGCTTTCATAATACTATGCTGATACGCATATTCTGTATTCACATTTCCTAGTTGACGTATATTATCGAGTTTCTCAGTATTTTTGTCGAACACGGTCACATTTGCACCTAATGCCGCCAATACACCAATCGCAGCAGAACCCGCTACACCAGCGCCTAAAACAACTGCATTGGCACGCGCAGAGGCTGAAGACCCACCCAGTAATATTCCTCGTCCTCCTTGATGTTGAAATAATAAATTACTAGCCGTTTGTGCCGCCACAATTCCTGCAATAGAACTCATGGGAGCTAATAGTGGCAGCAGTGTATCTCGCTCTACCGTCTCGAAAGCAATCGCAGTCAAACCAATATCTTGCAACGCTTGAGTCAGCACTTTATTAGCAGCAAGATGCAAGAAAGAAAAGAGTATATGATCACTGCGCAACAACGCCAGTTCTTCTGGTAGCGGCTCTTTAACCTTAACGATCAATTCTGCCTGTGCATATACCTCTTGTGCAGAGGCCAATACTTCAACCCCTACCGCTTGATACTGCTGATTGGTGTAAGCACTCAATTTTCCCGCATCACTCTCTATAGACACTTTATGCCCAGCACGCACTAATTCATGACAGGCTTCAGGAATTAACGCTACCCTGCCTTCCATCACTTTAATTTCTCGGGGAATCCCTATATTCATTAATCATGCACCTCAAACAATTATTCATTATCAGTAAATTCAATAAACCTTTACCTTGAATCTGGAAAAAATGTGACCCTTAATGAAACAAGAGACATAAAGTAAAGAGGGTTATTAACAAGCTGCGCAATATTACCCATATTCAATTTGTTCATTATTCTACCCATAACTTGTTTAACGCTAATTATTACCCGCCAATAATCACTGGCTGAATTTAATCAGAATCTCCTACTTTATATTCTCCCGTTACACTTTACCCTGCCCCTCTATTTCCGTAACATATACAATAAATATATACGACAATCTTCGATTTACAGCAGTTCCCGGTTGATATACCAACAGCATGCCCAAATAGAGTCTAAATAAAGGACAAATTAAGACAAAACTGCTGAAATTTGAAACCTTGTGACCAAATCAAGGTCAATGAAACTGTGCAATTTTAAACATACTGTCCTGGCTCAGGCCTAGCGCTATTCCAGTGACATCAAGATAGTGGAGAGATTTATACATGAGTGACACAAAACATTGCCGACTGTTGATTCTCGGCTCAGGTCCAGCTGGATATACTGCCTCTGTCTATGCAGCTCGCGCTAACTTACAACCTGTCTTAATTACCGGCTTAGAACAAGGCGGGCAACTGACGACCACCACCGATGTGGATAACTGGCCTGGTGATAACGAAGGTGTGCAAGGTCCAGAACTAATGGAGCGCATGAAAAAACACGCGGAGCGGTTTGATGTCGACATAATTTTTGATCATGTTAACAAAGTTGATTTAAGCCAGCGCCCTTTTCAACTAAAGGGTGATAGCGGTAGTTATAGCTGCGACTCATTAATAATTTCAACAGGTGCCTCAGCTCGTTATTTAGGGCTGGAGTCTGAAGAGGCATTCAAGGGACGTGGAGTCTCTGCCTGTGCCACCTGTGACGGATTTTTCTATCGCGATCAAAATGTCGCTGTTATTGGTGGCGGCAACACTGCGGTGGAAGAAGCTTTATACCTGGCTAATATCGCAAAACATGTCACTGTAGTACATCGACGCGAAGCCTTTCGTTCAGAAAAAATATTATCTGAAAAGTTAATTGAAAAATCCAAAACAGGCAATGTGACTATTGAATGGAATTCAGAATTGGATGAAGTCTTAGGCGACGACAGCGGCGTCACAGGCATGCGAATAAAAAATGTGAACGACAAATCTACTAAAGATATTGATTTACACGGCGTCTTTATTGCTATTGGACACACCCCGAATACTAGTTTATTTGAGGGCCAACTCGATATGAATGGCGGCTATCTTGTGGTAGAAACAGGGCTTAAAGGCAATGCTACCCAAACGAGTGTTAAAGGCGTTTTTGCCGCTGGTGATGTGTCGGATCATATTTATCGACAAGCGGTCACCTCCGCGGGCACTGGCTGTATGGCAGCCCTTGATGCAGAACGTTACTTAGATGAATTAGATCAATCATAAGTAAGTCGCCTTTGATTAAAGACTAAGAAGCTTTTGATTAAAGACTAAGAAACTTTTAATTAAAGATAAGATTCATTGATACTAGAGACCATCATTACTAGAATAATATAGCTGTAGCGAGGCTATATTATTCTATCTCTAATATGCCAAGTGAATAAATTTCAACAGCTTGCTAATAGATCACCACCTCTCTCATCACCTATTAAAAATCACTATGCAAATTAAAATCCTTGACTCAATTGATAACATAAGCCCTGCAGAATGGGATTCTTTACTCAACTCAGAACCAAATCACAGTTTGGATTGCACCACTAATACAAACAACGTCAACAGCAGTGCATCACCCTTCTTACAGCATGAATTTTTAGCTGCTATCGAACGTCACCAATGTGTTGGGCAACGTCACGGCTGGATTCCAAGACATATCGTCATATATGATCAAGAGATAGCCGTCGCCGCCAGTCCACTGTATATAAAAACTAATTCTTATGGAGAATTTGTATTTGACTGGGCATGGGCAGATGCTTATCAGCGATCGGGATTAATGTATTATCCAAAATTAGTTTCCTCTATTCCCTACACCCCTGCCACAGGCCAACGTCTGTTAGTCAAGTCAGATCAAAATCAAATTCGACTACGACAATTATTAATCGAGGCCACTATTCAACTCGCACAACAAGAAAACATGTCGTCTATTCACTGGCTTTTCCCTAATTCTAATGATCGCTTGGCGCTAGACAGTGGTGATTTATTGCAGCGCATTGACACACAGTTTCATTGGCGCAACAACCAGTACCATTCATTTGATGACTTCCTTCAAACTCTCACTTCCTCACGTCGTAAAAAAATAAAAAGAGAACGTAAACGTGCGCTAGAACAAGAAGTCACTATTCGCTGTGTTGAAGGCTCACAAGCGACTGAAGATGATATTTCACTGGCTGATTTTTTCTACCGTACGACATTTGATAAAAAAAGCGGTTACGCGTCTTTTAACGCAAACTTTTTTAGGGATATTGCACACAATATACAAGACTGTCTGGTGATATTTTTTGCAGAACATAATAACGAAACTATTGCCGCCTCCATTTGCTATCGCTCAGGTTCTGCTTTATATGGGCGTCATTGGGGTTGCTCTAAAGAAATGCATAGCTTGCATTTTGAACTTTGTTATTACCAGGGCATAGATTACTGCATCAACAATAATTTACAGTTATTCGAACCTGGAGCACAGGGCGAACATAAGATTAGTCGTGGTTTTTTGCCAGTGCCCGTTTACTCTGCTCATTGGATAAATCACCCTGAGTTTAAAACTGCTATTGCTCAATACTTAGCAAATGAAATTCCTGTTATTCGTGATTATATCGTTGAACTTGAAACGCATTCTCCGTATAAAGAAACTCCAGTATGGTATAAACCTATAGCACAAGAGATTGCCATGCTCGTTCATGACTCATAAAAAGATTACGTATATCCAGGTCCCTGTTTATTTCTGGGTTCTGTCGCAAACTAGCCTAGAATAATGAATCCTGCTACTTCTTAGCAATCTAATCCTGTCAGTAGTGAGTTATTAATGGTGAGTTTTAAGTGTCGACATTTTAATCAAGCGATGATCATGCAGTCTATTTGCTGGACTCTTGCCTACTCGCTTAGTTATCGTGACATTGAAGAAATGATGCAAGAACGGGGATTTGATGTAGATCACAGTACCCTCAATCGTTGGGTCGTTCATTATACACGAGAACTCGAAAAAGCCTTTCACAAAAAGAAGAAACGTCCTGGTGGTCGATGGAGAATGGATGAAACTTATATCAAAGTGAAAGGTCAATGGCGTTATTATTATCGTGCCGTCGATAAAGAGAATAATACCATTGACTTTTTACTTACAACGAAACGTGATAAAAAAGTAGCTTTATGCTTCCTCATCAAAGCCATTAGCAGAAACGGGCAGCGCAGCCTAATCAATATCTATAAGAGCGGAGCCAATAAAGCAGACATCAAAAGCTATAATATCGAAACTCATCGCCGTATCAAGATCAGGCAGTGAAAATACTTGAATAATATCATTGAAGACGGTCACCGGTTTATTAAACGGAAAATGATACTAATGCTTGGGTTTAAAAGTTTTAGCGCGGGTCAGAAAATATTGGTCGGAGTTGAGCTTGTTCACATGATTAAGAAAGGACAAAGGCGGAAAATGCGTGGTGATGTGTTGTCGTCAACGGATCAATTCTATGCTCTAACTTCGTAAAAAGTCAAAGTGTCAACGATATTATTACAAGCTTGATCGCTGTTTGCGACAGAACCGATTAGGGTGAGTAGTTACTATTTTTCTATCGTAACATTCGTCTCTCTAAAAGCGACTTCATATCACGTCGACCATCAAAACAACCTAAGATAACCACGTGGTTAACAATAATTTCATAGATGATTCGGTAGGGTTTAAAAAAGACTTCTCTGTAAGCTTTTATTCCATGTTTATGCAATTCTGGAAGATAACGCCCTCGTTCAGGTTGTTGCTCTAAGCTTAAAATCAACGTATTGAGTTTATCAAGTACATAGTTAGCATTCTCTACTGAATCTTTTCTGGCAATATACTCGAATAGATCAATCAGATCATGTTCAACCTCAATGGTTAATCGAACACCATAATTTTTCAATAACCCCTATCCTTAAGTTGTTTTCGGACCTCCGCTAGCGCTTTCTTTGCAGGTTTGTGATTACCTTGCAAATAACTTTCTTTACTTTGAGAAAGTATTTTTAAAAGTGCAAAGGATTCTTGAGCTTGTTCATATTCAACGATATCCATTAAAACTGCCTTAGCTTCTCCATTTAGAGTAATCACCATAGTACTACTGTTTTCATTCACTTCTTTTATTGCAGAGGCTGTATTCTGTTTCAAATAACTAATTGGCTTTACAATTCGACTTAATTTCATCGCAAATTACCCTTAAATTTATCTATTTTCATGGTACTAAATATAGCTTATATTTAGTACCATCACAAGAGCGAATATCACTTTTCTTGGTTCTGTCGCAAACTAGCCTAGAGTAATGACTCCTGCTATTTGTACTGTGGTCGACCTGAAATCCCCGTTCATTCATCATCTCTTCAATGTCCCGGTAACTCAGTCAATAAGCAAGAGTCCAACGAATAGACTGTAAGATCATCTCCTTATTAAAGTGACGACCCTTAATATTTACCATTAATCACTCGCTACTGACAGGATAATATGGCTAAGAGTAACAGGATTTATTATTCTAGGCCAGTTTGCGACAGAACCGTTGCAGTTACCCATTCACCTGGAACCGAACGTGCAAGATGCCCTGACCGCACTAGCCAATGCCAAGGGCGTCGATCTCTCGGTCTTTGTGAATGAGTTGCTTAAGAAGAATATCGAATTGATTCAGATGAGCCGCTGAAAGCGGCTCATGTAAAAAGCCCAGCTGGATGGCTGGGATTTTTATCACTTTAATATGCTATCAATATAGCTTAGCAAAGAAGATACGCGACCAGTTTCATCTGCAATGTTTGATAACCTTATTTTTTCAGTAAGCAGTATTTTCCGTGCTTTTTCTCGCTCACCAATTTGCCAAAGAGCCGCGCCAAGATAAAAATCACGGCGAATATAAGGCGTTAAATCATTTAGGCTATTAATACCATCCAAGTAAGGCAGTGCTTTACTCCCTAATGCAGGAACAACCTCTTTATTAAAATTTCTAACAAAACCTTCTTCAGTCTTGCAGCGAAATTTCTGCTGCCTTGCACCAACACCAAATTTTGGATGAAGCAGACTAAAACTGTCACTCGGAATACCGACGTCACCAGGAAATAATTTATCGAACTGAGGCTCTATCAATGGAGAAGTCGCAAACACCCTAATATCAAACCATGTTCCGTCACTGCTTAAATCAGGCATAATTACATGGTAAATATCATCAGAAGCCTGCCTATGAAATGTGCTGTATCTACTCCGCTCAACACTGAAGCCTATCGGCTCCAGTATTAAACCAAAGTGTTCCTTTGCTGATAAATCAAATTGTTTTTCTTTCATCGTTGCCTAAATATCTCTTCCGCTGGAGCACTAAATCTATCTAAGAATTGCTGCTGTCTGCTAGGTGATATAAATATTTCTGTGCCACCATGTGTTTTCAAATCCAGAACTCGAGCATAGTCTGAATTATTAACATCTATAATTTTTACATCAGGACCTATAGAGCCTCTTGCTCTCCTAGATGTGATATCCCCAGCGGCATCGCGGAATTCTTCAGAGATAATAGAGAAAGAACTATTCTGATCGCCTAGCCGACGATCAAGACGATTATTGAGTCCCTCAAATAATTTATGTGCACGAGTACCAAATGCCTGAGCAGAATCAGTTATCCTGCCACGTTCAAGTGCTCTACGTGTTAATTCAACCTCAATATCAGCATTGCGATTTATTTCAGAAGTGACTCCTTCCAGAGTATTAAGGTTTGGGCCAGTGTTTGGAACATCAACCCTAGAACCAGCACCTCTAACCTTAATAAATCTTCCAATTCCGCCAGTGGCGACCGCTAAAACCCCTTCTAATACTAAACTGTTTATAGCCTGACTTCGCCTTTTGTTGCTCCTGCTCCACCAGCCACTATTAAAGCAGCACCGGCTATATAACTACCTGGACTCCACCAAGTAAAATTATAATCAGCCCACTCCCGATCTACCGCTTTTGTAAATCCTCGCTTAGTTTCCCGGCTTTCAACTTGATCAATATAACTGACATATTTTTAGACATCAAGTAAATCACCCGTTGCTAAATTATTCAATGCCCCCGTTAAATAGGAGATCTCTTTATAAGTGTCATATTTTGGAGATTTAAAGTATCGCGGTCCTAACTCGGTACTGAGACCTGAATTAATAAAATCTACATTAGTATCCCCCTCACCTTTATAAAATACCGCTGTAGGCAATTGACCATCAGCACTCTTACTTTTTATAAGACCCACCAACCTTATTACATCACGGGCAGAAATACGGGAAGCTCCTCCTGAAGAATAGCCCCCTAAACGAAAAGATCGGCCATTAATATCGGGTTCTGTCACAAACTGGCTAAAAAAGTTAATCCTGCTACTCTCAGCAATCTTAACCTGTCAGTAGTGAGTACTTAATGGTGTGTTTTAAGGGTCGTCATTTCAGTAAGGAGATGATCTTACAGTCTGTTCGTTGGTATCTTGCCTACTCACTGAGTTATCGAGACATTGAAGAAATGATACAAGAACGGGGATTTGAGGTCGACCACAGTACAATCCACCGCCGGGTAATCCATTACACACCTCAGCTTGAGAGCATTTTTCATCAAAAGAAGAAACGTCCAGGTGGACGATGGAGACTGTATGAAACTTACATCAAAGTGAAAGGCCAATGGCGTTATTATTATCCTGCAGTTGATAAACAAGGGTACACGATCGATTTTCTGTTGACAGCGAAGCGCGATAAGAAGGCTGCGTTACGTTTTCTTTGTAAGGCGATTGGCAGAAACGGGCAACCCAGCCTGATCAACATCGATAAGAGTGGTGCCAATAAAGCCGGCATCAAAAGCTATAATAACGAAACCCATTGCCGTATCAAGATCAGGCAGTGCAAATAATTGAATAAGGTGAATTCAATCCTTAAGTGCAACTAATGACTAAATCCCGAAGAATACCTCATTTGGTGTTTTAAACCCAAGACATTTTCGGGGACGACTGTTTAGTTTATCCACGGCCTTTTGCACTTGTTGTTGAGTGATCGTGGTAAAGTCACATTTCTTTGGGAAATATTGCCGTAATAATCCATTTGTATTTTCATTTAAGCCTCGCTCCCATGATGAAAATGGGTGAGCAAAGTAGAATTCAGCATCCAACGTTTTAGCAATCTCAATGTGCCCTGAAAACTCTTTACCATTATCTGCGGTTAATGTATGAACCCATTCTTTGAACGGAGTGAGTAGCTCAATAATCGCGTTAGTCACACACATTGATGTCTTGCGTATGACTTTCATGGAAAGAGTTAACCGGGCCTTACGTTCCACTATTGTAACAATCGCTTGCTTATGATTTTTCCCAATCACTGTATCAAGCTCCCAGTCACCAAAACGTGAACGTGTGTCAACGATGGCTGGACGCTCATCAATAGAAACCTGATGCGGTATCTGTCCACGTCGAGTGTAAGCTCCATAACGCTTCCTACGCATTTTTTTACACCGTAAATTCTGATGTAGCGTGCCTCCGTTATATTTGTTTTTATAGATGTATTGGTAAATCCATTCTGTGCTGACCTCTAAATTAAACTCTTTTTTTTAACCTGCCTGATACCTGCTCTGGACTCCAGTCCTTTCGAAGCAACCGTTTAATTTTTTGCCAGGTCGACCTTGCAATACGTGTTTTAACCTTGTGAATTCGGCGTTGCAAACAGGCTTTGTGAGCCTGTTTAGGCCGGTAACCCCGATGACCGCTATTACGGGTAAGTTCGCGATAAATCGTTGACTTATTAACCCCCAAGAATAGTCGCTATTTTTACTGGCTTATGTTCTGCTTTCATTAATGCATAGATCTGGTATCGTTATTCACGGGTTAGCTGTGCGTAGCTTCTCATTTATGCTCCTCTTACTTTGGTCGGTTAGATCAGCATTGATACTATCGCAGTTAACCCACTTTCACCAATTTATTGAGTTGCACTTACAAGTTGAAATCACGATTGATTATTGCTTTTTTAGCATACCATAACCCTTGTTTTATATGGGCTAAAATAAATAGTCAGCTATCTCCTTTAAAAAATTCATTCCTATCATAGTTTCATTGCCACACTGATGGGACTACTTGAACATAACAGTCTGCCCCCAATAGATAACTTTGATAACTTAATATCTTACTCTGCCCAGCTTACTAACTGCCAATGTTCATCGCTATATTCAAAGACGAAATCCTCTTCATTAGCATCAGACTTATATAATTCTAGTAACAAACTATGTGCTTTCTCTTTTGAAATAAAACAATTTTTTGGTATTTCTCCAAATTCAACGTAAGGCCACTCTAGCATCGTAGTATCATTTCCAACTTTATAGCTATATATGTTACCGTAACCTACCTCAAACCCATTACCTGACCTCTCACACATTAAATGAAACAAGTATCCATCGTTAGTTTTCCCTAGTGACCAACCATTATTTTCGCTATCACCATCTATTGAGACTTCAAATTGCATCTCTCCATCAGAAAGTAAATCATAAATCATAAGCATTAGCTTAATACCATCCTTTGTGGTATTAACGTCACAAAGATAACTACAGCTACTTAATAATGGCTTTTCGTATATTATTTTGAATTTCATCTTTTTATCAAGATCCTCTGTGTATATCCACCCTGACCATCAGGATAACGAACATTTAATTTGCCCCCATCAGGCAACAAGCTTTTTTCCATGTTTCCTCTACAAGGATCACACACACCGTTTGTGTTATTGATAGTTAATTTTGCTGATTTAATTCCACTTTGTCTCATAATTGAAGCTGCACGACCTTCGACATGTGTATATGATCTTGCATTAGTGGGAATCCTAGGGTTATTCTTTAACATAAGGCTGGGATAACCTTCGGCACTCTTAATATAGAGTATCTTCCCACCGATCTCTAACTTGCCAAATGTAGATTGCTTAACCTCTTTACCATTTACTAGCTTAACTTCCCAAATAGGCAATCCATTTGCCGTATTGGGATTTGGTTCAAACATTATTTTTTTGTCT
>UOFL01000146.1_pt1 | contig 59285 bp, 48 predicted proteins | sample 1990081 | NCBI WGS metagenome assembly UOFL01 (sample SAMEA4728526, study PRJEB27164) | hydrothermal vent metagenome | biome: marine basaltic hydrothermal vent biome; feature: marine hydrothermal vent; material: mineral | place: Pacific Ocean | collected 2011-06-14/2011-07-23 | depth 1741 m | reverse complement strand
ATGCTTATGCTTCATATGATCATGATGTTTGTGTTTCTTATGATCATGCTTAACATGTTTATGCATTTTATGGTCATGATGCTTATGGTGCTTATGGTGCTTATGGTGCTTATGGTGCTTATGGTGCTTATGGTGTTTGTGATGCTTATGATGCGGATGATGCACATGTTTGTGATGCGGATGATGCTTATGACCAGGGTCAACAGGATCAACAGGATCAACAGGATCAACAGGATTACCAGGATCAACAGGATTACCAGGATTACCAGGATCAGGATCAACAGGAATAACCGCTGGAGTACCAGAACGTGATACCAAACTAGATTTATCAATACTTGATCTACCTATGATTCCCTCAGGCGTACCAGCGGGAATCACATCCATTGTAATTTCGTCCATATCGACGAAACCGTCTGGTGCATCAGCATATGCAGATGATAAAGGCAGTCCAATAGCCAATAGAAACAGCATCATCACTGATGCTATATTTTGTTTAACGCCACTCATAAGTGCTCTCCAGCTTATTTTTAATATGTTTATTTAATGTTCAATACAATGTATAGCACAAATTAACTACTTAAAACTATTACTATTTCGTATAAAACTTTAGGCTAATATTTTATGTTTTTAGTCAGCCAAATGGGGGAACAATTATTGTTTGTAAATTTACTGCAAAATACCCCATACCTAAATATTAAACCATAATAATGATGTTATGCAAGCCCTAATTTATAAAAATACAAGAGTTCTATACAATTCAAAGAGATAACTTTAATACTATTCTGACTATATGGTTATTATATAGTCAGTTCTTTTGAGTTATTTCGAAGTCAGCGCAGCAACTCAGAAGATAGACTGCTCTAACATAAAAAGGCTCTGATACAGCGATGAATGAGGAAACTGATAGAGATCATGGCTATTCCCTGTTCAGTAGCCTGTTAAGATAAGATTAAGATAAGAGATAAGAAGGCAAACCATAGGCAAGCGCCTAATAGGCTGTTGAAACTTGTTCTTGTTCTATAATTCAACGTTAAAACCAGATTTAAACTCATTAATCTCCAGTAAAGTGCACAGCCTCGCATAGCGGCCTCTTGTATTGTCCTTATATAAACGAAATACAACTATGAACGAAATACAACAGGCCACTTAATAAACGCTAGCAAAGTAACACTCAAACTATTATTTACGGACTTTTCTTAATAACTTCGTTAATACAGTATTTATTTGAGCCGAATAAGGACTCACTTCGTCTTTGCTCAAACGAATATTATATAAGCCATGGTATTTACGATTTGCACGACAATCATAGAAAGAGACTTCAACCTCTGCTGCTCCAAAACTCCCTGTACCACTCCCAAAAAAGAAGTTCACGACCCCATCTAAACGATGCTTTTGACACATCTTCTTTGAATGCTTGAAAGAGCGACCTTCATAGGTAAATTTTCTTGCTGAAGAACCAAACACTTTTGCTTTAATATCACTATCACGAGACATTTGATGTAACTTTGTTTCGATTATTTGACTAATGCTAGCAGCCATTTTTCGAGCACTCACAGAGTGTGTGCTACGCGATACTGAGTCAGAATAAACGGTAATACCAAAGCTTCTACCGCGACTAACATACCGAGGTCTAGTTGCAGGTATCCGGCGAACCTCAGGCCTACGATTCTGACGAAAGGCATTGGCTGAACTAAGATGGCGTCCTTTAAACGAGATACGTTTTGTAATAGTGACTTTACCCTTCGCGTTGACATGAATGATCTGACGATTTTCCTTTATAAAATTACGGATTGTTTGCAAAGACATCGCGTAAGCAATACCATTCGCTCTTTTTATAGTATTTATTCCAATGACTTTTTTACTTTGCAAATGAATCAAAGGACCGCCACTATTACCACGATTAATAGCGGTATCGGTTTGAATCACTTGATACCCTGACACATTTTTCACACTGCTTAAAATACCTTTAGAAATGGTTTCCTCATTGGACAAAGGCGAACCAATGGCAATCACCTCATCACCAATTTTATATCGATTAAAATACAGATCGAGTGGAATAAAATTATTACCTCTCACTTTAACTTTTAATAGTGCAATATCCATCCACGCATCCTTAGCCACTACAACAGCAGGATACATTTTATTATTCGTTAATCTAACCCATATTGCTTTAGCTTTGCTAATAACATGATGATTAGTCAGCATTAGACCACTCTTGCTCACAAAAAATCCTGAACCCGCCTTTCCTTTACCATCAAGCCCTAACACTCTTATCGTAGCGACAGAATCATTGAGCTGTTTATATCGGGAACTTATTTTAGGTAAGTTTCGTAAGTTAGTTTTTCGGGTAATTGAGTTATTAATTCCATTTCGAACTATTCGTTTAAATGATCGATTTGATACCAGCTTATATAAGAGACGGGCATACGCTTTAGAAAACGCCTTATCATAGGCTTTAGACTTTGAATAAGATCGACCAGAACTCCCCTGCGATGATATACGGGCGACATTGTCGCCAGTTCCCGTATTGAATTTTATATGCATTTTTATATGCACTTCTGATTTGCGACGTTCTGTTTCAACACGTAGAAAAAGCGAAAAATGAGGATGCTGGATTTTTCCGCGCAATCTTACGTCAGTAAAGATTTTTTTAAGCACAGGAAACACCAAGTCTGATTTACGCAAACTCAGGCCTCGATAAACAGGAAGAATTACTTCAACTCGTGCTTTTATTGGAAAATTTTTGTACCTTTTATCTCGACTAGCGCTGTTACGCCGAGTATTTCTGTTATTGCTATTTCGACTGCTATTATTACTGCCACCACTATTAACATCATCAAACAGTGAATTTGAAACCCCTATCGATGGATATAGTAAAGTAACCCCACCCGACGCCACATAAAATAAAGTGATCAATGAGAAATACTGACGTAACTGCAATTTCATAAGGTCTCCGAAGATTGTAATTATTATGACACTAACTTTAATAGCAGAGCATTGACTTAATAACTCCCCCTCTTCAACAATACACTCTCATTAATAGTATTGACATACTGGTTACACAATTAATGTTTCTATGAACATTTTTTATGCAACAATCGAAACTCTCTTAAACACTTTTTACAACATCCATTCACATCATTACCATCAATAAAAAGCGATCCTAAATACGTCATTTCAGCATTGCTGTTTAGCCATTAATTGGCACTCTTCACATATACCGTATATATATAGGCTATGATCGGTCATTTCGTAACCAGAAATTTTTGCAATTTCGCGCTGCCTTTCCTCAATGGTTTCATCAACAAACTCATCCACCTTGCCACATCGAATACATAAAATGTGATCATGATGCTGGCCCTCGTTAATTTCATACACTGAATGGCCAGATTCGAAATTATGGCGCGCCACCAGTCCCGCTGCTTCAAATTGGGTTAGCACCCTGTATACTGTCGCCATTCCAATGTCTTTTCCCGTTTCAATCAGATATTTGTACACTTCTTCAGCGCTCATATGCCTGTTTTCACTACTTTCCAATATTTCCAAAATTTTCATTCTAGGTAAAGTCACTTTTAAACCAGCATCCTTAAGATCTTGTTTTTTCACACCATTTCTCCATGTACCATTTCGAGCCTACATAAGGTAGACTTAAACCTCGCATTTATTATTTTCACAGCTTAAGACTATAAATCACAAATGAAAAAGATTCTCATTACTATTGTATGCATTCTACCGATATTTTCTGTCGGTTGTTCAAAAATGATTCCTTCCTATCGAATTGATGTTCAACAGGGAAACATTATCCATCAACATGATATTAACCGTGTTCGTCCAGGCATGACTAAAAAGCAGGTCAGCTTTGTATTAGGGACACCCCTGATCCGGGATGCCTTTAATCAAGATCGCTGGGACTATATCTACACGCTCAACCACGGCCGTCGTAAGGCAGTCAAAAAACGAGTCTCAGTGTTATTTAGCAATGATAAGGTCATTGGTGTTGAGGGGGATCTTAAACCTCAAACTGATGTCCCTGCAAGCAAACCAGACAAAACTGTAGTGGTTGAGATTGATCCAGGTAAGAAGAAGAAGAAAAAAGGTGTACTACGACGCATTATAGGCGGTAAAAAGAAATAACGACTGACACCAGGTTACTGCCTGGTGTTTTTCAAATAAGACACTGATCACAAGTTATTATTCTCTGTTATTCTGCGTTCTATTTATTATATTCTTCACAAGATTAATTTTTCCTAAGCTCAAAAAGATCCCTACACCCAACATTTTGCTATTTTTTAGTATTGACTAGACTGTAACACCTTAACTGATTTTTAATTTTCTGACTTGCCTCCATTCTCAACGCTTTCTTTATCAAATTTTTCTTTATCAGCTTTAGCTTTTGCAGCCTTCTCTCGTCGCCTCTGCTTTGGATCAATTAATAATGAATGATAAATTTCGACTCGATCACCCTGTGCTAACTCACGATCGAGTTTACACACTTTACTAAATACTCCGACTTTATCTTGTGAAAGATCAATGTTAGGAAATTGTCTCAAGATACCTGACTGCTCAATCGCTTGCTGAACTGTTGAGCCTTGTTTGATATCAAATTTTAATAACGATTGCTGCTCAAGTAATGCATACGCTAATTCAATAGTCATCATATTATCGGAAGATTCACTCACCATACCCTCATTAAACCTCTATTCTTTCTTATGAATTTCAGCTGCTCTTTTAACAAATGATTCGAGCATACTATTCGCAATTAAATTAAAGACAGGCCCAACCACAGCTCTCAACATTGCATTCAAAAAATCAAACTCCAATTGCAAAGTCACTTTACAAGCATTATCAGTCAGCGCTATAAAATGCCAACTGCCATTAAGCTTACTGAAGGGCCCCTCCACCAGAGAAATGATGATTGACTCTGGACGACTGAGTGCATTTAAAGTGGTAAAAGATTGCTTTACCCCTGCTTTGGATAAATCAATTTTACCTTTTAACTCAGTCTCTGACTGCTCCAATACCTCTGAACCACTACACCAAGGTAAAAATACTGGATATGACTCCACATCATTGACAAGATCAAACATTTGCTCGGCGCTAAATTCAACCAACGCACTTCGATTTACTTCTGACACATCTAGCCTCAATTATTTCAAAAACTTATTACGCGATAATAAAATAGCGTGGTAGAAAGCAAAACGCCCGAATAACAATCCGGGCGATTAACGTAGGAGATATCGATATAGGAGACTCCAACCAAGTCAATTATATCAAAACTGAATTAATTTGCTGCACTCAAATTCTTAAAAAACTCCTGATTAATGCCTTTAGACAGTCTAGTATCCTATTGACCGTTTCCAGCCTCACGATCAAACTCGCCGCTTTTAAGTTTAGCCATATAATCCTTAAGTCCCTTAGCAATCTTACCTTGCAGAAAATATAAGCCAATCATATTAGGCAGTGCCATCGCGAAAAACAACACATCGGTAAAGCTCAAAATATTACTTGAGGTGACCATTGAACCTAATACCACAAACCCAAGAAATATCATCTTATAAATAATAGATGTCTTTTCTCCAAACATATAACTCCAACAACGCTCACCATAATATGACCAGGAAATCATAGTAGAGTAGGCAAACAATAAAACACAGATAGTGAGCACATAAGGGAACCAAGAAATCTGACTACCGAAGGCTGAAGCAGTCACTTTTGCTCCTTGCTTGGCATCGATCATTTTAGCGAGTTCAGGACTCAAGCCTTCCGCAGAGCCATAATGACTAGTAATAATAATGACTAATGCTGTCATCGTACAAATCACTACCGTATCAATAAATGGCTCAATTAATGCCACCATTCCTTCGCGAACCGGGTAAGGTGTTTTTGCGGCTGAATGAGCAATCGCTGCAGAACCAATTCCTGCTTCATTTGAAAAAGCGGCTCGTTGAAACCCAATGATAAGAACACCCACCAAGCCTCCTATCCCTGCATCAAGGCTAAAAGCCCCGCTAAATATTTTCCCAAAAGCATCTGGTACAGCGGCGAAATTGGTAATCACAATCCACAAACAAGCGGCCACATAAATAAATACCATCGTGGGCACAATTGATTCCGCCGTACGAGCAATACGCTTTAGCCCCCCAATAATCACCACCGCCACAAATGCAGCCATTATCACGCCATACACCCAGCTATATTCACTAAATACTTTATCAGTCACTGCGGGGAAAAAATTCTGAACGGTGCCCTGCATTACTCCCATCGATTGGTTGACTTGAAAAGCACTCCCTCCCCCTAAAGATGCTCCAATACAAAAAATCGCAAACATAATAGCGAGTACCTTACCAATTTTCGCCATCCCCGCTTCTTTAAAACCTCTCGACAGGTATTCCATTGCACCGCCCATCACTTTTCCGTCAGGCCGAATCTCTCGATACATTTGTGCAGCAGTTGCTTCCGCGAATTTAGTCGTCATTCCTAATAGGCCCGCAAGAATCATCCAAAATGTCGCACCAGGGCCTCCAATTCCGATCGCTATCGCTACCCCAGCGATATTTCCCAGTCCCACTGTGGCCGATAGCGCAGTGGTGAGTGCTTGAAAATGGCTCACTTCACCCACATCATCTTTTTTACTGTACTTACCTCGAATGATCCGGATTGCGTGTCGAAATACCCGAAAATTAATGAACCCCATACGTAATGTTAAATAGACAGCACCCAATATCAGCCAAAAAATCAAAAAAGGTATTTTGATTACGTTATTCTGACTGTCTTTTAGCTGGCCAAGCGCAAGATCAAAGAAAATGATATTATTGAGATAGCAATTAATTCTTTTAAAATAACCGTCAAGCTTTGCCTTCAAAGCTGCATCCGCTGTATTTCCTGTAGGACAATAGGCCGCCTCCACTTTAGACACAGCCCCTTTTTGTTCAGCAATCACTGTCGCCAAACTTTTCGCTTCAGCGGCAGCCTTTTTGTCAGCCCTCGCTTTGCGTTCAGCATCAGCCCGTTTTTTTACCTCTTGATCAGTAAATTCGGGATCAGTGTCAGGCTTCTCTTTCACTGCTGGTTCAGCTTGTTTAACCGTTGGATTTTTTTCTGGCTCCATCGTCAACTTGTTTTCAACAGGAACTAGTTTAGAATCTGAACCCTCTGAAGAAGGGATAACCGTCTTTGCTGTTGAATCTACACTCATAATCGAGGATTCAGAGGCTGATTTATCATCTGCTGCAAAAAGAGTTAACGCATAACCACAAAAAACACTTAGAATAAACGCTATCAGGAAAGCTCTTTGTCTCATTGGTTGGTCCTTTATATACACACAAATAGGATACAATAGGGTTTAGACCCTATATTTATTATTGAGCAATTGGCTATTAAGTTGTTTTCTATTATTTAAAACAACTGGGAGCAACCCCATTAATCAAGAATACATACTGAATGTTTTCATTAAATAACATCAGTATTGTCATGGAAGTGCGAAAGAACCTCAAGCGCTTAACTAAATTTATAACAACTTATTGTTAAATATAGGTTAAATTTAAAGAATAATTCAAATGGCCAGTAAAAAGAAAGCAAATAAGTCGAAATCAAGCACCATTGTGCTCAATAAAAGAGCACGTTACGACTATTATATTGAAGAAAAATTTGAGTCAGGACTTGTGCTTGAGGGCTGGGAGGTCAAATCCCTGCGCGAAGGTCAGGTTCAACTAGGGGAAAGCTACGTTTTTGTAAAAGAAGACGAAGTTTGGATCACAGGGTGCGTAATAGCCGCCTTACCCACTGTGTCGACTCATATTACTCCAAACCCAAATCGTACTAAAAAACTATTATTACATCGACGTGAAATTGATAAATTAATTGGCGCCGTAGAACGCAAGGGTTACACATTAGTCGCCACCGCCATGTACTGGAAAAAAAATGTTGCTAAAGTTGAAATTGGGATTGGTAAAGGAAAGAAAGAACATGACAAACGCGCAGTACAAAAAGATCGTGACTGGAATCGGGACAAAAGTCGGCTTTTAAAATCTGGCTAGCCCCAGCCCTAAAGTAAAATTAAAAGTAGGCGAAAAAGCGCAGTTTATTAGAATAGAGCCATTAAAACTGACTTTAACGCCGAACTATGCCACTGAAATACACTTCAACAGCTTGCTAGAGATTAAAGCGCTGTCAACATTGACTCAATGCGCTTTTCCAGATTACTCACCCAACCATTATATCCTGAATGAATGTTCGTACCATCATATTTCATGATTAGTGCTATCTGCATAGGAAATACTATAGGGCACTTCTATTAATTGACAAAAATATAGTATATATCATCTGACCACTTCAAAATAAAGAATGGCTATCACAATCGATCTATTTGGCTCACTATTCGACCTTCAAGATAATCAGCTTGATAAGCTGGGAAATCCATTACTGGCATTGGATGAAACCATCGACTGGGTGAAGTTTCGTAAGACACTTAACCGAGTCAATAAGAAACAGAATAAGGGTAAAGCCGGAGCGAAACCTAAAGATGTCGTCATGATGTTCAAAGGTCTAGTGATTCAGAACCTTTATGGCTTGAGCGACGATCAACTCGAATATCAAATAGAGGATAGGCGTAGTTTTCAGCGTTTTCTGGGCTTAAATAGCCACCAGCGCTCACCCGATGCAAAAACATTCTGGGCATTTCGAAATCGTTTGTTGGGACTTAAGCTAGTCGATAAATTATTTGATGCATTATCTCGGCAATTGAACCAGGCTGGTTATGTTGCTCGTCAGGGACAAATTGTTGATGCTAGCATTGTGCCCGCACCGATTTAACGCAATACGCGAGAAGAGATAAGCGAGGAAAACCATTGAGTGAACGTTCCAAAAAATTGAATACAAGAAAGTCAAAAGTTCGCTGTCGGGTAGAACATGTTTTCGGCTCGCAAAGCAATTTACGAAAAAAAGCGATACGCTCAATAGGAATCATGCGAGCACGAACAGAGATAGGCATGATGAATATTGTGTATAACATGAGACGGTTCTGTTTTCTTGAACGGAGCAGCGCGCATTGAAAAAAGTAAGTGTTACGAACCATGCAAAACCGCTGGGGTCGCTCAGCTTGCGACTATTGTTAACAATAAGGGAGCGAAAATAGAATAAAAAGTAGACATTAATAAGCCAACAGGGTTCGATAAGAATCACATTCCGATATTTATCAGCGTGAGTTTTGGTGCACAAAAAATGTAGCCTAAAAAGTTAATTAATAGAGGTGCCCTATAATACATTTCCCCCGTATCAAGCATAGGGTCCAGTATTAGTGATTTTGCATACCACTGAGACAAATTATCTAACCTGAAATATGTGGCAAGACTAAAACAGTGAACTGTTAAAAGAGCATTGTCAATATACTGAGCATTGTCCTGATGTAATTTCACTATTGCTTCCATAGGCCGGGTAGTTTGAAATTCATACAGTAGACCACGATACATTTGATTATGACCAGCCTCTTTCAAGCCAGAGTATAACTTTAAGAACCCTGAATTAAGACACCTCAATACGATTTCACCTGATGAGCCACTGCTAGGTATCTTCGATGAATCATTTGAAAATTCTTTTAGAATTATTGCTAATTCTGACTTCGCTTTTTGGTAATGTTCAATATTAAAAGAATCATCAACGACTTCATTTAATTCGCTCAGAAAGAGTTGGACTATGGCCTCTTTATCTTTAAGTTCATATAGTTTTTCGATTGCTGTCATAATTTAATACCACTTATCATTTATTCTTAGTTATTCAAGGTTGAATATATCGACTATTTGTACCATTAACCCAAGGGAACGATTTTACCGTAAATTTATTATTGATGTTTTTAAATATTTGGATACTGTAACCCTTAAATGTGGTTCTGTTGCAAACTGGCAGAAGCCGATGAACATTGATACGCTCTGCGCTCTTGACACTTCAATATCAAGAAACACAAAGCATGATCAGTTTCAAAGGCCGTCATTTCAATAAAGAGATGATCCTACAATCCGCTCCTTGGACTCTTTCCTATTCATTGAGTTAACGGGACATTGAAGCAATCTGGCTGCTTCGGTATGGAAATATTTTTTAGAAGTTTAAAAACAGAGAGACTGAATAGCTTGAGTTTTATGAGTCATGACCCCATTTCGGTAGTAGTTCACCAATACATTCACTTTTTTAATCATCAAGGATTATATTCTACGTTAGACTACTTGATCCCATCTCAAAAAAGAAGCGAGTTAAAAAATGCGACTTAAAGTGGCTCAAAAAAAACTTGACCAGTACAGTTTGTTTGCCTGGCAATTTAGTGACGAAAAAGTCATATTTGCAATATGATAATTCTATTTTCCTTCGTGTGTTGTTATATACATTCCTCGCAAATTTTGCTACAATTATCGCCCGAAAAATGACTTATATAAGTGCCTACTATGAGTAATAAGAATAATCATAAAGTTGCCGATAACATCCAATCTATTGACATGGATAATTTTATCGATGCTCTGCAAAAACGATTAAAAATTGTCGCAATAGTAACAGGGCTTATTTTTCTTCTAATAATAGGTTTAATTTTTGCTGCTGCATTTACGAAGGGGGCTATTCGGCATAGTCTAACTATTGCTTATTACGGAGGTTTTATAATTTATTTTTTTGCCTCTGTAGTAAATGATTGGCTCACTATCCGTATTGCAAAAAGAGATTTTTCATCTGACAACGAAAATAAAGACGAATACAAGTCAATCGCTAGATATACTATTTTCTATGTTGCCTATATCATGATACTGATCAGTATTGCGGTCCTTTTTCATTGGTTGTTTTTCTGGGGCGCACTATAAATATTTCAACACAAACCTGAAGCGATAGTCTAGTCTCGATTACATTATGTCATCGGTTAAGGCAGCCGAAGCCAACACATAATAATTATTTTATGTTGGCTTGCAGGTGTAGTCAGATAGAAAAAAGTAAATCCTTTGCTGGCCATCAGGGAGAATCACACGCCCCAAAAAAATAACCAGTGAATGAGAACTGCAATCAGTGCCGACATATGGAGAATGTAATTCATTTCATTGTCATTGGTTCAATGACGCAAGATAGAAGCGGAAGAATTCAACATATCCTCGTTTTGTTTTTTGCTAAGGTATCGAACAAGCTGAGGCTGAGAGGACTTAGTGATGGGATCAGTTTCAGCCTGACTAGAACTTGATTCGTCGATCGCTTACAGTATACCCCCCCTGATTCAAGCTAACCTAGTATAGATAAATATACAAAAAATTAGCGGCTGTGTCCATCTTGCCACGAACGAAACTAAGCTCGGCTTGCTTAGAGAAGGGCTAATAGAAGAGTAGAAATTCATCCATCAGAAGCCCCAACAGGTCTGTTTACTATCACTCACCCGATATCTTCACAGGTGTAATTAAACGTTATTTATTAAATGTCGAAACTAAGCTAATCACTAAGCATTAATTCTGCTAAGGTTAAACAGTGAATAAATTACAGCAAGAAATCTCAAATCGCATACAGGAAGTGATTGACTACCATACTCAATCCTTAGATTTATCCGGTTTAAACCTAGAGGTCATACCAGCGGACGTATTACAATGCACTGATCTTGAATATTTAAATTTAGACGATAACCACTTGCACTCTCTACCAGATGATATCTCTCAACTCGAAAACTTAGAGTGCTTGTCTTTAAGTCATAATCAGCTTAAATCAATTCCTTTACAAATTTGGCAACTGCCTAAACTGAATACTCTTATTTTAGATCATAACCATATTACGGATAGCCCAATAGAGGTGCATGCCGATTGTTCACTTGTTGAATTAATATTAAGACATAATTTTATCAGAACACTACCCAAAGTGATCAAGCGAATGCCCAAACTTCAGATCTTAGATCTGTACAACAATCAGTTAAATTCAATTCCTGATTGGATAAACTACAATTCTGATCTTGAGACGATAAGTTTTGACTGTAATTCACTGACTTGTTTGCCTGATGAAATATTTACACTTAAAAATTTATATGAACTAAACCTTAGTAACAACCAAGTAACTACTCTATCAAACAATATTGGTAATTTGCATAAATTAACCACTCTCAATATTGCTAATAATAATATTGCTAAAATACCCGAACAAATCAGTCACGCAAGCCGATTAGTCACACTCAGCGCTTACCGAAACAAGCTTTCGACACTGCCTATGGCTATTGGTAAATTATTACAACTTAAATATCTCGATATCAGTCATAACAGTCTCACTCAATTACCTGGAAATCTCGTAGACTTACTACAGTTGGAAGAACTCGATATTAGCGGAAATTCTTTCACCAAATCACCTGATGTGATTGCACAACTACCCCAGCAAGCAACATGCCTACAGGACCACAGCAACGCTAACACACTCGTTAACGCTCAAGCACAAGACCCTTGCAAACTAGCATTAACACGAATAAGCAACGCGAAACATTCTCTAACAACATACCTGGATTTATCGGGACTCGGCTTATCGATCATTCCTGATGAACTATTTGATTTACAGTCACTCACACTGTTAGATTTGAGTGGCAATATAATCACCGATATTCCCAATCATTTTGACCGGCTCCCTCATCTCACTCAATTATTACTCCATGACAATCGACTTATCTCGATTCCTGACACCCTTGCTCAGCTACCATTATTACAATCATTAACGTTAAATACCAACCAACTTACAACGCTTCCAAACCAATGGGGTTGCGATCAATTATTCGACCTCACTATCGCCTGCAATAAAATTGCACAGCTTCCGTCTGAGTTACTCAAGCTTCAATCGCTCAAAAACCTTCATATTGACGACAATGAATTGACCCAATTGGGCAATCACTGGAAATCCAGATCACTCAATCATATAAGTCTACATGGTAACCGCTTAACAACTTTACCTGAGTCACTGCTTCAGTTGCCTCATTTGGCCACTCTTGATTTATCTGGCAACACACTGAGCACAATCAATAGCAATTGGAAGACTGATCAACTTGTCACTCTCAATCTTGCAGGGAATCAAATTAAAGAACTGCCCTACTCATTGTTGGCACTCCCTTCACTATGTACACTAAACCTGACAGGAAATTTATTAAACACTGTCCCTGATCACTGGTCGACTAATCACTTACTCAAGCTCGACCTTTCCTATAACCAATTGTCGACACTGCCTTCGTCATTGCTCGAATTACCCTTACTCCGAGAGCTCAACTTGTCATTTAACCAATTCAGTCTCTTGCCCCATTACTGGCAGTTGCCAAGTCTTGAAAGATTAAATATTAATGACAACCAACTACCATTCATTCCAGAGTCTTTGACCTCCCTGACATCATTGACCCACCTGGAATTATGCCGTAATTACATTAAAGAAATACCCAACACTCTGTCTCGCCTACTACAACTAACCTCACTAGAATTAGAAAACAACCAACTTGAAAAAGTAGGCCCGGAAATCAACTCACTAAAAGCGCTACAATTATTGGACTTATCTAAGAACCCCATCACTCACTTTGCAAACACTATATTCCTGCACGCTATCACTACTTTAAAAATGATCAGCAACTGCCTGACAACAATCCCTTCATTTATATTTGAGTTACGAACACTGACTGACTTGAGGCTTGAATTCAATGGACTGTCTGTTATTGATAAAGGGATATCACAACTAAGTCAGTTACAAACTCTTAATATCTCATACAATCAACTGAGCAGTCTTCCCAGAGAACTGGGGCAGTTATCTCAGTTAAGGAAACTCTATATCGACAACAATGAATGGACTGATCCTGAGCTCCCCGCTATCGTGCTTGAAGAAATTATTCCGCCACTATCTGACTTAGACTCTTATAGCCTCAAGCAACTGATGTGTTTAGTCAGCAGCGGAAAACCAAGTGATGTAAGTTGACTAAAAAACTGTCACCACAAAATTGGGTCGTCAGAAAACAGGAAAAAGACCCTATAAGTCACATTATTATCTGCAAGCCCACAATTGCTATTACTGCCTATATAGTTCAAAAGACTGCTTAGTAGAAAAAATAACCTTTCCCCATCACACGATTTCGTCCGAATGGACTTCTACTTTGAATAAAATACCCATAGAATCTATTTACTACGCTTGAAAACTCTTTATAATGGCCCCACGTTCTTAGTATGGCTTTATTATATTAAGAGCTATTGGGGGCGACCAGGTTTCGACGTGGATCACAAAACCCGAAGTGCATGTCGAGGAGCAGTCACCTCGTAAATACATCTGCAAAAAACTTATAGTTGCCAACGACGACAACTACGCTCTAGCCGCTTAAGTCGGTTAGCCTTTGACCGAAGCCGTGCTTGTGCGTTCGGAGTCTGCTTGCAGACGTTCAAAGGTCACTCTCACAAGATCGTGCGGACTGCTGTCTGGTCGGAAAGCACTAAACTCTTAACCTGAATCGCTGTGTGTGATCCCTGTTCGTCGGGTAGCAGATAGTTAAACTAATTGGCGAAATAAGCATGTAGAGCTGACGGCGGAGTATTTGCGGACGCGGGTTCGATTCCCGCCGCCTCCACCAAACATAGAAAAGGGATACACTGAAAAGTGTATCCCTTTTTTTGTGTGGTGAAGCTAATGTAAAACTCTCCTTCACTGAACTGGCTTATAAACAAGCACATCAAACTACAAATAAACCACTCTATTCTTTGATGCTACGGCTTGTTAACGTGCTTATTATTTAAATCACTCACTTATCCCGCTCAGAAAAGCTTTTACTCGATTTTTAGATCTTTCACCCACACTACAAAATTTGACTGGGTATCATCACCATCCGAAGCCAGCCATAATCCAGCCGTGCTTACTGCCTGTTTTAAATTAATAGTGACTTCTTGATAACCATCATCCACCTTAACCCCGGCAACACTGAAATTTTTAATACTGCTACTATAAGGACTCAGCCAGGTTTTTCCGGGGGCATGTTGCGCATTCACAAAATACACTTGCATACCATTAGACGGCTGCTTTAAATGCTGGCGAGTTAACTTAACCCAGGCAGGAGCAAAAAATGGGACAAAGGGAGCTTTCCCCGAAACCATTAACCCTAAGCGATAATAATTGTCATCGCCCTGCTTACTAGCTTCAAGCTGTGCAGTGCCTAACTTAAGCTTTCCCTTCGCTTTCCATTTAAAACTGATTTTCTTTATAAGCAGTGGTTTCGCAAAAGGTAATATTAGGGCAGACGCCGAGCCATTGACCACAGCCTTCAGTTGATTTTTTGAAAACTGGTATTCAGTAGGAGTGACGCTGCCAAACTTTATGGGTTTGAACTTGTCTTTTTCAAATAGAATATCAAGTCCAAAACCAGGGCTAGCTATCACTAATGAAAACACTATCAACAATACTCGTGGGGTAAAAACTATCATTTAATCTCTCAGTGATCTCGATATTAACAGTGCCGCTAATACTTCAGCACTCTTAATATTTAATCTAAATTATAAAGAAAACAGTGTTACTAGAATTAGTATATTTGACGTGACTAATCGCAATAAGTTCCCTTAATTGCAACAAGTTTCCTTTGTCGCAATATGTTCCCTTTATATTTGTTTCGCTTGCTATTATCTTCCTGAAATCAAACCCTTTCTGAAACTGGTCTGGTCTGATCTGGCCTGGTCTCGCTACTTAAGCACACACTCAGAAAATTTTTGTGACAGTTGCTTAAATATTCTGCCAGGACAAGACTTCATTAAACGCCCATCAATTTTTTGTACAGGAATTAATTCAGCACCAGTACCGGTCAAAAACACCTCATCAGCGGAGTATAAATCGTAAACGGTTAAACGGGGTTCTGTCACTTTGATTCCTAGTTCACAGGCAATTCTGACAATTTCAGCGCGCGTTATTCCCGCTAACGCACCTTCTGCCACAGAGGGTGTACTGAGCACACCCTGCCTGACCACAAATATATTTTCTGTGCTCGCCTCTGCTACATACCCACTGGCATTTAACATAATCGCTTCGTCGGCTCCAGCCGCATTCGCTTGTTGTCGTGCCATAATATTATTGAGATAATTTAGGCTCTTGATTTGTGGGTCTAACATGTCACTGGAAAAACGACGAACACTGCTCACCATTAATGTCAATCCTTGCTGAATATCCCGTTCTGACGCTAATGTTAAAGGAGCCACAATCATTACCACTGAAGGGGTAAGACATGATCGGGGATCTATTCCCAGCGAACCGATACCTCGAGTGACTAACAAGCGAATGTAAGCACTGTCATTTCCCTTTTCAACGGATAGACGCACCAGCTCATTTAAGGTCGTCTCAACTTCCAGATCGCTTAAAGGAAGATTGATTGCTAAAGCCGCTAACGACTGTCGTAAGCGTGCTAAATGAGCCTGTAGACGAAAAATTTTAGCTTGATAAAAACGAATCCCTTCAAAAACACCATCGCCATACAACAAACCATGATCGAACACCGAAATCGAGGCCAATTGCGGACTAACCATAGAGCCATTAATCCAACAAAGACTATTGTCCATAACGTCATGAGTCGCTGAACATTTTTTGCTGCTCTCACTATTCGATTTTTCATCATCAGAATGTACTGAATCTTGTGTATTACTGATTGTCATATAATTCTGCCTTAAATACTATTATTGCTTGTCCTCGTAAGACTATGGAGTGTTCAAAAACTTTCATTGTTAAATCTCCACCACGCTTTGAAACTTGCCTTGCGGTAAGATTACTTGTATGTAATCGCTGACTCCAATAAGGACCCAATAAACAATAGGCGGAACCTGTCACTGGATCCTCGTTAATGCCGCAGGTAGGTGCAAACACTCTGACTACAAAATCATAAGGGTCTTGTACGCCAGATTTTGCGCTAATGATAATCAGTCGCTTATTGACCGCTGCTAATGCGACATAATCAGGAGTAATCTCCAGCACCTCTTGTTCGTTATTAAGCACTAACAAAAAATCACTTTCACTCGATACTATTACGGCTTCGGCTTCGGCTTGCTTGTTATCCAAACTAATGCCTAATGCCAACATGACTTGTTGTGCGGCACCTCTATTGTTAGTAATAAAACTGTCTGTGTTAAATTTAGCTGACGTAAAGTTATGGGTGTTGTCATGATGTGTCTTGATCTCATTTGTCTTGATCTTATCTTTTTTGATCTTATCTGTTTTGATCTCATTTGTTTTGAAATCGTCAGATTTAATATTAACGCTACTAATACTATCAACACAGAACTTATCTATTGTAAATTTATTGGTTGGCAACGTTAACTCAATATACTCTCCTTGAGTCTGCACTGTTAAAATACCACCGCGAGTATAAAATTTTAGTGCTTGGCGAGAGTCACAATACGCCTCATCGTACAACACCTTCGCGGCCGCTAATGTCGCGTGACCACAGAGATCCACTTCAATGCTGGGCGTAAACCATTTAAGCCAATAATGATTGCAAAATTGCTCAGTCGTTTGTTTAGAATAATCCGGCACAACAAAGGCCGTTTCTGATAAATTCATTTCTGCTGCGACGTTTGACATCCATAGATCAGTGGCCGGTTCTGGCAGAATACATACCGCCGCTGGATTCCCCTTGTATAACTCATGGCTAAACGCATCGACTTGGAATAATGGAATTGTCACTATAATTTTCCTATAAATTAATTTTTCTAAAAACTTATCTCAACCCGCTCTTGTCATTGATCTTGCCCAAAGCCCTGATTGACCAAAACCAGTATAAGCGCCATACTGGACACCAGTACAGATACAGTTACTACCAATATCAACCAGTACAGTTAGGCTCACTATGTTATATCGACAAATTGCCAATGAAATTTTCGCACAAATAAAAAATGGCCAATATCAGCAAGGTGACAAACTTCCTGGCATCCGCAAGTTAAGCCTTTTATTTGGTGTGAGTATCTCCACTATTATTCAGGCACAACAAACCCTAGAAGAACAAGGCTTGATTGAAGCAAAACCTCGGTCAGGTTATTATATTTGTCAACAGCAAGTAGTGCTGGATGCACCCGACATCTCAACTCCTGACAATGCTCCACAGCTAGTGACTGGACAAGCGTTAGTCTTAAATTTAATTAAAGCCGCCAACCGCCCCAAAGTGTTACAACTCGGGGCTGCCGTACCTCACTCCGAGTTTTTACCCTTAAAACAAATCCAGCAATCAATCCAGACTGTGATCAAGCGTCACACAGCATCGCCAGACAATGATTTTTTGGATTATGTATTTCCTCCAGGCTCACTCACACTCAGGCAACAAATTGCCAAGCGAATGAGGCTCGCACGCTGCACCTGTCATGCCAAAGATATCGTGATTACCAATGGTTGCCAGGAGGCCTTAAATATCGCTTTCCGCAGTGTTGCCTCACCTGGCGGAATAATCGCGATCGAATCTCCTGTTTTTTATGGTCTGTTGCAAGTGATCGAATCACTTGGTATGCGTGCACTAGAAATATCAACAGATCCTCATATGGGCATTAGTCTTGACGCTTTAAGTAAGGCAATACAGCAATGGCCTATCCAGGCAGTAGCCGTTGTGCCAAATTTTAGCAATCCTCTTGGTTATTGTATGCCTGACGAAAAGAAAAAGGCGCTAGTCGCACTGCTTGCCAAAAACAAGATACCCTTGATTGAAGATGATGTTTACGGCGACTTAGGATTTGCTTCACACTTTAAGCATACGCGGCCTCGTGCTTTAAAATCTTATGATAAAACTAACTCTGTAATTTATTGTTCTTCATTTTCTAAATCAATAGCGCCAGGCTTAAGAGTGGGCTGGATGATTCCGGGAAAATATTTTGCACAAAGCGAGTTTAATAAGTATATCGCTAATCTTGCAACGCCTGGTTTACCGCAATTGGCGATTGCAGATTTTTTAGCGAAAGGATTATATGATCGTTACTTACTTCGTGCACGGGAGCTTTATCAAGCTCAGGTAACACGAGTGACGCAGTGTATAAGCCATTATTTTCCTACTGGGACCAAAATCACACAACCTCTAGGAGGGTTTGTAGTATGGGTGGAGTTGCCTAAAAAATGCCATTCAATGTCAATTTATAAATTAGCCATGGCAAAGAATATTAGTGTAGCCCCCGGCCCCATATTCTCTGCCTCTGGTAAATACCAACACTTTATCCGCATTAGCTGCGCACAACCTTGGGGTCGAAGAATGGAGAATGGAATAAAAATATTAGCCCAGCTAGCCAGCAATTGATTCGTGGCTTAGCTCAGTTTTTAAAGGTAATGACGATTCGAATAGTAGTAGACTGCATTGGTTAAAAGGTGAGAAACAGAGAAACAGAGAAACAGAGAAACAGAGAAACAGAGAAACAGAGAAACAGAGAAACAGAGAATTAAAATAGTGATCTATGAATTCGTCAAGTTTTTCCACTATTACAGAAAAAATTCCAGAATTCAGAGGGCAAGTTAAGAACCTCTTATCAATTCAATATCGTAATCTTATGAATTCTCAAACTTAGAAATAGCACTGAAAAACTCGCGAATAATTATATTCAGCAATGATCTTCGCCTTATCCCTGAGCGTATTGAACCATAAGTTCATCAACTAGAATTAACTAGAGGCTCCTTAAAAACCATAAATGTCTGTTCGCTGCATTCAGTTTATCAACATTGCAATAGTTCAATGCGAATAAGTAAAATACAACAATCTTACATTTATTATTTGACAGACAATCTATTGACCAATTTTATAAGCAAAAGAAGACACTGCGGCAGGAACAAACGAACATGCTACGGGTACATCTATGTTGCAACAAGCCTGATAATAAAAGTTCTACCAGACTCTACAAATTTAGTCTAGTGTCGTAACGTTAACAGCAGCCGGGCCTTTTTTGCCTTGTTCTGTGTCAAAATTTACTTTTTGGCCTTCAGATAGCGATTTAAATCCTTCCGCCTGAATCGCCGAGTGATGTACAAATACATCAGCACCGCCATCGTCAGGGCTAATAAATCCAAATCCTTTACTATCGTTAAACCACTTTACTGTTCCTGTAGCCATTTTGTTACCTCTGATTAAACTAAGTATAGATTCTAGCGGATAATTACAAAAAAGAAAGGGTTTAGGCGAAAAATGATTGAATTTAACGCTAAAAATCAGCGGACTAGGGGTTATTTACAGACAAGCACCTTAAAATCGTCATCTATTAATATATAAGGTCTTTTTAATATTAATAAATATATTACTTCATTGAGTATTTTAGGCGTTGTTAAAAATCAAATAGTCGAAATTAATACTGTCATTATAATGACACACGTTGCAGCCATTTTGATCGACAACACCTCAAATATTATCACCATCAATAATAATTGGTCTTAGAGATAATTAGTCAAACAAGTAATGCTGGCAATAATCTCTAAAACTATTGTATTAAAGCATAATATTTGATGCTAATACTCCTCTATCAGACTAATACCCTATATCAGGCGCTAATAGCCTCGATATCAGCAGACTCAATATCAGCAGACTCGGTATCAGCAGATTCAATATCAGCACACTTGACACCAATTTTCTAAGACAACAGCATACCTTCAAGACTTCATTAAAACCTCTCTAACAGACTTTTGAAACTCGCTCACTCGATATAAAGGCTGTCAGTGTAAAAATCAAACCTAATAAGCCTATGACAGCGAATGAACGACCCTACCCTGTCTAACGCACCTATCTCACACGAATCTCAACAAACTTCAATATTCCGTTAATTTTATAGGCATCATTCAGGAAATATTCAGATTAACTCCAGTAAGATACTCAAGTCTTAGAAAACTATAATGACCACTTGTACGAAATCAAATAACTCAGAATGGCCAAGTAGGCAAACTATTTCTGGCGCTATACTTAATGGTTATTCTTTCCTGTCATCTTGTTTTGCGCCTTAGGCCAAGCCAAACTAGGCAAGAGGATGATACGAAGCATCTTAATGACAAAATTTAACCGATAAAAGTATGTTTCTTAATAAATACAAGTATTATTGATGCAAGTGATTAATCCAGAGCGAAAGCTCCTTAAACACAAAAAATGAGGTAATAATGACAATTTCATGTAAAACAATAACGACAACACTCTTAATGACGCCACTTCTAATTACTTCAAGCTTGGTGACCGCTGCTGCCCCATCTCCACTAGAGCCGGAAGGTTCAGCGCCTGTGCCTGCGAATTCGAGGTTAGCAACTCCTACAGCAAGTACTCTCGCGACTGTTAGCCAGATACACGGAAACTGGAAAGGCAGCATGGTTAGAAAGGATGCTCAAAGTGGCAACCAGATTGGGCTAACAGGCACTGTGCGATATAACACCGGAAATACCTTTTCCACTAAAATTGAAGTTAAAATAAGTGGCACACGAAATAACACTCCTTTTTCGGTCACTTATAAACTGTGGACTAAAGGGACCTGGAGCCTCAAAAATAACGTGCTATCTGAAACAACAACGGCTATAAAATCAGTTCCTACTATAGTCACCAGTGGCAATACCATTGTTAATATTGCAGCACTGCCCGCTGACAAACAATCAAAAGTAATAGCCAGTCTCCCGAATATGGATGCTATCTTTCCAAAAGATGTGCCAGAGAACTCAAAAGTAGTGAATGTCTCTGTCAACAAACTCACCTTAAACTCAGACGGTGATGTGCTGGTGCTAACTCGAGTGACCAATAAATAACGTCATCAAATACTACTCACTCTCAAGATCAAGTCACTAATGTCGGTTAGTCTTAGCCTTGGTCTTGGTCTTGGTCTTGGTCTTGGTCTTGGTCTCAATAAACATACTGCACTTGTTACCTATACTTCTATCGAAGCCTTACTACTCGTTGCAAGATTAGAAATTTTATAAAACCAACAGACAGAAAACCTGTAGAAACTTGTTAGAATGATAAGTATTTTCTTAGTCGCATGGTGAAGGTGAAGATCAACCCCAACCCCAATCCCATTCACAAGCGACAGTCCTCAATTTTACCACCGCACCGGGTCTAACTGATAAAACTCATCTAGTTGTAAGTATAAGGGTAAATGATTCTCCACTAATAACTTGGGCGCAGCAAAATACATTTCACTCACCACCGCAAAGAACTCCGCAGGTGACGTTGCTCCATAGGAGTCAATGACAGTCTCCTCTCCTTGTTCAAGCTTATCCACCAGAGCATCAAACTCTGCACCCAATATTCTTGCCCAACGCTCATAGAGTGCTGCTGAGTCGAGTAGGGGAACCCCCTCTATATCAGAATTTTGTTGATCCAGCCTATGCGCAAACTCGTGAATCACTACATTGTGCCCTGGCGATTCACCTTGCGCGTTATTGAGCACTTCGTCCCAAGCTAAAACGACAATACCACTTTGCCATGATTCGCCGACACGCAAACTCTTACTAGTAGACATCAGTCCACCCCCTACATTGACATCTTCGGTCACATAGTAGGCTGACGGATAAACCATGATTGAATGAAATTCTGGATAGACCTCATTGTCGCCATAAAGTAACAAAATACTGGCTTGAGCAGCGATTGTGAGACGGATTTCATCTGTAATTAGCAGTCCTTCACAGCCCACAAACTTTTTATCATGTAAAAATACATTCATATAACCATGTATTTTTTCGTAATATCGTGAAGGTAAATCCCTATAGAGAACAACATTTCGCTTTAAATAACGCGTCCACCGATAACCCAACTTACGTGTCATTAAGCCTTTTACTTGAGCAGATCTTTGTAATTTGAAAACCAGCCAAACAACCATCATTAATATTAATATTCCTATCACAATATAATCTCGTACCAACACCTAATTTCTCCAACAGTGATTACTTATCATTGACTATACACGTGTCTTGTCTTTACTTCTCATTACTTGTCTTTACAAGCACCACTATTACCCTATTACAGACTTAGTCAGTCACTATTTAATTTGGTTCAGATAAGGTTCATAAAACTTAAAAAACTAAAATCAAGTTACGCAAAAACTAAATATAAAATAAATAACCCTGTTCAGTTTCTGTTAAGGCAGCAGACATTAGTATATGCGACATACTATAAAACAACACATACCCACAGGATGGAGTAACAGAGATGACTAACATGAACGAACTAGAATTTGTGAACTATGTGCAAATCAACGATATGATTGCTACCTCAGGTCAATTAAACGATCAGCAAATTAAATTTATTTCGAATCAGGGTTATACCACTATTATTAATCTAGCACCGCATACAGCACAAGATACACTTCCCGAAGAAGGTAAAATTGTTGCATCAAACTTTATGACTTACATTAATATTCCTGTGCTCTATGAAGATCCACAAATCGATCAACTCAAAATGTTTTGCGCCGTCATGTCAACACTTGCTGAACAAAAAGTCTGGATTCATTGCGCGAAAAATACCCGTGTCGCTGCATTTGTTTATTTGTTTCAACGTTATGAACAAAAAGTGAGTCATCACGAAGCCTTATCTGAAATGTTTAAAAAGTGGACTCCTGATGACACTTGGTTGGAATTTTTTGAAGAAGCCGAAACTCATTTTTTTAGTATCACACGCTATAAAAGAAGACCTCAGGCTATGGTCGCCTAACACTATTAACAAGGGTAAAGTCTAGTGAAATGATAATACTCATTAGACCTGCACGTCTTTACTAGACTAACAGTATCGTCATTTGCTAGCCATTCAGTAAACTTGTTCTCATACTGAATAAAAATCAGTATACTCAATACAGTACTGATTAAAATACGCGGGCCACTTTATAGTGGTATCAAACAATGATTATGTTGAAATTTTTGTCGACTGTCGTCCTGTTATGCAGATCACAATTTGCCACACCCTAATTTATCTGAAGAAGACCCGCAGACAGCAGCCTCCTATAGACAATATATTCAAATTACTATTTTCTCCTACAACGGCGTATATAATACTTCTTTTTTTGACAGGTCCTCACTGGTCTACGAATATTCCTGCAGCGACGTATTTTTTTCTTGATATTTTTACATCTCGACACTTCCTCTGTTCTAGTGTGACAAACCCGATGTCGCTGCTTCACTATGCGACATTCTTGCTGACCCAAAGGGCCCCTACAACGCTTTACATTTTTAACTTGATATTGACATTGTTTGCGTTGCACCGGAACTTTTTTGCACTGCCTGACTTTAGTATCGTGTTGACGACATTGACGTACACTCAAATGCCGGGTCTTACATATTTGACGATAACGCTTTAGTCTTTTACAGCGTCTTCTACTTGATGTGTTTTTGGGCTGAACAATTCGAAGTGTCTCTGCTTTAGCCAAAACAAATGGCTGGTTTAGCACCACAAAATACTCAATGTCAGACTGACCATTCTTTTCCTTCACTTGAGCGAACGCCTGTGTAATAAAAATAGTCAACGCTGACATACCAATCAAACGTGCCATCATCAACCAGTGACCACGACATTTTTTCTTAGGTGAATAACTAACCATAAAATCGACCTCGTGTTGCTTTAGTGTATTTTTCTTTCTTGCTCAAAATTATAGTTCAGTAATCAGACCCAATCATATAAACTCTCAAAATTACTTACATTCCAGATTAGCAGCATCATTCACAGGAAAATCAACAATGTCGTTTTATAAACAACTTACAAGTACTTTATTAGGATTAGTTGGATTAGCATTATTAGTTAGCACCGCAAGTTATGGTGCTCAATGTTCTATCTCCCAACTGACTACCCCACAAGTATCACGCCAGGACTGGACCCGTCCTAATGTAAAAACAGATTATTACTTACTGGCCATGTCCTGGTCGCCGCAACACTGCTATAACAAAAAAAATAGCCGTCGGCACAAATTTCAGTGCCAACAAAATAAATTTGGATTTGTAGTTCATGGACTGTGGCCACAATCAACTCAAGCTAAGAATAGACGCGGACATCCCCGCTTCTGTAATACCACACAGCGACTGCCTACTCGCTTGATCCGGCGATATATTTGCATTGTTCCTGGCGTACAGCTCATGCAAGCACAGTGGGATAAACATGGCAATTGCGCTTTTCAATCTGCCCAACAATATTTTTCAACCATTGACACTTTATGGAATAAATTTAAGAAACCCGATATTAATACAATGAACAATCAAAATTTTACAGTACGCAGTTTGAAGCAACTCCTGGTAACGCTTAATTCGCCTACACTAAAGGCCGAACATATTCGCATTAGAATCAATCGAGCCTCTTATCTACGAGAAATATTTATTTGTTATAACAAAAAATTCGAGTTTGCAGTCTGTCAAGGCAAGACCGGCAACGCAAATCGCAAAGTAAAAATAAGTCCTTCTCGCTAAAACCAGTACACAGGCAACAATTAGGATGCCACTAGAAGTAGCGTCCTAAGCAAACCGATTAATATACTATTTCACCCCATATTAATGTAGGATAATCACGCTACTCTAATCCGTCGCTTTCAGTAATATAACAAAGCATGATGCAAGTCACACTCAATCACTCTTGAGTCCTGTCATGCTTGAGTTCATCAACAAGCTACTTAGGGATAAAGTCACTGGAAATTTGGCCGCTATCATCATTACAGAGAATATTACATAACATTGGTTGAGACAGTACAACTTAACTCATGTTACAAGGAAACTTAGTCTGGCATAGTATCAACCATGCTGGATAAGCAGTAAATTTATGTTGGATTTTCAATTACTTAAGGACTATTACAATAAATTCAGTACTGCGCTGTACAATATTGTCATAAAAATAGTAGCAACCATCCCTGCTAAAGCATATTTTTTACTATTCGCTGCTGTTCTGTCTCTGATTTGTACTGCACTAATTTTCACACCCTATATTATCCGCGATTCACTGACTAAAAATTTACGTGCGCTTGGCAATAAAAGTATTAGCATTCGTGACGTCGACTTTAACCCTTTTACTGGATATGTGGCCCTTCGTGGAATTAGTGTTTTTAATGGTCAACACCCTGAGCTGAAGATTAACGCCATTATTGCTACTCTAGATTGGCGCAAAGCACTCTCGCGAAATATAGTTGCAGAATCGATTCGGATCACTGGCGCTACCGTCACTGTCCGCTACAAAAATAATAAATGGTTTATTGGTGGTTTTCCTGCACAACCCAATAAAAAGAAAAAATTAGACAAACAGCCACTAAATTATTACATTAAAAAAGCAGCCTTACGAAATATTAACCTTCGCTTTATTAGTGGGAAAACCAGGCGCAGTGCTTTTGTTCGCCAAGTAGACTTGGCAGGCCTCAATTCGAAGACAATAAAACGCCATGGACAACTGCGTATTAGCGGCACTACACAAGGTGCTCGCTATGATATCAATGCACTGCTTAAACCATTCGCGAAATCACCGAAATTTGAGTTCAGAGTAAGCGTCAAACATTTTCCAGCCAATCAACTACAGATATTCACGCGCCAAAAGAAACTTAAAATGACAGGTTCGATAAGTTATCTTGGCACCTGGATAGTGGATATCAACCCTAACAATACTTTTAGAGTTCGACAGCAAGGCAGCGCCAATTTTTTTGTTAAAAAATTTAGCTCGCCCAAAATGCACATACATTCTAAAAAAATTAAGGTGTCACTACGATCAAATTCTACTATCAATATGAACAATGGCTCAAGTAAAACTAATGTACGTTATTCCGCACTTGCCAGCATGATGAAATTTATACCCTCGAATGGTAGCTATACCATGCAACTCAATAAAGTTAGGAGTAAGGGAAATATTACCCTTAACAAATCAAGTGCTGGTACAAAAGTTTTTGTAGCAGCGGCCGCCACTATTCGGAGATTTGACAGCAGAGACCGCCGTGCAAAAGTAAAATTACTGACAGCACACAATATCCGATTACATAAAATCACTTACTCTGATCGTAAGGGACTGAAATTTCGAAAAATTAGTACCGCAAAAGTATCATTTGCACAAACGGTAAAAGCCAGCAAAGGATTAGCAGGAGAGTTTAATAAGCGACTGATGCATGCAAAAAGTCTAGTCATTAGAAATCTCAACATCACCCCGAAACCAACACTTAAAGTCAGCATCAACGGTATTTATCCTGTCAATTTACGCGTCTTTCTCTACCGTGATGCTCAGCAATGGCCGATATTAGCGCTTGCAAAAAAATCAATGAAATCGATTAAACTTGACCTACCACCATTACGCATTAACACCATTAAATTGAAAGGTTATAATCATATAACCGTAGTCGATCGCAGTTTTAAACGCCCATTTAAAACAAAGATACGGATACGTCGGATGCATATAAGGGGCATTAACACCCGTAAGCTAAATAACAATATCAATTTTTTAGTGATGGGAACTATTGACAGGTACACACGATATCGCTTTATCGGCAAAGCAAGGCCATTCACAAAAAATATTAACCTGCAGCTTAAGGGCAATATTCGGGAGCTTATTCTCAGAAAATTTAGTCGTTATAGCAAGCGCCATTATGGTTATGGCATCACCTCTGGCCACCTTGACGCTAAATTCAAACTTAAAATTAGTCACAGTCAATTAAGTGGAAAAAATACTTTCACCTTACGTCGCTTAGCGATAAAACGAATAAAGGGACACCCTAGAGACAAAGCGAATAGAAAACTTCCTCTAAAAACCGTCATTAAATTACTGAGCAACTCACGTAATGAGATTAAAGTGGTGGTCCCTAATTCTGGCAATCTAAACGACCCTGCCTTCCAGTTTGGTATCAATTATAAAAAAGCATTTAATACAGTGTTTAAACGCGGCCTAGTATTGGCACTGAAGTACACTCAACCTGTTGGCCAAGCCTTCACCCTTTTCTCCTCGGCTAAAAAATTAATCACTTCGTTTCGCATGAAACCCGTACGATTTCGGGGAGGCTCAAGCTATTTAAGTTTTGGCAGTCGCTGGGGATTAAAAAAAGTGTCAAAAATAATGCGCAAGAAGAAAAAAATAACCGTTAGGCTATGCGCAATTTATACTAATTCAGACATAGAATTTTTTCAAATAGAATCAGGTACAAGACGCAAAAGTAGGCGTTGGGCGATCATCAAATCAAAACGATTAAGTTTACAGCGTGCCAGTCGGGTCAAAAATTATTTGGTCAAAAAACTTAAAGTTCGCTCTGGTCGGATATTTTTATGTAAGCCAGTACATGACAAGCGTGATAAAAAACGGCCTAGAGTTAAGTTCTCGATATAGCGCAGCAATGTAGAGTTCTCGATACACAAGCCAGTATTCTCAAAACATCACTTTAGGTAGTGTGCTCAAGATAATAAGCATAAACTCTGTTCACGAGCATGAAAACGTATTCGTATTCGTTAAAATAAATAGGCGACTTAAACAGGAATCGGTTTTTCAATCCCATACCCTTGCGCAAAATCAATTCCCATTTCTGTTAATTTATACATCACCGAATCATTCTCCACAAACTCAGCAATAATCCTTAATCCTGCGACATGGCCGATTCGAGAGATCGATTCAACTATCGCAAGATCAACCTTATCAGTGAGCAAGCCCATTATAAAGGAACCATCAATTTTTAAATAATCGACTGGTAATGATTTAAGATAGGAATATGAACTAAGACCTGCCCCAAAATCATCTAGCGCAAAATAACACCCTTCACTTCGAATATCCCTGATAAACTCCATCGCTAAATTCAAGTTGGCAATTGCGGCTGTTTCAGTTATCTCGAAACATATTAAGTTAGGCGGAATGGCAAAGAACTTTAACTTTTCCTGTATATATGAATATATCCCAGCATCCCCTAACGAGTTACCTGATAGATTGATAAAACAGGAATATACTTTTCCACTACTGATTGAGTTAGACAAACTTAAGAAAACTTTATTCACCACCCAACGATCAATCTCTTCCATTAAATTATAACGTTCTGCAGCAGGAATAAAGGTATCTGGCATCGTCAACGAGCCATCATCATTTTTAATTCTCACCAAAAATTCATACGCAGGAATATTATTATCAGCGGGTCGTAAAGATACAATTTTTTGCCGATGTAGAACAAAGGAATCATTTTCCAGCGCGTGTTTAATACGCGACACCCAGTTCATTTCACTATAACGCTTGACCATGGAGTCATCATCTTTACTGTATAGCTGAATACGATTACGTCCATGATCTTTCGCCACATAACAAGCCATATCTGCGGCACTTAATATATCATGATAGGAATGATACTCTGATGTGACCATCGCTAGGCCAACACTTGCACTCACGCCAAATAATTTTCCATCCCAATCAAAGCGATAATTTTTTATGCCTTGCAGTATTTTGTCTGCAATCTGCTGCGCCTGCTCCAGTGGGCAAGACTCAAGCAAAACACCAAACTCATCTCCTCCTAGCCTAGCAAGAGTATCGTTCTCACGAATTAATTTACCTATTTCCAAGGTCACTGCCTTGAGCAGCTCATCACCAGCCAAATGACCACAGGTATCATTCACCAATTTGAATTGGTCAAGATCTATATATAAAAGTGCATGTGACTGCTCGGGGTCTTTGGCGTGTTCTAGTGCTTTTTGTAAACGTAATTCAAATTCAACTCGATTATTCAATCCCGTTAAAGCATCATGATTTTGCAAATATTGAATGGTATCTTCCGCTTTTCGTCGCGCTTTCCTACTCGCCGTTTCTCTTAGTTCACGCTCAACAACGGGCACTAATCGAGCGAGATTATCTTTGAGTAAATAGTCATTCGCTCCCGAACGCATGATATTAACCGCATAATCTTCACCAATACTACCAGAGACAATGATCACTGGAATATCTTCATTATGGGTAGTGGCGACTTGCAGGGCATCACGAGAATTAAAGTTAGGCAAACGGTGATCAGTGATAACGATATCCCAACTCCTTGAGTCGAGCGCAATTTTCATATCCACTTCATTATCAACCAAGGCATAGTTCGGACTATACCCTCCCCGACGTAACTCACTTAATAGTAGTAAGGCATCATCCTCCGAATCCTCTACAATGAGCACTTGCAATGGAAGCAAATCTGATGCGGGTAACATCTCTTCAAAGTTCATCGCTTGCACCTGATATTAATCTCTGTCATCCGCTTAACATTCAAAAAAATATTGACGTTAACCATTAGAGATCTTCTTAGTGAAGCAACTGCTTGTGATACGACTAGTAGGCTGACCATAGTCATTTTTAGCTCTGTTTTCGATAAGCGACACTGTATGAGCATCGTTTATAGGTGAATGTTGAATTGAAATCAGCACACTACTCATACTGGCGATATAAACTTAGGGACTTCTTAACATCAATATAAAATATCGCTATCAGTTTCGATTTCAAGTCTGTGAATGTCTTTACCTAACAACCCCTTAATATCTTTAAGTCTAACAACCATAGATAAGTAATAGTGTATATATTCGTCATACGCAAGTAAGGATTTAATTGTTCTGCTAATACAATGATTTAAAAGAAATCAACAATAAATTGCTCTTTTTCAGTGAGATGTGTATAAACTTATACACAATTATAGGTTCTTTACTACTATATAGAGTAATTATAAAGGCTTATCGATTTAATAAGCTGTGAATAACGTATGGATAACTTTTGCTAAGCCTTTCAGACTGCAATGCTTAGCATTGACTTAACTACTTAGAACTTTACAAAATATTAATTATTGATAAAACCAGCCTGTTTTATGACATTAACGGCATTACGAATGATCTCTGATATTTTAAGTATTGTCTTTGTATGCCTACATACAGTATATTTATAAATGCGGCGAAACCACTTTTAAGTTAGCAATTTGAGAAGGAAAACAAATGAAAAACAAATTACTTATAAAATTAGTTCCATTATTATCGGCCGCACTATTATTGAGCGCTTGTGTGGTGCAATCTTCGCACCCGTATTACACCAAAAATCTACTCGTAAACACACATACGTCCATTCAAGGACTATGGACCGCTAAAAAAACAGTGAAGCCATGGGTAATCAAAGGCAAGAATTTGGAGTTCTATGCTAAGAATGGTGCAAAAAGCCGTATCAAATTGAATTTTTTCAAGGTTAATGGAGTATTATACTGTGACTCTACGCCTAAAAGCCCTGACCGCAAAACACTCCACGCAATATGGGTCTATCACCTTTACCCTACTCACTTGCTTTCCCAAGTCGTTATTACTAAGACACAAATTAAATTCATACCAATAAACGATAGCAAGCTTAAAGCATTAATCAAGCAACACAAACTTGTCATTCCTTCCACTTTGCCTAATGCTAGCCACTCTGAAGAAAATTTATATTACGCCACATCCGCTACCTGGGTAAAATTTCTAAAACAATATGGTACTACAGCAAAATTATTTAATATTAAAGATGCTATTATATTGACACATAAAGCACCTTAAATGAGATCACAAGGACTCCAAACCAAAAAGGTTTAGTACGACTTAACACCCTTAAGTGTTAGCTCAGTTAATTTTCAGACAAACGACTGAGTTAGACTAAGCCTCAATTGGTTCGTTAACTTCAATTAAACTACGTTTATCAGTCTACTATTCACTTATTTCATACTGGCATGAATAAACTCAACGATTCGCTCGATAAATTTTTTTTCACAAAACACTATGCTATTCATAAATAGCGAGCATGGCCGTTATAGTCATAGAAATACTATGTTAGAACCATTGATTCAGACTTTTAGTCATCAACGTCTTACTACAATTACGGCATTTAATAAGCGGTTGATTTTAATTTAAAATCAGACAAGCTACTAACTTGTCATCCATTAACGCAGCTTCTATCGACGGGATAAGCAATGACAGAAATGCGGCTCGACCATATATCAGTACACAAAATTCTTAATCACATGGTAGATCAAGCATGTGATGTTATCATCGGTAAACGCCGACAAATTAAGTTGGCCTTATCTTGCTTGTTAGCCGGTGGGCATATATTGCTCGAAGACCTGCCTGGCGCAGGCAAAACCACCCTTTCACATCTCATCGCAAAATTACTAGGGCTTGAGTTTACGCGTATACAATTCACCAGTGATTTATTGCCTGCTGATATCCTAGGGGTGTCTATCTTCAATAAGAACTTAAGTGAATTTCAGTACAGTCCCGGCCCAATATTCACACAAACTCTGCTAGCAGATGAAATTAATCGTGCCACGCCAAAAGCACAAAGCGCTTTGTTAGAAGCCATGGAAGAAGGCCAGGTCACTGTAGACGGTGTGACCCGCCCATTACCCAAACCTTTTTTTGTGATTGCAACCCAGAACCCTAACGACCAAATTGGAACTTTTCCTCTCCCAGAATCCCAATTAGATCGTTTCACTATGTGCATCGAACTAGGCTATCCAAATCATGAGGCAGAACGTGAAATATTAAAGGGCGAAGACCGCAGACAAATGATACACCATTTAAACGCAAGCTTGAGCCCTGAACAAATATTGTCGATTCAACAATCCGTTGCCAGTATTCATGCATCAGACGCCCTACTGGATTACACTCAGGACATTATCAAATTTACACGCACCCGACCTGAATTTGGTCGCGGCTTATCCCCTCGAGGTAGTCTTGCTTTAATCCGCAGCGCAAAAGCATGGGCTTATCTTGACGGGCGCACGCATCTACTACCAGAAGACATCCAAGAAGTTCTAGCCCCTGTAATATTTCACCGCTTACGCGAACAAACGGAAGATCGCGAAATTAGTCTGGACAGAGCTACACTCATTATTAAAAATGTTACCATCCCTTAAGTCACACTTGATAACGGGAATAAGCCGGGAGAATATTCATGTTGCTTAGTCTGGCTGAACGCCTTGACGCACGTCGGGTTAAGAAACCTGAGGCAGACCCGATCATTCTTAACCGCCATCGAATATACGTACTCCCAACACGTTCCGGAGTCATCTTATCGATTATTTTGTTAGTCACTTTATTTGTATCAATGAATTACAATAATAGTATGGGCTTCGCCTTTACCTTTTTACTGATCAGTATCGCGATCATTTCCATTATCCACACCCACATGAATCTCTCGCGAATCATTATCCGCTGCGGACATACTTCTGCTGTATTTGCGGGCCAAACTGTACATTTCGAACTTAAGCTTTCAAGCGATAAGCTAAAAGAAAAACTGTCGATTGAAGCGTGTAATAAATACGGTAATGAAGTGGTTGACATTACTCCTCATGAAAATAGTGTGGTACACATTCGGGTCCCGAGTCAAAAACGGGGAATATTAACACTCACACGTTTTAAAATGTGCACAGAGTATCCACTAGGAATTGTCCATGCTTGGTCATGGTTACACCCCAAAACTGAATGCCTTATTTACCCAGAACCAGAAAAACAAGCTCCTGCAGTTAAGTTTTTTGATGCCAACGCCAGCCACCAATCCTGCAGCGCAAATGACAATGATGATTTTACTGGGTTTCGTGACTATTCTGTAGGAGACTCACCTAAACACATTGCTTGGAAACAATACTCCACTCGTGACATTTTGTTAACCAAGCAATTTAGTAGTGATAGTACAGACAGTCATTGGCTAGATTGGCAATCAGTATCAGCACTGGGCACTGAATCAGGAATATCTCGTTTGTGTCAATGGGTACTCGAATGTCATAAAGGGGATTTACGTTTTGGATTAAAACTTAACACCTTAACAATATCCCCTTCTCGCGGCGAACAACATCGACACGATTGCCTCAAGGCTTTGGCCTTATTTAAGCCTGAACACAACAAGTAATGAGCGATCATATTCAACAGTTTTATTTAGATAAGTCCCGCTTGCACTGGCTACTATTATCATTTCTATTGATAAGCCTTCCCCACCTAAGCCGAATACCTTTCTGGTTTGGCTTATACTCTGTCGCTATTATATACTGGCGTTATAGAGGAGCAAGTCGCGGAACTGCCTTACCGGGCATCCTAGTACGGGCCATATTGATTGTGCTTGCGTTAGCGATGATTGGATTTTCGTTTGGTTCTTTTATTGGCAAAGAGGCAGGCATTACACTTCTAATCTGTATGCTATCCCTAAAATTATTAGAAATCAGAAATAAAAAGGACGTTTTATTTTTTCTTTATTTAAACTATTTCCTCATTGGTAGTCACTTTTTATTTAATCAATCAATGTTACTAGCAGTCTATTTGCTGATCACTCTCCTGATCAATACCTTTGTAATAATCATCGTCAACCGACACCATCAGCATCACTATTGGCCTCAATTTAAGCTCTCTTTAGTGCTAAGCCTGCAAGCTCTACCATTAATGCTTATTATGTTTATATTATTCCCTCGTATTCAAGGACCATTTTTAAATTTACCGGGAAATAGTAATAACGCGAAAACAGGCTTAAGTGATACGATGGGGCCTGGTGATATTAGTCAGCTGAGTCGTTCCAACGCCATTGCTTTTAGAGTGACATTCGATAACAAACCAAAGTCAACTAAAACGCTCTATTGGCGAGGCCCGGTACTCAATAGTTTTGATGGTCGACACTGGCGCAACATCACTGTAAGAGCCCCTTACAATCCTGGCATGATACTCGCTGGCCCCGCCATTCGTTATACCATCACTCTTGAAGCCCATAACAGTCGCATATTACCTGCACTTGATTTGCCCCACTTACTCCCTCCTAAGTCGCGCCTGGATCGGCAGTACGTATTGCATGCACGTGAGAACATTACCCAACGCCATCGCTATACCGTTATCTCTAAAATGAAATATCATGTGCGACGCCCACTCAACCCCCATGAACGGTCCTTTTACTTACACATGCCACTTAACTTCAACCCTCGTACACAGCAATTGGCCAAACAATTACTCCAAAATAAAAATGATATCACTTACGCTAGAACCGTCCTAAATTATTTTAAACACAATCCTTATTACTACAGTTTGTCCCCGCCTAAGTTGGGACAGCATAGCATTGACGAATTTTTATTTGCTACACAGAAAGGTTATTGCGAACATTTTGCTAGCGCCTATGTCGCGCTCATGCGCTATGGTGGAATACCCGCACGTGTCGTCACAGGCTATCAAGGTGCTGAATATAATCCGGTAGGAGCTTATTATGTCGTTAGGCAGTCCTTGGCACATGCCTGGGCTGAAATCTGGTTAAAAGATCAGGGATGGATCAGAGTAGACCCTACAGGAACTGTTCCTCCACATCGGGTTGAAAGTAACGTCGATCATACCATTTCTTCCGGCGCCAGTTGGAACGGTGTCTCTCTTAATGATAGTTCTTGGTCACGAAACTTATCACAATACTGGGATACTATTAGTAATCATTGGAATCAATTTATTCTGGGTTATGGAGAAGAGTTACAGGCCTCATTAATGTCATGGATAGGATTAGGTCACCTAGGCTGGTTAGGGCAAACATTGTGGTTAACAGGGCTTATGATGCTAATCCTATTTGCTTTGTCGATATATTATAAATCACATTTACATACCCACAAAAAAGGCAAAGTGGAAACCACATACGAAATTTTTTGTGCGAAATTAGCAAAGCTCGGTTTAGGCATAGAACTGGGGGAGGGCCCTGATACATATACCTCGAGAGTGCTAGCATCACGTGCTGATTTGCGCGGTGACATTTTGCCTATTATAAAAACTTACAAAATATTACGTTATTCAGAAATCCCCAAAACTGAATCGGTACATTCCTTTCGAGTGTTGGTCAGGCATTTCAAACCCGCCCGCAATAAAGCATAAAAAGTTAAATTAATTTACCTCTATTACGTAAGCTGACGATTTTCGTAAGCTTTGCTTGACAGACTTACAATCAAGCTAGATACTCAGATCATGTTAGCAAATTATTTAATTCATCCAGCCATTTGGCTTTCAAAACGTAAGCGACGTTGGAAATACCCCTGCTTGCTAATTTGATCTGAAAACTTTATCACTATAAATTCAATGATTGATATAGCAAGGCCACGGCATCAGCACTGTGGCTTTTTAGTTTGTGAATTTTATAATTTTTATTTAACACTATTGAATCATACAAACAATCCTAATCTTAATTCATTCACCGAATAGGACTCTTGATCAGGATTTGAATGTATTTTTACTTAAGCTTTATGTTTACTTAAGTTTTATTTTTAACTGTCATTATATTACCACCTGATGGAGATTAGCAGTGCCTATTTTGCTCGCATATATAATTATTATTATGATCTGGTCAACCACGCCACTCGCAATTCAGTGGAGCACCGAGGTAGGATTTTTATTCGGTGTCAGTAGCCGCATGATAGTAGGCACATTAATTTGCATGTTAATCCTCAAACTTAAAAAGCAACAATTGATTTGGACAAAGCATTCAATAATCGTTTACCTATGTGCAGCGATCGGAATTTATGGTTCTATGTTGTTTGTCTACTGGGGCGCACTATACGTCCCTTCAGGCATTATTGCTGTTGTTTTTGGATTAGCCCCTATTCTTACTATGATTTTAGCCAAGTTATTGTTGGATGAGCCTGCCATAAAATATCAGCAATTGGGCGGGATGATCCTTGCCCTTATAGGTTTATATATCACGGCACAAACGAGTCTATCCGAACATAAGTATTTTGCACTTGGCCTAGGTTTATTGCTTATTTCAGTCAGCTTTCATTCTTTAAGCGCTGTATTAATTAAAAAATATAATCGCGGCTATGGAGCACTCGTCACAGCAACGGGAGGCTTATTGATTTCAAGTACACTATTGACCCTAAGCTGGTTTGTCTTTGACGGGAAATTTCCACAACAAATCCCATTACATACTCTATGGTCAATCACCTATTTAGGCATCATTGCCACTGGCATTGGATTTGTATTATATTATTATATCTTATCCAAAATAAGTCCTGTCAGGCTTGCCCTGCTCACCTTAATCACACCTATGACGGCTATTGTAATAGGAATTATATTTAATGGCGAGAAACTCACTTATCAAATTACAATCGGAACACTATTCATTATGACAGGCTTAATTTTGAACTTAGTGAAAAGAAGAAAAATTTCTGTCACTAAAAATGTGTTACCAGTTTCGCCGCTGGAAGATTATAAAGTGACTGAGAGTAATGCTAAAAATATTGCCTAAAGCATTTTTTACGCACCGTAGTGGCTTGTTGACTATTCATAATATAAGGGAGCTGTTAGGCAATATAATTATCAGGAGTTTATCAACTCCAATAATAAAAACCAGACAGCCTCTCTTAAAGTATCAGACAATGAATGCGTTCATTTGATACTACCTTCACTATTTTTCTTAATTAACGTTAGTCATTATTTATTGAGTGATTTTAACAAGGATATATCCAAACTCTTGATAATTTTTAATTTCCTGCGGGCCTTGCTGCGACACAATCACATATTTTGGAAAGGCTTCTGGCGACACCCCTTTCATCTCAGCATAAGTCTGACAAATATGTACAGGCACACCAAAATTAGAACTTAATTGTTTCACATCGGTATGAACTTGTTTAAACTTTGGTTTATTTTTTTTCGTTAATGCAAATTGTTCATTGCCATGACTCACCACAGCAATTTTTACACTTGGCCACTTTTTGCGTAATACAGCAACATATTTTTTGATTTTTGGAATGGCCCAGGTCAAACCGGATGCACCATGAAGAATTTCAAAAACCACTCCTTCAGGCAATTTTTTTGACTTTAAAATTTGCTTGATGCTAGCATCAGATGATGTTGCTACTACTATTGAATGCCAGCCGAAAGACATAAAGATCACCAAGCTGAACGATACAAAGCTACTTAGTTTATTAGTCAAAATAAAAACCCTCATAAAAATTTTTAGAATATTACCTATCAATAATAATGTTTAAATATTGTTACAGTAAGCAGAAAAGGTATCACTTATAACCAAAAATTGCGCCAACAATATTCCTGCGAGCCTTCCAATATTATTAATCGAATCTATCGCTCAAGCTATTACTAATTACCGAGACACATAAAAAAGGCCGCAACTGCGACCTTTTTTATTACTAGCTTGAATGTCAATCCTTCGCGATATTCAGCTATCAGGCTGCTACATTTCCTCCAGACTGAACTCCCGGGAATGATGAGCCAGAATCTTCACCATTACTGGTGTCGGTTTCTTTTTCAACAAACTCTGACAAAGTCATGTCATTAAGAAAATTGTATAACCTTAAGCTTAAACAATCCCACATCTCGTCAAGCTTTATGCGCTCACTTGGTCGTTCCTGTGCAAGTTCAGGCTGTTTCTCTCCATCCCCTGCTTTTTCATTGATCGCAGAAACTATTTCAGCAATAGTCAGTTCTGTAGAAGGTTTCGCTAAACGGTAACCACCGCCAGGTCCACGCACTCCATTCACTAACTTATGTTTTCTTAGTTTCGCAAACAACTGTTCAAGATACGAAAGCGAAATTCCTTGATAATCCGATATATCAGCCAACGTCACTGGTTTCGAATTTTCATGTAATGCCAGGTCCATCATAGCAGTAATTGCATAACGTGCCTTTGTAGACAATTTCATGGATTACACCTCCTTCCAGTACGATTTCAAGCCAAAACGTATGGGTATTGATATGAGTCTAGCACCAAATACCCCTTCCAACCATTGCGTAAGACCTACATTAAGTGATTTTTAGTGAATACCATTGCCTGTCTAGAGCATGTAAAATCATCTAATGTAATGATTAGTTGAAACTTATTGGCTTTCAATCGGTTAAACTCGATCTAAAGTCAGAACCCTGTCCGGAATTACCCGGGATTAAAAACGGTACCGTCAAATTTCTGTACTTTACTAAGAAATCTGTGTCAGGGTTTTTGCCCTTTACGAAATACCATATTCTGAGTTTTGGAATATTCAAGAATCGAGCCATCATAAAGACGTACATTCGAAAAGCCGAGAGAGCGTAGCGTTAAATAACTTTGACTCGCCCTATGACCACTGCGACAATACAATACGATCGCATCTGTTTTTTTCCTTACTCCAATTTTACTCAGGGATTCCAGTAGTTTTTTACTATCATGTAACACAAATCCATTTTTCATATCCAAGCTCTCTATCCAGGGCCACCACTTTGCGCCGGGAATGTGACCTGTCTTTTTAGCTTGTGGATGCCCAACATATTCATTACGCGTTCTCACATCCAGCAGAAATGTTCCCACTTGAGTCGACTTAGCAGCCAATTTACCGACACTTTTAGTATCGATTTCATTTTTTCTGCCTGCCGCGACATTATCCGGTCGATAAATGACAGCTTGACGTGTAACTTTCTTGTTGCTGACTTTATTTTGCGCCAACACCCATGCGACTAGCCCACCATTCACCACTGAGACATTTTTATGTCCAATAGTTTCTAACTGCCAGAATAAACGCCCCGCACTAAATCCTCCTAAATCATCATAAATGACAATATGATGTTTGGCTGTAATGCCACGCTTGCCAAGAATAGTATAAAGATGTTCGTTACTTACTTTTAGGCTGACACCTTGTTGAGTGCGCCGATTAATGGTGTCATATTCAAGGTTAATCGCGCCAGGAATATGAAAGCGCCTGTATTGCAATGAGTCACTCATATCAATCACCACTACATGAGGGTTATTAATATTTTTTTTCAACCAATTGGCATCCACCATCACTGCTGCAGTTGCCGACATGCTGAATACTGATAACATAAACCCCCAATAGGCCATTAATACTATTTTGCTATTTTTCATTATTTTCTTCTAACTCTTTAACCAAGAAACTGTTCTAAGACACTATTCAAAGATACTGTTTAATCTATCATTTTTGAACCAAATTAACTGCAAGCTGGATGACCTCGGCCACAAAATTTACCGCCCTACTACCCACTAAAGTCCCGCCGAGTTCAATGACTAATGTGAAATAAAACCAAGATCAATAATGCCTCGCAATAATAGCTAAATCACCATGCAAGCGATTCTCATTAAAAACACACACTGATCCAATACGACTGTATGGCTCTCTAGTAGACGGTTATGACGCCATTATGGGCCCGACTTGCCCAACATAATAAACGACGGAAATCTTATAATCGTCACACTTAATATTGGTACCCATCATAAAGTTCGCCGTTCTTCTACCATTAAAAACGATCATCTTACCGAACACAAAAACTTGAAAAATAAAACTCGAACACTTTAAGAAAGTATCCCTCAAATAATACAGGGCAATTCATCAAGTTCATCAATATTATTCATGTCAAATATATGACCCAATTCGACCATATATTGTAACCATTTTTGTAAAAAAAGATTACTTTCCCAACGACACTGCAACTGTTCAACATCATGCGGGTCATTGGTTCCAATAGGCATAAAGCCTTGTTCTTTACACGACACTGCCTCGACGACCTGAGCATCATGGTAGACACGAATCGTCAAGTCAGGGTCAGGGATAAACTCAGCCCCCTGTCTTGCAGTGTCAGGCAATACATTATCTGTAGCTGCGTTTACTACGTTTGCCACATCCGTTACATCCGCTACATCCGCTACATCCGCTACATCCGCTACATCCGCTACCTCTTTTAGTTCAAAAAAATAAGTCAGCTTTAAAATAGTCGTAAATTTACATCGCTCTAATACTTCTACATATAAATCAGGTGAGCCTCTCACCCGCGAACAACACAATGCTGGAAGTTGATGCAGGTCTGGCATTAATCGCATAAACGCACTAAAATTACTGTCATACAAAGACATTAAGCCAGCAAATTTATTTCGATTAAGAAACTTTCTTAAATTGTGTAAGTTTTGTTTCACTTAATTAACCGTTTTTCTAGTTCAAATTTTCACTTAAACTAGCCACTTAAAGAATTAGACATCAGCATAGCACAAAGATTCAGTATTAAATTTGGACAAATTACACACTAAACATGTGTATAATTAATAGCCTAAATAACGACATAAAATATTTTAAACTATTGAATAAATTAACTTTTTATCTTTTAGACTAAAATACTTTGAGTTAGTTACCACCTCATCTTCACCGAAAATATAACTAATACTGGAAACATGCCAAGACTAAACTATTGTCATTAAAGTGCATTCATAATCTGCACTTATCTGTAGAATACCCAATTTTTGCAGCCCTTAAAATTTGATCAGAACGTCGTCAACACTTATTAAACAGATCCACATATTGCCCCCCAAGCATCACTTTTTTCCTAAAACATCAATACTTCCAGCTTCCATAAAATATACATAGCCATTACTGTGCTGAACCCTGCTGATTTGATATCATTAGACTCATTCAAAACAGTCGATGTATTAGCTTATTTATGCCCGATCTCTCAAAAATTATTCACGAACTCTCTCTTAAACTAGACGAGTCAGCGATCATTACCAAAGCCCAGGCCTTACGTGCTTACGAATGCGACGGCTTATCAGCCTACCAGCAGCCACCAATGCTCGTAGTCATTCCTAATACCTTAGAACAACTTAAACACATACTATCCTGCTGCAAAAAATACAATGCTCCGGTAATTGCCCGCGGGGCAGGCACAGGATTATCGGGAGGGGCTTTGCCCACTGACAAATCAGTCGTCATCAGTTTAGCCCGCTTTAATAAGATTCTCGATATTGATACTCACAATCGCTTTGCGGTGGTGCAACCTGGGGTCCGCAATCTTGCCATTAGTGAAGCAGTACAAGAATATAACCTCTACTATGCGCCAGACCCATCATCCCAAATTGCCTGCAGCATTGGGGGCAATGTCGCTGAAAATGCCGGAGGTGTTCATTGCCTGAAATACGGCTTAACCGTCCATAATGTGACGGGTCTTAAAATCATGACTATTGATGGTGAGTTGATTGAACTTGGCGGTAAATTTGCCGATAGTGCAGGATACGACTTTCTTGCTTTAGTGACTGGCAGTGAAGGATTACTCGGTATCATTGTTGAAGTCACTGTTAAACTTCTACCTCGCCCTCACTGCGCACAAGTAATCCTTGCCGCCTTTGACAAAACAGAAAATGCAGGCCAAGCAGTCACCGAAATAATATCGAATGGCATTATCCCGGCAGGCTTGGAACTGATGGATGCCTACGCCATACGCGCAGCTGAAGATCACGTACACGCAGGCTATCCTCGAGATGCCCAGGCTATCTTACTATGTGAACTGGATGGTGATATTGAAGAAGTTGAACAAGGTATTCGACAAGTCACTACTCTTTTGAATAGCTGTGGTGCCACAAGCCTGTTGGTGTCTCACTCTGAAGCCCATCGGCAAAAATTATGGGCAGGACGTAAAGCGGCTTTTCCTGCGGTTGGAAGAATTTCTCCTGATTATTACTGCATGGATGGCACTATCCCACGTAAACACCTGGCAACAGTTTTAGGTAAAATTAATGCTTTATCCACTGACTATGACTTACCTGTTGCTAATGTTTTTCATGCAGGTGATGGTAATCTTCATCCCCTTATTTTATACGATGCCAATATTCCAGGTGAGCTTGAAAAAACAGAGCGCTTTGGCGCAGACATATTAAGGCTGTGTATCGAAATGGGTGGCACGATCACTGGTGAACATGGAGTTGGTATCGAAAAAATTGATCAAATGTGTTACCAATTTTCACAAAATGAAATCAATATGTTTCACGCTATTAAGTATAGCTTTGACGCTAAAGGCCTACTCAATCCTGGCAAAGCGATTCCTACGCTACATCGCTGCGCTGAGCTAGGTGCCATGCATGTACATAATGGGGAACTCCCCTTTCCTGAGTTGGAGCGTTTCTGATAATGGTAGATATTAGTGAACAACTGCAAGCACAAGTACAACAAGCTTATACAGAACGACAATGTTTAAATATACAAAGCGCCAACACCAAAAGTTTTCTCGGATACAAAGTCCAGGGACAAACCTTAGACATAAAAAAACACCAAGGCATAATCGACTACCAGCCAACAGAACTAACGTTAAAGGCTCGTGCAGGAACTAGCCTGCAAGAAATTAACGAGCTCTTGGCAAAACATCAACAAAAAATGGGGTTTAATCCGCCCCAATTTAGTGCTGACTCTACATTGGGCGGAACAGTGGCCTGCAAACAATCTGGCCCACAAGCGCCGTTTATCGGTAGTGTACGAGATGCAATTCTCGGGATTCGAATTCTGGATGGCCAAGGCAATATTCTGGAATTTGGAGGGCAGGTAATGAAGAACGTTGCAGGCTATGATGTCTCAAGATTTATGTCAGGCTCGTTTGGCACTCTTGGAATACTATTGGACATTACGTTTCGACTACACCCGACCCCCATTAAACAAGTCACTCTATGCCGCAATATGAATAGTGCTGAAGCGCTGAAACAACTGTCAGACTGGATACGACAATCAGTGCCTATCAGTGCTGCTTGCCATGTTGAGCAACAATTAACTATTGAGCTCACAGGCACTGAAAAAAGTTTGCAACAATATTCAACTCTACAGGATGTGGTGGTCCTTGATCAAAACATAGCACAAGAGTTTTGGCCTAGCGTGCGAGATCATCAACATCCCTTTTTTAAAACACTCACAGCTTCTCAAAACCTTTGGCGAATAATAGTCCCTGCTACCACCACCCCATCGACATTACTCGGCGAGTGGTTTTATGATTGGGCGGGATCGCAGCGTTGGTTTATTACTGAAGAACCTGCTGAAAAAATCCGTGCCTGGACCAAGCAAGTCAGTGGCTACGCGACTTTATTTAGGGCAGGTGATTCACAATCAGTAGTCACGACTATTTTCGAACCAATGCCTGCCGCTTTAGCTTCACTGCATCAGCGCATCAAGTCTCGCTTTGATCCAGGGCTGATATTAAATAGAGGTAAAATGTACCCTGAACTTGACTTAGAAAGTACTAAAAAGATTGGGAATAGCAAATCCAGGTAACTCCAGTCTAGTGATCACTGTCACTGGACTATTTTATTATCCATGGCGTTTTATGTCTGGTCGCTAATAATGTTAAATACTCGTTTAATTTATTTCGTTTAATTAGCGGCTCTGTGCCACATTCATATTAAGTGAACACCTTAAATAAATTTAAGGCAATTTCAGGAAATTGTAACATGAGAACTTCCTTACCCGCTGAACTTCTATCAAGCTCAACAGGCAAAAAAGCACAACAAATATTAAGAAACTGTGTCCACTGCGGGTTTTGTAACGCGACTTGCCCTACCTACCAACTAGTAGGCGATGAACTTGATGGTCCCCGTGGACGAATTTACTTGATCAAAAATTTTCTGGAAACGGGAGAAGACGCCAACACTTTGATTCATCACCTTGACCGCTGCCTGACATGTCGAAATTGTGAAACCACCTGCCCGTCTGGGGTTGAATATAGCCAATTGGCTGAATTGGGTCGCACCTTAGGAGATGCCAAAGCCCAACGTCCGCTTTGGTTTAAAGTTAAACGTTGGGCCGTGACAACCGTATTATCCTCACATCATTTATTTTCACTTGCCGCTTGGTGTGGGCGTCGTGTAAGACTGCTTTTACCCCACAAGCAAAAAATATTACTCGGCCGTCGCAATAATCAAATGATAAAAAATGACGACCAAAAAATAGGAATGACAGACACCAGTTCAAGTCCACAAACCACGACTGAATCAACACCAAAAAATTCAACCACAATATTTTTATTTGAAGGCTGTGTACAACCTACGCTATCACCACAAATTAATACTAGTGCGCGCTATGTACTTCAACAACTCGGTTATACTGTTAAAACATTGAACTCTGAACAATGCTGCGGCGCTATTCATTTACACAATGCTGATCCAAAACAAGCCAGCAAACGGATGCGTTATAATATTACCAGTTGGCAAACTGAGAACAATAGCAACTCACTAATAGTGTCTACTGCAAGTGGCTGTGGTGTTACGCTGAAGGAATATTACAAAACATTCGAACATCAAAGTGATGCACTTATTACTCAACATGCCAAACACTTTAGCGACCAAGTAAGAGATCTGAGTGAAGTGCTGGTGCAACATAAAAATTGGGATACGATTATCCCTGAGCCCATTAAACAGTTAAAAATTGCAGTTCACTTACCTTGTACCTTACAACATGGTATGCAACTCAAATCTGTATTCGAACAACTGATAGACGATTTACCAATACAAACAGTAAAAGTTCGCGACAATCACTTATGCTGTGGTTCAGCAGGAACTTATTCTTTATTCCAAAAGACACTCGCTGAAACACTGTTGACCCAAAAATCTGAACGCTTAGCGGAATTTGAGCCCGACCTAATCATCACTGCTAATATAGGATGCTTACTGGAATTAAGCGCCCATAGTTCAATCCCCATTATTCACTGGATAGAACTATTTTGTCCTGAGCAATACTTTTCCAAAGAAGTGTTATCGGCACTTGCCGACAAAAAACTCAGAGAAAGATATTAAAGTATTAAAGCTATTAGTGTTCTTAACCGTTCTGGCAACCGCGCAAAGTCGTTAACTTAGCAATGTCATGAGAGAGTTTACTGACGTCACTAGCAGTTTATGATAATAATTTTATGCGCTTAAAGTAGTCATTTAACGTAAAACATTTAGTCGTTCGCGATGCGTTGACTACTATTTTTTAGCCTGGCCTCCACCGTGACGCCTTTGAGAGCCCTAAGCAATAAATCCAAATGCATTCCGCAGAGTAATGTCGACGCTATGAACTCAAAAATGATTCACATTTGGTATTGATTTTCTCACCATAGATCTCATACTTAATATCAAATTCACAACCAGAGCCTAAGCATGAGTACACAATTACCACTAATTTTATCACCCACAGAGCTTGCGCAACAGATTGATAATCCGAACTTGTTAATTATTGATTTATCTAAAAAAGAGAATCACGATAAGGCCCATATTGCTGGTGCCATTCATTTTGATTATGCACATATAATTCGATCCATTAAACCAATAATGGGCTTGCTTCCTGATATAAATGAACTCAACCGGGTATTGTCGATGGTGGGTATTAACGACACAATGACAATCGTCGCTTATGATGATGAGGGAGGAGGCAAAGCAGCGCGTCTGTTGTGGACTTTAGACTTACTCAAGCATCCTGCTTCATCACTACTTGATGGGGGCATGTTTTCCTGGGTAAATGAAGGACATCCCACCTCTCATGAACCGACTATTCCTGTGCCAACAGAGTCTCACTATACACTTCACGAAGAAGGCATCGCCTCACAAGATTATATTGTAAATCACTTGAATGATAGTAATGTAAAATTTCTCGATTCACGTTCACCAGAAGAATTTGCAGGCAGCAAGGTATTCGCTAACCATGGAGGACACATTCCTGGTGCGATCAACATGGACTGGATGTTAACTATTGATAAGTCGAACAATATGCGTTTACTGAATGACGATAAATTAAAGGACCTACTTGAATCAAAAGGGCTCAATAAAAACCAACAGATCATTGTTTATTGCCAAACTCATCATCGCTCTTCGCATACTTATGTTGTACTAAAACATCTTGGGTATACCAATCTTATGGGCTACCCTGGCGCCTGGTCTGACTGGGGTAATTCAGAAACCACGCCAAAAGAAGTATGAGTAGGAATGAATAAGTATCCATCAAACGACTAAAAACCTATCAATACTGTCATCAAATTAAGAGGCACACCGCGATTGAACTTAAATCCCGGCCTGCCTCACGTCAATGTTCGCGGTATCAGGTCTTGATAAAATTCTGGCGATAGTATTTTAGTTCAGTAATAGAATCACGAATATCATCAAGTGCCAAATGTTTGCTTTCTTTATTGTAACCAGCCGCCATTTTAGGTGCCCAACGGTTCGCCAATTCTTTGAGCGTACTCACATCAAGGTTACGATAATGAAACCAACTTTCCAAATCAGGCATACATCTCGCTAAAAAACGCCTATCTTGGCAAATACTATTACCACACATAGGAGATTTTCGCTGTGGCACCCAACGATCTATAAAATCAATCGTGTCATGCTCAGCCTTTTTCTCCGAAATAGTGCTTTCTCTCACCCTTTTGACCAGCCCTGAACTTGTATGATGAGAAGTATTCCAATCGTCCATTCCAGCAAGCTTATCATCAGACTGATGAATCGCATGGACAGGTCCTTCTTCCAAAATATTTAGTTCGCTATCAGTAATAATTGTTGCAATTTCAATGATGCTGTCGTGACTGGTATCAAGACCAGTCATTTCAAGATCAATCCAGATTAAATTAGATTCGTTACGTGCCATGCACTTCCCTTTCTTAAAAGAATACTACGTTTAATATGCGCTCATTATAATATAGCGTATAAATTCAAACCAGCCTGTGATATGGAATATTTTGCTGAAATATTATGCAAAGAGGCCACATCACTCGATATCTTAGCGGTTTTTAGCAAAAACATCCGTCAACATTCTAAACTACCAAAATAATCCGACGTCTTTTGAGTACCAACTGTTAAGATATAGCCTAAAGATTCTAACATCCAGGTATTTGAGCGATGAAACTATGATGAATACATTTACAGTAATTTTCCTAATTGCATTAAGCGCTTACTTTGTTTTTCGCTGGTGGTTAAACGAACGCCAGATGAAGTTTGTGGCTAATCATCGCGACAAAATACCAGAGTATTTTCAGGATAAGCTGAGCATAGAGGATCATCATAAAGCGGCTGACTACTCAAAGGCCTACGGAAAACTCTCTCGTTATCAACTTTTATTTGAAACCGCTATTTTATTAGTATGGACATTAGGAGGAGCCCTTACATGGGTGGATGAGTTTTGGGCCGCCAGCGAGTTTAGTCCACTTTGGCAAGGCATCTGGGTTATTTTAAGTGTAGTGATAATCAGCACACTGGTCAGTCTACCCTTCTCAATTTACCAAACTTTTTCCATCGAACAACGGTTTGGGTTTAACCACACCACAGGATCAGTGTTTATGGGTGATCTCATCAAAGGACTATTGATCAATTTAGTGATCGGCATTCCATTTTTATGGTTGGTGCTCTGGCTAATGATTGGATCAGGCAGCTTATGGTGGCTTTATGTCTGGATGGTATCAGTGGCCTTTTTCTTTCTTATGTACTGGGGATATCCCACATACATAGCGCCCATTTTCAATAAATTCAATCCTCTTGACAATGAAACACTCAAACAACGTATTGAAAATTTACTTACTCAATGTGGATTTGAAAGCAAAGGCGTCTTTGTCATGGATGGCTCTAAGCGCTCCTCGCATAGCAATGCTTATTTTGGCGGCCTTGGAAATAGTAAGAGAGTTGTCTTTTTTGATACCTTAATGAAACAGCTCAGTGAGGATGAAATTGAAGCGGTATTAGCTCATGAGCTTGGCCATTTTCGCTTAAACCATATCAAAAAAGGATTTGTGCAAATGAATTTGTATATGCTGGCTTTACTCGGCCTTTTAGGCTGGGTAATCACTCAAAGTTGGTTCTATAGCGGTCTTAATGTCGCTATCCCCTCTAGTACGACTGCGCCGTATATCGCATTAGTATTGTTTTTTATGGTTATTCCTAAATTTACTTTTATTATTGATCCCATATTTTCTTATCTTTCGCGTAAACATGAGTTCGAGGCAGACGCGTTTGCTGCATCGAAAAAAGATGCTCAATTACTGATTGATGCCTTGGTGAAATTGAATAAAGAGAATGCTAAGACAGTCACTCCTGACCCAATGTACTCAATGGTTTACGATTCACACCCACCAGCAACGATACGCATTGAACACCTATTATCACTGATTAAAACTGACACACCAGCCTCAGCGGATAGTTAAGCTCAATGCAAACACTTTTAACGTTACAAACTTTGTTATTTAATTTTAGTCACCATGAGTGCCATTATGAGTAAACGTAAACTCACAGATCAACAAAAAGTACGCATTCAAGGCAAGCAACGAGATATTGTTGCCTTATATGAGAAACAAGGTGAAGCCTCTGGGTATAGAAAAGCACAGGTTATTGCTAAAACACGCAGTACTGCCATACTCACTGCTGACGGTAATCAACAAATTACTGCAAAAATACGCCAGGGTATAGCCCCGATTGCCTGTGGTGATTATATTTTATGGCAAGACAATATCGACACTAACGATGACACTATCGCAAGCGATACGGACAGTAATAACACCAGCCAACACCACAAAGACAAAGACAAAGACAAAGACAAAGACAAAGACAAAGACAAAGACAAAGACAAAGACAAAGACAAAGACAGCTTTACCCAAGATGTTGCAGTAGTCGCAATACTTCCCCGCAAAACAGTTTTACAACGCCCCACCAATCACGGGCCAGCACGCCCCTTTGCTGCCAATATTGATTGCATTATGATTGTGATGGCACATAAACCTGAACCCCGGCCAGAGCTGCTTGACCGATATTTGGTGATTGCCGAAGCAGCCAACATACGGCCAATTCTGGTGTTTAATAAATGTGATTTATTAGAAACATCGTCCAATCAACTACCCGAATTTCTCGAGCCTTATATTAAATTAGGTTACAAGACTTTTGCGACTAGTGCCAAACAAGGGCTGTGCCTAGATGAGCTTATGGATTTTATTGGAGAGCAATGCGTAGTTTTTGCCGGACAATCTGGGGTGGGTAAATCAACACTGATTCAGTTTGCAGTGCCCGATCAAGAAATTCAAACAGGCCAACTGTCTGCGAATATGAAAGGTCGCCACACTACCTCAACATCAATATTATACAGTTTAGCGACTGGTGGGAAATTAATAGACACTCCTGGCGTCCGCGACATTGCAGTCTGGCATCTTGATAACGCAACCGTTGATAAGGGGTTTATTGAGTTCGCACCCTATTTAGGACTCTGTAAATTTTCTGATTGTCAGCATACACACGAGCCTGACTGCGCCTTAAAAGAAGCGGTCCTTAACAATAAAATTGACCCGCGACGATTTGCGAGTTATTTAACGATACGTGATGCAGATCAATAATTTAAGCGAAGGGGTTGTTGCCCGCTTTGTCGCACTGGAAATTGTGATTTACTTAATAAACTAGTCCAGCACCCGACTCCCTAGGCATAGCGGTTTTATCAGCAGTATTGACGACATCAACCAGAAATTAGCCTAGTGGTAAAGCCAGTCGTCTGCCTGCCAATAAGTGTAAGTGAATATGATAGACCGCTTGTCCACCATCCTGATTACAATTCATTACCACACGGTAGCCTGCATCGGCAAAACCTTTTTCCTTAGCAAGGTTGGCTGCCACTTTCATTAAGCGCCCCGCTACCTCAACATCTTCATCCTCAAGATCGTTCAGTGTCGTGATATGTTTTTTCGGAATTATCAATATATGAGTAGGCGCTTGAGCATTAATATCATTAAATGCTAGTACTTGTTCATCTTCGTAAATTGACTCTGAAGGAATTTCCCCTTTCACTATTTTACAAAATAGACAATCAGTCATTATTACTCCTATCAACGAGAAAATAAAATTGTGGCTCAGCCTTTGCCGCCTAGCCTTTATTCTATAGTGCATTTATTTTGGGTAAAAAAAACCCTGAGTGCGAGTATGATGATAATCGCTCTCAGGGTCTATTATTTTTTAATGATTCCGAGTATATTTCTCGGTCATCAGTTATACAAAATAATCTATTCTATTTTGTACTCCCGTTGAATTGTTAGATTGCCCTAAAACAACCATATCATTATAACTCTCTATTGCATATTGCTGACTACCGGTTGATTGGCGTTGGTAAAAGCCAGGATGACTTTCTCGTTGAGATTTAGCATCAAAAGTAAAACCGGTATCCTTGCTAGCACTGCTGGCTTCGACTTCTCGATCAAGTAACTCGCCATCAATTACCCTTTCTTCATTGCGATTAGACAGTTGTTCAACAGGCAACACAGGAGATATCCCAGGTCGACGCTGCATTTGGTTTCCTCCGGCACCATAAGCCGAAATATTATTATTGATGTAAGGTGTGATATACATAAATTTTTAAATTTACCCGAGTTCAGATAAGAACAAAACTACTAACATTACATCTATTACATTATGTTTTCTGTAGTGACTTCTTTATCAGAGTATCGATCGTGGTCCATTTGCCGACTACGGTAAATATCCTTTTTTTTATTATTATAATTATTATTGTGTTACAACTTCTCTATAACACTAAAGCAATTGTAGCACAGACATTAGTCATAACATTAAAAAATTTAAAATAAATGTATAGTGGTTCACGCTGTGAATGATTAACGCTAAAGTCGTTTTTAAAGAAAGGAATTTATCAAGCAAACGAAGTCAATATTTCGAATAGTATGATGCAAAAAAATTATTATAATATTTCCCGTCTGTCACTAAACGCATGTGACAAGGTGTTGCCATCGATATATTCCAACTCTCCTCCCAGTGGCACACCGTGCGCCAGTCGAGTGGCTTTTATTTTACGTTTCGCAGCCATTTCACTTATATAATGTGCGGTCGCTTCACCTTCAACAGTTGGATTGGTGGCTAATATCACTTCCTTAATAAGTTTATTATCAAAACGTTGTCCCAACATTGCGAGCCCTAACTCTTCAGGACCAACTCCATCCAAAGGAGATAAATGCCCCATGAGCACAAAATATTTCCCTTTAAACTGTGTTGCTTTATCCACAATTAACACATCGGCAGGACTTTCAACAATACATAAGATAGCGTCATCACGAGACGGGGATGCACAATAATCACATATTTCATGCTCACATAGATTACGACACACCGTACAGTGATCTATTTGCTCAATCGCTTTTTGCATTACCTCTGCAAGCTGTCCAGCGCCGGTCTTATCATTATTAATTAAATGAAATGCCATGCGCTGCGCGGTTTTCTGCCCAACACCTGGCAAACACCGTAAGCTTTCTATCAATTGCTCGATCAGAGGAGAAAATCCCATACTGATTATTACAATTTAAAGCCAGGAGGAATAGGCATACCCGCAGTCACTGATGACATACGCGACTGACTTTCTTGAGTCACTTTTGCCACCGCATTGTTCACTGCAGCCGCAATAAGATCTTCCAGCATGTCTCGATCTTCAGCTAACAAACTATCGTCTATAGTAATTTTTTTAAGTTCATGCTTGCCATTCATAATCACTTTAACCATACCACCGCCAGACTCACCATCCACTTCAATTTGAGCGACTTCGTCTTGGGCAGCTTGCATCTTGGTCATTGCTTCTTGTGCCTGACGCATTAAATTTCCGATATCACCTTTCATAGCTTTCACCTTTTTAATGTCTCTATTACTTATAATGTATTGAATGACAAACTTACAACGCCTTATCAAATTACAACGCTTATCACTAAGCCACTCGGATTGGCTTTTAGTCTATACCAAGACTAAGACCATAATTAAAATTTACACTAACGCTTTAACTGACCACCCCTCAAACTAACAGAGTAACATCATTCAAATACTACTTAATCGTTGGGCCTGACCATATCAGGGCTAATTTCAGCATCAAACATATTTTGGATTTCCTTGACTGTACTGTCTTGCTTTAGTGAATCCACAGCCTCTTGGTGGCGCTCGTTATTTTTTCGTTTGTCTGTTTGCACTGGGCTTTCAATTTTTGAACCGCGAAAATTCATTTTTAACGTCAGCTCTTTACCAAAAGTATTTTTAATGGCCTGTTCCAATCGACTACGCATATCCTCACTACAAATGGCTTCATATTTGGGATCAAGTGCCAAGCGAAAAATTCCTTCCTGCTGACCTTCATAAGAACAGTAGTTCGCCAGTTGACGTACTGGTCCTAGTAACTGCATCGACTGAATCATATTTTTCCAGTCGCTGGTATCTGTAATAGTTTTTTCGGGCATGGGTGTTGCTTCAGAGACTACCCTACTAGAGGTTGCAGATTCTCTCTCTACGCCGTTCCTGCCTGACTCCAGAGCGCCAACTTTATCTAATCCTGCTACAGGTCTTTGCCGTTGGCTTAGCGTCTCATTATTGGACTGCTCATTGCTCATAACAGCTTGACTTTGTCGACTGCCAGAACGAGATTCATTGGCCGCAGCGTTTGAATGCTGCCCTGACGGAGAGCTTATTTCTGCACCGCTGGTACTGACGTCCACAGGCCGAAATGCTAGCATCCGTAACAACAACATTTCAACGCCACTTTTTTGATCAGGGACCCATTGTAAATCAGCACGACCGTTCACCGCAATTTGATAATAAAGCTGCACATCTTCAGGCTTTAGTAACTGCGCTAACTCTAACAACTGCTCACTATCTTCCACCCACTCATCAAGCGCTTCTGGCACTTGTTGCACCATCGCTAATCGATGCAATAGTGAAATGATATCGCTTAACACTTGGTCAAAGTCAGGGGCTCGCTCAGCAATCTGACTCACCAGTTTCATCAATAAGGGCGCTTCTTGCCTCGACAAGGCCAACAGTATTTGATGAATATAGTTCTGTTCAATCGTGCCCAGCATATCCTGAACATCTTTTGTTTGCAGATTAAAATCACAGTACGCAATCGCCTGATCCAACAAACTTAAGCCATCACGCATACTGCCATCAGCAGCACGCGCAATCGTTAATGACGCCTTTGTTTCGTATTTAATTTTTTCTTGCTCAAGAATAAAAAGTAACTGTTGTTGAATTTGATCAATCGTGAGCCGTTTTAAATTATATTGCAAACAGCGCGATAAAATAGTGACAGGTAATTTTTGAGGATCAGTGGTGGCTAACAAAAATTTTACATGCGGTGGCGGCTCTTCCAATGTTTTTAATAAAGCATTAAAACTATGAGTGGATAACATGTGCACTTCATCGATCAGGTAAACCTTATAGCGCCCTTGAGTGGGTGCATACTGAACATTATCAAGCAACTCACGAGTATCTTCCACCTTGGTTCGTGAGGCCGCATCTACTTCTATTAAATCAACGAAGCGACCTTGATCAATACCGACACAAGCACTACATTGCCCACAAGGGGTAGCACTCATGCCTTGCTCACAATTCAAAGATTTGGCTAATATTCGAGCAATAGTTGTCTTACCCACTCCTCGCGTCCCAGTAAACAAAAACGCATGATGTACTCGATCATTGTCCAGTGCATTGGTCAAAGCCCGTAATACATGCTCCTGCCCAACAAGTTCATCAAATTTAGCGGGGCGCCAGCGTGTTGCCAATACCTGATAAGACATAAATTTTTATATTCCAAAATATCAATTAGTTAGGGTGCTAACATCAGTAGTTTACTGCTTATTGCCCGTACTTGATTATGACAGATTATCAGACACAATAGTGTTCAAATTAACATTTTTAAACTCTATAAATAACCGCGCTATTATCAATCACTGTCTATACAGAATTAGTTTAGCATGTGCGAACTCTCTGCAAACGCAATCGAGGTCATGCAAACCACAAAATAGAGAAAATGCATTCGTTTTAATGTTTTTAGACGGTTTTTAGTGAGTAAAGAGACTTGATCAGATAATCCCTGAATTAGGGTGGTAACCCGTACCAGCCACACCCCGGCACACGGGTCCACCACTACCGTTGCTCCCTTCCAGGCCTGGCGGAGTTTGTAGTTTACCGTTGCGAGGGGACCAGCACGGGCCACCATAAAATCTAGCAGGGTGGATTATGTCATAAATCCAAAACTTCTCAAGTTGTAAGTGGATGAATTACGACATTAATTTATCAATGAGACCTCAAACCCTTCATTATCGATCATCTCACCAATTTTGGGCTTAAGATTACCCACCTGAAGATTACTGTAGATTACCTGAATATTAGCAGTAAAGTGATGTTCGTTGTTAAATCCAACGATTAGTAAGAGCTTGCGTTAATTGCGTAGTGTGGTGACAACAAGATCACCCGCTTAAATGACTCAGAGTCAATCAGTGGTAAAATATTGATCACTCTTGCCAACTATTTAATCTTAAACCGTGCAGCACTTTCACTTAAGGTTTTGGCGGAGTGAGTGAGATCCTTGATTTCTGAATTAGAAATTTTTATAGAACGAGCAGTATCTTGCAACATAGCATTGAGCTGCTCCATATTATCATTAATCTGGTCGGCTGCTTCGGATTGTGATTTCATCCCATTACTAACATTTTCGAATTTGGGCGTTAACAAATGTACCTGAGTAATAATATTAGCAAGCTCAGAACCCACCTTACTTACTTCACTCACCCCTTTTTCTACTTCTTTTGAGAAACAGACCATGCCTGACACCCCATCAGAGACAGCGAGTTGTACATCATCAACCATTTGTTCGATATCCCAGGTCGCCACGGCTGTTTGATCAGCCAAGCGTCTTATTTCTCTTGCCACAACAGCAAAGCCACGACCTGCATCGCCGGCTTGCTCTGCCTCGATTGCTGCATTCAGTGACAATAAGTTTGTCTGATCAGCCACTTTATTGATTGTAGTCACTACCGTGCTGATCTTGCCTGCTTTTTCATTCAGCACTGATAATTTTTCAGATATTGCTGCGGTTGCAATAAACATCTCATTCATGGTTTGAGCCATTTTGTTAATTCGAATATGCCCCTGTGAAGCAGCCTCTGCGGTGTTCTCGGCTACGTCGTGCACTTCATCAACTGTCGTCACTAAATCGCGAGAGGTTTCCGAAATAAGCGTCACTGCTGACATAACATGATCAGAGCTGCTTGCCTGCTCAATAACGGTTGACTCCTGTTTATTAGAAGCCACTGCCATCGCCTCAGTCGAAGTCGTCAAATCCTTGCCTGCACTTTGAATATGAATCACCAACGAACAGATATTATCCAGCATTCCCTGAATACAAGAGGCTAGTTTATCGATTGATTTCTCGCCGTTGCCATCATTGATGCTATTCACTTTGACGGTGAGGTCTCCTGCTGACGCTTTTTGCAATTGAGTCATCATATTTTCAACTCGCTCACTTAACTCCGACGCAGCTTCCATTTGTCGTGTGATTGCAGCCTCCATTGCATGCCCCATCAAATCAAACGTAATATTTAGATTAAGAGTATCGTCACTGGAAATATATTGCCGATCAAAAATACTAGCATCATCATGTGAAATTTGTCGAATCAAACCTCTAAAGCGAGACAAACCGTTATCAATGGCATCAGCCATCGGGTTGATAATGCCTTTTAACAACAACCAGGCTAAAGCCAATACAACACCAATAATTAATATAATCATACCGAGAATGATACTGGAGGTCGCTTTTACGTCAGCCAGTAAAATTCTGCTAGTCGCATTCATTCGTTTTTGTAATAAGCTTGATATGGCTTCTGTATTTGAATCTAGCCGCTCAATCAGCGGTGTTAATTTTTCTCTAAGAATCCAGGCATCCATGCGCCACTTAGGTCCACTATGAATAGTGCGTACGATTTTAAAATGTTGCACAAATTCTTTTGATAGTTTGGGAATACGAGGAAAAACCTCTTCCTGTATAAATAAAAAGTCTTTGCCATATTGTTCGCGGATTTGCACTTGAGTTTTTATAAATTCTTCAAAAAATATACTGACTTCTTGTAGACCATTGGCCGCTCTAAAACCCAGAAAGACCCTAACACCACTCACCACCTTGACCCAGTGATAGCGAAGATCTGACAATAAATACAATAACTTAAGCCTGGGAGTAGGACTACTACGCTCCTCACTGGTCATTTTTGTAATATTACTTAAAATCTTAATATTGATTTTATTAATATATTGACTGGAATGAGCAACTCCTGGCAAGTTCAGTGTAAATTCACTAGAGTAAAACATTACTTTTGAATGATAACCTTGGACTTTTTTAACGTCTTTATCAATTTGCTGGACTAATTTACTCAGCTTTGCATTGCTCGATATCACTCGAAGCTTCTTTAATTCTTTGACCTTCAATATACTAATTTCAAGCTCAGAAATTGAATTATGACGCAAAATCGCCTCTTTACTAATAGTAAAAAGCCCCATCTTCGAGATACTTTCTTTTACCAGTGCAGACAATTTTAACGCTTTGATTAAAGCTGGCTGGTCCTCAAGAATTACCGTTGTAGCAGTTTCACGTACCTCAAATAAAATATAGAAAATCATCACTGCTGTCAGAATAATCGCCAGTAAGGTCACGCCAAACCCTGCCATCATTTTCTGCTTTACAGATAGACTCTTTAACTTTTGAAGTACCGTTTTCAATCAAACCTCCGTGTATTTTATAAACGAATAAGCTGACGATTATTTTGCCACTAGATTACTTGCTATAAATCCTCCCTCGTTATGTCGGCTGTTTGGTATCTTTTCTTGAACGACTCCTGATTCCGTCTATAGCCTTACTTATGCTGAGTTATTGGCCTAACACACAGTAAAATACGTAAATTGAATAAAATAAATCAAATGAGCAAAATGAACAAAATGAACAAAATGAGTAATTAAAATAACAAACGCTAAAGACCCGTCTTTCTTTTAGCCTAAAATAGCAGAGTCATTGCAATCCCCCTCTATTTACGCTAATCTTGCGCCTGTTTGCTTTCGGAGAGGTGTCTGAGTGGTTGAAGGAGCTCGCCTGGAAAGCGTGTATAGGTTAATTCCTATCGAGGGTTCGAATCCCTCCCTCTCCGCCAAATTAAAAAAGGCCCCTTTGGGGCCTTTTTTAATTTAGGGTTGAGGGAGTGATTCAGAACGTGAGGGATATTATAAATGGTTCGACAAAACTACAGGGATGTAGTTTTGGATAGTAAGCGAAGCGTCACTGCCCGAAGGTGGCACACAAGGAAGTGTGCCATCAATCCCGACCTCGCCTTATCAACTACGCTCCTACAGAAAGCCCTTAATACCTAACCTGCGCCTACTACCTTCACAGCGTCAACTTCAGCTAGAACTCGAACTCAACCTCTAGGTATTTCAGCAAAAATTTATTTTATCTCTTACGGCATCTTCGGTAGCTCGAGAACAGTGAACGAGATCGCACTCGAATTGTACATTCATCCCCATTTAGACGACTTCAAGCAAAAACTTAAGTTTTAGGTTAGAGAACCTGATTTCTACAGAACTTAGTTAACCCAGTCACTAGAAGTAGTCCAAATAGGCCCTGGAATCGTTCGTCAACTTTGTAAAAAAAGACGGCTCTAAACAACCTTGGTTTCAGTGTATAAAAGACATCGATGCACGCCCTTTTCTTTTACTTAACGTTTTCGTTTAGAGGGTGTTTTTTTTGATTTTTTTCTTACGGTAGGATATGAAATAACCGCATGGCACATACTACGACTTTTCCCTTTCGCACAACGCTTATCTTTAGATCGTGTTTTTCTTGATTTTGACCATTGTTTATTAGATTTTGAAGCTACTCGCAAAGGATATGCTTTAGAAACTCCGTCATTCAAGTTGACTTTCGCTGATTTAATGCATTTAGTGTCTTGCATACAGTTGCCTGAATACATTGCCATCGCAGGTGCTGCTATAGTCAAAATAAGGAGTATTACGCTATATTTTATTTTCTTCATAGTTGTTAAGCTCTTTTATTTGATTCTGTAAAATAAATCCATAATACCCATGTAATGCTGAACGGTATCTGAATAAGAAAGGTCAGTAAAGCGACTAGTGACACCTTTAATAGTTAGCAATCAACGTACCACTACCTTGTTGTTGTCGGGAAAAGATTGGCAATCGTGAACTCATATCCAGAATAGATTTAGGTGGCGAGGAACACAGTATCAAGTAAAATTCTTCTAAGCATCTGCTATAATTAGATGCTATGGAGCAAATAAATCACTCCTAGATGCTTACAAAAAACTCTCAACATCTCTCAGCCCCTGTTAAGTCCCTGCATATGAATTACGTAAACATGAAATGTAGTATATGTGCGTGTCTACGGTTAAATATGAGAATATTGGTGCGTAGATTTAATACTTTCCCCTGTATCATCCTGTTTAACAGGGTAATTAACGGAGACTAGCTCGCATTAGCGGTAAATGTCAAGACACCTGTCGCCTCGGTTAAAAAATCATGCTGCCATTACATCTGACTTCACCTCTATCACTTTGTGACTTTTATCTGGATTGAGTATTACCTTATCTTGCTTGTTCCAATCTCTGGTTTTGCCACTCCAGCGTTCAGGGTGTTTTTGTTTTGCACTTTGATACGCCTCATGCCGTGTCGCCAATATCATTTTATCAAGTCCCGCATGACGCTGTGCTGGTGTCACATATTTAATACCACTGTGACGATGTTGATGGTTATACCATTGAGTAAAGCCTCTCATCCATTGCCGAGCTTCATGTATACCCATTACGTTTAGGTTTTCGGGTCACGCATTAATGATCTGAAAATTCTCAGTCAACAATGATTTGAGTTCAGCCCTATATTTTTTCTTTTTTCTAAAAAAACT